>WNGJ01030261.1_pt1 | contig 12140 bp, 13 predicted proteins | sample 5400611 | NCBI WGS metagenome assembly WNGJ01 (sample SAMN13153375, study PRJNA577476) | soil metagenome | isolation source: 40 cm soil or saprolite under Garry oak tree replicate 1 | place: USA:California | collected 2016-06-15 | reverse complement strand
CCGACTGCAGCACTTCGCTACGTTCGCCTTCCGAAAGAACAGCGCTTTCTCCGCGGACTACCTGCGAAATCTGCTGGCCGCACGAGCTCAATAAGTGCGCCGCAGAAGGATTGCCCTGAATGTCGCGCATAAAGAAGATGAAGTAGTCTTCGCTCAACCAACGGTCATAGGGCTTGATCAGCGCGGGACGGGTGCGCTGCACTTTTTCTTTGGCGATAGTTTCGGCGCGGGTCTGCAGGTCGGTTTCCGAGATCCACCGCGATGAGAGCGAGATCAGGTCCGGCCACTCACCAGCGAACGGAAATTCAAACAGAACACTGAGCACGCCATAGTCGTAGTACTTGATGCGCACTTGCGTTCCCGCCTCGCCGGGGAACTGAGCATCCTCAACGACGGGCGGCCGCTCGAAGAAGAGCTGCTCTCCGGCGGCATGCTTCAGACCTTCACCGAGGCGGCGCGCGCCAAGAATGGAACGCAGTTCGTCCAGCCGCATTTCTTCACAGACATCGAACAGGAACAGGCCGACGGCTGATCCGCGCAAGCTTGGATTGGCATCACTGCCCATAAGCGAACAAGTCTATCGGATGAGGCGGGGTTCGGGGAAAACCTGCTAAAGCAGTTGAAAAACGCTAAACGGCACCAAACCCTTACAATCCAGAACGATGCAAATCAAGATCGAAAAACTCGTCTATGGCGGCGATGGGCTGGCGCGACTGCCTGCCGACGAGCACGGGCCGGGTAAAACCGTGTTTGTTCCCTTTGTTCTCGAGGGTGAGCAGGTAGAAGCAACATTAACCGAGCAGAAGACGGGGTTCGCGCGCGCCCGAGTAGAGAGCATCTTCGAACCGTCGCCGGACCGGGTGGAGGCTGCGTGTCCGTATTTTCAGCGCTGCGGAGGATGTCACTACCAGCATGCGAACTACAAGACTCAGCTTGAGATTAAATCCGCCATCTTGCGGGAGACCCTGCAGCGCATGGCGAAAGTCGAGTTGGCCGATCTGCAGGTCCATTCTTCACCGGAGTGGAACTACCGCAACCGAACTCGCTTGAAGGTGCAGACAGAACCCGAGTTCGCGTTGGGTTATTACAAGTTTCGATCGCATGAGTTGCTGCCAGTCGAGCAATGTCCGATCAGTTCGCCGCTTATTAATCGCGCCATTGCGGCGATCTGGGAGGAGGGCCGCAATAATCAGATCCCTCACGAAGTTCGCGAGATCGAAATTTTTACCGACGCGGCTGACGGCGCTTTAATCCTGGAAATTTACTGCACGCACAAAACCTCTCGCGCTGACACCCAGCTTATCGCGGAGAAGCGTATGGGCGCGATGCCAGAGGTGAAGGGCACCGCAGTTTTCGAGCAGCTCTCTCCGAACCAAAATCGTGAACCGAAACGACTGGCCGAATTCGGAACACCCGCGATCACCTACACCGCAAAGCAGACCTCGTACCGGGTAAGTGCTGGCAGTTTTTTCCAGGTCAACCGGTTCCTTATAGACGAGCTTGTCAGCCTTGTGACGAGTGGCGTTTCAGACCAGCTTGCGCTGGATCTCTATGCTGGCGTGGGACTTTTCTCGACTGTGCTGGCGCGGAGTTTTGCACAGGTAATCGCGGTTGAGGTGTCACAGACTTCCTACTCCGACCTGCGGCACAATGCCTCTCCGGAGGTGAAGGCAGTCCGCGCGACGACGGAACAGTATCTGGGACAAGTGAACGCCACTCGTCCCGATCTGGTTGTAGCCGATCCCCCACGCAGCGGGCTGGGTGAAAACGTGTGCCGCAGTCTCGCGAAGCTGGATGCGCCGCGCATCACATACGTGTCGTGCGATCCATCCACGCTGGCGCGTGATCTGCGGATTCTCTTGAGTCTGGGATACCGGATCGCGGGGGCCCATTTAGTCGATCTGTTCCCCCAGACGTATCACATTGAGAGCGTATTCCACCTGGCCCGTTAATGCGCTGAGCGCTTCGCACAAATTTGGGTTTTGGAAGACCTGCCCGGAACCACAGAGTGACAGTTTTTCCTATGGTGGAGCAACCATCCGAGTATTGGCGCCAAGTTCGGATCTGGCGGCGCGCTCTGCTGGAAAAAATGGCTCACGGCGCAACGATGAATCGCTGGTCATGAAAGTCACCTACGGATCGACTTCAGCGTTGCTCGGAGCTGATGCGGAAAAACCGACAGAGCAATTCGTTTCGACTGAGGATCCTAAAGCCGATATCCTGAAAGTGGCCCACCATGGCAGCGCCAGTTCTACCAACCGCGATTTGTTGGCGGCGGTACAGCCACGTTTCGCGATCATTTCTGTCGGAGTCCGGAATGTTTATCATCATCCGCGAGCGGAGGTGCTGGCGCGGCTACAGCAAACGAAGGCACTCACTTACCGCACGGACATCGATGGCGCCACGAGTTTCTATCTGGATGGCAAGACAGTTACTTCTCAGATTGCCGATCTCCGCTGAGTGCGCCCTCAGTAAGTGCAGCCTCGGCGTTGGCATCAAAATCCGCTTCATCTGAGGTTTCTTGCGCCGGCGAACGCCGGTATTCCTCGATGAGCTGGCGCGCCTTTTCCGCGTCTTCTTCCCGGACCAGAATGACCGTCCCACCAATAGGCAAGACGTCTTGAGGGGCGTCGAGCGCGGTGATCACGCAATCAATTCCGGCTGATTCGAGAAGACCGCTGACGATCATGGCCTCGGATTCTTGCTCCGTATCGAACACGCGCACCAGCTTTTCGTTGGGGTCCGGTAAAGGGTTCGCATTGGCCGCCATGAAGAATGCCTCCTGCGCAGATTATAGATGGAGAGCCGAGGGAATTTGTTGGGCGAAAACTTTTCCCTGCGAAGATCGCAAAGAAGGGCATTCCTTAGCCGCCTTTGCGCACCTGTGCGATCTTTGCGGTTAAAGTCTTTGGATTTGCCGTACGCAGCCGAGGTCTCAAGATAGTGACTGAAGTGTATTGCATCACCCAGCCGTTCCGCGCAGAATGAGCGCAACGTAGGGCGAGAGCGGCACATCTAAGTCAGTGAATGCCGGCGGGGAAACGGCGCGCCCCGCATGGATTGCGGAAAGAGGGCCCTTTGGAAAACGCGCAAAGCAACGAAGTCCAGCAGGAAGCAGTAAAAATCCGCCGCCTGCAAATCATGGTCAGCATGGTGATGTCCGTGATCAGCCAGGACCCAAATCTCACAATCGAAGAGGCGTCTGAGCTGGTCGCGGGAACTAAACGCGCCGCGCTGGCCATGTTCCCCGACAAAGAACTCGCCTACGACATACTCTACAAACCCCGCCTGCAACGACTGATGCGGGAAAGATTCCACCTGCAGTAGCGCGCGCCCCCACGAACAGGGATCCGTTAGCCTTTGTCACTCTTCGATTGAACGTCTTCCCTTCGCAATGCTTAGTTCGCGACAGTGCGTCACAAGCGGTCGGTTGACGCTAATCGCTAGTGGAGTTGACCAGAGTTCCTCTTTCTATGTAGTTTGTCCAAAGCTGCGTGCTTCGGACACGGCAACGCCAGAAGCGGAGGATCGAAAGTGAGGTATGGATTCGCCTACCGTTCCAAGCTTGGGTTGTGCGCGGTAATGCTCGTGGCCACAGGATGTGGTGGGGGATCTGGCTCTAATTTCACGTCCAATAATGTCTCATCGTTTCCGCCGGCAACTGTTCCGCTCGTCAAACTAAGCACCGACACCTTTACCAACTCCACCAGCCAGCACGCGACTGAAGTTGAGCCCGATAGCTTTTCCTTCGGCTCCACTATTGTGGCTGGTTTTCAGGTTGGGCGAATTTCTACCGGAGGCTCGTCGGACATCGGCTTCGCCACATCAACCGATGCCGGCGCGACCTGGCAGAATGGGTTTCTGCCGGGCCTTACAACGGTCCAAGGCGGAGGAGCAAACGCCGCGGTCAGCGATCCGGCAGTCGTGTATGACGCAAAGCATGGCCTGTGGCTGATCTCCTCGCTCACCATCGCGAGCAATGGAAGCACGCAGGTCGTGGTCAGTAAGTCACCGGATGGAATGAACTGGAGTAATCCCGTGCCCGTGAGCCACACTCCCGATCCTGACAAGGACTGGATCACCTGCGATAACACACCAACCAGTTCCTTCTACGGGCACTGTTATCTGGAGTGGGACGACTTCCAGCAGAACGATTTGATCTACGTGAGTACGTCCACCGACGGAGGTGATACCTGGGCATCGCCGCTCAATCCCTCCGGAGGAGAGTCGGCAATCGGAGGTCAGCCGCTGGTTCAGTCCAACGGAACTGTGATCGTGCCGGTGTTGGACTTCGTTCGCGGAATTGCAGCCTTCACGTCTATCGATGGCGGAGCAAGTTGGAGCGCGCCTATGCAGGTCGGCACGGTTGTAGACCGCGCAGTCGTGGGCGGACTCCGCAGCGACGCACTTCCCTCGGCGCAAATTGACGGGAACGGAAATGTTTACATCGTTTGGCAGGATTGCAGCTTTCGCGCGAATTGTTCGTCAAACGATCTGGTGATGAGCACCTCGGCTGATGGAATCAATTGGAGCGCGAGGGCGAGAATCCCAATCGACGCCACGACGAGCACGGTCGACCACTTCATTCCTGGGCTAGGGATCGATCCCACAACCGGCGGTAGCACCGCCCACTTGGGGCTTAGTTACTATTACTATCCGCAGGCGAACTGCTCGGCTTCCACCTGCGCATTGTATGTGGGATTCATCTCCTCCACCGACGGGGGCAGCACTTGGAGCACTGCCACTCCCGTAGCTGGGCCGATGACATTAAGCTGGCTGCCTTCGACAACATCGGGCCGAATGGTTGGAGATTACATCGCGACCTCGTTTGCCGCAGGCAAGGCGTATGGAGTTTTCGCAGTAGCGAAGGCGAAATCAGGTTCGACCTTCGATGAGGCGATCTACACGACTCAGGCGGGATTCGACGTTGCAGCAGCGCAAGCACACAACAGTTCAGCGAGAGAATTGCCAGCTGTCGCGGCGAAATCGCGACCGAATCGCAGCAGGACAGTTCGCAAGATCCGGTAAGCTACCTATTCGGGGTCATGAAGGCGCATGAAGAAAACGAGGCGTTCGCTCGTGCTCGCCGTGAATAGCAAGGGCGTAGCATTGCCCCATACCGTGAAAACTCGACAAATGGAGCGAAACACTGCCAGCCGTCAGCCGAGGCCTCCTGCAAGCAGAGAAAGGCATGGGACATGCCGCCGCCGACGTATTTGACGAACTGGAACGGGAAGACACAGCCGTCTTAAGGAGCGACCCGAACCAGAGAACGGTTGCCGACAACCGGCTCAAGTGAAGCCAGCAACTGTTGGGCAAGAACTATGCACCTTGATTTTTCAGGAACGGGGACGACGACTCGTTGCGGATATTCATCGTAAGTCCGGCCTTCGAGCAACCTGCCGTTCTTAGCCCTTCTCACGCCTCCCCACTGTTTGAAGAAGAACGGCACTCGCGATTCGCGACACTGGTCGCGATGGGAGCAACCCACTCCGCGAGCATCGGCCGAGCGCCCGGCCCGCTCTCGCCACCAACAATTGCCCAGCTAATGCCGGAGAGGTTGATTTTCCCCAAGTCTTCAAGCAGCGGCTCAATTGAGAGAAAGCGGACGCGAGCAGGCGTTGTCTGCAAATCAGCAATTCTCGGCAGGCCATATTTCCGATCTTCGACACTGACGCCCAGATGTGCTCTTGCTGTGCGGCAAAACGTAGGTGTCCGCTCAGGAGCTCTCTCAGGCGAGCCGACCTCTTTGTCAGGACTTGAAATGTGTGCCATCGCGCCGGCTTACACGGTCCTGGAAGAGATCGCTCATGGAATTCACAAACACGAGCTTTGGTGATCGCCAGGAAAAAGGCTCGGTAAGCTTCTGCGGCACCAGCTTCAGATCGAAACCATGCTCATACGGATGTCCCTTCACACCGCGAAACCGCTCGGCAAACGTTTCGGCCTAGCAATGTTTGCAACCGGGACTAATTTTTGTGCACCCGCGTACGGGGTTCCAGGTCGCGTCGGTCCATTCGATATTAGAGTTCAATGACAAATTTCAGTCCCAGCCGAATGTAGTCTGATCAGTACCATACTTCAACACATCGTCCCAGAAAGTGTCCGCTATAGGATGCTTGGAGAACATCGTGATGTAATAAAGGGCAAGGTTCTTTTCATCTGACCTGAATCGCTTCATCTTGTGAATTGGAGTCGGTAGATACCGCAGCGTCTGCATCATAGACGCAAACTCCTCAGCGAGGAACTTCGGGAAAGGAATGGCATTGGCTTGTGCGGTCTTCCATCGCTCTCGCCATGTGGTGGAACCAAGGAATTCATCCACCTTTATTGCGTCTTCCATGACATATCGTTTGTCGGCCCGGTTCGCATCGGACCACAGAGCTAGCAAGACGACGAAGTCGATGAACGTAAGCGACGTCCGCATCCGGGGCGATTCGGTTGACTCTTGCCTCCAATTACCGCCAGTTTCTCTGGATCTTCTTCACAAAATTTCCCGACGGTGTCGAGGAAATCGCCAAAGCAGGGGCGACGGCAATCATTCAGCCCGGAGGATCAGTGCGCGATCAGGAAGTGATTGAAGCAGCCGATAGGCTGGGACTGGCAATGATCTTCACGGGAGTCAGGCACTTCCGGCATTAGAAGGTTGGTTCATAAAGGCCAAAGTTAGAAACGGAAGGTCCCTCGACTGCGCATGATTCATCGCTGCGCTCAAATCATACTGCGCTCGGGGACTCACTCTTGAGCATTTCGCGGCGAGGGTGCCCGCGCCACACCAGCATCACAGCGGGATGTTCCCATGCTTCTTCGGCGGGTTTTTGTCGCGCTTGGTTTCGAGCATTTCTAGTGCGTGGATCAGCTTCTTGCGGGTTTCGCGCGGTTGGATGACTGCATCAACGAAGCCGTGCTCAGCGGCGATGTAGGGACTGGCGAAGCGGTCGCTGAATTCTTCGATTTTCTGTTTGCGCAGTTCTTCGCGATTTGCTGCTCGCTCCAGTTCGCGGCGGTAAACAATGTCCACCGCGCCTTCCGGACCCATGACCGCAATCTCCGCTGTCGGCCAGGCGTAATTGACGTCGGTGCGAATGTGTTTTGAGGCCATCACGCAGTAAGCGCCGCCGTAGGCTTTGCGCGTGATTACCGTCAGCTTGGGCACCGTGGCTTCGGCAAATGCGAAGAGAAGTTTGGCGCCATGGCGGATGATTCCGCCGTACTCCTGGCTAGTGCCCGGCAGGAATCCGGGGACATCTTCGAACGTAATCAGCGGGATATTGAAGCAGTCACAGAAGCGGACGAAGCGCGCGCCTTTCACCGACGCATTGATGTCGAGCGTTCCAGCCAGCACTGCCGGTTGATTCGCGACAATGCCGACGGAGCGGCCATTCATGCGCGCAAATCCCACCACGATGTTTTTCGCGTAGTGCTCGTGCACTTCGAAGAAATAGCCGTCGTCAACTACGGCGTGGACCACGTCTTTTATGTCATACGGGAGATTCGATTGCGCCGGCACAATTGTGTCGAGCGCTGCGTCGGCACGGTTGGCCGGATCGGTACAGGGCTTTCGCGGAGGATCGTCGAGATTGTTGGATGGAATGAAGCTGAGTAGCTCGCGCAGCATGGAAAGGCATTCGGCATCGTCATGGGCGAGAAAGTGTGCGACACCGGAAGTTTCGTTATGCGTGGCCGCGCCGCCGAGCTGCTCTTTGGTGACGTCCTCGTGCATGACCGTCTTAATTACATCGGGGCCGGTGATGAACATGTAGGACGTGTTGTTCACCATCACGATGAAATCAGTGATCGCGGGCGAATAAACCGCGCCGCCCGCGCATGGGCCCATGATCGCCGAGAGCTGCGGCACGACGCCGCTGTAGAGAGTGTTGCGCAGGAAAATGTCCGCATAGCCTGCGAGCGATACCACGCCTTCCTGAATGCGCGCGCCGCCGGAATCATTCAGCCCAATGACTGGCACGCCGACACGGGCAGCCATATCCATGATCTTTGCGATCTTGGCTGCGTTGGTCTCTGAAAGCGAGCCGCCGAAAACGGTAAAGTCCTGCGCGAAGAGGAAAACCAGCCGCCCTTCGATTCGGCCATAGCCCGTGATGAAACCGTCTCCGTAATACTTTTGCTCCGCCAAGCCGAACTCATTGGTGCGGTGCGTGACAAAGCGATCAGTCTCTTCGAACGTGCCTTCGTCGAGGAGAAAGTCGATCCGCTCCCGCGCCGACATCTTGCCTTCTTTGTGCTGACGCTCGCGCCGTTCGCGCCCGCCGCCTTCCTGCGCGAGTTGATCGCGGCGTTTCAGTTCCTGCAGCTTTTGTTCTAGATCCATGGCACGGGATTATAGAAGAAGCGTCGTCGGTCGTTGGCCAACTTGGCCAATTCGTGCTCGGGTAGGGGCAGGCGTCCACGCCCGCCCAGCGGAGCCTGCTCCGCAAGGCGCGAGCTACGCTCGCCTGCCCGGGCGGGGGAGTCGGGGTTTACACGAAAATCTCACCACCAACGGCCAACTATGGTCACCGTACTCTGGTGACTTGCCCACACTCAACGCCGCCCCTAAGCTGAGGCTTCTCACTTCAACACAGGAGAATTCATGCGTTCCAACAAATGGTTGTACCTGGCCGCTGCGGTTGTGTTTTCACTGGGCACGAACCTGGCGCTGGCGCAAGGCAATGGGCATGGCCGCGGACACGAAAAGCATGCTGACCGCGACGACAGGCACGAAGATCGCCACGAAGGTCGAGCCGAGCGTCACTCCTATCGCGAGCATGATCGCGAGCTGCACGAGTGGTATCGGTCGCACTACAACAGACTGCCGCCGGGTTTGGCCAAGCGGGACCGGCTGCCTCCCGGACTCGAACGTCAGTTAGTTGTTCGCGGGACACTGCCTCCGGGCTTGCAGAAGAAAATTCAACCTTGCCCAGTTGAGGTTGAGCGCTACTTGCCACCTCTGCCCGTCGGCTACATGCACACTGTGATCGGTGGAAACATTGTGCTGGTGAACCGGAAAACGTTTTTCGTGTTGGATGTGTTCCACTTCGAAATGTAGATCCGCAGCGCGGGGCGGGCGTCTCGCCCGCCTCGTACTTTCCAGCTAAGTAAACAGCGACGACAGCATGCTAAAGAAATCAGGAGGCGTTGCGATTCTTAATCCCACGCGCTTGGCGACAGCCGGCGTGAAGTGCTTGGTGTTGTGAGCCAGCAGCCAATCCGGCCGACTCGCCATCGCCGACAAGAGCACCGGGACATCAGCCAAATGCCTGATCAGATGGCGGCTTAAGCGGACTACCGTCTGATCCGGATAAGGAACCAGCTCGGGCCTAGTCAGTTTGATGAGTCGATGATAATCCTCAATCAGCTGTTCCGCTGCCGATGGCGCCAGGCGCTCGGCGTGAATGAGCAAGTTCTCTTCAACTTCATCACGAACGATTTCAGCGAGCACCAGTTTGCAGACTCGTGCTGCACAAAGTGAAAGCGCCGCTTTGTCCAGACCCCAGCTGGCGACAATACCTTCTGTTAGAACGTTCGAGTCCAGGAAACGCCGGATTCTGCGGCGGCCCGTCACTTCATACGCGGCTTGCGTGAACGGTGTGTGCGGCGTGCGGGCGCGGCCTCGACTGGATAGTGCCGCTCGAAAATCCGCCTCCGGGCGGCAGGCAGGCTTTCGAGAACGGTCGCCGGTGAGATACCTGCGGTCACAAGCACTGAGCTAATCCGTTGGCAGAGGTGCTCGAATCGCCGCTGTTCGGGCAAGAGAATAAGACCATCACCCAAACGCAGGACGGCGAAGGGCGCACCCGTCCCCAGCCCGAGGTCTTCCCGAAATTCCTTCGGGACGGTGAGTTGACCCTTCTCGCCAATTTTGGTCGTCGTCAAATACTTTAAGGGTGTGTCTTGTGACGCCATGTACGAATATCCTACCACCACCAGCTGCTATTCCATGCTAGAGCCCAGCGGCTCGTAACGATATTTTCGTCCATCCCAGAAAATCGCCGAGGTCATCTGGTCGGCGCCGGCCTCTTCCACGTAAATGGCAGTGGTTGATTTCTTGCGCTTGACTCGCATCTTCTTCACTGTGACTGTCTTCACCGCTAGGTTGATGATGACGAACTTGGCTTGAGGAGTTGGCGAACGCCACGCCCCGGGTCCAGCGCCATGAATCACAAGCAGCACAATGCCGCGCAACTTCGGATCGTCAGGCGCAAACCCTGTCGTGACCGTCGGATTGCCGTATCCGTAAAAGGAGTCGTAGGGATCGATCACTTTGTAATTTTTTTCACCCTGGTCAATCAGCGGATTTTTGCAGCGCGCGAGGATCACAAGGTCGTCCACGCCGTCGCCATTCAAATCGCCGACGATAGGCTGCCATTGCGGCGCAATCGAGCAGGAGTCGCCAAACTGCCCACGAACAAAGTTGTCATCAGGGGCCGCGATCGATTGCTGCGCGCTGGCGAACGCGGCCAAGCCTAAAAACAAAATCCAAAGCAATAACTTCATGCAGCTACTGTAGTCTGGCCACGCGGTCAAAAACAGAGGCTACGCAGGTAACCCCGAATCCAGAGTCTATGACCGGAAGTGCTCCCACCCGCGCGGTTCGAATTCCGTTCGCGACCCGTCTGCGGTGAGAATCATGCGTGTGTCTCTCGTGACATGCCCGATTTCCGTGATCGGTACACCGGCAATTCTCTCGGGTACACGAGTCCCGCGACGGGTTGTGAACAGGAGCTCGTAATCTTCTCCACCATGCAGAGCGAATTCGATGTCGACCTCGCGCGCCGGCTTGCCGATGCTCGCCTTCGGAACGGCTTCTTTGCAAATTTCCGCTCCGAAGCCGCTCTCCCCGCAAAGATGGGAAAGATCTGTCGATAGCCCATCACTGATATCGATCATGGAGCAGGCTATTCCCTTTTCACGCAGAATTCGTCCGACATCAATTCTTGGTCTCGGAAAGAAATGACTTGGGTATCGAGCAGGCTTCAATTTTTTCTCTGGCTTCGAATCCAGCAAATTGAGAACAGCGGCGGCGCCGCCAAGTTCCCCGGTGACATAAATTCGATCTCCGGGACGCGCACCTGAGCGAAGAATAGCTTTGCCTTTCTGGACAGAGCCCACGACTATGATGTCGGCGAGAACGCCGTCTGGCGACCCGGAGGTGTCTCCTCCTGCCAGCTTCACATCGAATTGGTTTGCCTGCTTTAATAGGCCTCTCAGGAATCCATCGACCCAGCGCTGAGGCAACTTTGGCGGTAATGCCAACGAGAGAAATGCCGCGATCGGTTCGCCGCCCATTGCTGCAATATCACTCAATCCGCGCGCTAGGCAGCGATGACCCACCGATTCCGGCGGGTGCCACTCGCGCCGGAAGTGTATGCTTTCCAAACTGAAGTCGGTTGTGACCAGCATGTCGTGGGTCTGCGGGATTCCTAGGACGGAGCAGTCGTCTCCGATTCCCGCGATCACGACAGTATTTCGCCCACCCTTCGAAAACCACGAAGCATGGGGCACCCCGGCCGAATGTCGTAACCTCCCGTCTGGGGCCGGCGAACGAGGGCGCCCGCCGCTACGCGAAGCGGATACGACACGGCGCCGTATACGTGAAATCAGGGCTCGTTCAGATAAAGGCAAGGCGAAGACATCATAGCGGAAAGGGCAACCTCGGCTCGCTTCCGGCCCATCTACAATCATGCGCAACTAAGTTTCCAAAGGCAACGGCCCGCCTGAGCCGTTTGCGCGATCCGAAGTACCTTCGTCACCTCGTCCCGGAATGGTAATCCGCCCGAAAGGTCATGAACCATTACCCGGCGTTTGTAACTAAAGAAATTCCGAGACTCTCGTTGACACGGGGAAGGTGGTTTGTTACCGTTTCGGAGCAGTCTTCTAAATACCTTTGGCCGACTAAGTGCTGCATACGCTTTGTGTTGCAGCAGCTGTAGATTTGGGTGCTCTCTGGTTCCGGTACGGGAAGGACGCGTTTCGGCCTTGTCCCACAAGGGAAACGCGGCTGGGAACGGGGATCATAGCCAGGCGCACCACGGCGAGTAGCCGGGCCGGATCCGGTCCTTAAAATTCGAAATTTGAGGTTGAGTATTGAGTAAGCGCTTTTACATTCTTTTTGTAGCTCGCGGAGCAGACGGCCAGCT
>WNGJ01006814.1_pt1 | contig 12142 bp, 10 predicted proteins | sample 5400611 | NCBI WGS metagenome assembly WNGJ01 (sample SAMN13153375, study PRJNA577476) | soil metagenome | isolation source: 40 cm soil or saprolite under Garry oak tree replicate 1 | place: USA:California | collected 2016-06-15 | reverse complement strand
ATGACGAGCGTCGGCCAGGGGTCATCCGGCGGATGAGCGCATCCCGGCTGCCGCGGGCTGCCGGCCGGTCTCCGCTGGTGCGGCGCGGCCGGCGGCCGCTGGCCTGAGCCGCCTGACCAGGGCCTGCGCCGCCAGCACCAGGACCAGCACGATCGCCGCCACTACGCCGTCGAGCCAGAAGTGGTTCGCCGTCACCACCACCGCGACCGAGGTCAGGGCCGGGTAGAGCAGCGCCAGCCAGCGCCACCGGGACCGGGTCACGGTGATCACCGCGATCGCCACCAGGATCGCCCACCCGACGTGCACCGACGGCATGGCCGAGAGCTGGTCGGCTTCGAAGCCGCCGCTCGAGGAGTAGACGGACTGGCCGTACAGTGCCGCCGTGTCCACCATGCCGATTCCGGTCAGCATCCTGGGCGGCGCCACCGGGATGAGCTGGATCAGCAGACACAAGCCGGTGAAGGCCACCAGGGTGATCCTGAAGGAGCCGTAGCGTTCCCGGTGCCAGACGAACAGCCAGATCAGGCACGCGATCAGGACGGGGAAGTGCAGGATGTCGTAGTACAGGTTGAATGCCTGCATGAGCAGCGGATGGGGCATGACCAGGCGCTGCAGCGAGGTCTCGCTCGGCATGTGCACGACGCGCTCGGCCTCCCAGAGCCAGCGGGCCCGGCCGAGGGCACCGTCCGGTCCCATGACCGAGAACGACCCCGCGAACTGCCACAGCGCGAACAGCGCCACCACCAGCGCCGACTCGCGCACGAACCGGCCGGCTCCGGTGAGCCGCCTGGCCGTCCTGGCGGCGTCCTCGCCGCCGGCGCTGGCGAGCACCCGGCCGCGATGGAGCAACGCCGCCGATGCCACGCCAAGCCCGGCGGCCGCTGTCACGGCCTGCCCCCAGGTCGGGTTGAAGATGATCACGACGTGACGCCTCCGGCAGGAACCATCCTCCCGGCTTCCCTGCCTCCGGCGGCCGGATATTCGGCATCGGGATGCTGCCTGTTCACGTTCGGTAGCCTAACGGCACGGGAGATATCGGACCTGCGTGCACCGGGCCGGGCCCGAGGTGCGGCACCATGGAGACTGTGGCAGGCACCGACCTGGTGAGCGGCGCGATCGCCGAGCTCTACGCCGGCGAACCCGATGACTTCATCCAGCGGCGGCGCGATCTCGCGGCGCAGGCGCGCGCCGCCGGTGACCGGGACGCCGCCAAGACGATCGCGGGCCTGGGCAAGCCGACGCGCTCCGCCTGGGTCGTGAACAGGCTCGTGCACGCCGACCCGGGCGTGCCGGCCAGTCTCGCCGAACTCGGGGGCAGGCTGCGCTCGGAGGAGGCCGCACTCGACGGGGCCGCCATCCGCGAGCTCTCCCGCGAGCGCAGGGATCTCGTGGACGGCCTGGTCAGGCGGGCGCTGGAGGAGGCGGGCCAGCGGTCGCCGAGCGTCGCGCTTCGCGACGAGGTCACCGACACGTTCAACGCAGCGCTGGCCGATCCCGACGTGGCCGGGCAGGTCGCGGCCGGGACCATGCAGAAGGCCGTGCGCTGGGCGGGCTTCGGCCCCGGCATCGGCTCGGCGGTCAGCTCAGGGCCAGCCCGCGCTCCCGCGGCTGCACGCGGCCCTGCTACCGAGGAGGCAGGCACCAGGAAGGCAGGCACCGCACAAGCCGCGGAGGCTGGCACCGAGAAGGCTGCGAAGGCTAGGCCGGGGCGAGGCGCCAGCCGGCGGCGCGCGGATCAGGCGGGAGCGAGTCGCCCGGCGTCGCAGACGGCCGCAGACCTGGCGCGAGCCGAGCGCGAGGAAGCAGAGGAGCGGGAGGCTGAGCGGCTAGCGACCGCTGCCCAGGCCGAGCGCGAGCGGGTCGAGCGCCGCGAGATCGTCGCCAGGGCCGAGGAGGCGGCGGCAGAGGCTGAGCGGGCCGCGGACGCCACGGCAGCCACCGAGCGCGAGATCAGCGACTCCGTCACGTTCATGCAGGAGCGGCTCAGCCGCGAGCAGCAGCGGCTCGTGCAGGCGAGGCGCGACTCCCGGCAGGCCGCTGCCGCGGCGACGCGCGCCAGGCAGACCCTCGAGCGGATCCGCCGCCAGTTCGGACCCTAAGCACGCCCGGTGACCGGCCCGCCCGGTATGGATGGTCCATCCATCACCAGATCTCGCAATGGATGGACCATCCATCACGCGGGCGGCGATGTCAGGCGTCGTCGTAGCTGGTCGGCGGGAAGTCCTGGTCGCGGCGCGTGGTCAGCTCGCCTTCGGCCGCCCTCCTGCGCAGCTCGGCACGTTCCTGCTGGTAGGCGTCGGTCTGCGTGAGGTCAGGGTGGGACGGCTCGTCGGTGGCAGGCGGCACCTCGTCGGGGTCGTAGTCGTCAAGCCCGGCGGCGACCCGCTCCTCCTCAGCCAGCCGCGCCAGCTTGTCGTCGTCCAGGTGCTCGGGTGCGCCCGCGTGCTCGCTCCGGTCGCGGTGGAACTGCGCGTCCGGCTCGTCTGGCTCGTCAGGAAGCAGCTGCGCCATGGTCACCCTCCGGCCTCGTGCGGATCGGACTCCCGCGCCCTACCCAGGCGGCGGCCACCTCACACGGCGCGCCGCGACGATCTGCCCGCGATGATGACGATCTGCCCGCGATGATTGGGCGCATGAGCGGCGGCGCTGGCGGCTGGGAGTGGGACGAGACGTTGTACGCGGGGGCGGCGAGGTACTACCCGGCCGGCCGGATGCCGTATCCGGACGGCGTCGCGCGCGCCATTCAGGCCGAGCTCAGCCTCGACGGCACCGGCAGGCTGCTCGACGTCGGCTGCGGACCTGGCCCGCTGACGCTCCTGCTCGCTCCCCTGTTCGGGTCCGCGATCGGCATGGACGGCAGCCGCGAGATGATCGCGACCGCGCGAGCGCGCGCGACCCTGGCGGGCGCCGCGAACGTGGACTGGCTCGTGCGCCGCGCCGAGGACATCGGCCAGGATCTCGGCCACTTCCGCGCCGTGACCTTCGCGCAGTCCTTTCACTGGCTGAACCGGCCGAGGGTCGCCGGCCTGCTCGTTCACGTGATCGAGCCGGGGGGTGCGTGCGTCCTCGTCTACGCGACCACGCACGCCGGTGTTGACGGCGCCGGTCCGCTCCCGCGTCCCCGGCCGCCGAGGGCGGAGATCGCCGAGCTGATCGGTGCCTATCTCGGCAGCATGCGACGGGCAGGGCGCGGCACGCGGCCCGCACGGGACCGGCCGGGCGACGACACGGGCCTGGCCGACGAGGACGTGCTGTCGCGGGCTGGCTTTCGCGGCCCGGCCAGGCTCAGGATAGCGGCCGGCCCACTGAGCTACAGGGACGAGGACGAGATCGTCGCCTCGGTGTTCTCGCTGTCGTACGCGGCGCCTGGCCACTTCGGGCCGCGCCGCGGCGAGTTCGAGCGGGAGCTGCGCGGCTTGCTGAGGCGCACCGCGCCGGACGGGCGGTTCTGCGAGCAGCCGAGGGGCATCAGGATCGACGTGTGGCGCCCGGCGCCGTGACCAGGGTCGCGGCGCCGGGCGCGGGACAAGCCGGCTGATCCCGAGCGTTACCGCTTGCGGATCTGCCCGGTCTTCGGGCTGAGGAAGAGCGGGCGCTGCGGCGTGCCGTTGAAGTCGAACATCAGGGTGAGCGATCCGGCCGCGGCGTCGGAGGCGCCGTTGCCCATGGCCGGAAGGTGCCAGTTGTCCTCGATGAACTTCACCACCGAGCTCTGGTCGAGCAGCGTGCTTGACACGTAGTTGGCCCGAGCCCACGGCGAGACCAGCAGGAACGGCGTCCGCGCGCCGAGGCCGCACCGGCCCTGCTCAGGCTGGCCTCCGCTGTTGTGCGGGACCTGAGCGGCGGAGGCACCGCACTGGCCGGCGCCGGTCAGCGTGTCGAGCGGGGTCTGTGACTGCGTCAGGACCGGTCCGAGCACGTGGTCATACCAGCCGTCGGAGTCGTCGTAGGTGATCACGACCGCCGTGGACTTCCACGTCCGCAGCGACTCGAGGTGGTTGACGGTGCTAACCAGCCAGTTCTGCTCGTCCGTCGGGTCGGAGTAGCCGGCGTGGCCGTCCTGGTAGTCAGGCGCCTTCAGGTAGGAGACCTGGGGCATGTTCCCGTTGCCGGCGGCTGCCCAGAAGTCGGCCGTGTCGTACTGGTGGTTCGCCTGGTCGTCACGGCCGATCATGTGGATCGAGGTCGGCGGCAGGTGCATCGGGTTCGCGGTCGACGCGTAGTACTGGAACGGCTCGTGGTGCGGGTTGTAGTCGACGACCGTGTTGCCGCCCACGTTCTTGTGCGTCTCCGAGCAGATCTGCGCGGTGCTCGGCGGGGTGCCCTGCCCGGGGACGAACCCGTTGTTGAAGCCACCCTGGAACCAGCCCCAGGTGACTCCGGCCGTGCTCAGCTCCTCGCCGATGTTGTTGCCGCCCATCGCGATCGTGCTCGCCGGTGCGCGCCCGTCGCCGCCGTTGGCGGACGGAGCGTAGGTGCAGATGTCGTAACGGGGGTCGGCGTCACTGAAAGTGGTGCCGGGACCGGCGGGCGGCTGGTCGGCCACCGACGTCGGCCCGCCAGGACTGGTGGTGATGACGGACGACAGCGGGTCGGCGGTGTTCAGCCCCGGAGGCGCGGCGCACGGCTGAGCGCTGATCGTCGCGGATGGCGGCCCGCAGATCACGCCGTAGGTCTGGCCAGCGGTGACGTTGAACGCGCCGGGCGTCGACGGGCCGTAGTTCGTCCCGTACATGTTGTCGTCCATGGCGAAGTGCTGTGCGTAGTTCCACAGCGCGGTGACGGTGTTGCCGTCGTAGTAATCGAGCACCGCCTGCGTCGAGCCGCCGCCGGCCGGGACGGTCTCTGGCGAGCCGTTGAAGTTGAAACCAGACAGGCACTGGGTCAGCGTCAGGCTGTGCCCGACGCTGGCCGGGTACGCGTCCTCGGCGCCGTGGTCTGCCGCGCTCTGCTCGTCGGTGTACCCGTGGTCCTGGTCACAGGTCATGGGGTCATTCGGCGGGATACGCAGCGGGTTCGAGCCGTTCGGGTTCGAGGTCAGCAACGGGCCGGTCGGACCTGCGGGCGTGACGTTGTCGTAGAGGCCGTTGACCGTCGGAGTGCCAGGAGCTGCGTGGAATTTCGGCTCGCCAGGCAGGTTCGCGGCGAACGGGTACGTGCCGAAGTAGTGATCGAAGGACACGTTCTCGTCAAAGATCACGACCAGGTGCTTGATCGGAGTCGCGGCGGGTTGCTGGTGCCCGCGCTGGACAGGCGCGTGCCCGCTGCTCGCGGCCACCGCCGTGCCGCCGCCCGCGACACCGAAGGCGACCAGCGCCATCGCGCCGGCGATGGCGTGGAACTTGCGGAGTTGCATCCATGCTCCTTCGTGCGTGGGCTCCGGGGTGCTCCCCCGGGCCGGAATTGCAACGTGGGCATACCGACGCCACAACGGGCGACGTCGCGAACCTAGAGCCGTGGGCCGCAGTTTGGGTATCCGCAATCTGACGGGATGCGAAAGGCAAGCTGAATAGTTCATGGCGGAGCGCGGCCCGTGCCTCAGGGCGCACCCGGGCTGCCGTCAGGAGTCGAAGCCGAGCCCGATGCTGTCGAGCGCGCGCAGCCACGCGTTCCTGCGGCCGTCGCGGCGGTCCGCCCTGGCCAGCGACCACCGGGTCAGCCCGATGCCAGCGGCGCGGACCGGCTCCGGCGGGAACGGCAAGGGCCTGGACCGCACCATCCCCAGGTCCGTCCGCGCGGTGCGCTCGCCGGACAGCAGGTCGAGCATGACGTTCGCGCCGAACCGGGACGCGCCGACGCCGAGGCCGGTATACCCGGTGACGTACGCCAGGCGGCCAGAACGCGCGGTACCGAAGAAGGCGCAGAACCGCGAGCAGGTGTCGATGACCCCGCCCCAGGAGTGGGTGAACTCGATGCCGTCGAGCTGCGGGAACGTGGCGTTGAAGTGCTCGGCCAGCAGCGCGAACGTGGCCGGGCGCTGGTCCAGCCTGGCGGCGATCTTGCTGCCGTAGTAGTAGACAGCGTCGTAGCCGCCCCACAGGATCCGGTTGTCGGCCGTCAGCCGGTAGTAGTGGAACTGATTGGCGCTGTCACCGATGCCCTGCCGGTGCCGCCAGCCGATGCTCGCCAGCTGCGCGGGGCTGAGCGGCCTGGTCATGAGCACGTAGTCGTACACCGGCACCACGTAGTAGCGCAGCCGGCGGAGCAGCGGCGCGAACGCGCCGGCGGCCAGCGCGACCCGGTCGGCGGCGACCGTGCCGCCCGGCGTGGTGAGGGCGAGCCTGCCCCGCCTGCCCGGCTCAGTCCCGATCTCGGTGACCGGCGTGTGCTCATAGACGCGCACGCCGGCCGCCAGGCAGGCCCGGCGCAGGCCCCACGCGAGCCTGGCCGGGTCGACGGTCGCGCAGCCGTCCTTGTCCCAGACGCCGCCGACATAGGTCGGCGAGTTCACCTCGGCCCTGACCTGGCTGGCGTCGAGCACTTCCAGCCCGACGCCGAACCGGCCGGCTTGCTCGGCCGCCGCGGCCATCTCGTCGAGGTGCCATTGCTCGGTGGCCACGGACAGGTCGCCGGTCCTGGCGAAATCGCAGTCGATGCCGTAGCGCGCGATCGCCCGCCCGATCTCGTCCAGGTTCTCCCGGCCGAGCCGTTCCAGTGTCTCGATCTCGCCGGGGAAGCGCTCCAGCCCGTTGCCGAGCCCGTGGGTGATGCTGGCCGAGCAGAAGCCGCCGTTGCGGCCCGTGCCGCCCCAGGCGATCCTGCGTCCCTCGACCATGACGACGTTCCTGCGCGGATCGCGTTCCCTGGCCAGCAGCGCGGTCCACAGGCCGCTGAAGCCGCCGCCGATCACCGCCAGGTCTGCCTGCTCGGTCCCGTCCAGGGGCGGCAGCGGCTCCGGGCTGGCGGGCTGATCGAGCCAGTACGGCTTGGTGACCGCTCCCGCCAGCGCCCTGGGCTGGGTTCTCAGGCCCGCCTCCTCGAGAGCACGACGCTGGAGATCGCGCACAGGATTCCGACGGAGAAGATCGCGCTGCCGAACACGAAGACCTGCGGCGGGATGCCGATCCTCGTCGCGCCGTACACCCAGACGGGGAACGGGACCGAGGCGCCGCTCACGAAGTTGGACGTCACGAAGTCGTCAATCGAGACCGCGAACGCCATCAGCGCCCCGGCCATGATGCCCGGCATGATCAGCGGCAGGGTTATCTTCCTGAACGCCACCCAGGCGTTCGCACCCAGATCGAGCGCCGCCTCCTCGAGGGACCGGTCGAAGCCGGCCAGCCGCGCCCTGACCGTCACCGTGACGTAGGCGATGCTGAACGCGACGTGGGCGAGCACCAGGGTGAGGAATCCTCTCGCCACGCTGAATGTGACGAAAAGCCCGAGGAGGGAGGCGCCGAGCACGATCTCGGGCGCGGCGATGTTCAGGAACAGCACCTGTTCCACGGCCGCCCTGCCGCGGAACCGCGGCGACCGGTACCTGACCAGCGCGAGCGCGAGCAGGGTGCCGATGATCGTGGCCAGCACGGTGGCGATCACGGCAAGGCGCAAAGACAGCCAGAACGCCGAGGAGAGCTGAGGTACGCCGTTCCATTCCCGGTACCACTGCGTCGTGGCGCCGTTCCAGGTGAAGCTGACCTGCGGCAAGCCGGTGGTCACCTTGTTGAAGCTGTACGCCACCATGACGGCGATCGGGAAGACCAGGTACGCGATGACCAGCCAGGAATAGGCCGGCAGGAGGAACCGCGTCCAGCGCCGCCTCGCCGGCCGCCGGCCGGCGGCCGGGCCAGGCCTGGCCTGCGTCGCGAGCGTCGTCACAGGTACTCCTCGATCGTCCGCGAGCCAAGCAGCCGCGCGTAGGCGAAGATGCCGACCAGGGCGACGGCGAGCAGCACGGCGGACAGCGCCGAGCCGCCGGCGTAGTCGAGGGTCTGCAGGAACGAGTTCTGGATCACCGACCCGATCATCACGTCACCGGTCCCGCCGAGTACCTGCTGGTTCACGTAGTCGCCGAGCGCCGGTATGAACGTCAGCAGGAACGCCGCGAACAGGCCGGGCACGGTGAGCGGCAAGATCACCTTCTGGAATGCCTCGCGTTTGGTCGCGTACAGGTCGTAGGCCGCGTCCAGCACCCTGCGGTCGATCCGCTCGATCGCCACGTAGATCGGCAGCGCCGTGAACGGCAGGTAGTTGTAGGCCAGCCCGGCCACGACCGCGTACCCGGTCGCGAGCACGTGGAAGCTCTGCGGCAACAGGTGCGCGCTCTTGAGGCTGCCGAGAATCACGCCCTGGTCGGAGAGGATGAACTCCCACACGATGGTCCTGATCACGAACGAGACGAAGAACGGCACCAGCAGCATGAGCAGGAAGAAGTTCTTCTTGTTGCCGCCGTAGAACGCGATCCAGTACGCGATCGGGAACGAGATCACCAGGTCGATGATCGTCGCGGCGCCGGCGAAGTAGAAACTGGTCAGGAACTGCGTGTGGTACAGGCCCACCTGATTGCCGAACTCGGACCAGTTCCACGTCATCACGCACGCGCCAGTCGCCGGGTTGCAGGTCTGCAGCGACAGCGACAGCATGATCACCAGCGGGACCAGGAACAGGATCACCAGCCACAGCCCGGCCGGCAGGCTGAGCAGGTACGGCGCGAGGATCTTGCCGGGCCGAGGCCGCCGCCGGCCGCGCGCATGCGCGGCCGGCCCTCCGCGACCGCCGCTCACGCGCCTTGCGTGATCGGCAGGAACATGTTGTTCCACGTGGTCAGCTCTTCCTGGCTCTTGAACGAGTAGTAGTTCTTCGCGTGCCGCAGGAACGCCTGACTCGGGAAGACCGTCGGGGCGGCCGCGGTCACGGACGTCGCCAGGCCGATGCTCGGCTTCATCGCCGCGAGCGTCGTCTTCGCCCAGCCAGACGGGTTCAGCAGGACGTTCTTGGCGCCCGGCACCGGGCAGACGTAGTCGTTGTAATACTCCACGACGGCCTGGACGTCCGGATTGTAGTAGTAATCCATGACGGCCATGGCATCCTTGGGGTTCTGCGCGTACAGCGGGATGCACATATTGTCGGTCCAGAACATGATGCCCTGCTCGGGAACCATCATGACGAGGTCCCGGTACTTGCTGTTCAGGTCGGCCTGGAAGATGTCCCCTGACCAGGCCTGGGTGACGACGGTGTCGCCGTTCTTGAAGTGGTTGATGTACTCCTGGCCGTAGTAGGACCTGACCAGGCCGTCGCTCTTTTGCAGCTGCAGCTTCTTGGCGGCCTTCGCCCAGTCCGACTCGGTAGATGTGGCAGGATCCACTCCGACCGCGAGCAGCCCGATGCTGCCGAGCTCCTGCAGGTCAGACATCATGCCGATCTTGCCGGCGTACTTCTTGTCGAAGAGGATCTCGACGCTCGAGCCGGGGTTCTTGACGACGGACTTGTTGTAGCCGATCGTCGTGAACCCTGACTGCCACGCCATCGTGTACTTGTTTCCCGGATCCCACGACGGGTTCTTGACCAGCGGCCCCGCGTTCTTGCTGAAGTTGGTCATCATCGACTGGTCGAGCGGGATCAGCCAGTTGTTCTGCAGCAGGTACCCGAGGGCGTTCGGGGTGTTGTTGGTCATCACGATGATGTCGAAGCCCGTGTACTGCTTCGCTTCGAGCGACGGGCGGATCTTGGCGTAGAAGGCCACGTTGTCGTTGATCGGCTCGGTGTAGGTGACCTGGATCCCGGTCTGGCTGATGAAGTGCTCGAGCGACGGGTGCTTGCCCTTGAGGACGTCCAGGTAGTACGGCCAGTTGGCGAAGTTCACCTTGTGATGCAGCTTCTGCTTCGCCCACCAACCCGCCGTGCCGACGCTCCCGGCCGCCGAACCCGAGCCGCCGCTCGCGCCGGTTCCCTGCACGCCGCACGCCGCCAGGATCGCGCCGACGCCGAAGGCGCCCGCGCCGGCGCCAGCGCCGGTGAGCAGCTGGCGGCGGGAGAGCCTGGACTGGGTCATGCCGCGCACAAGCGACGGGTCAAGCGCTTCGCGTGGAGATGAGTCATGCGAATCGGTCATGGGAAGTCCTCCTTGGGCCGTGACCTTGTCCATTTTGTCCTCAGCAGAGGACTCTTTAACCAATGAGATAGGAGTGCCGCGGCTGCCAGGACAGCCAGACGCCGTCGCCGCGACCGGCACCGTCGCCGGCCGAGGCGGAGTTCTGCTGGAAGACGACGATCTCCGCGCCCGTTGTGGTGGCGACGCTGAAGTTCGTCGAGGTTCCGAGATAGACGACCTCGCTCACCGTGCCCCGGAGTGCGCACGTGGCGGCTGGTGGCCGCTCGCTGGTCAGCTCGATCTTTTCCGGCCGGATGGTCACCTCGAGGGTGTCACCCGGCGCTACCAGCACGTCACGGACCGGCACCACGATCCGCTCGTCCGCGCCTACCTCGATCAGCGCGTGCCCGTCGCTGACCCTGGCAGCGGCGCCGGTGAGCAGGTTCGACGTGCCGATGAAGCCGGCCACGAAACGGCTGGCGGGATGCTCGTAGATTTCCCTCGGCGAGGCCAGCTGCTCGATCAGGCCGTCGTTCATCACCGCGATCCGGTCCGACATGGTCAGCGCCTCGTTCTGGTCGTGCGTGACGTAGACGAACGTGATGCCGACCTCGCGCTGGATCCGCTTGAGCTCGACCTGCATCGCCTGCCGCAGCTTGAGGTCGAGCGCGCCGAGCGGCTCGTCGAGCAGCAGCGCCCGCGGGTGGTTGACCAGGGCGCGGGCAAGCGCGACGCGCTGCTGCTGACCGCCGGACAACTCGCGCGGCCTGCGGTTCTCGCGCCCGGTCAGGCCCACGATCTCGAGCATCTCGCCGACCTGGGCCGTGATCTCGTTGTTGGGCACCTGCCGGCGGCGCAATCCGAAGGCCACGTTCTCGAAGACGGTCATGTGCGGGAACAGCGCGTAGGACTGGAAGACCATGTTCACGTTGCGCTTGTTCGGCGGATCCGTTGTCACGTCCTTGCCCTGCAGCCAGACCGTGCCCGACGTGGGTTCCTCGAAGCCCGCGATCATGCGCATGGTTGTCGTCTTGCCGCAGCCGGACGGGCCGAGCATCGAGAAGAACTCGCCCTCCTTGATCTGCAGGTCCATCGTGCGCACCGCGGCGATGACCTCGCCGCCAGAGTGGAAGTCCTTCGTGACGCCCGATAGCTCGATGGCCGGGAGGCCGCCGGCCGTGGGGTCGGTGGTCGCCGCTGAGGCGGGTGCCGAGGCGTGTGCCGGGCCGCTGCCTGCCGCCGCAGGCGCCTGCATGTCAGTCATGTCAGCAACCCCTCGGGCTATAACCAGTGTTGAGCATCCTGTGACTATCACCTAATTCAGATGAGTGTATGGGTTTACCTGTGCGGCCTGCGCACGGGCCATCATGCAGCGTCCGCGGGTCGCAACGCGGCACTACTGCCCGATATAGCTCATGACGTGCTTGATCCGCGTGTAGTCCTCGAAGCCGTAGACCGACAGGTCCTTGCCGTAGCCCGAGTGCTTGAAGCCGCCATGCGGCATCTCCGACACGAACGGGATGTGGGTGTTGATCCACACGGCCCCGAAGTCGAGCCGCCGCGCGGCCCGCATCGCCCTGCCGTGATCGCGCGTCCACACGCTGGCGGCCAGGCCGTACTTGACCCCGTTCGCCCAGCTGACCGCCTCGTCTTCGGAGCTGAACCGCTGCACGGTCACTACGGGCCCGAAGATCTCCTCCTGGATCATCTCGTCGTCCTGGCGCAGGCCGGCGATCACGGTCGGAGCGTAGAAGAAGCCGCGGTCACCGACCCGGTGCCCGCCGGCCCGCACCCGCGCGTGCGCGGGCGCCCGGTCCACGAACCCGGCCACCCTCGCCAGCTGCGCCGGGTTGTTCAGCGGCCCGTAGTAGGCATCGGCCTGGTCGCGGCCGGCCGTCTTCACATTGGCGGCAAGGTCGGCGACCGCGTCGGTGAGATCCGTCGCGATACCGGGCGCCGCCAGGACTCTTGTCGCGGCGGTGCAGTCCTGGCCCGCGTTGTAGTAACCGGCGTCGATGATGGTCTGCGCGGCGCGCTCGACGTCCGCGTCGTCGAAGATCACCACCGGCGCCTTCCCCCCGAGCTCCAGGTGCACTCGTTTCAGGCCAGCGG
>WNGJ01006813.1_pt1 | contig 12142 bp, 10 predicted proteins | sample 5400611 | NCBI WGS metagenome assembly WNGJ01 (sample SAMN13153375, study PRJNA577476) | soil metagenome | isolation source: 40 cm soil or saprolite under Garry oak tree replicate 1 | place: USA:California | collected 2016-06-15 | reverse complement strand
ACTGCATCGCGCCCGGCATGATCGTTCAGGGCGAGGTCGAGGAAGCCTACGAGCACTTCGCGCGCAAGACTCCCATGCAGCGCAACGGCTCAGCCCACGACGTGGCCGCCGCAGCCATCTTCTTCGCCACCGCTCCCCACTTCATCACCGGCCAGCTTCTCGCCGTAGACGGCGGCCTCGGTCTCTAGGAACCTGTCTCTGAAGTCATCAACATAATTTGTCATCCCGACCGCAGCGCAGTGGAGGGATCTGCTGTTTGTGTGGGTCAGCACTCATGCTACGCATGACGATTGTGTCCGGGAATTTTAGACTCAGGACACCAGTCTCGAGGAACTACTGCCCGGTCACTCTCTGCCACCAGCTCTTTTCCTTGAACTCTTCATACAGATTGAGCGGTTCGGGCTGCGGTTGCAGCGGCTTCCCCATGAAAGCGGCTAACGGGTTCGACACGCACAGAAGATGCGCGTAATCGGGCCCATATTTCTTCGCCACCACATCAAATGCCTCCCGCATCTTCGGCGGCCGCGACGTCGTATTGTGGGCATCGGTCGCGAGAAAATGCACCCAGCGGTTCGCCAGCAGATCATGCGCCATGCGCTCGGCATGTCTCCCCATGCGCCCCACGACAGAACCGGCCGTCACCTGGACCAGCACTCCGCCACGCAGCCAGTCCATCATCCGCGCCCGGTCGGTCTGCAGTGTCGCGTTGCGTTCCGGGTGCGTCAGAATCGGTGTTAGTCCGGCAAGCTGCAACTGGTAAAAGATCTCCGTCAGGCCGGGCGAAATCCCATAGTCGGGAATCTCCACCAGCAGATAACCCAACCCGTTGATGCTGAACTTCGCCGGATCGAGCTTCGCCTCCTGAACATTTTCGTACGACATGTGGAAGTCGCATCCGTGACCCAGCTTCACTGCGATCGCGTCACGTTCCAGCAACCGCCGCAGTTCGGCAATCTTTTCGGCGATCACCAGGGGTTCATAGGCGTACGTGCCGTTGGCATGCGGCGAACACACGATGTGCGAGATTCCATCGGCGGCGGCAGCCTTCGCCATGGCGACCGACGTCTCCACGTTCGAAGCACCATCGTCCATGCTCCACAAAAGGTGATGGTGAATATCAATCATTGCGTAGTCAGGTTACCACCGAGCCTGCGCCAGCCGCCGTATTACTGCGCCGCAGCCAACGACTCCGCCATCGCCTGGAACAGCAGCAGACCATCCGCCGACCCCAGCAGCGCTTCGCTCGACCGGTCGGGATGCGGCATCATCCCCAGAACATTGCGTCCTTCATTCAGGACGCCGGCGATATTTTCGAGCGATCCATTCGGATTCGCCTTCGCCGTCACGTCACCCTCCGGTGTAACGTAGCGAAACGCGATACGATCCTCAGTCTTCAGCGCGGCCAGCGTCTCTGTATCGCAGAAGTAATTGCCTTCCATATGCCCAATCGGCATCTGCAAAACCTGCCCCCGCGTCAGTCCATGCGTAAACGGAGAATCGGCCGTCTCGGTCCGCAAAAATGTCTGCTTGCAGATATAGTGCTGGCTGGCATTCCGCATCAACGCCCCAGGCAGTAGCCCCGCCTCGCACAAAATCTGAAACCCGTTGCAGATTCCCAGCACCAGTCCGCCGCCCTTCGCAAACTTCGCCACCGACTGCATCACCGGCGCAAACTTCGCAATCGCCCCCGTGCGAAGGTAGTCCCCATAGGCGAATCCACCTGGCACCAGGATCGCGTCGCAACCCTGCAGGTCCTCCGACGCATGCCAAAGATACGTCACAGGCTGCCGCGCAATTGCATCGACCACATGGTGGGTATCATGGTCGCAATTGGACCCCGGAAAGACCAGAACGCCAAACTTCATAGTCTTAAGAATATCATTCCGAAAAAACAAAGTAGCCGCTGCGTGGAGTGCATGTGGGTATCAAACCAGGGTCTTTGCGTTATAGTTCTGTCCCAGTAGGGACTATGCGGCACAGGACAGTCTGGTATGGACCTCAGAAACAGCAACGCAGGCGCCCATCTAAAAACCGCCGGCAGTGCGCTCGTCAACTGGTGGCGCGCAGCCACCCTCGACGCACTCATCGTCGGCGTTCTCTGGCTCATAGGCCTCGAACTTATCCGCGTCCCGTGGGCGCCCTTCTGGGCGATCCTGGGCGGTCTCCTGCAGATCATTCCCACCTTCGGAGGCATGATCGCCCTCATCGGCCCCGTCATCTCCGTAGCGGTTACCGCCAACGACGACGACTGGTGGCGCCTCGGCCTTGTCCTCGGCCTCTATGGCCTGATCGTCATCCTCGAAGGCCTCGTCATCGGCCCCTACGTTCTGCACCGCACCACGAAGATCCCCTGGTGGGCTGCCTTCTTCGGCCCCATCGTTCTCGGCATCATCATCCCGTTCTGGGGAGTCCTGCTGGCCCCGCCTCTGCTCGCGGTCATCTTCGCCTTCAGCAAGCCCGCGCTACCCAATCGCCCATAGCGCTTACTCCAGCTTGTACCGCGTCTCCGCCATTCGATAAAGCGGCCGCCACACCAGCCGATTGATCGTCACCACCATCGTCGCCATCACAATCGTCGCCATCAGCAAAATCTGAAACTGCCCGCTATCAGTTGCCGCGCTGATCACCGCCCCCAGTCCCGTCGTCTGCAGTGTCTGATTCTTCAGCCGGAAGTATTCCGCGATAATGCTCGCATTCCACGCCCCACCGGACGCTGTCACCATCCCCGTGATCAAAAACGGAAAGATCCCAGGCAGAATTACCGTCTTCCACTTCTGTAGAGTCGTGAAGTGAAACAGCGTTGCAACCTCCTTCAGATCGGACGGAATCGCCATCGCTCCAGCGATCACATTGAACAGGATGTACCACTGCGTTCCCAGCAGCATCAGCGCAATCGAACCGATCCCCATCCCGCCACCAATTCGCACCAGCGCGAGCAGAAGAACAGGGAAGAGCGCCGTAGCCGGAACGGACGCCGCAATCTGCGCAATCGGCTGAGCGATGCGTGCCAGACGCGGATGAAACCCAATCGCAACCCCCGCCGGAATCGTCCATGCGGCTGCAAGCACAAGCGCCACATTCACTCGCAGGAATGTCGCCAAAGCCCCCTTCATAATTTCAACAAACTGCGACCCATGCACCTCGCGCAAAAGCGTCAACGCCTGCCATGCTGCATAAAGCACGGCCGCCGTGGCCACTACCAGAATCATCCTCCTCAGCCAGACAGAGGCTCTGCCGCGCATTACTGTCACCTTCTCACCCGCGGCGGAGGGTTGCGGTTCTTCCTTACGTTCCTTCGCTAACCGCCGGTATAGCCCTTCTCCGAGCGGTTCGACCGTATGCCGTCGAAGCGAGCGAAGACCCCGCGACTGCTGCAGCAGATGCAACAACGGCGAACGCACGCGCGACGCACTCTCCACTTGTTCAAACTTGAACTTGTCGCTCCACGCAATCACCGGCCTCCAAATCAACTGATCGGTCGCCACAATAATTGCAATCATCGTCAACAAGCCCCAGGTAATCGCAACGTAATTTCCCGTGCCTGCCGCCGTCTGCAGATAAGAACCCAACCCAGGCAGCCGAAAGTCCCGCGTCCCCAGAACAAACATCTCGCAAGCCATCAGAAAAAACCATCCACCGGCAACCGACACCATCGAGTTCCACACCAGTCCAATTGCCGAGTACGGAAGCTCCAGCTGCACCAACCGCTGCAGCCGCGAAAATTGATAGATGCTGGCAGCCTCGGAGAGCTCTCGCGGAATGCTCTTGATCGAGGAATAAAAGCTGAACGCCATATTCCATACCTGGCCGGTGAAGATCAGCACAATCGCACCCATCTCCACGCCAATCTGCCGCGTCGGAAACAGCGCAACCATCGCCAGCATTACCCCAGGCAAAAAACTCAGCACCGGAATCGACTGCAGAATATCCAGCCCGGCAATCATCAGAGCTTCGATCTTCTCGTTGTACGCAGCCACATATCCGTAGCCGATGGCAAAAGCCAAACTCAACAGATACGCCAGCCCAATCCGCACCATCGAATAAAACGCATACAAGGGAAGCGCTCGCGGGCTCTGCGAGATCACAATCTCCGGCTGCGCGCCCCCAAACCAGTACTTCGCGATGTAGACCACCCCATAAAAGCACGCCAGCCCGATTCCCGCGACGCACATATCCAGCACGAACGGCCATGTGCGCTGCAATACCTGCGAGCGCGCCAGCGTCTCTCGCCCAGGAATGTTACTGAAGCTCTCCGGAAACTGCATCATGTGCCGATATCCGCGGTTGGAGCGGCCTCCCCCTCATGATGCAGCTTCTCCGACTGAATAAAACGCCGCCGCGACGCATCGAAGTCGAACAACTCGGCATACCGCCCCCAGTTGATCGCAGTCTCCAGTTGCCGCAGTGTCTCCTCCTCGCTGAACTGTTCATCCAGCACATCATGAAAAAACTCCTCCGGCACGCTGCGGTCGCTCTTGGACTCGATCGCGCGTACGATCTGTCGCAGCAGCAGCACATTCTCCATGGCCGCGCTGCGAAACAACTCCTTCTGCCGCAGAATCTCCGAATTGGCATACTCCGCCCCGGTCGGGGTAATCTCCGCGTCGCCCTCTGTCACCTTCAGAAAACCGAGCAACTGAGCAGCATCGACGATCGGCAGCAGGTCGTCGATCTCAAATGCAAGGTCGTCCGCCAGTCGATAGATGTCGTCCTTGCCGTTGTGGTCCAGTACCAGCTCCAGAAGTCCGGCAATGCCACCCGGCCGTGCATGGGGCAGCATCTGGTAGTGCATCTGCCGCTGATCACGAACCCGCTTTCCAGTGGCGGTCTGCGGCAGCGCTGGCGGTTGCGCATCCGGCTGTGTCAACACCTTGTAGATGTAGTCCACCAGCTGCGTAAACGCCGTCGCCTTCCGGTCCCTCGGATGCTGGATCGCCACTCGAAAGTCAGTCCGCACATGCCCCGGATTGCGTCCAAGCACAATGATGCGATCCGCCAGCAGCACAGCCTCTTCAATGTTGTGCGTAACCAGAAAAATCGCCTGGGTCGGAATCGTCTTGTTCTGCCACAGCTCCAGCAGTTCGCTGCGCAGGTTCTCCGCCGTCAGCACATCGAGCGCAGAGAACGGCTCATCCATAAACAGAACCTCCGGCTCAACCACCAGCGCCCGCGCAAAGCCCACGCGTTGCCGCATTCCACCGGACAGCTCCTTCGGATACGCCGCCTGAAAGCCGTCCAGACCCACCGTATCGAGAATCTTCAGGCTCCGTTTGCGCCGCTCCGCCGGCTCCATACCACGCGCCTTCAACGGTGCCTCTACGTTTTCCAGAACACTAAGCCACGGAAACAGTGCAAAACTCTGGAACACAATGGACACATTGACATTGGCCGTAGCAATCGGCCGTTCGTGCCAATACACCTCGCCGGCCGAAGGCGTCGACAAGCCAGTTAACATGCGAAGCAGCGTAGACTTCCCCGAGCCCGAGGGCCCAAGCAAAGCCACAATCTCTCCTGCCGTAATGGAAAGATCGGTCGGCGAGATCACCTGAATGCGGTTCTCGCTCGGCTGCGCATAGTATTTCTCGACACGTTCCGCGCGTATGATGGCTGGCTGCATAAGAAGTTTTGTAGTACAGTATGCGTTCTCTGTGTATTGTGGAGGTTGTCTGTCAACCTGCTCTGCGGTCAGCGTATCATTACTGTGTAGGGCAAATCACGAAACCGATGCCTGTAAACGTTACATTTATTACTGAACTTTGACCTTCAAATTTGGGGACCATTCAGAATGGCAGATCCAACCACCAACGCCTCAAAACCCAAGGTACTCGTCGCCGATGACGAGCAGGTAATTGCCAATACGCTCGCAATCATCCTGAATCAAGCGGGTTTTGAGGCACGCGCTGTGTTTAGCGGAGAAAAGGCCGTCGAGTCGCTAGAGAGCTTCCAGCCCGATATGCTCATCAGCGACGTCATCATGACCGGCATGACCGGCATCGAAGCCGCAATCATCACTCGCAGCAAACTACCAAAGTGCAAAATCCTTCTCTTTTCAGGCCAGGCCGCTACCGCAGATCTGCTGGAAAAGGCCCGCACCCAGGGCCATGAATTCGAAATTCTTGCTAAACCAGTACACCCAACCGATCTTCTGGCAAAATTACGAGGTTGAGGGGTTGTTTCATCGAGCCACCATGTGGTGCGACCAGGCGCATCGCTACTTCACGACCTCATAACGCAGCCGGACGACGCCGTCGGGGTATTTCCTCGCTGAACGTAGGCGAAGGGAAACGTCCCGATGGCGGGGCGCCATCAGCGGAATGCCTTCACCGATAAACGTCGGAATAACATGAATGTCGAACTCGTCGATCTCCCCGGCGTCGAGGAATGAGGCGATCAGCCCGCCGCCACCCATCATCCAGATATGTTTTCCCGGCATGGCGCGCAGACGCTGCACAAAGGTCTTCACCGGCTCTGACACAAATTCCGCACCTGGCGCAGCCCGTTTCGGCGGCTTTCGCGAGAACACGTAATTGGCGAGCTTCGTGTCGAACATCCCGCCTTTACTCCCCGTTTTTCTGTCATAGGCAAGAGCCCAATCATAGGTCTTGCGTCCCCATAGAATGGTGTCGATCGTCGAGTAAAACCTGGTCATGCCGTAATCGGCCGTACTTGGACGGCGATTGAGCCATTCGACGTCGCCGTCTCGCCGGGCGATGTAGCCGTCCGCGCTCGTCGCAATGTAAACGATGATCTTTCTTTGCGCTTTCATGACGCACCAACACAGGCGAGTGAAACTGGCATGTCAGTCTCTCGCCGCACAACCTATATCAAACTGCCGCCTCTCCTTCACCTTGATGGCCGGCACTCCAGCATACACCGTCCAGGCATCCAGGCTCCGCGTAGCGACCGACCCCAGCCCAAGCACCGCACCCTCGCCGACATTTACTCCAGGTGCAACCGACGCACGCGCACACACCCACGCATACGCCCCGATATTCATCGCGTATGCGATCAGAGGAAATGCCGGATCATCATAGTCATGCGTGGCCGCGCACACGTAAGCATCCTGCGACAAAATTGCATGCGACCCCAGCGTAACCGGCGCAGGATTGTAGATCTCAGCGCCGTCTCCCGCCGTCACTTGATCCGCGCAGATTAGATTCCACGGCGCCCACACCTTCGATCGCGGATAGAAGTGGCAATTCGCCCCCATCGTCGCTCCAAACAGACGCAGAAGAAACGATCTCCAGGAATGTAACGGCCTCGGTGACGTTCTATACAACAAGCTCCAGCAGATATTCCAATTCAGCCGTCGCAGCCGGTCGCGAAACGAAAACGCCGGTCGAAGGTACGGATCGGCTGCAGTGTCGGCCGAGATGTGCTCCGCCGCGTTGTAATGAATCTGCTTTGGCATGGACGCAACACCTATTCCGAATCCACTGCGGTAGGAGTAAGGACCGTAGCGGTTCCAAACAGCCGGATGATCGCCTTTGCATTCTCTCGCATATCGTATCGGCGGTGGAAACATTGATACGCAAGCTCCGCCATATGCTGCCGCTCTTCAATGGTCATGCCGATCCACCGCTGCAGCAGCCGCAGCGTGCCTTCCGCAGTATCCAACTCCATCAGCCCCGCGCCATCCTCCGCAATGTCCTCTGCGATATTCACCTTGTCGGCAAGCAGAACAGGCTTTCCGCACGCCAGCGCCTCCGCGACGGCAATCCCGAAGTTCTCCTGGTGCGAGGGCAGGATGAACGCCTCGGATCCGAAGAAGGCCCCCCACTTTGCGTCGCCGATAACCATTCCAGGCCAGAAGACGCGATCCCCAATCCCTGTGGCAGCAGCCGTTGCCTTTAGCTTTGCGCTCCAGAGCTGTTGATCCGGACCGGCCATCACCAGATAAAGGTCAGGATCGGTCGCCGCGACCTTCGCGAACGCATCGATCAGAAGGTCGCACCCTTTCTTGCGGTGGATGCGGCCAAGAAAAAGAAGGTACCGCTTACCCTTCGCCTCAGGACACTTCGCAAAGAAAGCCCGCTTCTGCACCTCGGGATCGCCCGTTGGTCCGCTCGCTCCGTACGGAACGACGTAAGCATTCCAGCGATGCAGCCAGAAGCTCTCCTCGGCAAGCCGTTTCTCCGCCTTCGACGTAAACAGTACGCGATAGGCGCCCCGCAGAATCCAGTATTCCGCGGGGACCCAGTAGAGCCATTTCTTAATATGTTTCAGCGGAAACGCATGTTTAAAGTAAGGATCAAGCATGCCATGCGTAAACACGACATAGGGTGTATTTCCTGCCAGCGTGCGCCAGGCCGCGTACCCGCAGTACTGCCATAGCCCATTCACCACGACGCCATCAAACCGATGGCGATTGTCTCTCAACCACGGCAGAAGTTTCGCGTTGAACCCGTACTTGGTGCTCGTTGGCCCCAGGGCATGTACGGGAAATCCGATATCGTTCAGATAAGGTGCGGACGGATCATCCAACGTGACAACTTCGCCCGTATAGCCGATCGGGCCGTAACTCAGCAAGACCCTCACGGATTCCGTGGGACCGCCCGCGGCAGGATCCAGCGTTCCGATAATGTGGAGAATCCTCATCCGTTTTTGCTCATGAACTCTCAGAATATCAGCAGGATTTGCCCTCGATCCGGCAATGAAACTGCGGCGTCACTCTGCTGTTATCTTTCGCGTGACCTGTGCAATCGCGCGCCTCAGGCCGCGAACATCCTCTTCGAAATCCCACGTCTCGATCTTCGTTAAGGCACGCTCTCCCATCATTACCGCGGTCTCCGGCGTCGCCAGTACTTTTCGTAAAGCATCAGTCAAAGCTGCGACATCTCCGGCAGGGAAGACACAGCCTTCCACGCCATCCTCGACAAGGTCCGGCTGACATCCCACATCGTCAGAGACGACCACGGCCCGTCCGGCATTCATCACCTCGTTCACGATCAACCCCCAGGGCTCATGCCGTGACGGCAGAACGAAAACCGCTGCCAGGTCGAAAAACCTCGGCAGCTCCGACTGGTTCCTGAACCCACAGAAACGAACTCCCTCGAGCCCGTTCCCCGCCGCCTGCCTCTCCAGAGCCGCACGCTCCTCGCCATCGCCAACGATCACCAGATAGGGGTGCGGCTCCATCCCCGGCCCCAGCGACAGATTCTTGTAAGCGCTCAACAGGTCCGTGCATCGCTTGCGACTTTGCAGCTTCGACGCAAACAGAATCACCGGCCGGGTGGCGTCCAGCCTCAACTCGTTCCGCAAAGCGCTGCGTCCCTGGCGAGCCTCCATGCAGCGACTCTGAAAGTAGTGATTGTCCACTGCGTAAGGCATTCGATGCAACGGAAAATCCTCGCCCAGATAATGACGCCAATACGCTGCATTCAGCGTCCCGATCGGCAGCGCGCCATCGAGCAGCCCCCGCAGCACCCTGAAGAATAATTGCTTCGCCACTAATGTCGGCCCACCGCGGTCGCGATCCCCAAGCCATGGCTCTGCCCGGACCAGCACCGGGATGCCCAGTGCCTTCGCCGCCAGCATCGCCTGCATCGCATTCACCGAGGAGTATCCATGCACCCAGAGCACATCGAAGCCCGCCACGTCTTTGCTGCCGCGCAGGCGGCTGAAGATGCCATAGTTCAGTGGACTCATCACACCTGGATTGGAATTGTCCCGAAGCACAGGCAAAAATTCATGACGATATCCGTCCAGCAGTGGCACGTCCCACTTCACGCCTACTCCGAATCCCTCGTCCTTGTAGTCGCGAACAGAAAAGTCCGAGCCGAAGAACACAGTCAGGTCGATGTCCGGCTCTTGCGCGATCCGGCGCAGCATCGGTGCCTGGTATTGAATGGGATGGCTCACCAGATAAGCCAGCCTCACCTTGTTCTTCAATCTGCTTCCCATCTCTGACGAGGCTAAAACCATATCTTGTCGGGTCTCGTGCGAACCTCGCTATATTCCAGTGGCGACGAGCAGAATCGACACAATGCCCAGCAGGGTACCGATTCCTCCTGATTTGATCGCTGCCTTCATTGAGCTCGTGGGCAGGAAGACGATATCCTCCGGTTGCAGGACAGGGTCGGGCGCCTTCCCCTCGATTATCTTTTTGAGGTCGACGCGAACGACCTGTCGGCCGGTCCCCACGGAGCGAATAATCCGAAGATCGTTTTGCTTGCCTTCAAAGCCCGAGCCGCCGGTAAGCGCGGCCACCTTCATCAACGTCATCGGTGAGTTTTGTGTAAGCGGTATCGCGCCCTGAGTGTGGAATGCTCCAAGCAGATAAACTACGCCAACCCGTGGGACAACAATCGTGTCCCGCGGGAAGATCGGGATATTCGCCTCTGTACTCTTTGCAGGATCCGTACCCATGTCGATAGTGATGGGCTGCGCCACGCCGGGACGATTGATCGTAATAATATGACTCGCCGTAGTCGGAAGCCCGCCTCCTCCCACTACGACCGTTGTAGCCGTCGACGAAAATCCGCCGCCGCCACCCACAGCCGCCAGGACGTCGTATAGCCGTCTCTCCCCGATGATCGCCACAAGTCCGTGCAACTCTCCAATGACAGTGGCTGTCTGGTTTGGTGACTCCGTAATCTGAATCGATACCTGTGGATCGCGATACATCCCGGCACTTATCAGTTTTTGCGCGATCAGGGCCTGAGCTTGATGCACCGTGAGCCCCTCCACCTGCACGCTGCCAACCAACGGCAGTTGAATCGTGCCGTCGAGCCCGACACGTGCTATCGGACTATAGTCAGCACTTTCGAAGAGACGAACCGTGATCAGATCATCATGCCAAAGATAAACATCTCGATTCGCCGGATAAAGAATCGCTGGATCGGTCGTTATCGTCACCGGCGGATTGACCGGCGTCGATATCCCAAGCGCGGGGCCGCTGAACTGGGCCATCGCAGAGCCGGATAGAGCCATCACCAGAAGCATGGCAAAGGTTAGCCACCCGCCGCCGCGGCCAATCCGCAACCTGCCCTCGGCCGCCCTTTCGGTCCGGAGATTATCGTGTCTCTGTCTCATCGCTCCGTCTCCCCGGATTTGACCGCGTCGTCGCTGGATGCTTTATGCGATTCCCAGCTTTCGGAATCCACGCTCGAGTACGAGTAACCTGAGTATCCGTAATACCCGTAGTATTCCGGCGAGTTCAGATCGACAGCATTCAGCACAATACCGGTGATGCCTGCACCCGAGCGCAGCAGGATATCCCTCGCCCGCCGCACCACATGTTTACTCGACTTGCCGTGACGCACTACCAGCACGACAGCATCCGCCTGCCGTGCGAGAATGACGCCGTCCGTAACCGAGAGTATCGGCGGAGAGTCGATGACCACGTAGTCGTAAATCTCTCCACAGCGCCTCAGAATGGCGTCCATAGCCCCGGAGCTCAACATCTCCGTTGGAAAAGGTGGAACGGGTCCACTCGGCAGGATATCGAGATTCGGAATCTCAGGCACTCCCTGCACCGTCTCTTCCAGCTTCGTGGCCCCAGTCAGCACCGTCGTCAGGCCGATTTTGCCATTCAACCCGAACCGGTGATGAATGTTAGGCCGGCGAAGGTCTCCGTCGATCAACAGAACACGTGTGTCTCGTTGCGCCAGAATCGCCGCCAGATTGGTGGCCGCCGTAGTCTTGCCTTCCGAGGGGGTCGCACTCGTAAGCACAATGAATTTGGGAGGATGCCCGGCGGTCGATAGGAGAAGCGACGTGCGCAGCGAGCGAAAAGATTCGGCGAACTGCGACTTCGGCTGAGTCAGAACGCCGACATTTCGTTGCGCCGTTGTCAGGGTCCCGGCCTGATCGGCGGAAGACCGCCGCGCCCGCGGAATGATGGCCAGCGATGGCAGCTCCGTGATGCTTTCGATCTCCGCGATGCTCCGCAATCCGGTGTCCAGACTCTCCAGGAGGAAGGAGATCACAATGCCGGCCAGCAGGCTGAAGGCCAGCGCAGTCATGATCATCGTCGACTGCGGCCGCAGCACAGGGTATGCCGGTGGCAGTGCCTTATCGACAAGATCAATCTCCAGCGATTCCAGCCCGGACTGGACGCTCGCGGTCCGCAGACGTTGCTGCAGACTGTCGTACAAGTTTCGGTTTGCTTCAAACTCCCGCTGGCGCAGCGTGTATTCCA
>WNGJ01011356.1_pt1 | contig 12143 bp, 6 predicted proteins | sample 5400611 | NCBI WGS metagenome assembly WNGJ01 (sample SAMN13153375, study PRJNA577476) | soil metagenome | isolation source: 40 cm soil or saprolite under Garry oak tree replicate 1 | place: USA:California | collected 2016-06-15 | reverse complement strand
AGAATGTGAGGGGTGTAGCTAGCCCACGATGCCTGTTGTGATGGAATCATCATATGGAAATTTCCATACACAACAGGTCTCTTGAATTTGCACTGGGCTACTCCTGTCCAGTCGGTTCCTTTGCCCTGACGGTTTTTTTAACACCTGTCGGATGGTTTCCCGTGCAATGCTCTCTACTATGTGCAGTTCCACCAGCTTGTCGGCCAACAGTTGCAACGTCCAGTGTTCCTGTCCTTCCTCTGGCGGGCTACATACCAGCGCGATCAGGTGTGCTTCCTGCTCTCCATCCAGTTTACGTAGTCGTGGGCTACACGCTCGATGCCGCCTGAGTGCCGCTTCCAATCCCTCTTCAACAAAGCGCTCTCGCACGCGCTCGACGGTTGCCGTGCCCACTTGCAGTGCCTCACTGATGGCTAGATCGCTCCAGCCTGGTCCAGCCTCGCTACTATCGGCTTTGAGTAAGATGCGCGCGTGTGTCAGTTTTCGCGCCGGGGCCTCGCCCTGGCTGATCAACTTCTGCAGGTCTCCTCGTTCTTCCTGCAGTAACTTTACGATATACTTCTTCATAGGGGGTCCTCCTTGATCAGTCTTGGTTTTTCTTTTCAAGGATACCCCTTTCCCTCCCCACTCATCAATTCATCATGGACAAAGCACTAGGCTAAAAACTATGTAGAGGCCTTTTCATCCGGACTGGTCGCGTCAGACCACAGGTGTGGCGATAGGTCGTCATCAGCTAGCAATTCTGAGAACGTAACGTATTGGTTTTTGTCAAACACGCTTTGGTTCACACGGATAAAGCGCCATAGCGTGTTTGTTTGCTCGCTCACTGCCTCGCACCACACTTTGATCGCGGCATCCTTGTCATCTGTCCCTTCCCATACACGCCCTTTAGTCTCCACAATCCAGTTTACGCGGCCTTTATCGCTTTGCTGTACCAGCACCCAATCTGGATAGTATAAGCCAATAGCCCCGCTCCTCTTCAGATAATCAACACGGAACGGAACTGCAGTATCCTGCTCAGTCGTCCCTAAGGCAGCAAAACGCAGCACATCGGGGCACCGATCCAAGAATTCTGCAAAGCGCGACTCGAAGTCATTGTAGGTAGCCACATAATTGAAAATAGTGTGATCACACATAACATGCTTGCGCCTCCACGTGAAAGGTTTTGTGTGAGAAAGCTTGATGCTGGCTGGTTGGATTGTAATCGGTCGACTTTCGCTGGTCAATCGTCCAATGAACTGACCGAGATTACTTGCGATCTTTTCTTGTATTGTCAACTGATTGAGAAACTGGCGCACAACTGTATGATCCAGATCAACATGTTTGTCAAAACAGCGTTCTGTAATATACGTGCGTACTTTGGGATAAAGTTGTGTGAAAACGCCAGTTACCCGAGCACGATCCATCACCTTGCGCGCAATCGTGGATAGCACCTCCTCTGCCATTGGTACAATACTGGCAGAAATTTCAACGTGATGTACCCGTGTTTCTGTGGTAGCAAATTCCATATCCAGTTTGATGTGCATCGCATACCCTGCAAGATCGGACTCATTATACAGTGGCTTCAAGCTCAATGGATGGAAGTCCTCAAGCTTTCTGTAATTGCGCGAGAGACGAGGGGCCGTCTTGGGAATGGCAATATCATAGGCAAGTTTCTCTTGTACTGGTTGAATTATCACTGGAGACGTAGGAGGCGTAGCTGTCGTAGGAACGCTCACACCTTCGGTTTCCAATCCACGAACAAAGGCCTCAAAAGCTGCTGTACCCATTACTTCTAGGGTCTGTGTGCGGTCAGGGCTGATTCCTTGGATGATCCGTAAACCGCGTCCCACGGCTTGCTCAGGGAGTATCTGTGCTTTGGAAGTAAACGGACGTAAGCCAAGAACGACCGTGACATTGCGTACATCCCATCCTTCACGCAGCATCATCACGCTCACAATAACCTTGACCTTGCTCGTTGGGAGATCGATATCCCGAGCCACTTGCCGCAGTTTCTCGATCTCGCCTTTCTGCACTTCGCCTGTATTATCGGTATGGATCACAAGAACCTCGTCGTCCTCCAATGCGAGTTCCTTCGTCTTCTTCAACCAGCTACCAATCCCATCAGCCAGGTTATTTTGTTCGGCCATAATAAAGAGCACAGGTCGTATTCCTAGCGGTTTGTAGGTACGTTCATGCTCATGCCAGCGTGCGAGAGCTGCTTCCAACCAATCTCCATACGCCTCAATCACGTTATCACGTGTGACCTTCTCAGGGTCGTTTCGCTCCACCTTATGGACGATCAACGGTGCTTTGACAATACGGTCCTCTACCGCCTGTGCTAGCGGATAATCACAGACACACCAGGGAAAGTAGGCACCAGATTGGTCCTTCGGTGTCGCAGAGAAATCTAACCATAATGCTAGGCCATTCAGCAATGCCTGGTGTAAAGTCATGAGCGTCTTCGTCCATGCAAGATCTTCATCATGAACGTGGTGTGCCTCGTCATTTATCGCAATCAGGTCAGGCAAACTCTTCAACCGTTCCAACATCGTGCGTTCCCTTATCGCCACCCCTTGCACAGGTTTGCCAAGGATCGCCTGCACAGCGTTGGCAGGAGTCCATTCTTTCTCGCGGTTTTCGTAGATCTGTTGCACGTTGGTGAGAAACAAATTACCTGTCGCATCTGGCTCTGTGCCTTCACCGCGCAAGATGACTGTGAGGTTCCACATATGCTTCCATTCTGGAGGAAGAAGTGGCAGTTGCTCAAAAATACGACCGCTACCAAAGTCCTTCTCTAAGCGCTCATAGACGATCACGTTCGGGGCCAGTAGCAAAAAGTTGTTCGAGAGCAATGACCCCGGTACCCTTTTTTTGTGAAAGTAGGACCAGACCATCAGCATAGCCATTACTACAGTTTTGCCTGAACCAGTCGCCATCTTACAGGCATAGCGTATCAAATCTTCAGGTGGTAAATCTTGTACTCCTACTCGTGGTGGAGTAAACTCGGGGAAATAACGGTGGAGCTGCCTTTTGCCATCCATCGTTGTCTGATGCGTGACGTTATATTCGAAGAGGCTAGTTTTGAAAACCTCTGCATAGTTATCGATCAAAGCTTTCGCATCACGTATTCGCGCCACTTCTAGCAGATAAATGATAGTTTCTACAGCTTCTCGTTGACCGAAATAATAGTGGAAGAGTGCCTCATTTACAAGATGATCCTCATCAAACCAATAAGTGAAGAGCCTTCGCGTTACTGCTGAAGCACCTTCATAGGCGCTGCTTCGCCAAGCATCAACCGAATCGCGCAGCTTGTTGACCAGCAGCAGCTTGCTTGGACGGCGTCCCTCTACAATCTCATACTCGTTCTCTGTTCCTAGCTTCTTCCGAAGATAAGAAGTGGGAGGTAAGTAAGGCTCACGGTTGGGTACCTCTGGTAACGAACCAGTGTAAGAAATAATGGATGTGGGCATAACTAAGGCACCTCCACTTCATAGGCTTGTGTCGTATCGTTGCCAAAAATATCTACCACCTTCACCACAATAGTGTAACATCCTGGCTCCTCATATATATGTGCCTCGCTTTGTAATTCTAAACGCCGATCTTTGCGGTTGCGGTAAGTGACCCAACCATTCATAAAGGTATCATGCTGGAAGTTCCAGTCTACAGCCCAGTAGTCAATATAGTCAGACCACTTTCTCACTTTCTCTCGAACCTCTGGTGGAATCAGATTGGTATTAGCAATCACAAAATCTTTCAGATACACAGTAATTGGATAAGACACTTTCAGTTGTTGGCCAAAAGTATATTCTGAAACATGCTTTTCAGACAATTGTGATTCATGTGAACCTCCCTGAATCTCCACTTCAAGATAAGCCAACTCAAAGAACTGGATATGGCCATTTTCAACGGCCTGTTGTTCCATCACTTCTCGTGGTATCTGAAGGAGGAATAATTTAATGCCTTTCTGCTTGGCTATCTCGTGCATCAGACCGCTTGCGTGATAATCGTTGCTCGGGCCAGCAATGCCCATTTCCCATTCCCAGCCAAGAACATGCAAATCAGACTGCTTGAGTTTGACACATTCATCAAGAGCAAGATTAATCTCATCAATAGTCACCGGAGAATCCACAGTCCCAATATGAACCATTGCTTTGGCCTTTTTCCCATGCAGTTGTATCATACCTGATACTGGTTGGGCACCATAAAGTCTGAGGATGAAAGCGAGATATTCATATAGAGTCTGCTCTGTAATATGTCTACCTTGTCTTCCAAAGGTAATACCCTGCCAATATTGCCGCTCGTACTTGCCCAGGTTTAGTATCTCAAAGGGTTTGCAGTTTTTAATGCTAAGAAGACGTTTGCGTGTGGTATGAGCCGCGAAACGGCCTAAATCACATGCAATCCATCGTCGCCCAAGTTTTTCTGCAACTGCAGCAGTGGTACCGCTTCCACAAAAACAATCGAGAATGAGATCGCCTTCGTTCGATGAAGCCTTAATTATTCGTTCTAACAGCGCTTCAGGCTTTTGGGTAGGATAATCTAATCTTTCATGGGCAAATGGGTTTATAAAGGGTATTTCCCATACATCTGGACAAACTTTACCCAATTCATGTGGTTTCTGTTGATAGGACTTATTTTCTTGGTGAAACACTCTTCTGCTTGGCTTTTTTGATAGTGTCTCTTCACTATATGGAACTCTCACTGCATCTCTATCAAAATAAATTTTGTCGGATTTAGCATAAAAGAAGATTGTATCGTGCTGCCGTGCAAAGTTCTTTTGCGGAGCAGGTGTCGTTATATACCACCAAATGATTTCATTTCTGAAATTCCCTCCTCCAAATATTTCATCTAACAGCAGTTTTACAAAGTGGCCGATATGCCAATCAACATGGATGTAAATACTTCCTCTTTCGGAAAGCAAGTCTCTCATAAGTATCAAGCGAGCTTGTAACATTCCCAAATAGCTTTCAATCCCTCTTCCCCAGGTATCCCGATACGCTTTTTCCTCGATGATCGACTGTTTTTTTGTAACATCTAGATTATCGTCGCCAATTTCTGTAGTCACAGAAAAATCTGCCCCTGTTGCAAATGGCGGATCAATATAAATAAGGTCAACCTTGCCTGCAAAATTTTCCAGCAGAGAGCCCATCACTAAGAGGTTGTCGCCCCAAATGAGTTTGTTGCGCCAGCCATCTTCATACGTGTCACCTTCCTTAGCTTCGTAAATATCAAAAAGCGAGGCTTGCGAAGGAAGCTTATTCGCCTCTCTCGTAGCACGACTCTCGTTGATCCTTTCGATGACTTGAAAAGGAAGTCTTGCTCGATCCACATCTTGCCGTCTACCATTCTCATCGTATTTACCAGGCCATACAAGCTCCGTGCGTGTTACTTCTATTCTGGCCATGATTGCTCCTTCAAATAGATTTAGATAGGTACCCGCATTTCGCGAGATACTATTTATGTTGCACTGATGGTGCCCTGCTTAATGCAATATGTACGGAGGTCGCACTCCAAGCACACCTTTTGTTCCGGAGGGCGAGCCACCGCAAAATTCTTCTGTAGAATCTGTGTCACGATCTGATCAAAATGGACTCCCGCTTCAGTGATAATCTCTCGATGATATGGAAACACCATCAAGGCATCAGCTTTGCGCTCCTCACCCGTCCAGTACAGCATCAGTCGCTCAGGGGTACGCCCATAGCGTTGCTCCAGGATGTGAGCATAGATACATAATTGCTTGTAGTACGTGTCCAGCCGGGCATCATCATGAGCTGGACGGGGCTGTGACTTGAAATCAAGCAACTCGAGCTTCTGATCGTACCCAAGCAAGAGATCGATCTTACCGGTCAGGATGTAGTGCTCTTTTTCCACCGAAACGTCCACCTCGGTCTCTATGACACGGCGCATTTCAGCCTGATTCTGACGATAATAGCTCTGTACCTGTTTGAGCGCCATCTCCTGTTGCGGTTTGCTAATCGGGCGTAGACCGAGCGCCACTAGATTTTGTGCGTTGGCAGCCAAAAGACCAGGAATAGCACTCTCAATTAACTTTAACGATTGTCCCACCAATACCCAACGGTGAATATCCTCTATCGTCTGGTGTACAAGGCGGCCAAAGAACATTTCCGCTGAACGCGAGGGAGTAAAGTCAAAGTAGCGGAAGTACTGATATTGGCGTGGACAGGTCTCATAGACCTTCAGGTCGCTCGTGAAGCTAAAAGCCTTCTTGATCGGTATGCGGTCGCGCAGCGCAAAGTGCTGGGCCTTGAGCAATTCCTTACGCACATAGGGCCACTGTTCGAGGCCTTCCCAGATAGAAGCGAAGGCCGTATGTGGTGATTCCGTTGTCGTTAACACCAGGATCTTTTCTGCACGTGAGAAGGCAACATAGAAGAGCCGCCGATGGTCAAACTCCGTAATCCGTTTCTCTGGTTCAAAAGGCGGTCGATGAGTAAATGGTGCGAGTTGACGGTCTATTTCTTTCCGTGTCTGAGGATGACTGTCGAGAGAGCCAACAAAAACGGCAGGAAACTCCAGTCCTTTCGATTGGTGGATCGTCATGACCTGTACGTAGCCTTGAGGGAAAGGCTGGTTGGGGTCCTCATACTCGTTAATCCCACCGTCATGGAGGAGGCGCAGAAAGCTGTTAAAGAACTGATAGCGTAAGGATACCCGGTTCCGGTGCGAAATAACGCTGTAGTGATAGTAGTTCATGAAGATGTTGAGCAGTTGAGAGAAAATGGCAAGGTTGCGGGCCCCGTTCTCGTTCTTCATAGCACTTGCAAATGGTTCGACCGCTACAAATTGGTAAAAATAGTCGCCCAGGCGCCGGTCGAGTGCCTCGCCTTCGCGTAACGCCTCGATTTCTTCCACAAATTCACGCAAAAGAGCCGCCAGTGGGTGATTGCCTCCATATCGCTTTCCCAGGCCAACGATACAGCTATCCACATACGCCCCCAACGCTTGCAGCGCATAGCCTGTGAGTTCGCCGCGCTGGTCACCGTAATACCCGAGCAGCAGCGCAAAGCAAGCCACGATGTCCTGCACCTCCTGGTTGTCAAAGTAGCCACGGGCACGCGGACAGAAGGCAAGGATGCCCCGCTCGGCCAGGGCATCCAGGTAGGAGCCGCTGTGGTCGATCCGCACGCTGCGCAACAGCAATGCCACCTGACTATAGTCCTCGATCACACCATGCTCTTTCAAAAATTGCACGCAGGTGGCGAACCGTACGGCCTCGTCCTTCTTACTCGTACCCCAGATGGCAAAAACTGCTGGGTAGGTGGGGTGTGGCTGCGAGAGGTTGGGAATGATCTGTTTCTTGTAGCGGAAAGGCACTCCCGCAGGATTTGACCAATCAGCGCTGTTCATAAAACGGTTGTAAGCATCGACAATGTGGCGATGCGAACGGTAGTTGGTCTCGAGTACGACGGTGGTACAGTCATCGAAGTGGTGTGGAAACTCGAGAATATTCCGCACAGTGGCACCGCGGAAGCGGTAGAGGCTTTGATCTTCGTCTCCGACCACGCAGAGATTGCGCCTTGTCCCGGCCAGCGTAAGCAAGAGTTGCTGTTGGATGTAATTCGTATCCTGGTATTCGTCAACCATGATATAGCTGATCTGCTGCCGAATCTTTGCCCCGACGTTTGGCTCATCAAGCAGTTGAGAGAAGATTTTTTCCTGGTGAGCGAAGTCGAGGCGATTGGCTGCCGAGAGGGCTTGCTCATAGGCCATGTAGGCCTGACCGACAGCCGAGAGGAACGCGTCGCTGCTCTGGCTCAACTGCTCGGGGTCAATACATTCTTCAGTAATCTTGTCCAGGTAGGATTGCAATCCTTTTATAGCGGTCCAGCGGGTTTTCCAATGCCCCAGGAAGAGACCATCCTTCGCTGAGCCAATAATGGCGTCAAAATGTTCATTGAGAAAGAGCAATTGTGTTAGCTCGTCGAGCACCTCGTACCCACTCCCCAAATCAGTATGCTGTCGGTACCGTTGCAGAAAATCATTGCAGATGCCATGGATGGTGCCTACCCTCAGTAACGAGAGGTCGCCATTGTATCCTATTTGCTTGGCTGCAATGGCGATGCGATCCCGCAGTTCATAGGCGTTTTTTTCAGTGAAGGTGGTGATCAGGAGCTCCGAAGGCTGGGCAAGGCCAAGGAGCAGAATATTCAGCGTGCGCAAGACCAGTACCAGCGTCTTGCCTGAGCCGGGACCCGAGATAACCAGCAAGGGCCCGTTCGTATGGGCGATGGCGCTGCACTGTTCCGCGTTGAGATGAGGAAATTGTGCCAGGATTTCTGGTGCAATTGTATGCGTCGTCACCATATGTCTTCTGTATTCTTCACTATCCATCACACAGCCAGAGCTATTCTGACCCTACTATATCATTTTGGGGGAAATTACACACAATTTGGGTGAATAATGCACCAAAGGGGTGAAGCATAAGAAGCAAAGAGAACAGCTGTCTAACGTCAACTAAATGGACTCTGACACAGAATTAGTGTTAAGATCATCAATAGAATAAGAAGCCGCGTTCATCTGTGCTCAAAAATTTAGGGTAGCGAAAAAGACAAGCTCATCCTTCATCAATTCTGCGTCAGAGCCAAGTTATTGAATAAACAACACTTCTTTACTACTCCATCTCCTGGACATTGTGTTACTTTGGTAAAATGATAGAGTTCAGCGCCATAAGAAAGTTGTCTACTTTCATACCTGCAACTTTCCTGGTATATGATGATATGATATTGTTTATGATGTCTGGGTCTACGGTGACATGTGTACAGCACAGAAGTTGTCCGCGAGAGGAGAGAAGCTTAATCATGCCCATTTTATCGCGGGGGGAAATCTACTCCACCAAACGTATCATCTCAGGGCTTTCGCTTGGCGTGTTGGTTACGGAAGCTCCAGAGCCAAGTGGGGCATTGATCACAGCTAGCTTCGCTCTGAAACACGGACGTGAAGTCTTTGCGGTCCCGGGAAGCATCCTTTCGAGTAGAAGCATGGGTGTGAACAAGCTCATCCAGGACGGGGCGCGACCGGTGATGGATGTCAACGATATCCTGGAGGCCCTTAACCTCTTTCTGATTCCTCAACAAATCGAAATGCAGGCCGCGTTAGCAGAAAACGCCGAAGAGCGCACGCTTTTGGAGTTGATCAGCCACGACCCGCGTCACGTGGATGATCTCATTCGTGAGTCGGGGCTACCGACCACGACTGTTACGGCCACATTGATGATGATGGAACTGAAAGGCATGGTCAAGCAGGTTGGTGGGATGCAGTACGTTTTGGCCAGATAGATAGCGGAGTTCTATGCATGATTCCAGGCAATTAATCCCCGGCGAACTGTTTGTAGCGGTGCGCGGGGAACGCGGCAACGGGCACGATTACCTGCTCGATGCAGTGCAACGAGGCGCAACGGGGCTACTGGTAGAGGGACGATACATTACCTCTATGCCAGAGCAGCTACAGGCAACATTAGCGGAATCGCGGGTTGCCACCATCGTTGTCGAAGATACACGCATCGCCTTGCAAGAGTATGCCCACTATATTTTAGACCGCTGGCACCCAACGGTAATTGCTGTGACCGGCAGCACGGGCAAGACCAGCACCAAGGAAGCGATTGCTGCAATTCTCTCCAACAACTTTGCCACCTTCGCAAGCTGGCAAAACTACAACGATTTACTGGGATTGCCACTCTCACTCGGTCGCCTGGAAGAACGCCACGAATACGCTGTATTGGAGCTGAGCTGCGACCATCCAGGCGAAATCAAGGAATTATGCCGGATTGCACGTCCATCCATAGGCGTGCTCACCAATATCAGCCCGGCACAACTCCAATATTTTGGCACGGTCGAGCATTTGGCGGCCGAATTGGGCATGCTGCTTAGCGCCCTGCCAAAAGAGGGGGCGGCGATTATCAACGGGGAAGATGAGCTGATCCGCACACTAATCCCACAATGCATTGCCCCTATTTCTTCTTTTACGCCATCGACAGTCCAAAATCCAAAAGTGACGTGGAGCGGTATACGTTGTACATTGCCAGAAGACAGCAGCATATACCTCTCTTCTTTCTTAATGGGAGCGCACAACTTCTCTACTTTACTAGCAGCCTATACCATTGGCAAACACCTTGGGCTGAAGCCTGCGGAGATGCAGTATGCACTCGCACAATTACATCCATTACCTGGAAGGCTTAATACGCTTCCCGGGGTCCATTTTTCAACCCTGCTTGATGATACGCACAATGCCGCTCCGGCTTCAGTTATTGCAGGGCTGGAAACACTCAGGGTACTTCCCGCTGACAATCGCATAGCAGTGCTCGGCGATATGTTTCGCCTGGGCTCATACGAGGAAGAGGCGCACCGCCTGGTAGGGCAGAAAGCAGCCCAATGCGTAGATTACCTGATTATACGGGGAGAACGAGCCGCCCTGATCGCTGAGTCTGCGCGAAAGGCTGGCCTGGCGACGGAAAATATTATCATTACCTCGACTCACGAAGACGCTGCCCAGGCGGCTCGCAAGATCACTGAACTCCCAGGTAAGTCTTATCAATACACTGAGCTACATATCAAGGATGCCATTCTTATCAAAGGCTCTGAAGAAACACGGATGGAACGCGTCACAGAGCTGCTGATGGCACAGCCTGATAGGGCACGCGAACAACTGGTGAGGCAGACGCCCGGTTGGAAGCAAATTGTGATGATGCGCCCTGAGCGTCCCACGTGGGTTGAAATCGATTTGAGCGCTATTGCTAACAACACGCGCCGGCTCCAGTCATTAGTAGGGCCAGGAGTGCGCATTCTTGCCAGCCTGAAGGCCGACGCTTACGGACACGGGGCGTTGAAAGTAGCTCGCACGGTGCTCCACAATGGCGCGAGCATGCTGGGAGTGGCAACGGTGAGCGAGGCAGCGCCACTACGCGAAGCGGGCATAAACGCGCCCATCCTGGTATTCGGTTATGTACCAGCCTGGCAGATGCGCGAAGCGGTACGCCTGGGGCTGACCATCACGCTGTACGCGGTTGAATCTGCGCAGGCACTTTCGCGCGCGGCCTGCGCCCTGGGACAGACTGTCAAGGTACATGTGAAAGTCGATACCGGTATGGGACGCCTGGGTATACGCGCAGAGCAGCTTTCAGAGGTGCAGGAGCTGCTGCACGAGATTATTGACTTGCCGGGCCTCGAGCTGGAGGGGATCTTCACACATTTTGCCACGGCTGATATGCAAGACCAGGCACATGCTCGTGTACAACTTACCCGTTTCCAAAACGTATTGCAAGTGATAGGGGAGAAGCATATTCGTCCAGGGGTAGTGCACGCAGCCAACAGCGCTGCGATCTTCAGCTTGCCCGAAGCGCATTTTGATATGGTACGACCAGGCATCGCTTTATATGGGTTGGACCCGTCGCCAGAGGTGCGTTTGCCCGCTGGATTTCGTCCCGCGCTCTCCTTCAAAACACAGGTGGCCCAGGTTAAAGTTGTACCGGAGGGGGAGTGTATCAGCTACGGCTGTACCTATATAACTGAGCGCGCTACGCGTATAGCAATACTCCCCGTGGGTTATGCCGATGGTTTTCGTCGCGCGCCCACAAACTGGGGCAGCGTTTTGATTCATGGGCAAGAGGCCCCTCTGCTCGGGCGAGTCTGTATGGATCAGAGCATCGTTGATGTCACACATATTCCGCAGGTGCGCGTTGGCGATGAAGTCGTACTTATCGGACGACAGGGAGAGGCTGTCTTAACGGCAGAGCAGGTAGCGCAGCGATTGGGCACCATTAACTATGAAGTTGTCTCAGAGATCCTGGCTCGTGTGCCACGAGTAGACTGAGGACAGAGATGCAAGCGGACAAGATGGACAAGCAATCAGACTCTTCAAGCCTTACCCGGTTCTTTGCAATCATTATCGCCAATCCGGCATCTGGATCAAGGGGATTGCCACATCACGCCCATCATTTGCACGAAACGCTCACTTTTCTGCGTGCTCATGGATGGCGAGCTGACCTCTGGTACACGCATGCGGCAGGAGAAGGAGAGCAACTTGCACGCAAAGCGGTCGAACTGAAAGCCAACCTGGTCATCGCAGCGGGCGGAGATGGGACGATCAACGAGATCATCCAGGGGCTGGCAGGCAGTGAAACTGCGCTGGGTGTGCTTCCCAACGGG
>WNGJ01009097.1_pt1 | contig 12143 bp, 12 predicted proteins | sample 5400611 | NCBI WGS metagenome assembly WNGJ01 (sample SAMN13153375, study PRJNA577476) | soil metagenome | isolation source: 40 cm soil or saprolite under Garry oak tree replicate 1 | place: USA:California | collected 2016-06-15 | reverse complement strand
CGCAGGTCGAGCCGCACGGCAATCGGATCGGGGTCGGGGGACAAATAATAGAGACGGCAGGGTCGGGGCGGATCGGCCGCCTCCCAGGCGGCGCGCGCGCCGTCCGCGGCCTGCGCCGTTGCGACGATGGACAGCGGCGTCCCGGTCTTCAACGTCTTTGCTAATCCTTTGACCGTCGTGTGCTCGACGCGCATCCCGGCGTCGCGGTAGCGGCGCTCGATCGCCTGCAGCACCGGCGCCGCGGCGTCCTTGGAGTCCAGAGCGGTGAGCAGCAGGGTCTGGCCCGGCGCTTCATGCTGCACGCCAGCCCGCGCCGCCACCTTGCGCAGCTCGGCGAAGACTTTCTTGGCTGCTTTTTCGAGCTCCGCCAATGTCCCGTCGTTCTCGATGACGTACGTGCTCCGCGGCCGCTTGCGTTCCGCAGGCATCTGGGCGGCGATCATCCGATCGGCCTCTTCATTGGACAGACCCCGCAGGGAACGGAGCCGAGTCCGGCGGAGCGCAACGGGTGCGTCGACCAGGACGATCACATCGAACTGCGCCGGATCGAGGACCTCGAAGAGCAGCGGGATGTCGTTGACGACAATCGCATCGCCCCGCTCGCGCGCCTGCTGCTGCAGCTCCAGCCGGCGGGCTTGGACGGCGGGGTGGACGATGGCGTTGAGCGCGGCAAGGGCGGCGTCGTCGCCCATCACTTTGGCGCGCAATGCCGCGCGGTCGAGCGTCCCGTCCTGACCCAACACGTCGGCTCCGAAGCGGCGGGCGATCGCCGCCAGCACGGCGCTGCCCGGTGCCTGCGCGTCGCGGGCGAGGCTGTCGGCGTCGATCACCGTCGCGCCCCATTTCTTGAACAACTCCACGACTGTGGATTTGCCCGACGCGATGTTGCCGGTGACGCCTACGTTGAGCACGTGGGCCTATAGCAGTGCGGTCTGATCTTCATCTTGCCTGGGCACCCGATGGCAATGCCTGCAGCGCGCTTCGTACGATTCCCGCCCACCGACCATGATGATCGGGCTGTCCCACAGCGCCGGCTTGCCGTTGACGAGGCGCTGATTCCTGGTGGCGGGACCACCACAGACCACGCAGATCGCCTGGAACTTGTCCACCACCTCGGCGACGCACATGAGGATCGGCATCGGACCGAACGGCAGGCCCCGGAAGTCGACGTCGGTGCCCGCGAGAATGACGCGGACCCCTCGGTCGGCGAGGCGGTTCGCCAAATCGACGATGCCGTCGTCGAGGAACTGTGCCTCGTCGACGGCGACGACTTCGGTCGTATCGCGGAGCCGACGCGAGATCTCTTCGGCGGAGTCTACGGGCTCGGCTTCGACGGTCACACCGTCGTGGGACGAAACCGAGAAGAGACCGGCGTACCGTGCATCTAGATGGGACTTAAAGACTTGCACCTGCTTGCGGGCGATGACCGCGCGCCGCACACGACGGATCAACTCTTCCGATTTGCCGCTGAACATCACGCCCGAGATGACCTCGATCCATCCTGGGCGGTTGGCTTGTTGGAACATGGGCCCTCACGTTACACGCTGAGCCGGCAAGGGAGCAACGGATCGTCGGAGGGGAGGGGTGGGTCGAGAAAGTCCAGCAAACTTGCGGATTTTCGGGTGATATCCCATAGTTCTTCAGTATTCATGCGGGTTTCCGCGCCCCCCTTCAAGGAGATCGCAGTGAACAAGGCTGAACTCACCTCCGCTTTGGCGATGCGCACGAAGATGTCGAAGGCCGATGCCACGCGCACCGTTGAGGCACTCTTCGACGACAAGGGCATCATCGCCACAGAGTTGAAGAAGGGCTCCAAGGTGCAGATCACCGGCTTCGGCAATTTCGAGGCACGTAAGCGCGCTGCGAGGATGGGTCGCAATCCGAAGACGGGCGGCGTCATTCAGATCAAGGCGTCGATCGCTCCGGCATTCCGCGCGGGCAAGCAGCTGAAGATGGCGGTCAACAACAAGAAGTAGGCTTTCAGCCCCGATCAGGCCGTGCGGTGACTCTCCGTCCTCGAATCGAGACTCCCGAGAGCCGCCGCACGGCCTGATCCGCAGCATCCGGCGACACCTCGACGAGAGAAAACGTCTCCCGCACATCGATTTTCCCAATCTGGCCCTTCTGCAGGCCTACTTCCTTGATCAGCGCCCCGACAAGGTCCTTGGCGCTCGCGCGGTCTTTCGTTCCAACGGTCACGAAGACCTTTGCCCAGCCCGATTGTGGCGACGCGAGGGGCGAGGGTTGGCTGACGGCAGATGGCTGACGGCTGATCGCCAGTAACGCTCCCGCCACCAGCGCCGGATCGTGATCCGCAAAGAGCGGCGCTAACACAGCCAGTTCCGCATCGACATCGCCGTGAGCCAGACGAGCCGCGAGCTGCGCGCGCAGCTCGGCGTTGCGATCCTGCGCGCGGTCGGCCGCCGAGGGCAGGGGCAGCGCGGTGAGTGTCGCGATGGAACGGAGATACGGAACCTGCGGCGCGAGCACCGGCACCGCCGGCGTCGCGATGGCAGCGAGCAATCGCAGCTCCTCGCGCGTGGGCAGCACCGCCGCCACGACCGCGTCGCGAGTCTCGCTGGGCGCCTCGATCGGACCACCTGTCCAGACGTACGGCCGAACCGAGCGCAGCGCATCGAGTGTATCGCGCACGGCGCGACGCCGGTCATTGACGACCGCGAACCGCGCGGTGGCAACCGGCCCCAGTGGCTGGCCGACCGAGTCGAGCGGCATGTCGCCGCTGATTTCGGGGCGGCGTGCGTGCCGCTCCAGGAACTCGGACAGGGCAGGCGGATTCCAACTCAGGACAACTCGACGCGCATTGGGCGCTTCGGCGAGGAGCGTATCGAGCTGATCGGCGTAGCCTTCGGGCCAGGCGACGACGATCGTTTCGATCGACTCGAGCTTGAGGGCGGCGCGTGCGACGAGGGCGGCGAGGTCTGCAGGAGTGCCGGCGAGGACCCCGACCCGCCCTTCCTTAAGAAGCGCCGTCGTGCGAGCGAGACTGGTGACGGCGTGTGCGCGAAGCTCGGGAGGGGCGGCATCGGCCCAGAGCACGGCCTGTTCATCGTCCCCACAGACGATGACCGCGCGGGGATCCAGCAATTCCCAAACCTTCCCCGCGCGCTCCACCGCGGGAGGCAGGACCAACACGACGTGCCGCACACGAGCCTCGATTGTCAAAGGATGCTAGTTTTTGCGCTGTGAAAGGTAACGTCCCGCTCCTCTTTCTTCTATTCGCCACCTCGCTCGGGGCACAGACGCAACGTCGCCGTGCCCGCGATATCGGCATCGTGGTGGGATCGATCCCCACCGGCCCGCTCAACGCGATCACCGATGTCGCCGGTGTTCGCGTCGGTCACACGACGATTGTGCGCGGCGACTCCATCAACACCGGCGTGACCGCGATTCTCCCCCACGACGGCAATCCGTTCCAGGAGAAAGTCCCGGCGGCCATCGTCGTCGGAAACGGGTTCGGGAAGCTCGCTGGCTCGACCCAGGTGAATGAGCTGGGAGAGCTGGAGTCGCCGATTGTGCTGACCTGCACGTTGTGCGTGCCGCGCGCGGCGGACGCGGTGCTCACCTGGCTGCTCAGCCGTCCTGGTAACGAGGACGTCCGGTCGGCGAATCCGGTGGTGGGTGAGACCAATGACGGTTTTCTGAACAACATCCGTGCTCGACCGATCACCGAGGCGGACGTGCTCAACGCGATTAACCTCGCGATGTCGGGGCCGGTGCCGGAAGGCGCGGTCGGCGCGGGCCGCGGGACCGTGGCGTTCGGATGGAAAGGCGGAATCGGGACGTCGAGCCGGAAGCTGCCAGACAAATGGGGTGGCTGGACGGTCGGCGTTTTGGTGCAGACGAATTTTGGCGGCGATTTACGTATTCAGGGTGTCCCGATAGAGATCAAAGTAGGGGCGCAGCATGCTGCGCCCCTACCGCAAAACGGGGACGGGTCGATCATCATGGTGGTCGCCACCGACGCGCCGCTCGATCACCTGCGCCTTGTGCGTCTCGCCAATCGTGCCCTCGCCGGACTCGCGCGCACCGGGAGCTCCATGAGCAACGGGAGCGGCGACTACGTGATCGCGTTCTCGACACGGCGGCGGACGGTCGGACCGTCGGACCGTTTGACCGACACAATCGAGCTTGTCAGAAACGATGTGATGTCGGGATTATTCCAGGCGACCATCGATGCCACGGAGGAAGCGATCTACAACTCCTTATTGCGGGCGGAGACGGTCCGGGGCTATCGTGGCACTGTGCGTGCCCTTCCCGTCGATTCCACCATCACGATCCTCAAACGGCACGGAGCCATCCCGCGATGACCGAAGGTCTCTCCCCCAACCTGCAGCATCTCGAGACGTCGGCGACGATTGCGATTTCGGCGGAAGCCAAGCGGCGCAAGGCGGCAGGGGAGGACGTCATCGATCTCGGCGCGGGCGAGCCCGACTTCCCGACGCCGCCGATTCCCGCCGAGGCGGGGATTCGCGCGATCAAAGACGGGAAGACGCACTATTCCGCCAACGAGGGGATCCTGGAGCTGCGCGCGGCGGCGGCGACGCATCTCTCGCTGCTGTCGGGCGGCCGGCCGGTCAACGCCGATCACATCGTGGTCTCGAATGGCTCCAAGCAATCGCTCTTCAACGCCTGCTTCACCCTGTTCGGCCCTGGCGATGTCGTCGCGATTCCGTCGCCGGCGTGGGTGTCGTACCCGCAGATCGTACACCTGGCGCGCGCGCGACCCGTGATGATCGCCGGCGATCCGGAGTGGAGCCTCAAGGCGAGCGTGAAGGACCTCGAGCGCATGTTGCCTGGGGCCACCGGGCTGATTCTCTGCTCGCCCTGCAATCCCACGGGCGCCGTGTACACGCATGCCGAGATCCGCGCGATCGCGCAGTGGGCGAAGGCCAAGAAGGTGTGGGTGATCGCGGATGAGATCTATCGGCGGATTCACTACGGGACGGGGCCGGCGCCGTCATTCCTCGATCTCCCGGACGATCTGCTGGAGCGCGTGGTGCTCATCACCGGCGTCAGCAAGACGTACGCGATGACCGGGTGGCGCATCGGCTTCGCGCTCGCGCCGGCCAAGATCGCGAAGGCGATGGCGGCGCTGCAGTCGCACACCACGACGGGCGCAAATCATCCCGCGCAATTCGCCGCCGCGGCTGCCCTCGGCGACGAACGCGTGGAGCAGGACGTCAATCGCATGGTCGGTGAATTCCGCAAGCGCCGCGACCTGGTCGTGGCCCGCTTCCGGCAGGATCTGCCGGGTGTCGAATTTGTCGACCCGCTCGGCGCCTTCTACTTCTTCTTTCGAGTGGATTCGTTCGGCAAGATCACGGGAACGGACTTCTGCACGCGTCTGATTACGCAGAGCGGCGTCGCACTAGTCCCAGGCGCCGCGTTCGGCGACGATCGGTGGGTGAGGCTGTCGTACGCGGCATCAACCGATTCGATCAAGCAGGCACTCGATCGAATTGTGAATTTCGCCCGCAAACTGGGGGACTAGAGTTTCGCCGGCCGGTGCGACAGGACCTCGACGCCACTCGGCGTCATCATACAGTCGTCTTCAATACGCACACCGAATTTGCCGAGCTGGTAGATCCCGGGCTCATCCGTAAACACGATCCCGGGCTCGAGCACGGTCGTATTGCCTTCGACCATGTACGGCGGCTCGTGGCCATCCATACCCATGCCGTGCCCCAACCGGTGCGTGAAGTACTGCCCGTAGCCCGCATCGGTGATCACCTTCCGGGCCGCACGATCGACCTGCTGACACTGGGTGACGCCCGGTTTCGCGTTCTCGATTGCGGCCGTCTGCGCGTCGTGCACGATGTTGTAGACCTTCTTGAACTCATCGGACGGTGCGTCGCCGAACCAGATCGTGCGGGTGATATCCGACGTGTAGCCCTCGACCCGCGACCCGGCATCGATCAGCACCACCGTCTCGCGCGTGAGCTGCCCGGCCGAGGGGCCACCGTGGGGTAACGCGCTGGATGGGCCGAACTGCACCAGGCCGCCACCCGGCGAGCCGCGGCTCGTCATTTCGCGCGAGAGCAGCTGCGCGACGTCGCGCTCCGTCATGCCGACGGCCAGTTGCGAGAACGTCGCGGCGATCGACGCTTCCGTGGCGGCGATCGCCTGCCGGATCAGGGCGATCTCCTCGGGGCTCTTGATGATCCGCAGGCGCTCGGTGACCAACGCGCCGTCCTCGAAGCGCCAACCGGGAAGCGTGCGGGCGAGACGGCGATAGCTCTGGTAGGACGTCGTGGGCTCGATCCCCATGACCCCGGATGGCCCCACGGCTCTGCCAACGAGGGTCCACGGATTCTCGTGCTCTTCCCAGCCACGCGCGTCACTGATGACGGTGTTGCGCTTGATGCGCTCGACCTCGAACGACGGGCAAACGATGACCGGCGCGCGACTCGCCGGAATCATCAAGAGGATCAGCCGCTCGCTGCGCCCGGGATTGTAGCCGGTGAAGTATTGGAAATTCGTGCTGGGCTCAACGACGAGGAGGTCGAGCTTTCGGCTTTTGAGCTCGTCCTGCGCGCGCGCGATGCGTTGCGCGAATACTTGAGGGCCGAGCGTGGGTGTCTGTGACCGCCCGACCGCCCGACCGCCGGTCGTCCGAACCGTTGCTCCGATCACCGCACCGCCAGTCACCGCCAGAAACTCGCGTCGTTCCATAGTGCGGCTATATTACGCGAGCCTCACTCGCGCGGGAAGGCGCAGAACCGCATGCATTTCGAAGCACGCATCGAGCCGCTCAACGGCAAACTTCCGAAGGTGACGTACCGCTGGGATCCTGAGACCGACATCCTGACCGTCGCCTGCAAAGGTGTCCCGAAAGGGAACGGGATGAACGGGACGGTGGATCTCGAGGGCGGGGACGGCTCCTTTGTCGTGATCGACGTCGCCGGCGGAGCGCTGCGCGGCGTGGATGTCGTCACGTGGCCCGACGATGTGCGGACCGTTGCGACGCTGCAGCCGCCGGAAACGTCGAAAGAAGGCCAGGTCACGTTTCCCAATCGCCGGTCCCAACCGGGGATCGCGGCCGTGGAGGTCGATACGGCGCTGACCGTCGACAAGAACCAGTCGGAATCGGTCTTTCACATTCGCGTGGGGCGGCAGCGCGCGGCGACGGTCGTGCGCGTGGCCGATCACATGCTGGTGGAGGTCGACAAACAGTCCCGCATCGCCGGACTGTGGCTGCTCGAGGTGCCACCCTTCCCGAACGTCGAAGCTACGGCGTAGTGGACGAGAGATTCGAGCGCTACGTCACCGAGCTGTTCGCCGCTGAAGACCCGATTCTCTCAAAAATCCGCGCCCGCCACGCTGCCGAGAATCTCCCAGCGATCAACGTTTCGCCGGAAGAGGGCAAGCTGTTGTACGTCCTGTTGCACGCGATCCAGGCGAAGCGCGTGCTGGAGATCGGCGCCCTTGGCGGCTACAGCGGCGTGTGGCTGGCCCGCGCGCTGCCGCCCGGCGGCGAGCTGACGACAATTGAAAAGGACCCCAAACACGCGAAAGTGGCGCAGGAAGCGTTCGATATGGCGAAGCTGCACGGTCGCGTGCGGCTCATCGCAGGCGCCGCGCTCGACGTCCTGCCGACGCTCACTCCCGGCTTCGACGCGGTGTTCATCGATGCCGACAAGGAGCCGCTCCCCAAATATTTCGATTGGGGCATGAAGCTGCTCAGGCGCGGCGGCCTGCTGTTGTGTGACAATGCCTTCTTCCACGGCGCGGCGATCGATCCGAACGATCGATCTCCCAACGCACTGGGTGTGCGGGCGTTCAACGAGCTGGCCGCGCACGATCGCCGGCTGGTGGCGACGATCATTCCCGTGAGAGATGGATTGGTCGTTGGGGTGAAGATTCGGGAGAGCGCATGACCTGGTGGCAGGCGCTGATCGCCGCGGGCGCCATTCCGGCGGCATACGCGCCGCCGCTCGGCGGCGGGAGTATACGAGACGAGGTAGAAGGCGGCGAGCGCGCCGATCTGGTCGAGGAGAACGAGCTCCAAACGCACCCGATTCCCGAACCCCGAATCCCTCACCCCGTCTCATTTCTCAATGGCATGCAGCGTTGGAGCGTCGTCGCGTACGACGGCGTGGCCCAAATCGTCAACGCCTACGTCGCCGCGGCCGTGTGCCGGCGGGACGACCGCGGCGTGTTGCACGCGACGTTGGAGCGGACCCGCGCGTTTGCGATCGCGCCGCTCGACCGCGTGAGCCCGACCCTACGGCCGCTGCTCGAGCAGGCGGCTCCTGACATCGAGCCGATCGATGGTGAGCTGGTGGGGCAGCCGGCGCGCTATCTGGAGCAGGTCGAGAGCACCGTGCGACGGGCGCGCACGCACCTCGAGCGCGAGCTGGCCGAGGCGGCGACGGCGGCGCTGGGCCCCGCCGAGTGGCTCGTCCTCGACGGCCTTCTCTCCCGCTCGCCGGCGGTCGCGCGGCATCCCCGCGCCCTTGGCGTCGTCAAGAGTCATGGCGCGCAGTTTCTGGAGGGCCGGGGACTTGAGCGCGCGTTGACGCTGCCGGCCGGATATCGGACGTCCGTCTTTGCCGTGCGCGGTGGGCATACCCGCACCGAGGTGTACTCGTGGTACCTGCGGCTGTGGCCGTGGGAAGGGAACGACTTGCAGTACGGACTGCTGCGGGTGGAAGCGCGCGCGGATCGCGAGACCATCGCGCGCGCGTCCGCGCTGAGCGGCTGGCTGTGGGCCGAGCGGGCGCCCCTCGCGACGCCGGCCACACGCTGGGACCGGCTGTTGTATCCTTTACATCACGTGGAGGAATACCTGAAGGCTCGTGCGCCGCGCGCCCCGGCGGCTCGGTCCCGGTTACCGGTCGCATGATCGATAAAGCGATCCCAGTCCCGATCGGACGGGTCGTTGCGACCGAGCTCAAGCCGGCGACGCCGCACCAATTCCACTTCTGGACACCGACGGATACGAGCATCGGGATTGGTGCGATCGTCAAAGTCGGGGGAAGTGGGACGGGGGACGAGGGACGGGTGGTGTACGGAGTGGTCACGGAAGGATTTGCCTACTCCGATCTGGCGACCCCCCTGCACGACGTCGTGGGTGCCGAAGGCGATCCAGCGCGCGTCGAGGCCCCCACTGCGCGGCAGCAGATTCGCTATTGGACCGCCGCGGTGCTGCGTCAGACACCGGAAGAACCCCTCCAGCCGGTCCCGCTCGGTCAGGTGTACCTCGCCGATGATGCCGACGTCGCACAGGCACTGCGGATGGACGGGTTTCTTTATTCGGCCACGCCGACCGCCATTCCGGTCGGTTTGTACACGTCAGCCGGCCGTGACTCGCCCGTCTACCTCGACGCCGATTTCCTGCTCGGCCCCGAGGCGGCGCACCTCAACCTCTCCGGTGTGTCGGGTCTGGCGACCAAAACCAGCGCGGTCGAGTTCCTGCTGGCATCGATCTTCGCGCACTTCCCCGCGCATAAAGGCCGGGTCGCGGCGGTGTGCTTCAACGTCAAAGGCCCCGACCTCTGCTTTCTCGATCAACCCGGTGATCTCAGCGACCAAGACCGGCAGCGCTACGAACGGCTCGGGGTGCCGTCCACGCCGTTCGAACGCGTGCAGCTCTACGCGCCGCTCAAGGCGGATGGCGTCAACCTCAACACACTGCGCACGCACGCCGATCTCGTCGGCGACGTGGAGCCGCTGACGTGGGGTCTGCAGGAGGTCGTTGACTACGCGGAGGTGTTGCTCAATCGCGACGACATCGACGCCAAAGCTGACGCGTTTATTGATTTTCTCAGAGACAGGGTCTTGGGAAGAACGTTCGACGACGGCTTCGGGACCACGCACCGCGTGCAGACGTTTGCCGACCTGGACCGGCTGTTCCGGTCGATCTTCGACGGACTCGAGATCACCGCCGGGGGTCGGAGCGACACGTGGCGCACCCACCACATCGCTACGATGCGGAAGGTACGTAACCGGCTCCTGAATATCTCGACGCGCTGCAAGGGACTCGTCACCGACGACGGTCCGTCCAGCGACCTCCCCTGGAAGGAATTCCAGGATCGCACGGTCTATGTCATCGACATCGCCAACGTGGATCCGTTGGGGCAGGATCTCGTCTTCGCCCGCGTCGTCTCGAAGCTGCGCGAGCAGCTCGAGCGCCGCGAGCTCGGCGTAGATGCCGTGGTCGTGTTCGTCGATGAGCTGAACAAGTACGCGCCGGGTGACGGTCCCGATACCTACGTGAAGAAGATGTTGCTCGACATCTCGGAGCGCGGCCGCTACCTCGGTCTGGTGCTGTTCGGGGCGGAGCAGTTTCGCTCGCAGGTCCACCGCCGCGTCGTGGGCAACGCCGGAACGCAGATTTTTGGCCGCATGGACATGGATGAGCTGGCGACGCCGGGCTATCAGCGCTGCCGATCGGCGAGCTGATGGTCCGGCATCCCCACTTTACCCAGCCCATCTTCATCCGTTTTCCGAAGCCGCCCGTCCTGCGCGGCCGGGACGGGGTGGAGCGGTTTCCGCCGGCGGCGGACGTCCCGTTCGAAGACGCGGTCGTGCGACAGTTGGTGCGTCTCGACCGCCGGGTCCGGCCGAACCAGGTGAAGGATCTGATCGCGGAGCGCGAGCAGGATGACGTGCGGCGCGCGCTCGCCGCGGTGCGCCGCACGCGACCTGACGACGTACTCGCCTACTTCCGGAAGGTGCTGGGCGCTCGCGTAGACGCCGAGTCAAACCGGCCGCGGGAGCACCAGGCAGTGCCGCCACTCAACCCCATTTCCGACGAGCCCTACTGACATGAACCAGCGCCACGCCGTAGTCGTCAGCCTGGCAGTGGCCGCGTGCGGTGGGGGTGGGGGGGGTCCGAAGGTCGCGCTGCGGTTTCACCCCCCAGCCGGGGCGGTGTATCACTACGCACTCGAGCAACGGACGCAGGTCGGCATCGAGTCTGGGCCGCTGGCGGCGATGGGTAAGCAGCGGCTCTTCATGCGCGTGCACTTCACGCAGACCGTCAAGGGACCGGCCGAGGGTGGCACCGAAGTCGACGTGGTGTTCGAGTCCATGGAAATGGAGATCCCGGGTGTGTCGCCGGATGTCATCGCGCGCGAGATCGCGAAGCTGAATGGCCTGCGCAGCACGCTTGTGTACGATGAGACCGGTAAAATCGTCCGCAGCCACTTCGAGCCGACCCCCGGTACGCCGCCCGATCTGACGCGGCAGATGTCGAGCGGCGTGCAGGCGATGACCTTCGGATTCCCCGATCACCCGGTCGGGAAAGGCGATTCCTGGACCATTACGACGCAGCTGCCGCTCCCGCAGGTGCCGGGGACCAACGCATCACAGGCGGGTCCCGCGATATCGACGCTGACTGTCCGCGAGATCCGGATCACGGGGGCCGACACGGCTGTGGTGGTGGACATCAAGACGGCGTTTCCGTCCGGACCGATCCACATCAGCTCCGGTGGGCAGTCCGGCACCATCCAGCTCGAGGGAAGGGCAGCACGAAGATGCATCTTGCGAGCGCCCTGTTCGGCGCGAAGGGGATGGACATGGTGACCGACACCGAGAGCTCGATCTTCCTGCTTCCGGACTGATGAAGCTCGGGCACCTCGCGGTCATCCTGTTTGCGGAAGTTGCCGCCTGTAGCGGCAAGGTCGCGCTGCGCCATCGCCCGCGTCGCGACGCCGTCCACCACTACGTGCTGACGATGCGCGATAGCAGAGACGATGCGCCGATCGTGGCCTCAGGCGCTCGGACCGAGCAGGTGTGGACCATCTACTACACGCAGCTTGCGCGCTTCACCGACCGACGCGGCGCGGGGAGCGAGGTCTCGCTCCAAATCGATTCGGCACAGGTGCAACGGTCCGGAGCCCATCCCGATCGGTCTCCAATGACTGGCGCGACGATTTTGGCTTTCCTCGACGGCCGCGGGCAGCTGCAGCGCACGGAGCCCGACACCTTTCCTGGTCTCACGCACGACATGGTTCTGCGACTTCGGGCGATCGCCGCTGCCGTGGCCCCGTGGTTCCCCGAGGAGCCCGTCGAGCCTGGCGACGCGTGGACGGTGACGACGCCCGCCCCCCTGGAGGTGTTGGAAATGAGCGGGCAGGATTCTTCGAAGCTGCAACTGCACGCCACGCTCAACGCGC
>WNGJ01008617.1_pt1 | contig 12143 bp, 12 predicted proteins | sample 5400611 | NCBI WGS metagenome assembly WNGJ01 (sample SAMN13153375, study PRJNA577476) | soil metagenome | isolation source: 40 cm soil or saprolite under Garry oak tree replicate 1 | place: USA:California | collected 2016-06-15 | reverse complement strand
GTAGAGCAGAGGACTGAAAATCCTTGTGTCGGTGGTTCGATTCCGCCCTTGGCCACCAACACCTCAAGCGCCTAACGCGGCCTCTTGAACAAAGCGCGCAAAAGCATGCCTCGGAGCGCTACCTTCAAGAGGAGACTCATTAAGAACCAGCGGATAGAAATCAGGGCACGCATCGATCGGTTTAACGATCACGATATCCTCTGGGAGGACAAGCGGCATGCCGCGCACGAAAGTTGACACTAGCGGCTGCGTCCCCCGGTGTCGCAGACGGCAGTCCAGACGCCGTCGTTGAGCTCGATGTCGCTGACCAGCACCGCGCCGAACTGCACCAGGTCGCGCACCTTTTCATCCACCGCTTCGCGAGTCGGCCCGGTGATGATGCGCATCAGCCCCGCCACCTCGACCTTGCAGGCCGCCACGTTCACCTTCGGGTTGGTGCACGAGGCCATCCACTTGTCGCCGACCTGGGTGATGTGCGAGATGACCTCGGCGCCGCCCTTGGCGAGCCGGTCCAGCGCTTCTTCGACCGACGCCTTGCTGGACCCGGACACGATCAGGTTCGCTCCGGCCTCGAAGATCTTGGCCGGCGCTGCGGCGGTCTTTTCGTGGCGCGCTTTCCTGGTGCCGTGCTCGACGATGGGTGAATCCTCGGTGGAAAAGAGGTCGAGGTTGGTCTCGTCGGGGTCGGAGGCGCGAGGGCCCTTGCTGCGCCGCGGCGTGTCGGCCGAGCGCTCGAGGCGGGCGCCCTCGGCAACCGCATACACCTCATGCTCGCGCACGTGCTTGTCGGTGCGGGTGCCAAGAACGGTAAACAGGCTCGCGTAGTCCCTCGAGAGGTGCGACACCACCTCGTAAAAGGAGCGCGAGGCGAGCAACTGCCCGGGCTTGGCGAAGCTCATCACCCGCTGCGCCACGTTGATGCCGTCGCCAAGGATGTTCATCTGCGCGTTGATGTCCCAGACCAGCCTGACCGGCCCCAGGTTGATCCCCATGCGCGCCGAGAGAATGTCGGGCGGGAGCGAGGCGATGTTTTTGCGCACCGCGATTCCCACGGAGAGAGCGTCCTCCGGGTCGCCGAGGAAGGCGATCGCGGCGCCGTCGCCGGTGTCGAGCACGATGAAGTCGCGTGGCGGCACGGGCTCGAGGGCGCGCGCGAGGAGCTCGTTGAACATCTGCTTCGCGTGCTGCTGGTCGCCGACCGAGCGCTTCGAATAGTCGACGATGTCCAGGAACATGACGCTGCAGACCAGCGTGCGGATGGTGGTTTCAGCCATCAGGCGCGCTCCGCGATGAGCACCACGTTGGAACCTCCGAAGGCGAAGGAGTTGGACATCACCGCGCGCGGCGGGGCGACGCGCTCGGCGCGCAGCCGCACGTGGCGCACGCGGCAGGCCGGGTCCGGCTGCTCGAGAAAGGCGGTCGGCGCGAGGACGCCTTTCTCGAGAGCGAGAAGCGCCACCGCGAACTCGAGCGCGCCGGCGCCGCCGAGCAGGTGGCCGTGCAGCGACTTCGTCGAGCTGACCGGTACGTCGTTGGCGGCGGCTCCGAACACGACGTTGATCGCCTCGGCCTCGACGACATCGCCGACCGCGGTCGCGGTGCCGTGGGCGTTGATGTAGCCGATCGCGCTGGGCTCGAGACCCGCTTCGATGAGCGCCTCGCGCATTGCCCGGACTTGCCCGTCCCGGTCCGGGCGCGACATGTGCGCCGCGTCGCAGGAGTTGCCGTACGCGGTCAGAAGCGCGTGGATCGGCGCGCCGCGCGCGCGCGCGCGCGACTCTTCTTCGAGCACGAATGCCGCCGCGCCCTCGCCGAGCACCAGGCCCGCGCGGCGCTTGTCGAACGGCTTGCAGCTCGCCGCCGGATCGGCGGCATCAGCGGGGGCAAGCGTTCGCAGCGCCTGCCACGCGGCGAGAGTGCCCGGCGTCAGCAGCGCCTCGGCACCGCCGGCGACGATCGCGTCGGCGCGGCCGGCCATGATGCTGCGCATCGCCTCGCCGAGCGCCATGGCCGAGGACGAGCACGCGGTCGAGAAATTGGCGAACGGCCCGCGCAGGCCGTGCCGCACGGCGACGTTCGAGCCGGCGGCGTTGTTCATCGCCATCACCACGGTCAGCGGGCGCACGCGCCACTCTCCGGCGCCGTAGACGTGCTTGTAGGCGCCCTCGAGCGTATGCGCGCCGCCCATGCCGGTGCCCCAGTACACGCCGATGCGGTCGCGGTCTGCCGCCGACAGATCCAGGCGGCTCGCGGCGAGCGCCTGGGCCGCGGCGGCCAGCGCGAACTGCGACACGCGATCGATATTCACCGCCTCGGCTTCGTTGAACAGCGGCGCAGGATTCCAGTCGACCAGCGCGCCGACCTGCACGCCCGAGCCTTGCGCCAGGCTTTCGGGCAGGCGGCGGATACCGGAGCGCCCTTCCGCGAGCGCCGCGTGGAATTCGGCCAGCGATTTGCCGAGGGGGGAAACGACGCCAGCCCCGGTAACCGCGACGCGGCGTGCGGCCATCCTCGATCGGCTCAACCCTTGCCGGCGGCGGCGAGGGCGTCGACGATGTGACGCTCGAGGTCGGCGAGAGTCTTGATGCCCTTCAGGTTCTCGTCGGAAACGCTGACGCCGAACTCCTCCTCGACCTTGAACATGAACTCGATGAAGCTGAGCGAGTCGATGCCGAGCGAGTCGAGCTGCGCATGCGGATCGAGGCTCTTCGGGTCGATGGAGAACTCCTTCGCGGCGAGATCCTGGATGCGGGCAAGCGTGCTCATGCGGAGGGCATTATAGCGCCTATAATTTACGGACTTACGCTCGCTCCGCGCCGTGTCACTTCATGCTCTCGGCCTGAACCATCAGACCGCTCCGCTCGCGGTACGCGAGCGCGTGGTGTTCCACGTCGAGCGCCTGCGCGAGGCGCTCGCCGAGATGAAGCGCGGCCTCGCCCAGGAGGCGGCGATCCTTTCGACGTGCAACCGCACCGAGCTGTACGTCTCGAGCGAGCAACCGCAGGCCGTCGCCGCGTGGCTCGCGCAGTATCACCGCCTGGGCCCCGGCGAGCTCGCCTCGTACCTTTATACCTTCCACAAGGAACAGGCGGTACGCCATGCGTTCCGGGTCGCTTCGGGCCTGGACTCGATGGTGCTCGGCGAGCAGCAGATCCTCGGCCAGATGAAGGAGGCGGCGCGCGCCGCGGAGTCGGCCGGCACGCTCGGCACGGTGCTGCACAAGCTCTTCCAGCGCTCGTTCGCCGTCGCGAAGGAAGTACGCTCGACCACTCGCGTGGGCGCAAACAGCGTTTCCATGGCCACGGCGGCCGTGAAGCTCGCGGCCCGCATCTTCCCGAGCCTGAAAGACCAGAACGTGCTGTTCATCGGCGCCGGCGAAATGGTCGAGCTGTGCGCGACGCACTTCGCCGCGCAGGGCCCGGCGCGCCTCACGGTCGCGAACCGCACGCTCGAGCGCGCGGCGCGTCTCGCGCACCGCTTCAACGGCCGCTCGATCGAGCTGAAGTCGCTGGCCGAGCACCTGCACGAACACGACATCGTCGTCTCCTCCACCGCCTCGTCGCTGCCGATCCTCGGCAAGGGGCTGGTCGAGCGCGCGCTGCGCGCGCGGCGCCGGCGGCCGATGTTCATGGTCGATCTCGCCGTGCCGCGCGACATCGAGCCCGAGGTGGGCGAGCTCGACGACGTATTCCTCTATACGGTGGACGACCTGGCGGAGATCGTGTCGCTGAACCTTGATGCGCGCCGCTCGGCGGTCGACCAGGCCGAGGCGATCATCGAGTCGCAGGTCGGCCAGTTCATGCACTGGATGCAGGCGCGCGAGAGCGTGCCGCTGATTCGCGCGCTGCGCGAGCATGCCGAGCACGCGCGGCGCGGCGAGGTGGAGCGGGCGCTGAAGCTCCTGCAGCGCGGCGAGGACGCGGCGCGCGTGCTCGAATCGCTGTCGCAGGCGCTCACCAACAAGCTGATGCACGGCCCCACGCAGGCGCTGAACGACGCTGCCGGCGACGAGCGCCGCGCCCTCGCCGATACGCTGGCGCGCCTGTTCCGCGTCAAGTGAAGCCTACGCTGCGCACCAAGCTAGACAGCCTCGTCGGGCGCCTGGAGGGCCTCAATGGCCTGCTGGCCGCGGAGGGGGCGACGCGGGACCTCGAGCAGTTCAGGAAGCTCTCGCGGGAGCATTCCGAGCTGACCGGCATCGTCGCGCTCTACGAGCGCTTCCGCCAGGCGGAGCGCGATGCCGAGGCCGCCAGGGAGATGGCCGCCGACGCCGCGATGAGGTCGTTCGCCGACGACGAGCTCAAGGCGGCGCGCGGCAGCATGGAGAAGCTCGAGGCCGATCTGCAAAAGGCGCTGCTGCCCAGGGACCCGAACGACGAGCGCAATATCTTCCTCGAGATCCGCGCCGGCGCCGGCGGCGACGAGTCGGCCCTCTTCGCCGCCGACCTGTTCCGCATGTACACGCGCTACGCCGAGCGGCAGGGCTGGCAGGCCGAGATCATCTCGGAGAGCCCCTCCGAGCTGGGCGGCTACAAGGAAGTGATCGCGAAGATCGTCGGCCAGGGCGCCTACTCCAGGCTCAAGTTCGAGTCCGGCGGGCATCGCGTGCAGCGCGTTCCGGAAACCGAAGCGCAGGGCCGCATCCATACCTCGGCATGCACCGTGGCCGTCCTTCCGGAGGCCGATGCGCTCGACGAGGTGGTGCTGAACCCCGCGGAGTTGCGCGTCGACACGTTTCGCGCCTCGGGCGCCGGCGGCCAGCACGTCAACAAGACCGAGTCGGCGATCCGCGTCACCCACCTGCCGACCGGGATCGTGGTCGAGTGCCAGGACTCGCGCTCGCAGCACAAGAACCGCGAGAAGGCGCTCGGCGTGCTCGCGGCGCGCATCCGCGACAAGCAGCTGCGCGAGCAGCAGGCCAAGACCGCCTCGACGCGCAAGCTCCTGATCGGCTCTGGCGACCGCTCCGAGCGCATCCGCACCTACAACTTTCCGCAGGGCCGGGTCACCGACCACCGCATCAACCTCACGCTCTACAAGATCGACCGCATCATGGACGGCGAGCTCGACGAGCTGATCGGCGCGCTCTCGGCCGAGCAGCAGGCCGAGCAGCTCGCGCAGCTCGCCGAAGAGGCGGCTTGACGGTACAGGAAGCGCTCAGCGCCAGCGGGATCGACGCGCGCGAAGCGCGCCTGCTTCTCGCCGAGGCAGCGGGGTTTTCCCAGGCAAGCGTGCTGGCGCATCCGGAACGCGAGCTGCCGTCCGACGTGGAAAAAAGATTTCTTCAGTTCACGCTTCGCCGCAGCAACGGGGAACCCGTGGCCTACATCGTCGGCCACAAGGAGTTCTACGGCCTCGATCTCATCGTCAACCCGGCAGTCCTGATCCCGCGGCCGGAGACCGAGCTGCTGGTCGATCTGGCGCTCGAGCGCGAGTTCTCATCCGTGGTCGACCTCGGCACCGGCTCGGGAGCGGTTGCGCTGGCGATCAAGCGCCAGCGGCCGCAGGCACGTGTGGTGGCCGTCGAGGCGAGCGCCGCTGCACTCGCCGTTGCACAGCGCAATGCGGTGAAACACGGCCTGGAGATCGAATTCCGGCACGGCCGCTGGCTCGAGCCGCTGGCGGGCGAGCGCTTCCACCTCATCGTGGCCAATCCACCTTACGTCGCCGAAGGAGATCCGCATCTCGGGGACCTCGGATTCGAGCCGCGCGGCGCCGTGGTATCGGGTCCCGACGGCCTTGATGCGATCAGGGAAATAGCCCGGCACGCCCCGCGCCACCTGGCCCCTGGAGGCTGGCTGCTGGTCGAGCACGGCATGGGACAGGAAGCGGCAGTGGGAGCGCTGCTGTCGCAGGCAGGACTTGAAGAGCTCGACAGCTGTCCCGATCTGGCGCGAATCCCCCGGGTCGCCGGCGGAAAGGTAAAATGACAGCCATGGACGTCAAACAGAAGATCAAGGAGCAGGTGACGGCTCACCCCGTCGTGCTCTACATGAAAGGCACGCCGCAGCTCCCGCAGTGCGGCTTCTCGCAGCTGGCGATCCAGATCCTGGACGCCTGCGGCGTACAGGATCCCTACACGGTCAACGTGCTCGCAGACGCCGAGATCCGTCAAGGCATCAAGGAGTACGCCAACTGGCCGACGATCCCGCAACTCTACGTCAACGGCGAATTCGTCGGCGGCTCGGACATCATGCGCGAGATGTACCAGTCCGGCGAGCTGCAGAGGCTAATCCAGGAAGCCAAGCAGCAGGCGTAGCGTCTGCTTCACCTGCCCGAGGTAGCCGCCACCGAAGAGGTTCAGGTGGTTGAGCAGGTGGTACAGGTTGTAAAGGTGTTTGCGTTGCCGGTATCCGCTCTCTAGCGGGTAATTTTCCTTATAGGAAGCATAGAACGCCGGCGGAAATCCTCCGAATAGCTCCGTCATGGCAAGGTCGGCTTCACGGTCGCCGTAATAGACGGCCGGGTCGAAAACCACCGGGCCGCCGGCGACAAAGCCCGCATTGCCGCGCCAAAGGTCGCCGTGCAGCAGGCAGGGCAGTGGCTGATGACCGGCGAGCAGTTCGAGGAGATTTTTCTCTTCAAGATCGAAGCCATTCTTACGGGCAAGCTCGAGCTGGGGCCTTAGCCTCCGGTCGCGCCAGAATTCACTCCAGTCGTCGCACCAGCCGTTCTGCTGCGGCGTCGCGCCGATATAGTTGTCGCGATGCCAGCCGAAGCGCGGCCCGGCGTGGCGATGCGCCGCGGCGAGCATCCTGCCCAGGGCGGCGAAGTCGCCTTTCGACTGCAGCTCGAGATGCTCGAGAACGAGAAAAGCCCGCTCGCCGTCCACGCCCTGCGAGACCACCTCTGGCACCCGCAACCCTGCTCGCTTGAGCGCTTGCAGGCCGTCGGCCTCGGCCGCGAAAGCGTCGGCGCGAGCGGCGGTGCCCGTCTTCACAAAACGCTGCACGCCGTTGGGTCAGACCGACAGTCGCAGGTTCGCCATCGACAGGCGATCGAGCAGGATCTGCATGAAAGCGCGGTCGAACTTGGCGCGGCAGCCCTCCGAGGCCCGCGCCAGATTCTGCGTCGGCACCGAGATGATGTCGGCATTGCTCGCCGCGGTGATGTCGGCGCCGCGCGGGGCGCGGTCCTTGTGCGAGAGATACGCCATTTCGCCGAACGGTTCGCCGGCGCCCAGCAGGTTGAGAAGCCTGCCGTTCTTGGTCACCTTCACCTGGCCGCGCGCGAGGATGCAGAAGAAATCCCCAGGCTCGCCTTCCTTCATCAGGGCCTCGCCCTCGGCGGCCTGCCGCCAGGTCGAGATGCGGGCGACTTCCCAGAGCTCCGCGTCCGAGAAATTCTGGAAGAACGGCAGCTTGCGCAGCGTGTCGAACTTGTCGGTGTCGGCGAAAGGCTCGCCCGTCTGGCCGCGCTGGTAGCGGGCGCGGAACAGCGCGGCGAGATCGAGCGAGAATTCCTCCCAGTGGCGGTAGCGCGTGCCGAGGTCTTTCGCCATCGCGCGCAGAACGAGCGCATCGAGCCCGGCCGGGATCTCGGGCCGGAACGCCGACGGCGGCTCGGCCTCGACGTTGGTGATCTGGTAGATCAGCGTGAAGTTGTTGGTGGCGCGGAACGGCAGCCGGCCGGTGAGCAGGTTGTACAGCACCACGCCCATCGAGTAGATGTCGGTCTGGTGGTCGAGCGGCTGCTCCTTCACCTGCTCGGGCGACATGAAAGCCGGCGAGCCGATCGCGCTCACCTGGGTCGTGAAGCTCGACGAAATGAGCGCGGCGCCGAAGTCGGTGATCTTCACGTCGGTCTCGCCGGTGTGCAGGATGTTGGCCGGCTTGATGTCGCGGTGGATGATGCCCAGCGTCTGCGCGTAGTGGAGCGCGCGCGTGCACTTGAACACCATCTCGATGGCGCGCTCGACCGGCAGCAGCGCCTCCGGGCGGCAAAACCTGTCCAGCGTGCCGCCGTCGACATATTCCATCACGATGTAATTCAGCTTCTCCTCGGCGACCGCGTCGTAGATCTGGCAGATGTGCGGGTGATGGAGCTTCCCGGCGAGCGAAGCCTCGGTGAGGAACAGCTTCTTGTAGCGCTTGCCGCGATCGGGATCCTGGAATTGCTCCGGAAAGGCCACCTTGATCGCGACGTCGCGCGCAGTAAAGGGGTCGTTGCAAAGGTAGACCTCGGAGGTGCCGCCTTCGCCGAGCTTGCGCAGCACCGGATATTTCCCGATCTGCGTCAGCACAGGCCGCGTCATTTCGACAGCCGCTTGCGTGCGCGCGCCACCGCTCTCCTGACTTCGGCCGGCGCGGTGCCGCCCCGGTGGCGGCGCGCCGCGACCGAGCCTTCGGGCGTGAGCACCCGCTTGACGTCGGCGGCGATCCTGGGAGAGAAGCGGCGCAGGCTGTCGAGCGGCAGCGCGGCCAGGTCGCGGCCCGAGGTCTCCGCTTCGCGCACCGCGCGCGCCACCACCTCGTGGGCGTCGCGGAACGGCATGCCTTTTCTCACCAGGTAGTCGGCGAGATCGGTGGCCGTGGCGTGACCTGCCAGCACGGCCGCGTGCATCGCCGCCGGCACCGGCTCGAGGCCGGCCACCAGCCCGGCGAACACGGCCAGCGAATCCTTCACCGTGTCGACCGCGTCGAACAGCGGCTCCTTGTCCTCCTGGTTGTCCTTGTTATAGGCCAGGGGCTGCCCCTTCATCAGCGCGAGCAGCGCGACCAGGCTGCCGAACACGCGGCCGCTCTTGCCGCGCACCAGCTCCGGCACGTCGGGGTTCTTCTTCTGCGGCATGATCGAGGAGCCTGTCAGGTAGCGATCCGGCAGCCGCACGAAGCCGAAGCGCGGACCCGCCCACAGCACCAGCTCCTCGGCGAGCCGCGACAGGTGGACCATGATCAGCGCGGCATCGGCGCAGAACTCGATCGCGAAGTCGCGGTCGGCGACCGCGTCGAGCGAGTTCTCGCACAGGCCCTCGAAGCCGAGCTCGCGCGCCACGCGCGAGCGGTCGATCGGGAAGCTGGTGCCGGCGAGCGCCGCGGCGCCGAGCGGCAGCCGGTTGACGCGGCTGCGGCACTGCGCGAGCCGCTCGCGGTCGCGCTCCAGCATCTCGACATAAGCGAGCAGGTGGTGGCCGAAGGTGACCGGCTGCGCGACCTGCAGGTGCGTGAAGCCCGGCATCACCAGCGCCGCGTGCCTGGCGGCCTGCCCGAGCAGCGCCTCGATCAGGGCGGCGATGAGCCCGCGGATGGCGTCGATCTCGTCGCGCAGCCACAAGCGCAGATCGGTGGCCACCTGGTCGTTGCGCGAGCGCGCGGTATGCAGGCGCTTGCCGGCTTCCCCTACGAGCGCGGTGAGCCGCCGCTCGATGTTGAAGTGCACGTCCTCGGCCTCGAGCGACCACTTGAAGCGGCCGCGGTCGATCTCGCGGCCGACGCGCGCAAGGCCGCGCTCGATGGCCGTAAGATCGCGCCTGGAAAGGATGCCGCAGGCGGCAAGCATTCGAGCATGCGCAAGCGAGCCCCGGATGTCCTGCTTTGCGAGGCGCTGGTCGAAGCCGACCGACGCGGTAAAGCGCTTCACCTGCTCGTCGACAGGTTCCTTGAAGCGTGCAGACCAGAGTTGCGGCTTCTTCGCCATGCTTGGAGAATGCAGTTGAAGACCTCTTCGTAACTATGGTCAGTATAAGGCAAACCACCTACCCGGACTCGCTGCCGGATTTCCGCAACCTCGGCGTCATCGCGCGCGTGCTGGTCGCCGTAAACGCCGTTGCGCTGGGCGGAGCATTGTTCGCCGCGCCCGACCTCGCGCAAGCCATCGATCGCTTTCCGCAGATTGCCGCGCTGGTCGAGCCGCTGCTCCTCGCCTGCCTGGTGGTGCTGTTCGTGCTCTCGCCGCTGCTCGCGCGGCTGGCGTACTGGACCGGCTGCGCCGCGGTGATGGCGCTGGTGCTGCTGGTGACGGTGATGCTGCGCGCCGGCGTGACGGCAATCGTCGCGGAGCCTCCGGCCGAGCTCGGACGCATGCTGGTCCTCGCCGCGCTCATCAGTGCGGGGCTGCTGGGCTATCTTCGGCTGCGAGCGAGGGCATATTCGCCGGCGCTCGCCGAAGCGCGGCTGCAGGCGCTGCAGGCGCGGATCCGGCCGCATTTCCTCTTCAACAGCCTGAACGCGGTGCTGGCGCTCATCCGGCGCGACCCGAAGCGCGCCGAGCGCTCGCTGGAGGACCTCGCCGACCTGTTCCGCACCCTGATGTCGGACGCGCACCAGTTCGTGCGCCTCGAAGACGAGATCGCGCTGCTCGAGCGGTATGCCGAGCTGGAGCAGCTGCGCCTCGGCGAGCGGCTGCGCCTCACCTGGGAGCTCGATGCGGCGCCTTCGGACGCGCTGCTGCCGCCGCTGGTGCTGCAGCCGCTGCTCGAGAACGCCGTGTACCACGGCGTCGAGCCGGGAACTGGAGCCGGCGAAGTACTGGTGCGCATCGAGCGGCGCGGCGATCGCGTGCTCGCGCGCATCGAGAATCCGTACGTCGAGGAGCAGCAGCACCGCGCGGGCAACCGCATGGCGCTCGAGAACATCGGTGAGCGCCTGGCCCTGTTCTTCGACGCCGAAGCGCGCATCGAGACGCGCATCAGCGATGGCCGCTACCGCGTGGAAATAGAGATACCTTACCGGGTGGCGCGCAGTGCGCATCTTCATCGCCGACGACGAAGCGCCGGCGCGCGAGCGGCTGAAAGAGCTGCTCGAGGACATCGCGGGCGAGCTGCCGAACGACGTCGTCGGCGAGGCACGCCACGGCCTCGAGGCGGTCGAGCGCGTTCCTGCGAGCGGCGCGCAAGTGCTCCTGCTCGACATCGAGATGCCCGGCATGGGCGGGCTCGAGGTAGCCCGCCACCTCGCTGCGCTCGAGCAGCCGCCGCGCGTCGTCTTCGTCACCGCGCACGACCGGCATGCCGTCGAGGCCTTCGAGCTGAACGCGCTCGACTACCTGCTCAAGCCGGTGCGCGCCGAGCGACTCGCGGCCGCGCTGAAGAAAGCCGCGGCTGCCGCCGCCCCGGGGCGCGAGCAGCTCGCGCGCGCCGCCATCGCGGCGCGGGAATACCTGTCCATCGTCGAGCGCCATCGCATCCTGCTGGTGCCGGTGCGCGACATCGTGTTCCTGCGCGCCGAGCAGAAATACGTCACCGTGCGCACGCGCAGCCGCGAGCACCTCATCGAGGAGCCGCTCGTCATGCTGGAGCAGGAATTCGCTCGCCAGTTTGTGCGCATTCACCGCAACTGCCTGGTGGCGCGCGCCGCGATCCGCGGCTTCGAGCGGGCCGCCGAGGGCCCGCCCGACGAGCCCCACTGGCTGGTGGTGCTCGACGGCATCGTCGAGCGCCTGCCGGTCAGCCGCCGCCAATGGCCGGTGCTGCGCGAGCTCGTCGCCGACAAGCCGTGAAGCGCCTCGCGATCGCCACCCGCAGCAGCCGCCTCGCCGTGTGGCAGGCCGAGCACGTGAAGCAGCGCCTCGCGGCCTTATACCCCGGCGTCGAGGTGGGGCTGCTCCCCATGACCACGCGCGGCGACGAGCTGATCGACCAGCGGCTCGATCAGGCCGGCGGCAAGGGTCTGTTCGTCAAGGAACTGGAAAATGCCCTGGCCGACGGCCGTGCCGACATCGCGGTGCACTCGATGAAGGACGTGCCGGCCGACCTGCCTGCCGGGTTCGAGCTGGCGGCGATCCTCGCGCGCGAGGACGCGCGCGACGCTTTCGTCTCCAACCGGCATGCCAGCCTGGAAGGCATGCCGGCAGGCGCCAGGGTCGGCACCTCGAGCCTGCGGCGCTCGGCGCAGATCATGGAGCGCTATCCGGCCCTCGAGATGCGCCTGTTGCGCGGCAACGTGGAGACGCGCATCGCCAAGCTGGACCGCGGCGACTATGACGCTGTCGTGCTCGCGGTCGCCGGCCTGACGCGGCTGGGACTTGCTTCGCGCATCCGCACGCGGCTCGCGCTCGAGATCAGCCTGCCGGCACCGGGGCAGGGCGCGCTCGGCATCGAAACGCTCGCCGCCCGCCCCGAGCTGCGCGCGCTGCTCGCACCGCTCGCCGACCGCAGCACCGCGCTGTGCGTGCGTGCCGAGCGCGCCGTAAGCCGCGCGCTGGGC
>WNGJ01006810.1_pt1 | contig 12143 bp, 8 predicted proteins | sample 5400611 | NCBI WGS metagenome assembly WNGJ01 (sample SAMN13153375, study PRJNA577476) | soil metagenome | isolation source: 40 cm soil or saprolite under Garry oak tree replicate 1 | place: USA:California | collected 2016-06-15 | reverse complement strand
TCTGGTCCAGGCGCCGGAAGCGCTCGGTCACGTGCAGCGCGTCGGTATGCGGATGACCTTGAAAATCAATCCAGGCTTTGTCGCTGATTCCAATCGTGTCGACGACGAGCACTTCGCCCTCATACTTGCCGATCGAGTGGCCCATCCACGTCGGCGCAAGATGGTCGGGATGTCCGCGCCCATCCATGTATACTCGCCGCACCCCGTGATCGTGATCGAACAGGACGAGCACCACGTCCGGGAACTGCCGGAGCTCGAAGGCACGCCTCCGCATGCTTTCGGTCGGACCCTCCGGCAGACAACCGCCCCAGGCGGGATTCAAAGCCTGGCGAGGGGCGGCGTCGGGGGTCGCTCCGGGCGCCAGAGCCTTGTATCGCTCCGCGGCCCACGGCAGCATCGGCGGCTCCTCCGCGTCCCTGGTGAACACCCGCGGCTGGGCTAACCCCGCTGCCGCGCGGCAAGCGGGTTCCCCACAGATGGTTGGTGCCCCCTCGGGGTTAATGCGCACTTCCCAGAGTCCAGTCAAATCCGGTATGGCTTTCCCCGCTCCCGGCCGGGCCGGGGTTTGAGCAAGCATACCGGGTGAGAAAGCCATTACCGCTACCACCACCATGATCGAACCAATCAAACGGTTTCGCATCGGGAAAGCCCTCCTTCTCTCGATCTCACAGCCTCACATGCAGTGACGACATTAGGCGTAGAGTGCGTACTCACGACCCACTCTTGCTCCTCCCCACTTCACCAGCGGCGAATGGTTCTTCGAGCCTTTGGATGTACCCCGCGCCGCAAGTTTTTCGATACACTGGCAAACAAACGTTTGGCGAAGTATACACCCTTTGCTTCAAAGGGGGGTCGACAAATGGCGGTGTCCAGGCGCGGTGGCGCCCCGACGCGGTGGCAACCTGACGATGCTCGTTGCCGAACGGCTGTACCCAGAAAGGTCACCATGGACACGATGCTTGTTTCCAATCGCGATCCAATTTCCCAAGCTGGATGTTGCGGGTTCGATCCCGCTCTTTAGGAGCTGGTACACCGCTGGACCGTAGCGTTTTCTTGCGCTTCCTCATAACGTTCAACGGATCCTGCGTTACGCCGCTGAATCACTGGCCGGTCGCAGCAACTTGCCAAGCGTGCGGACTACTTCTGCAACCTCAAACGGCTTCGTAATATACGCGTTGAAACCTGCTGCGAGCGCTCGCGTCTTGTCTTCAGGCGACCCAAAACCAGTCACAGCAACTACAGTAGTGAAGCCTCTGTATTTCGCATCATTTTTGCGAATTGCCGTAATTAGTGCGTAGCCATCCGAACTTCCGAGTTGGATGTCGGTGATAACCGCTTGCGGCGGGGATTTCCGATGAATTTTTAGGGCCGCCTCGACCGATTCCGCTGTGATTACCTTGGCCCCGGCGGCCTCGAGAACTAACCGAAAAACTTCCCTCATATCTGCGTCGTCCTCAACAATCAGAATAGTTTTGTTTGTTAAGACATCCATATAAACAGATTAGCGTGAAAAAGTTCTTGCCGTCTTTGGAATCGCGGATTTGTGAGTGACACCTGCTAAGGTGTCTTTTTCCTGGCAAGTTTACCGATGCGGTGCGAGAGAGCCACCATGTCTAGAGGCTTGGCAACGTGAGCGTCATATTTTGCCTCGAGCGCGCGGCGTATATCCTCAACTCCGGCATAGGCGGTCACGGCAATCGCGGCTGTCTTTCCGCCTTGACCAGGTTCCAGAGCCCGGACTCTTTGAATCAAACTGTATCCGTCTTCTCCCGGCATCGCGATATCACATAGCAGAACATCCGGCTTGAATTCGGTCAGAGCACCGAAGCCTTCGGCCGCCGATGCAGCTGTTTTTACATCCGCTCCAAGAGATTGTAAAAATGTTCCAAATCCGTCTCGCGTGTCCTTCACGTCGTCGATGATCAACACTTTCAAGCCATCCAGTTTTGCCGGGGTTCCAGGCTTCTCGTTTATCACTTGCAAGGATTCGGAGCTCACGGTGTTTTCGCCGGGCTGAAGATTGGTTTGTTCAAGCGGGAGATTGACGGTGAAAACAGACCCTTTCTCTTCGCCGGGACTTTCGGCAGTCACTATACCGCCGTGCATTTCGACCAGGTGACGCACGATCGAGAGGCCAAGTCCAAGGCCGGCATAACCTCGTGTCGAGGAGCTATCGGCTTGTGTAAAACGCGTGAACAGATGCGGAATAAAGTCAGCCTTGATCCCTTTTCCCGTATCTTTCACTTGAATCTGGACGGACTGGCGAGGCGGTTCTCCCACGCGTTTCAATTGAACGCCGATCTCGCCCCTCTGAGGTGTGAACTTGATCGCATTCGTCAGAAGATTCGAAAACACTTGCTGCAAGCGGACAGGATCGGCGCTGATTTTCCCGGGTGACGGATCGAATTCCGTTTCGATTGAAATCGCTTTCTCCTCTGCCAAACTACGAACCGAATCTACAGCTGCCGAAACACACTCGACCGGATCGACAACAGAAAGATCCAGATGTAATTTCCCCGACTGAATGCGAGAAACATCAAGGAGGTCATCGATGAGCTGGCTTTGAGAATTCGCGCTCCTCTCGATCACGGTGACACCCTTCATGGCTCTTTCTGGATCTGTCAGTCCTAAGCGGAGAATCTGCGCCCAACTCTTGATCGTGGTCAGCGGGGTTCGCAGCTCGTGGGAAAGTGTTGCCAGAAACTCATCTTTCATGCGATTGGCTTTCTCGGCTTCAAGCCTGGCTTCCTTTTCGCTGGCCATCATTTCGAGACGTTCCTTTTCGATCATCTTTCGCTGTGAAATGTCGCGAATAATCGCCGTCACCGTCGCTTCGGAATCGCTTTTGACAGGACTGAGAGAGATATCCACGGGAAATACGAATCCGTCTTTCCGCCTGGCGTAAAGTTCAAGACGCTCGGGGGATTCCATATCCCTTGCTTGCGGGTCTCGCATATAGCTTGCAAGATAACTACGGTGAACCTCACGCCTCTCTTCCGGAACTAAAATCTCGTAATATTTGTCATTCAACTCGCCCGCGGAATAACCGAACATGGCTTCCGCTCGACGATTCGCGAATACGATCAACCCTTTACGATTGACGACGACGATACCGTCATGGGCGCCCTCCAGCAGATTTCTGTATCTCTCTTCGGTGCTCTTGAGTTCACGGGCGATTTCTTTTCTTACCGTCGCATCTTCAATGGCAAGAAGCGCTGCCTGTGTTGCAGCTCCGGCCAGGTACGTCCTCCTTGCGTTGAGGACCAGGCTCTTGTGCCCAACTCGGGGTAAATCGAGCTCAACTTCAAAATCCTTAAACTTCGTACCCTGATTCAGGACGGCTTCAAGCAGTCTCAGCAAGGAGGGAATATTCCATTGGCCATCGCCTAATTCGGAGATGAATTTGCCCTCGATCTCCGAGCGTTCGCTCCGAAACGTTTCACAAAAGGATTCATTGGCGACCTGAACCCGCCGGTCGGCTGTGATGACTAAGACGGGGGACGGCGTGGTTTCGATGATCGTCCTGGCATCATCGCGGGCGCTCTTCACCAGGTCGGCAGCGTGCTTCGAAGCCGTAATATCGATCATCGAGATCACCGCGCCATCGATCTTGTTGTCCGCGGTCCGATAGGGCCTAACCTGCAGACGGTGCCAGCAACCCCGTTTGTCCTCGGTTTCGATTTCGTGGAGAGTCACACTGGACATCGTCAAGGAGACCAGGTCATACAGATCTATGCCCTTGAGTCCGGTTTCGATGTCGCTGATGGCGCGTCCGATATCGCCGGCGGTCAGCCTGAGAGTCTGGCCAGCCTTGGGCGTGAAACGCCGGATCCGTGCATCCGGGCCCACCATCACGACGGGAATATCCATGCTGGCAAGAAGATTCGTCAGGTCATTGCTAAGTTGAGTCATCTCGGCGTTTCGGTTCTGCAACTCATCGTTGACCGTCGTCATCTCTTCGTTGGCGGATTGCAGTTCTTCCTTTGCGGTCTCCAGTTCTTCGTTGGTGCTTTGGAGTTCCTCGTTTGTGGACTGGAGCTCTTCATTAGCTGAAGTGAGTTCCTCCTGCGTGGTTTCGTACTCTTCAATGAGTGACTGCTGATACCTCTGTTCTTCGGCGATCTGTTGCTGCGCGACCCGCTGATCTTCGGCAAGTCGTTTCCTCGATTTGCCGGGCTTCTTTGCGGATGACGGCGCCACCGTCTGCGGGCGAGGAGTGTCCTCGAAGAAGATCGAGAAACAGCGCTCTTTGGACTCCAAGGTCAGAGGGAGTGGAATGACATTGATCGAAAAAAATCTTTGATCGCCGTTATATTTGAAACTCAGGCCATCCCTTTTGATCGATTTATCTTCCCGGCGAGAAACACCAATCAGATAACGGAGATCCGCAACGATCTCGGGGCGGGCGAGCTTGAACACGTTGAGGCTCGCCTGTCCCGAAGTCAGCTCCAGATATGGTGCCGGCCGGCCGCGGACCTGCAGAATCTCGAAAGCATCATTAATCACGACGCCTGGAGGCGCGTATTCCCGAATCGCGATGCGATCCGCTTCTTGTTGCACATCCTGGAGGCTCACTAAGGCAACCGGTCTGGGGAGTACAACCACAGGCTTAGCAGTGTGACGAGCGGGTGGAAACTCAACCCGGGCTGGAGTCGTAATCGTCTTCTTCGAATAGAACTTGTTGAGCTTGTCCTCAATGGCGAACAGGTTCGGAAACCCGCTGATGGTTTCTGAGCGGCCCAACCACAAAATCCCACCTGGGTTGAGCGCGTAGTGAAGAATCGGAACCACGCGCTTCTGCAGTTCGGAGGTGAAATAAATAAGTAGATTCCTGCAGGAAACCAGATCGATCCTCGCGAACGGGGGATCGGTCGTGACATCCTGTCTCGAAAAAAGGCATATCTCGCGGACCCATTTGGCGATGCGGTAGCCGCCTTCCGTCTTTTCAAAGAAACGCCGGAGTCTGGCCCTTGAGACATCTTTGGTGATCGTTTCGGGGTAAACGGCCGCTCGCGCTTTATGAATCGCCGCTTCGCTGATGTCTGACGCGAAAATCTGAATCTGCTGCTGAGTTTTGGCCTTGTCCAGAAACTCAAAAAAAACAATCGCAATGGAATAGGCCTCCTCGCCCGTGGAGCATCCGGGGACCCAAACCCGGAAGGGAGCTTTTCGATCCCAATTTTTCAGGATCTTCGGCAAAATGTGTGTCTTTAAGCTATCGAAGGCACCTGGGTCCCGAAAAAAACTGGTGACCTGGATGAGGATGTCGTTAAAGAGCGTCTTCACTTCTTCAGGATGATCTGCGAGATATTGGACATAATTCTGCAGATTGGGGATCTTCAGCAGAAATTGCCGTCGTGAAATGCGCCGCTGAATCGTGCTCGGCTTGTAGAGACCGAAATCGACGCCCGTGGTCTTTCGGAGCATCGTCAGGATCTTCGGGTGATATCCGGCAGGGCCGAGCTCCCGGCCTTGGGCGGCTGCGGTTGAAACACCCTGCTGGAAGGGATAGAGATGGGAGATCCTTCCGATCTCTTCAGCAATTCCTTGCGGGCTTGCCACGATATCCACGGCACCCGACAGGATGGCGCTCCGGGGCATTCCGTCGTATTGCGCGGTTTTCGGATCCTGGGCGAACGTGAGACCGTCTTCCGATTTGATCGCCCTCAAACCCAACGTCCCGTCCGATGCAATGCCAGAAAGAACGACGCCAATCGCCTCATCCTTTTTCTCGTCCGCCAGCGATTGGAAGAATAAGTCGATCGGAAGGTGCTGCCGGGCTTCGAGGCGCGGAGAGAGTTTCAAAACTCCCTTTGAGAGACGCAAGTTGTAGTTTGGCGGTATGACGTAAACGTTATCGGGCTGGATCCGTGTTCCATCTTTCACCTCGGCCACCGGCATGGGACTGATCCTGGAAAGGATTTCAGCGGTGAGACTCCCATGCTTCGGATCGAGATGTTGAATAACAACGACGGCCATCCCGATTCTGGCGGGAAGGTGCTTCAGGAGTTGCGTCACTGCTGTCAAACCGCCGGCAGAAGCTCCAATCCCGATAACAGGAAACGAAGAAGTTGCTTTGGAGGCTTTTGCCGAACGTTTTGCAACTGCGACCTTTGGCTTGGCCGGATCTGAGGTGGCTTTATTAGCAGAGTCGGCAGACTTGACCATTCTTGTTCCAGTTCCTTTTGAAGCAACTGTACCCCGCTCCGGAATTACCAAAATGTAAGGCAATGCTGAAGATTCGTGAGAGAGGGGAAATGTTTTTGGGAAATTGGTTTCCCGTTCTCACAAACAGATTAGGCCGATCTTCGCATCGCTGCGAGTCCGGTCCATAGCCAATCGATTTTTTCTTGTGTCAAGGGCTTGGACAAGAACAAGTCGAACTCTTCTGTCTTCATCTCGCGTTCCAAAATCCTGAGATCGGTGTCCGACATTGCGGTATGCATAACGAGTAAAGTGCCGCTCGTCCCCGGATTCCGTCGAAGCGCTCGCCCAACTTCGATACCCGACATGTCCGGCAGGTTCACATCGCACAAGACGATGTCGGGTCGAAACGCTATCGCCATCTGCAACGCGTCTTCTCCGGATCCTGCAATTCGAACTTCCAGTCCCGCCCTTCCGAGCAACGCCGCAGTCGCTTCGGCAAGGGCCGCGTGATCCTCTATTAACAACAATCGTGCAGGATACGGCCGGGTGTCGACACCACTGCGTCCTCCAGGAGTCCCTGCTTTCCCGCCCGCCTTAATTCGATTCGGATTTTTTTGGATCATTTCCCCCGCCGGCTCCGTGCCCCGCGATGGCGGCTAGCTTATGAGCGTCTTTCTCAAGAAGAAAATTTCTACATAAGTGAGGTTTTCTGTTCAATCCGAAAAAATACTCAACAAGTAAGGTTTTCTGTTCAATCCGAAAAAATACGCACTCGCCGAAATGGCGCTATAGGTTTAAGGAGTCGGAATTGAGTGACGGAGACCGTGGGCGGGCGGCTTCTCCGGCTCTGTCGGTCATCCCGGACTTTCCGACTGAGAAGGTGCGAGTTCGACGCGATATCCGAGCCTTCGTAGCTCGCGAATCATTTTACTCGCACGGTTTTGTGCGCTCCTGCGACTGGCAGCCACGCCGCGTTCTTCATAGCGAACGCCACGATGCAGAATGATCCAAATCAGACGACACAGGCGATGAGCGGTGGCTCCGATTGCTGTTCAGGCTCCTAAGAATCGTAGTTTACGAAATGGATCGCCACCGGCTGATAATATGCCATCCATCGCTGCCATAATGCGCAGGTGGTATTCACGCATTGTCCATTTCATTTTCAGCAAGTCCGATGGGTTGACAAACTGGGTCCAGCAGGGTTCGAAAGAGGTCACGAAATTCGGACTAGACATGATGTACTGACCGGAAGTCTTCTTGTACAAGAATTGATGAACAATGCCCGAAACCAATTCTTCGTTGGCTAGCGCATCCACGAGGTCATGGGGGGAAGGCGAATTGCTCGAAGTATGAAATGAGCCGCCATCAGGGTGTGTGTGAATAGTTCCTAAGAATTGTTGATTGATCTCCCTTGCCTCGCGCTCCACGTGTTCGTATTCATTATTCAGCGCGCGCACCGAGCCTTCTTTCGCCCAATGATCCACCGGGAAGAAATTAGCTACAACCACAAAACCTTCAACACCGTTGGCGGTACGATAACGTCTGCCCACAAGTGCCTCCAGGTACTCTCGGTTTGCATAAAAAGCGGGCAATGATCGATCTATGAACTTCTTATATTCTGACTCGAACACATAGACAATCATTGTCAGTGTCCTCAACTTTCTGTAGGGAACAAGGGCAGACGCGGATGTGCCATCCTCTCCGTTTATCGCTGGAGGTCGGCTACAAATACATGGTTCTTAGGTACTAATTCTTCTGCCGAAAATAGTCTGTAGGGTGGATTGCCTTATTTTGGTCGTGAACCGCTTTCAGAGAGGCAACCCAAGGCAAAACTCCCTCGACGGAGGAAGACCCTCGGAGGGTACTACGGGTGTCGAAAATTGGATTGCCGTAAATACCTACATGCCGAGTCTCATATGCCTCCGTACCAAGTACCGCCGCCTTTTCGGTAATGGTCCCTGCGGTCTGTCACGACGATTCGAGAGAGATATTTGGTATTTTTCCAGCCCATTTGGCGCCCGAGACGAAGGCGGAGGGGAGCGCCAAAGTCGGGGGGCAAGGCTTCACCATTCATGCCATAAGCGAGCAGCGTCTGCGGATGGAGAGCGTCTGCCATGTCGTGGGTTTCCCACAATGCGCGCACAAGTGTCCGGCTTTGATTGGGATTCGGAAATGGCTCGAAGACGACGTATCGCGCCTCCGGACGCGTTCCGGCAAGATCCAACACGGTCGCCAGCCGCACGCCGGTCCATTCGGCAATGTAGGACCAGCCCTGCTCGCAGGCGTGCAACAATATATGACTTTCGGCAGGCAGGCGCTGGAGCTCTTCGAGCGAAAAAGATACGGGACGTGCAACTAACCCCTCGACCGACAAGCGCCAGTTCTTGAAGCTGTCCGCGAGAAGAGCCAGGTATTTTTCGTCAGTGGGATGCCAGCCGTTCACCGTTGGGATCTTCGAAATGTCACTGCGTTTGAATTCGCGAGCCAACGAATGTCCCGAGGTGATGAGACGTTGAGAGGCATACGTAAGCGTTTCCCCGATCCCTAAAATGCCGCCGTGATCCGGTGGGATCAAACCGTAACGGTCAGCCAGGTAAACGGCAGCGCCAAGCCCCGAGGCGCCCGCCGCAGTAGCCAATCCTGCGGTGATAAATGAACGCCGCCCGAGAATTTTGCTCATCGAGACCTCCCTCCTTGCGGCACATATCCCGTTATCATCGCCCGCACAGTACGCCAGAATCCGGCAAGATAGATCATCAGGATGTGCACAATGACAAAAAGCAGCAGCAGAACAACACAGACGAAGTGCAGTGTTCGAGCGGACTGATGACCACCCAGTGCTGTCGCCAATATCGGGAACACCGACGTCATCCCGAACGACATTCCCAGGCCGGTCCAGAGGAATGCTGGAAAAAGCAAGAATGCCACGGCCAGGTAGGTCAGCCGTTGCACCACATTGTAAGTTGAGGCGGCATCGGCGTCCGGCCGTTTCCACTGAAGATGCTCCAATACTATGCCGACGATGCGGTTCCACTGTAGGTCGGCTTTCGCCGGCAGCAGATCCTTGCGGAAGTGCTGCGTGATGAAGCTGCCTGCCGTATAAGTCAGGCCTGTCAAGACCAGAATCCATGCAAAAAAGAAATGAAAAGGCCGGTACCAAACCGAGGGACCGATGATGAACGGAATGGGAAGATCAATGAGGGACGGTGTTGCGAGACTGCCGGTTTCGCCCCAGTACAGGCGCGGGTGACCTACGAGAATGCCGATGCCGCTCACCAGCAGGCCAATGACGCCGAGCACGATGATCCAGTGCGTGATACGAACAAGCGCGATATGGCGCGGCACGGGTATCGTTTCGATTGCTGCTTCAACGTGAGCTTCGCTAATCATGATTCACCCACCAGAAGTGTCTGTCATCATCGGTCAAAAAAAGAACCCCAGCAAGGTCTAATTCGGGGACGCACCCCGAATTCCTGAACTTCAGAATTCGGGGTGCGTCCCCGAATTAGACCCGGTCAGAACCAACTGGGTTTTTGGGGATCCGGGGGCCACACCGGCACTGCTGGAACGAAGCCGTTTCGGTTCGGCATTTCGATCTTCGGCAGACTCTTGGCATCAAGGACGTCGGTCTCCTGAATGATGCCGTTGCGATAGAACAGAAACGCGACCAGTGCGTAAACTTCGTCCGGGGTGAGTGATCCCGGTTTGTTTGCCGGCATCGCGCGGTTGATATAGTCCCACGCGATCGTCGGATACGGGTAGTAACTCGTGGCGGTCTTCTCCGTATCTTTGAAAGGGCCGCGATAAGGGTTGCCGGGACCGCCCAACACCAGGCGCTGGGCTGCCCCTCCTTCCCCATTCCGCCCGTGGCAGACCGCGCACCGCTTCGCAAAGATCTCCGCACCTTCCTTGGCGGTTCCGCGCCCAGGTGGAAGTTCCTTCCCCTCTGGGCCAACCATGAAGTCAAAGTTCCGGATTTCTTCCTGGCTCAGGGGCGTGCCCAGATTATAGGGCCTGGACTGCGCAAGCCCCAGGACGCAGGCTACCAGGATCGCCACTGCCACGAGTAGGCTAAGAGAACATCGCATCGTGCACGCTCCCGTCGCGGTCCACTTTCCAGGGTTGAATGGCATTGATATGAATGGCGCGGGCTGTTTTTTGCGAAGCCACGTCCGTGATGCCCCAGTTTTTGTACAACTCCGCCAGCGACGGCTGAACCTCACCTTGTTCATCGGTACAGCGAGACTGGAGCACCGCCTCTTCTCCGTCCCAAACCCAGGCGAAAGTAAACCGGGTATGCGCCTTCGGAAGCACCGGTGTCTGAAGCTGTGCTTCCTTCCAGCTCCGGCCGCCGTCGGTGGATACATCGACCCTGCGGATCACGCCCCCACCGGACCAGGCCAGGCCGGTGATCTCGTAAAATCCGCGGCTGGGTATCTTGAGTCCGCCCGATGGGCGTGTAATCACGGATTTCGGCGCCATCTCAAAATGGTACCAGCGAGACTTTCCGCCCAGATCGGGTCTCGGAATGGAGTGGTTCATGCTTTCATTCCAAGTCATGTAGGGCTGGTCCACGACTTTGATATGCCTCAGCCACTTCACACTGGAGGGCCCTTCGAAGCCGGGTACCAGCAGCCGCAACGGATAACCCTGCTCTGGACGTATCGGCTCGCCATTCTGGGCGTAGGCCACGATAACGTCGTCCATGGCCTTAGCCAGCGGAAGCGTGTGACTGAACTTACCCTCGTCCGCACCTTCCGAAACCAGCCAGCTCGCCCCTTTCTGCACGCCGGCTTCGTTCAGCAACACTGAGAGCGGCACGCCGGTCCATTCACTGCAGCTCGTCATCCCATGAATGTACTGGACAGGCAAACCCATCTTGGGATCGTCCGTACTGTGGAGCGTGGAAGAGCCATTTCCATGGCATTCCACGAAATAAATCCGGGATACACACGGCAGGCGCTTCAGTTCCTCCAGGGTGAAACTCAAAGGACGGTCGACCATGCCATGGATCGTAAGGCGATGTTGCTGGGGATCGATGTCGGGCAGGTGGGAGGAGTGAGTCTGCATGAAGTGCAGTGAAGCCGGTGTGATGATTCCCGCAGAATCCTGAAGCGGAGTGTAGTACGTCATATGATCCAGGCGCAGCCGGACCCCTCTTCCCACCGACGTTGTGGCGAAATGCGAGGGCTCGCCGTGGACATGGACGTCCTTGGACTGTGCTTCCGAGCCGGCGGACTGACCGCTCGCGGACCGCCCTGCTCCTGCGGCCAGACCAGCCAATCCAGCAGCGTGTTTCAGGAACCGTCTCCGGCCGGATCGTTTGGAATCCATGAGTACCTCCCGTGATTTCGACTTCCGATTTGAGTTTTAGCTTGGCCAAATACTTTCCGACTCACTATGAGGTGTCAAGCGAAATCGTTAGACACCGAAACCGTTAGCACCGATCATGACGTTATACAATCGGCTCGACATTTATGACTTTGACGACGGGCATATAAAGCAAGAGTTTGCATAATACGCCTTCCACGACAGTGTCGACCCCCCAGGCCGAGCGTCTTATTTTACCTACATGCATGTTGCTGATCTTGCGACAGCAGGAATTGCGTCGTGGGTTGCATCCAGCGATGCAGCCATTGTCGGCATGGCGGGCGCGGGAAGGTCCTGCAGGAATCGGAGAAGCTTCACTTGGGCCGCCAACGGAAGCGCTTCGAAGGTGACATCCAGAGCGTAGATAGAGATGCCAGAGGGCAGTCGTTTCAGAACTGCCCTCGTTTCTGTCCACCCGAATTAGTAGTCCACCTCAATGCCGTTGATGATGGGGTCCTGAGCAGCGGTGACAGCCGTAAAACTCACCACGATTTGCCCACCGGCATTGGCGGTAGTCGTGAAGCCTTTTATCACTGCTTTATTCTTTCCCCCCGCAGCCGCGAAAACGTCGAAGGCACTGAGGACTTTCACACCGTTCACGGTTACGTCGAATTTACGAGCGCCAG
>WNGJ01009680.1_pt1 | contig 12146 bp, 11 predicted proteins | sample 5400611 | NCBI WGS metagenome assembly WNGJ01 (sample SAMN13153375, study PRJNA577476) | soil metagenome | isolation source: 40 cm soil or saprolite under Garry oak tree replicate 1 | place: USA:California | collected 2016-06-15 | reverse complement strand
TCAGTCCGCGCGGTGGACAGCTGCGCTGCGAGCTGGCGGGTGACCGTGTGAAGATCGCGGGGCAGGCGCGTTTGTATTTACAGGGCACGATCGCGATTTAGCGCAGTAGTTCAGACGGTGGTGCGTCTGCTCAGATCAGTTCCTGCCATGTAGCAACTGCCTCACGAGTAGTCGCTGAAACCAGTGGAGCCCTCGAGCCCGTAGCTCACCCCAGCGCAGGCCCGTCAGTTCCTTCACCAACCGATAACACGCGCTGGGATGCCGTCGCGATCGGAATGCCAAGTGGCAGAGGGAGACATGCTCTTCCTCGGCCGCACGCAGCCACGATTCCACGGTTGCCCACTCTGCCAACCGATGTAGCGACGGCAATCCGGCGCGTTTTAGAATCCGCGCCAACGTGAATCTGTTGGGCAAACCGAGTTGCCGAGCAACTTCCTGCGTCGATCCGATGGAACCCTTCGATAAGAGGATGGCCTCGACGACGACGCGTGGGACAAGCGGCGTCTCAGGGCGCAGGGCTCGGATCAAGACCAGCGGGTCACTAAGCATGTGAGTGGGAGCTGGTAAATCGAAAAAATGACGCCAGACGGCGGCGCTAGCAAATGCATGCTCAAAGTGTTGCAAACGATCTGCGAGGGGATAATGCTCAAAATGTTGTAGCCCCGGCTTTGCCTCGTGTTCATCGTGAGACGGTCCTTACGACGATATCCAAGGGGGGCATATGCAAGCGCCGGCAATTGATGTCACAGGCTTCTTGACGATCATGGCTGCGCTCAGCGCCGCGGCTCAGACCCTGGTGGAAAACCTCCTTAAGAAACATTGGGAATGGCTCAACGAGCCGAAGACGAAAGACAACCTGCGACAGGCCGCTGTTCACGTTATCGCAGGGTCGGTTGGTGGCTTACTGGCCTTGACCACGAACCTGCATCCGCTGCAATACCTTGGCATCGCGACCACCGCCATGTGGGCTAACGCTCTAGCGGCGGGGGTCCTTGTGAGTTACGGAGGTAGCCTCTTCGACGAAGGGTTAGGAGCGATTCGTGCCTACAAGAAAGCCCAAGGCAGTTTGCAGGCACTGCCGGCAGCCCTGGGCGTGCGCCCCGGAGGCCGACAGCTCGAAGACGCGGCAGAGCGTCAACCCGTAGACCACTGAGGCGCTAGTGCACGGGTGGCGCCGGTTGCGCCATTCTACCTTGGAGGCGCGCGACGGCCTGCGACCGCCGGTGGACCTGCAGTTTCTCTAAAACGTTGTGCACATGATTCTTGACGGTCGCCAGCTCAATCCCGAGTCGGCGCGCGATGTCTTTGTTCGCCAAACCCGACTCGAGCAGCGCTGCGATCTCGCGTTCACGCGGCGTCAGCATCGCGCCGACCGGACCTTTCGCCTCGCGGCCCGCGGCCAACGCCGTCACCCGACGCAGCAGCGTCGCCGCAGCCCGGGGCGAACACAGCAACTCCCCGCGCCCCACGCATTCGAGTGCCGTCACGAGATCCGCGACCGAGGCGGCCCGAGGTACGTAGCCCGCCACACCGGCCTCCGCCCCCGCGATTACGTCCTCGTCACTCTCGCGGACGCCGAGCGCCAGGATTTTCGTTGGTGGAGCGAGGGTGACGAGCTGACGTACCGCCCCCAGGCTCTCCGGTATCGCCATGTCGACCAGGACAACGTCGATGCCGCCACGCGAAATGGCATGCATCGCCGTCGCCAAATCGGGAGCTGTCGCGACAACTTCGAGGCGAGGTTCAGCGCTCAGGATTTGCGCGAGTCCCTCCCGGTAAAGACGAATGTCAGAGACCATGAGCACGCGAATCATGGCCATCATAGCGTACGCGTCGGATCGCGACCTGGGCTAGGACAGTTTGAGCGCCCTCGTTCACGGAGAATTGTGGTTCTCTGCGGTGCGCCTCGGCGGACGCCAAAAAGTTTGCAAACGCGTCGGAGCCCATGTTCCATTGCAGGTAGTTGAGCGGCTCCGACAACACGCTCAGCTGGGGAAACGTGTTCCGCATCATCTCCGAGAAAAGCGCGTCCACCAGGAGCAATGAAAGCGCGTAAAACTTGACGGAGGGTGTCACGGAAAAGGGAGCACCGCCTGAAACGCTGAGCTCGGCGTCGATCGCCGCACCGATGTCCTCGGACAGAAACCGACGAGCTGCGAGCCTGCGAACTTCACTTCGGAAGTGTGCCTCCTGGGCGGCCGCCGCGCTGTCTCGCGCGTCCCACACATTGTCCCCGCCGGGGGCGCGAGTTGTGACGAGGAAGTCGTCCGCACCGAGGTCCTCGTAATAAACTTGACAGCGAAAGATGGTCCGGGCGTTCTCTCTGGTCGTGGCCTGAGGAATGGAACGCGCCGAAGTGACCATCCGCAGGCTACCTTCCTTCGCCCACAACGCGAGCAATGTCTCCGGCATCTGCGACGAGGTGAAGGCGGCGCGGATGACTGCGTCGAGTTTTTGGCTGGTCAGGCCGAAATAAGGATTTGCATCGACGCTGATACCGGTCTCGCGCAGGATCTGCGCAGCGCTTAATGCATTGGGATTCCCCTGAGCGGCGGATCTCGCGCGCAGGTCCTGGCACCGGCTCCAGCAGTTCGCCACCGCCTCCCGTACGAACGGGGAGCCATCTCCAACCTGCTCTCCGTCCTGCTCGCCTAGGGGCCGAGCGACTGGTGATGGGGCGAGGGCAGCAGCAATTGTAGCGCGCAGCGGCGCCCCGATCTGTCCATCGGCTGGGAGACCCCGCGCGGCCTGAAAGCGCCCGATTTCACTCGTTGTCAGCGCATCCCGAACACCGATGTTGCCGAATAGCGACGCAGCACTCAGCCGTTCCAACGCTCGCTGGACGAGAGCGATTTCGGTGACCTCGTCCAGCGTACCACTCGCTGACAGTCGTTCGCGAGTTTGGAACCTGCGTAACGCCTCGCGCGTCGCCGGTCCGGCGACCCCATCCAGCGTCAGCTGCTCGCCGGCTACAGCGTTGAGAACCGTCTGCGCCCACCGAATTCTCTCCCTATCAAGGCTCGGCGCCGTCCCGGCACCACTGGACCGGAAAGCACCGCCGCCGTCCCAGACCGCATTCAACGCGAGCCCGCTCGCGGCGACGTCGTCGGCTGGCCAGATCCTCAGTAATTCGTCGCCGAAGCGAGTCTGGCCGGCCACGAGGCCCGCTTCGTTCTGAAAGTGCCACCACTCGAGCGAGAGGTAGTTGTCCCGCCAGTCCCGTCGCGATGGAATGCGCACCCAACCGTGATGAGCCATCACGTCGGTGAGGGAGAAGCAGCGCGCCGAGCGGCGGACGGTCCGATAGCCAGTGTGTTGCTCCCAAATTGCGCAGTCGAATTGGGCCACGTGGACTGGGCTGGTATCGAATTGCGGATCGTTCGCGTCCGGCGTCAGACTCACGCAGTAGATCTTCCAATAGGGATTGTCATCGCTTCCACCGTCACGCACGACGAGATAGGGATCGTCGAGGGTTTGCATGCCGGTCCGGATATAGAGATCGATGGCACGACCAAGATAATGGAGGCTGGTGTGGCTGCGACCGGGCGTGACTTCGGCAGTGAGGTCGCGTAACGCCCCGCTCGATGTCACTATGCCGCCGAGCGCCTTCACCTGCCGGTATGCAGCATGGTAGGAGTCGGCGAGGTCGGCCCGAATCTGGAATCGCGAGTACCCGTCCGGGGGGTAGGCGTCGGCCGGCACGATCACGACATTGCGAACCGCTTCAGCGTCGATCGGCGTGTCGCCGGAGTCTTTGCGACGCAGGATCATCTGGTCGTGCGGCAGCCGACCACTCTCATCGGTTAGCCGGCGCGCGAACTGTTCCGCAGGAGAATGGCCAAAGGGACCAGACTCGACGACGGCCGCGTAGCGGCCGGTGACGCCTCGTTCGGGGACCCACCCCCGTGTCGCCGCTTCACGCTGGCTGAGCGTCTCCCCTGACACCAGGTACCCGGCATGGCCGATCTTCCCTTCCGCGAGCGGTCTGCGAACGAGGATGTCCCCAGGCTGCAGGTCGCCTGACAGAGACCCTCCGGGATACGCCACGACCTCGAGAGTCTCGAGCGCGCGCGCTGCGACATGTCGATTCTGTCGGAAGGCGAGCGCATCGAACACTTCGCTGACGCCCCTCCCCCAGTCGCCCATTTTGGTGAGGGGGCGAGGCGTCGGTCTTGAGGCCCGCGCCGGTTCTCGAATCGACTCCCCAGGTGCGACGCCGCAGGCGTCTTCCGCGTCCACCGCGGCCTCGGCTTCCTGTTCAGACTCGGTCAGCGCATCCGGGCAATGACGATATGGAGAATCGGTGCCGCTCAGCGTCGTCTCAGCTCCATTCGGCGCGAACCGAACCGCCTTCGCGGTGTCCACCAGGCACGGCTCACTCGCGAACCCCTCGCGGTGGATCGACTCGAAATTCACCTTTTCTCGAACACCCTCAGCCGTGACTTTGAACGTCACCGCCCAGTTTTTCGCGAACTCGGCGGTGTTGCAGCCGATGAAGCGGCTGACGCGTTTCCGGGCCGGGGCCCATTTCGCGGCCAGGGTCTTGTCGATCTTCGCGACACAAATGATCTCATCATCGTGCGGCTTCGCCGCGGCGCCGTCGTCATTGCGACCTACGGTGAGCCAGAGATCACCCCGCGCATGTCCCCAATACCAGACTCGGGACACCGAGCCATCACGAAACGTGTGGAGTTTGGTCCAGAGATCCTCGGCTTTGGTCAGCCAGCGGAGGTTCCAGCTTCTGCTCTGCGCCTGGTGTTCGATCTTCTCCATGTAGGATCCGAAGCCGCCCTTTCGGACGTCAGCAACGGCTTTCTTGCGGCGTGGGTCCTTGCTGGCTGAGTCCTCGTCCCAGCGTCGCTCGTACGCGGTTCGGTACACAAACCACCACACGTCCTCGTCTTCTTCCGCGAACTGCGCAAGCTCGTCGGCCGTGTCGCTCATGAGCAACGGCGGGGTCACGTAGTTGGCCCAGCTCTTGTCGTGCTCGATGTCCCGGGTGTCAAACGGTCCTGGCCCGCCGGAGACGAGAATGAAATGCTGCTTCAGCGCGGCTTCCGCCGTCTCTTCGATTCCCATTGCGACCTCGCCTTCGACCGCAGTCTCGTGAGTCGATGAATTCGTGGATACAGGCACAATCACCCGCAGATTGAACTCCTCGCGCACCGATGCGACCGCGGCTGGCACGTCAAGGACGCCGCTGCCAATGCGGGCGAGCTCGCCTTTTCCGGGATCCGTCGGCGTGGCAGTGCCAAGCAGGTGGGCACGCGTCTCATGGATCCACAGGGGACGATTCGCGGCCTCGAACATGCAGGCGACGGCGCCAGTGACGTGTGGCGCGGCCATACTGGTTCCGGACTTCGTCGTGACGAACGCGGTCGGAGTATCTGCGCCAGGCGGCGTGGATCGCGCGGCCACGATACCGACACCCGGAGCCACGAGATCCGGCTTTTGACGCCCATCACGGGTTGGCCCGGAGCTACTGAACGAAGCGAGGCTCAATGCGGGACGATGCGGATCATATGCCCCGACGGCGATGGATCTGAAGCCATTGCAGATCGTACCGGTTGTGCTGAACGGCACGACGTCCTCGGATGCGAGATGCGATTGACAACTCGGACACGCCGCATCGCGCTCGATCCATGCATGAAACCGCCCATCCACGACATCCTCCGCCACGAGTCGAACATGCCAAGCACCCGCGGGCGCGGAGGGGTCGAGGAAAATGTCGATGTGATGGTCGCCGTTGCTGGGGTCGTTCGCACGGTGGTAGACATGCCCGACATCGCGACCCGAGATCAGAACCGGCGCATCGTCGCCGCGGGCGACCCGGATTACCGCGTCACTCCCCGGCGCGCGGAGCTCCACCGTCAGCAGGTCGCGACTCGGATACCACACTTCGAGCTCGTTCGGCGTGACGTCAGCGCGGTCTGTCTCCCAACCGAGCGATCGCGCCTCCCCTGGCCTTAGCTGCCCAGCGGCGTGACCCTGCGTTGCGAAATAGTTACCGGTGCTGTGCACCACACAACGTCCCGGACCCAAGAGGAGCAATTGGTCGATCCCCTGCTCGACCATGCTGAGACCGGTGTGCGGCCCTCCACACCGACCGACGCTGAGGTTGACGACGAACGGGCGGTGGCCGGCGATCACGGAGATGAAGTGCAGCGCCTCGAGGATGCGCGAGGTATCGCCGAGCGAAACGCGGCCGCCATCACGGGATGCCGCGAGATGCACGAATACCAGGTCCGCCAGGGGAGCCAGTCCGATCGGACTGCCCGGAACACTGCCGTTGCCCGCCGCGATGTCGCAGACGTGCGTGCCGTGGGCGCCGTCGCCGAGCGGGTCGCTGTCACCAGGGTGATAGCCGAGCGTCGCGTAGGGGCGCGCATCTTGAAGTGCTCGGTTGAGATCTGCGGCAGTGTACACCGCACCGTAGCCGTACGGCGGCGGCTTCACCGGTTGCGTTTTGTTGCTCTGATCCCAGAGCGCCAGCAGGCGGGTCGAACCGTCTGGGTTTCGGAGATTGGGGTGCGCAAAGTCGCAACCCCAATCGATTACGCCGACGACGACTCCCCGTCCGCTCACCCCCTGCGGGCGGGGACGCTCTGCTTCAACTCGATCGCCATCAGCCAGGACGTCGCTCTCTGGCCAGACCAACCGAGGAGCCTTGACGCTGACGGCAGCTTCGTCATTCCAGGTGGCCCGCACGCGACCGCGACGGACCCGCGCCGTCGCGATGTCGCCAAAACGGGTGATGATTCGAGCGTCGGGGGGGGGAGGAGCATCGGGTCTGAGTTTGAGAATGACCTCGAGCTCCTCCTCGCTATTCCCTTCTTCGATTAGTTCGCGGAGCAGCGGATCCATCGCAGGGCCTCCCAGGGCCCGATGAGGATGGACCTAGACCACCCCGACTTTTATGTAACGGTGCCGCCGCTCCTTCGCACCCTGTTTGCTGAAATACTCTTCCAAGTCCTCGGGGTTGTACTTACGTTGGTCTTTCTCCTTTTGGATGATCGAGCTGACGAGTTTCTCAAGCGTCATTACGATCGCCGCCATATCTGGGGCGGCGCCACCGCCTGCCGGAGCAGGCGCTGGAACTGGAGCTGCGGCAGCCACTGCACCTGGCGCGGCAGCCGCTGGTGGCGGTGCAGCAGGGGGAGCAGCCGCGGGCGGAGCGGCAGCGACCACAGCCGCTGGGGCGGCCGCAATGGGAGGTGGTATTAGGAGCCCAGCTGCCGCCAGCGCTTTCTCGGCCCGATCAGCGCGAGCTGTCGCGTCAGTGAGTTTGGCCGTGCTGTCCGTGAGTCTCGCCGTGGTGTCAGTCAGCTTGGACTCAGCCTCGACGCGCTTGTCCACAACCTGCTTCAGCCCAACAATGCCGACGGCGCTCGCGCGACCCATCTGACCGGCGGACAGTCCCGTTAGGATCTGATCCTGACGCGGCAAGTCTTTCGCCACGACCATCCCGACGATGAAGTTGGTATTGATAAGACTGCCGTTCATAGACGCGCCTCTCTTGAGTTCGGTGGCGACCTAGTTATTTGAGTGCACCGCTGAGTGCCAAAGCAAGCAACATCATGTTCGACGAATCGCCCGAGGACTCACCGGACCCGCCGCCCAACCCACCAGACATCATGAGAACGAGCAGGAGCCCCAGGTTGTTATCACTCGCGTAGGTGGTTGCATCCTTGTTGACTTTAGCCGTCTTCCCTCCGGCAAAGTCGCCAGCGAGTGCGGCACCATCCCACGTCAGCGAGGTGACCTGCGGAGGCTTCGACAGTAACATCGGCAGGATCGACATCTGCTGCACGCTCTCGAGTCCCTTCTTTACCGTGCTCTGCACCGTGGCAACTTTCTTGTCGAGGATCGCTGTGTTCTTGTCGACCGTCTGATCCACCTTCTTGATCGCCGCCGCCTGGGTGGCGAGCTCCTTCTTCAGCTCCTTGGCCAGTTCGTCCACCGATTCCTTCGTGGCGAGCGGTTTGTCGAACCGCACCTGCGCCTGTCCCGCCGGCGTGTTCACCGTGCCGCCGGCTAGTCCTGAAATGGGGCGTGCTGGCGAGACAAAGGGCGCTGCGAATCCGCCGAACTGTCGCTGATAAACCGGGCCCGGCACAGCCTCGCCGTCATCCCGCCAGGCTTCGTCGTCCGCCTCGCGCAGGAACTCAGTGTCGTCGCGCACATATGGCATGGCAACTCCTCCGTTTAAGCTGGTCTCCGTCCATCGGAGACGGGTTCGGGTTCTGATCTAGCGACAGCCACACGCTGGCGCCGAACAGCGGGAACGACGCATGCCTCAAAGGCATCAGGCCGCGGCTCGAACGCACCTGGCGCACCGCGACCGTCACACAGCGGGCACTCCTCGTCTTCCCCCCAGCAACGCGCGCAGGCTCCGAGGGCGGAGGCCAGATAGTCATTCCGCGCTCGCAACGCTCTGCAGACCTCGCGCAGCCGCTCGCTGCGGGCCGTGAGACGATCGAGGGCGGCTTGCGACCCCTGCGGTTCCGCCGGTGAGGCCGGCTGTCGCTGACGGATGAGCTGCATAAACATCTGCAGCCGAGGATCGGCGGCGCCGAACTGGCGGAGCAGATCGGCGGTGGGATCGCCAGGTGCGTCCAGCACGAGATTCGTCACGCTATCCTCCATTCAACATGCCGGCCCGCTGGAACCAACTTCCAATGGCGTCGCCGTTCTCACCGCGCACAGTCTGGATTGCCCTTCCCTCTTGGAGTCGCTCGAGCAACGCACGCGCGCGATGTTCCGGAATGGAGGGGTCCGCGAATTGACCACTGGGACCCACGAGATACGCTGGAATCGTCTGAGTGTCCTCCTGTGCGAAGCCCGCCTGCGCTTCCGACGCTGCCTGGTTGGCGAGGACACCGAGCGCGTTCATGAAGCCCCCAAACGGTGCTGGCGTACCCTGGGCACCAACGGGGACGGAGCTGCTGCCAGCGCTACCGAGGAGTTGACCGAGAATACTCTGCAGGAGCGCCGGGTTCTGAAGCAGCGACATTAGCTGCGCGATCGCCGACGTGCCCCCAGCAGGGACGGCGCTAGGTGCCGGGGGACCCGGCATCGGCTGCGGTGCTGGCACACCAACACCGGCGAGGCTCGGAGGAACCACCGCCAACGCTTGTGGCCTGGGCTGACCAGCGGCGCCGGCGAGCCACTGCCCGGCCAAGCCACCAACCGCACTCCCGATTGCGGTACCTGCAGGTCCCCCGATAGCGGTACCGATGATCGGTGCCGCGATGGGCAAGACTTGCGCGGCAATCGGCAGTACTTGCTTCCCGATGTCTTGGAGCGTGCTCCAGAAGTCTTCCGCTTCGAGCGGCGAAAGCCTCGCGGCGACACTGCGAGCGAGAGCATCGAGTTGTGCTTCGGAGAGGGAGCGATACTCCTCTCGCAGAACAGTCCGAAGGGGGTGTCCGTACCCGCCGTTACTCGTTGGACCGCGCTCCCAGCTCGGCGCTGATTCAGACTCAGACCAGGATTCGACTACCAATTCCGTCAACATTGCGCCACACCCGCGTTCGAGTGGATTCGAGGAAACCATCGTGGCGTTCGACAATCTCCGCGTCGCGACCTCCTCCGTAATGGATCGTTAGATCCAAAAATGATTCACTGAGGTACTGAATCTCCGTCGTGAGTCTGGCTCCCGAATCGCGAATCTCGGATCACCGTGACCACATCGGCGATGGAGATCTCGTGCAGATGGTGCCTTGCTTGGCGGAGCTCGCACAAACAGGCGTGGCGGCCCCCGGAGCGCAGCATGAGCACACGCAGTTCTGGACATCGCCTGAGCAATCGAAAGGTCGCCGAGTCACCGATTGCCTCTTCTGCAGTGATTAGCACGTCGGCATGCATCGCTTCAACCTGCGCCGCTACCGACTCATGGAGCGCAACTTCGCCAAGCACCTCGATGTCGGGGCAACCCGCAAAGAGCGCTACGAGCACATCGCGTAACAGCCGCGGTATCTGCGAGAACAGCACGCGTTTGCTCACGTGATCTTGAGATCCCCGGGAAATCACTAGGGCGGTGCAAGGTTGTTGGCCGGCACGGCGTCGGAAATGAGCATGTTGGCTCAAAGGGGGTGGAGGCGGGAACTAGATCCTGGCGGTGATCTGGTCCATGCTCACTTAGTTCTAGCGTCTACCAAAGGGTCAGGTTGAAATTCGTCTCCAAGCCTCTACTCGAAATCGTCATGACGAAGCTCTGGTCCTTCGGCGGCGTAGCTCCGGCCAGTGAAGCGGCGTCCTGGTCGATTCAGCTCGACGCCGCTCGAGGGTCGACGGCTTTTTTCCCAAGGCTGGCGCGCTGCGCGACCAACGTACTGGATCTGTTTCACCTGCCGCACGATCCGCCGACCGACCCCGGTCCCAATTTGCTTCGCTATGTCGAGAGCGGCCGGCAACCGCCGCCGAGCGAGATCGAACAGATCGCATCGAAAAAAGAGATCACCGGACGCAGGTTCTCCGCGGCGCCCCTCCTCGCCGGTGTGGGCTCCGAGATTCGTCAGTGCCTAATCGACATATTTGGCGGAACTGTGATCGACGCCCGCAACGCCAAGTACGATCCGGACCGATTCCCAGCGTCCGCCTAAGCCACCGTCATGTGGTTCCGTGCCATGAAGGGCCCGGCGTCAAAATCGATAGTCCAGGCCGATCTGGAGCGCGCGCGGTGTTCCCGGCGTGAAGTTCAGCTCGGTGACGGCGGCAGTCTCGCCGCGCAGGCGCGATGTCGTCGCGAACTGGGCTTCGTTCCACGTGCTGTTGAGCAGGTTGTCCACCGTTGCGACCAATACGACGCGCGCGATCTGCCACGTCGTGGCCATCTCCACAATCGTGTAGCCGCGAGCGATGATCGAGCCAGCTTGGTCGGCCGGGCGGGAGCCGATGTGGCGATAGCGCAGCGCCCCACTCACCGGGCCCAGATCGCGCACTGTGAGTCCACCGGTCGACGTCGCCCGCGGCGCGAGCGGGATGCGATTGACCTTCTGCGCTTCATCGCGGAACCGTCCATGCGCAAGGTTCACATCGGCGTCCGCCCAGAGCCACGGAAAGAGACGGGCCCGCATCTCGAGATCTACGCCGTAGCGCCGCGTGGCCCCGCTGGCCTCCGTTGTCCCCTCGTCGCCGTTGTAGACCAGCTCGCTCGCCAGATCGGTTCTCCAGAGCGCGAGCGCCAGCGTGCCGCCGGTCCAGTAATGGCGCATCCCCACTTCAGCGCCGAGCGCACGCGGAACGACGGTCGCGTTGCGGGGAGCCGCAACCACATCGCGTGCGTCGTTGGAGTGAAAGCCGTAGCCGACGTTCCCGAAAAGCGTGGTCCGGTCTGACACCTGAACCGCGACGTTCGTCTTCGGGCTGAGCAGCGCTTCCCACCGGACACCGGACGTCTGTCCGCCGAGCCGGTCGTCTACGCCGAAGCGGAAGGCATCCCCCCGCACGCCGAGCTGCAACCGCACTCGCCCGGAGAGCTGCACGTCCTGACGGACCCAGACAAACGGATTCTGCTGCGAGATGCGATCGGCCAGGCGCGTGTCCAGGCGGGCGCGATCGCGCTGATGGAACACGCCGACATCGATGAAGTCGGCGCGGATACCGGCGCCGCCGGACAGCGCAGTGGGCAGCCCCACGGTCGCCGACACACCGAAAACGGACCGCCGGTCGCGCTGCTCGATCCCGTCCCCGTTGATGCTGTCATTGAGGAAAAACGTGAAATTGGAGTACAACTGGAGCCCGTATAGGATCGCGTACGCCTGCGCCTGCCATTGTGTCGCTGCGGCGTCCGTCGAGCGCAGCGCCATCGTCGCCGCGTAACGCTGCGTATTGCCGCCCTCGGACGGATCGAGCGACCCGAAGCGATCGATCAGGCCGGACACGACCGAGCGCTCCGGAATCTGACCCGACGCGTCCCAGCGGGCGTCGTAGCCCGACGCGGTGGCGATCAACTCCGCTCTCGAGCCGATCGGCATCGTCCATTTGCCGAAGAGATTGTCGCGACGGTAGTGCTGCGGATTGACGAACGGCCCGTTGGTGTAGTGCGCCGCGACGGCCAGATAACCACCTGTGGACGCTTCCCGACTGCCGATTGGGACGAGGGCAACCGTGTGGCCGGTGGTGAAGCTGCCGCCGCGCGTACT
>WNGJ01006797.1_pt1 | contig 12149 bp, 6 predicted proteins | sample 5400611 | NCBI WGS metagenome assembly WNGJ01 (sample SAMN13153375, study PRJNA577476) | soil metagenome | isolation source: 40 cm soil or saprolite under Garry oak tree replicate 1 | place: USA:California | collected 2016-06-15 | reverse complement strand
CCGAGCAGCGGGCCCAGCGTGACGCCGCTGTGCGTGGCGATCATCCACGCATTCTCGAATCCGGGGATTCGCCCCGCGATCGTGTGGCGGTCACTCGGCATCGGACGCACGCCGACGCGGTGCTCGACCAGGGTCACGTCGCGCGCGGTGGGATAGACGCGGCGGGCACGCTCCAGCATCTGCGCGGCGATCTCGGCACGCCCGGCCGCCGACGCGTGCTCGACCACGGGACCGTCGAGGTCGTCCGCGCCGAGCATCAACCCGCCGCCGACGTCCCCGCGCAGGTGAACGCCCGGCGCGTGCACGACGCGTCCGAGCGCGGTTGCCGGCCGCGATGTGACCGCGAGCAGGCCGAACACGCGTCCCACCGGCATCGTGACGCCGAGCGGTTCGAGGAACGTCTTCGTGGCGGGACCGACGCAAACGAGTACGGCCTTCGCGACGATCTCACCCCCGTCGATGGCGAGCGCCTCGACGCGTCCGTTCTCCACGCGCAGCGAGCGGACGGCCACATTGGACCTGACCTCGGCGCCCTTGAGCGCGGCGGCGTCGAGCAGCGTGCGCACCAGGCGGGGAGCGTCGAGCCACGCGTCGTCCGCGTAGAACGCCACCTCGCGCACGTGGTCCGGGACGCCGAGCCCTGGCTCGAGGCCGAGCGCGCGCTCGCGCGTGATGAACGTGGCGGCGTAGCCGCGGCCGGCGAGCCGCTTCACGCGCGCGCGCAGCTCGGCCAACTTGTCGTCGCGCTCGGCCCACTCCAGCGAGCCGCCGTCGTGATACGCGACGTCGCCGCCGAGCTCGCGCGCCAGCTCGCGGTGCGCGGCCATTCCGGCGGCGTTGAGCCGGTGATAGTGCTCCGGCTCCTTCTTGCAGGCGTTCAGCCACGCGAACGAGGTGCTGCTCGTCCCAGCGCCCGGCGCGCCCGCGTCCAGCGCGACGACCCGGGCGCCCGCGCGCGTGGCCGCGTAGACGGCCGACGCGCCGACGATGCCGACGCCGACTACCGCGAGGTCGTAGGAGCTCAGCGTGCTCGTGTCGCCACCTGCTCTGCCGTACCGCTAACCGAGCAGATACCTCTTGCCGACCGATGACGGCGCCAGCTCGTCGCCGAACTCCCGCGCCATCACGCTCATCGCGCGCCAGCCCGTGCAGTGGCCCGGCGCGAGCACGCGCAGGCCGAAGCGCTTCAGGTCGCCGACCGTCTCCGGGATGATCTTCTCGTTCGTGCCGGACAGGTGAAAGCCGCCCATCACGCCGTAGAGCGGTGACGCAAACACCTCGCGAGCGTGCGTGAGGACGTTGACGATGCCCGCGTGCGAGCACCCGGAGAACACGAACAACCCCTTGTCCTTCACGCGGACGGCGATGAACCGCTCGTCGATGATCAGCGGGTCGGGCTCCCAGGATTTCCCGTCGGCGCCGTGGCGCATGTGCCCGGGCAAGCCGACCTCGTATTGCGTGACGCGAGGCACCTCGCCGCTGACGAAGAACGTCCCGTCCGCGATCACTCGGGGATCACGCGTCACCACGACGTTCGCGCCGGCGCTCGTGAGCCGGGGCGGGTCCGGCACGCGCTCCTGCGCCAGCACCGCGCCGTCCGGCTGCCGCGAGCCGCGCTGCACGAACATTCCCGGATGCATGAAGCAGTCGACGCGGCCGCGCGCCTTCACGATCGCCTCCACGGCGGTCAAGAGCCCTCCGCCGTGGTCCCAGTGCCCGTGCGAGAGCACCGCCGCCTCCGCCTGGCCGAAGTCGACGCCAAGGATGGCCGCGTTCCGGCGGAGCGTCGCTCCTTCGGGCCCGGCGTCGAAGAGGACGGTGTGAGTCTCGTCACCGACGTGCGCCCTGATGAGCAGCGACAGGCCGTGATGCGCGCAACAGATCGCGGCGCCGGACAACTCGGAGAGACGTCCCGCCTGACGGAGCCCCGTCCATTCGGAGACGACGTGTTTCGGTGTGGTGGAGAGGCTGTCGGTGGCGTTGTCGACGAGGACGAGGACGTCGAGCCGATCGACCTCGCGAAGGCCGGCGTCGGTGGCGTTCATCGCCACGATTCTACGTCAGGGGGGCTTGACTGCGGCGCCGGTGGGCGCGATCTTGGCGTGCAGCCGACCGCACTCTGACAGGAGAGAACTCATGGCCGAAATCGACGGTGCCACCCTAGTCGCGAAGAGCCTCAAAAAGCAGGGCGTCAAGTTCATGTTCGGGATCGTCGGGTTTCCGGTGGGCCCGATCGCCACGGCCGCACAGAAGGAAGGCATCACCTACGTCGGAATGCGGAACGAGCAGTCCGCCTCGTATGCCGCGCAGGCGGTGGGTTATCTGACCGGGCGCCCGGGCGCCTGCCTCGTCGTGTCGGGCCCCGGCGTCGTCCACGCCCTCGCCGGCCTCGCCAACGCTCAGCAGAATGGCTGGCCGATGGTCCTGATCGGCGGCGCGTCGGAGTCCTGGCGCAACGGCATGGGGGCGTTCCAGGAAGAGCGTCAGGTGTTGATCGCGACGCCGTTCTGCAAGTTCGCGCATGCGGTCGAGCACGTCCATCGCATCCCGTTCTACGTCGAGATGGCGGTCAGGAACTCGATCTACGGCCGGCCCGGCGCGAGCTATCTCGACATGCCGGACGACATCATCACGGCCAAGATCGACGAGGCGCGGGTGGACGAGCCGGCGCGCTGCCCGGACCCGCCGCGCACCCAGGCCATGCCGGACGACGTCGAGCGCGCGCTGGACGTGCTCAGGTCGGCGGAGCGGCCGCTCGTCATCATCGGCAAGGGCATGGCCTACTCGCGCGCCGAGGACGAGGTCCGCGCCTTCATCGAGCGCACCAAGGTGCCCTTCCTCGCTTCGCCGATGGGCAAGGGGGTGATGCCCGACAGCCATCCGCTGTCGGTCGGCGCCGCCCGCAGCCACGCGCTCCAGAATGCGGACGTCGTCTTCCTGATGGGCGCGCGGCTCAACTGGATCATGCATTTCGGCCTGCCGCCGCGCTTCAACAAGGACGTGCGCATCATCCAGCTCGACATCGCGCCGGAGACGATCGGCCAGAACGCGCCGACGGCGGTCGGGCTGGTCGGTGACGGCAAGGCGATCGTCGGGCAGCTCAACAAGGCGCTCGAAAAGCGCGAGTGGGTCTATCCCAAGGACGCGCCCTGGCACGGCGCGATCGCCGAAAAGGCCGCGGCGAATGCGGCGCAGATCGCGCCCCAGCTCGTCGACGACGCGGCGCCGGCCAACTACTATCGCGCCCTGAAGGACGTCGCCGCCTGGACGCCGGACGACGCGATCATCATCGGCGAGGGCGCGAGCACGATGGACATCGGCCGCACGCAGTTGTTCAACTCGAGGGCGCGGCACCGGCTCGATGCCGGCAGCTACGGCACGATGGGCATCGGCATGGGGTTCACCATCGCCGCCGCGGTGGTGCATCCCGACAAGCCGATCATCTCGGTCTCGGGCGACTCGGCGATCGGCTTCTCCGGCATGGAGATGGAAACGGCCTGCCGCTATCAGCTGCCGGTCAAGATCGTCGTCTTCAACAACGGCGGCATCGGCCCGGGACACGCGAAGCATCCGGACAACCCGCTGCAGAACCTGAAGCCGAACGCGCTGATCTATGGCGCGCGCTACGACCGGATGATGGAGGCGTTTGGCGGCAAGGGCTGGTTCGTCGAGAACCCGAAAGATCTGAAGAGCGCGCTGGAAGCGGCGATGGCGTTCCGCGGCCCGGCGCTCGTCAACGTGATGATCTCCCAGGAGTCTGCGCGTAAGCCGCAACAGTTCCGCTGGCACAGCTGATCGGCTGAGGTTTCAGGGCGAGGGGCCGCTCCGCGGGGGCGGCCCTTTGCTCCGATCTCAGCGTGAGCAGCTCCCCGGTCAATTGAAGGGCGAGGTTTTTGTCGTCGGGCCAGATGTCGCTGCCACGCCGCTGATGAACGTCGCGACGCAGATGTGGCCGTCGCGGTCGATCGCGAGCGAGTCGAACATCTGGTAGCCGCCGAGCCCGACGAGCACGGTGCCCTTCTTGCCGCGGTAGGGGCCGTTCGCCGCTTCGATCTCGCCGGGCGCCGAGAGCCGGAACGACCACCAGCGGACCCCTGGAAAAGACTACGGCTGCTGCGCAGTTCCAGCCGCCGGTTGGGTGAGAGACCCAATGACGAGCGGCCGAGATTCCGCTACCTCGACCCCTTCCGGGTAGGCCATGCGAGCCGGCACTCAGCTCCATGGAACCGAGTTGAAATGCGGCCCCCGAACCCCATCAATGGAACGTCGTGGAGACGGGCGCCGGCCCCAAGGGTTGCCCCGCCGGTCCATTGGCATAAGTCAGCCACGGCACCGTAGGTTGCTGGTTCACGCCCGGCTTGGTGTAGTCGCATACGCCGCCGGGGAAAGCGGCCTGCAGCTGCGCCCACTGGGCGTCGGAGAACAGGACCGGGAAGTACGCTGTCGGATCCATCGGCTGGAGCTGGCACTTGAGTACGTCGTCGGTGAGCGGCTCGCCGGCGCCCATCCGTGGATTTCCATTGGCGGGAATCACGCACGGCCCGGCGACTCCGGTCTCGGTGACCGTGCACCGGTCGACCGCGTCTGAAGGCTTGTTGGCGACGACCTTCTGCGCGAGCGAATTGCGGCTGTGATCCGACTCGATGGCCGACAGCCACCGATCCATGAGATCGAAGGCTTGTGTTTCGAGTGTAGTGTCCGGCACGAAGCCCGATGCCGTGAATGAATCCCAGATCACCTGGTTGTCATGATTGCCGTTCGCACGATCCAGGCGCATCCGCATCGACCAGCTGTGGAACGTATCGTGGAGATCCGCGTTGCTCGTCCCGCGCAGGTCGATGATCGGGACATGCAGGTTGTTGGCCTGGTTAATGTATCCCGACCGGTAAGCGATGCTCAGTGCAGCGGGATCGGCGATGGTGCGGCCGGCCTGCAGGTTGTAGTCGATGTCGTGTCCGCCCACGTGCGAGTTCATGTCGACGAACTGCTGCGGCGTGATTTGCGCGTTCAACAGGGCCTTCAGCCCATATTGGACGCCCACGGTATCCAGTGGGCGGTTCGCAAAGCCATAGCCGAGCGCCTCTTCGACCGGCCCCCAGGAAGCCGACGGGCGCCGGCCCAGCTGCGACAAGCCGTAGTCCCAGAGCGTGCCGCGCACGCCGGATGGGTTGGTCTGCGGGTTGTAGGCGGTGGCGGCAGGGACCTGTCCCGTATCGTCCGCAGGCGTGAACAACGTCCGGAACAAGGTGAACGCGACGCAGCTCGAGGGCACATCGCCATTCTCGACCGCGCTTTGGTCGGTCGGCGCCCATGCGACGCCGGTTCCCCATCGCGACGGCGTGGTCCAGTAATCGACCAGCGAGATGCAGTCCTCGGTGTTCATCATCTCGGTCCATGCGTCGGGGAAGCTGGCGACTACGATCAGGCCGTCGTAAATGCCGGGATAGGCATTGGCGATCCAGTGCTGGACGATGGATGCCCCGGAGCCGCCGATGGAGAACGTGTAGCGCACGACGCCGTACGACTCGATCAGGTGCTCCTTGACCATCATCAGCGTTTCGGCCTGGGTCACCATGTTGCAGTTGTTCCCCGTGACTTCCAGCGCGCTGGCCATGGTGGCGAAGCCTTTCCCCAGCACCTTTCCCACGAGCACGCCAGGCGCTGCGCCCTCCTGATAGCTGATGCCGCAGTTGGGCCCCCCCAGCAGGAACAGCTTGTGGTTCCATGCCGGTTGGGGATCGGCAAAGTCCCAGCCTTGTTTCGGATCGAACAGGACGGCAATCTGGTATTGAGCCCGGTTGCTCGAACCGGTCTCCAGCCTCACGATGAACGGAACCGTGATGCCCTGGTCCGTCGTGGTCTGCGCGATGGCCTGGGGTGGAGGCGGATTGGCCGGGTCGTAGGTCTGGAAATACGGGTCGGATCCGCCCGGGACGGCGATGCTTGAAGGGTTGGCCTGGGCATCGATGCCGGCAGGCACGTAGTAGTACTGGAAGGTTGGCACACGCGAGCATTGCGCGTCCGATGCGCCCGCGTTGCAGGTCCATGGTTGTACCTGCGGGCCGCTGAAGACCGGACCTTCGGCGGAGTGATTGGTGATCGTGATCCGCGCGCCGGCTCCATCCGCAAGCCGGGCGCGCAGGAGATTCGGCCCATTGACCAGCCCCGTCACAAGGCCCATGAACCTTCCATCGGCCCGCATCGCAAAGGCCTTCGTGATGTCAATGCCGTTCAGGTCGATCTTCGCGATCGACCCGTAGGCACCGGTGCTGGAGACGATCTGCACCAGCGCGTCGCCGCCCGAGATCATGTCCGCGCGGTTGGAAAGGACCTGGATGGCGAGGGTCGCCCGCGCCGTCGCTGCTGCGGCAGCGGCTTGCGCAAGCATGGGCTCAGGTGCGGTGCTCGACAGCTGTGCCTGCGCCGGGCCCTCGCCAGCGGGAGTGAGTGAATAAGAAGCAATCGCCAGGGAGAAGATGCCGAAGGTGGCGCGTCTGAAGATTACGCCGGTTCGCGAGAGCGTTGCCATACGTCTCCTTTCAACGCCCCTTTTCTCGTAACCCGTGCCGTAGCTCTTGTACCATAAAAGCCATTCTCGGAACTCGCCGCTCCCCCTCGCGTCAGCGGGTGGCTCTTGCCGCCCGCCTCTCCCCCAGGTACAGGAACTCAACCGCTCCCGCCTTCATCGCGCGGACCGACATCGGGATGTCGCTTCGGCGAGGCGTCCACCCTACTTTGATGGGGTGTCGTCCCCCCTGCGGGGATGACGCTCTGAGCGCTAGTCCCCGCCGCGGTCCACTGGAAGTGAGAAGTGGAACATTGCGCCGTACGGCGCGTTGGGCGTCGCCCACATCGCGCCTCCGTGCGCCTCGACGATCGAGCGGCAGATCGACAATCCCATGCCCATGCCGCCCGGCTTCGTGGTGAAGAACGCGCTGAAGAGCTGATTGGCGGTGCTCGCGTCGATGCCGGGGCCGGCGTCCTGCACGGCGACGCGCACGTAATCACCGTCATGCGCCTCGGATCGGATGACCAGCTCCCGCGGCCGGTCTTCGACCGCCGCCATCGCCTCGATGGCGTTGACCACCAGGTTGAGGATTACCTGCTGGAGCTGAATCCGGTCGCCGAGCACGGGCGGCAACACGGGCGCGAGGTCGAGCGTGAGCGACGCTTGGTGATGCCGCACCTCGCCGCGCACGAGGACAAGGACATCGCGCACGACGTCGTTGAGGTCGAGCGGCGCCTTGTCGGGCGCGCCTTTCGTCGCGAGCTGCCGGATGCGCTGGATCACGCTCCCCGCCCGGTGGGCGTCCTCGATGACGCCGTCCAGCGCTTCGCGGACGCGTTCGAGGTCGGGACGCTCGGCGTCGAGCCAGTTGCGAGAGGCGTACGCGTCGGCCGCGATCGCCGCGAGCGGCTGGTTCACCTCGTGGGCGATCGACGCCGCCAGCTCGCCCAGCGTCGTGACGCGAGCGACGTGCGCGAGCTCGGCCTGCGCCTTCTGCAACGACTCGACGGCGAGCATGTGCTCCGTCAGCGGGCGGGCGATGATGAGCGCCGCCTCCACCCGGTCCGTGCCCAGCCGCAGCGGTGAGTAGGTCTGCGAGATGTAGAAGCGACCGATCCTGGTCTCGAACCACTCCTCGTAGGCGACGTGTTCCCCGGCGAAGCATCGGTCCAGCCTCGGCTTGACCTGTGCGAAGTAGGCCTCGTCGTCCCAGACCTCCGCGACCGTCATCCCGACGATCTTCTCGGGCGGCAGGCCGACGAGCTGGGCGAACTCGGGATTCACCCGGCGATACCGGTAATCGCGTCCGAGGATGACGATCCGATCCGGGGCGTTGTCGAACACCTGCTGGATGAGATACTCGGCCTGACGCCGCTCGGTGACGTCACGGTTGATCTCGAGGATCGCCGCGCGCGCGCCGTGCGCGTCGCGTCGCAAGGACTGGCGGCTCGCCACGACGATCGTGGTGCCCTCGCGCGTCACGTGCGTGAGCTCGCCTTCCCATTCGCCTCGGTCCACGAGGGCGGCGTTGGTGGCTTCTCGTGACACCGGGAACCCGGTCTGCAACAGCTCGTGGCTGAATCGGCCGACCGCTTCCTTCGCCGTCCACCCGTAGGTCTTCTCCGCGCCGGGGTTCCAGAACGTGATGCGGCTGTCGAGGTCACGCACGATGACCGCGTCGTGCGCCAGGCTCAAGAGCTCCGCGCTCCCGCGCAGCTTCTCCTCGTCGAGCCTCCGCTGGATGGCCACGCCCGCCAGGTGCGTGATCTGCTCGATGACGGCCTGGACGCCCGCGCTCGGACGACGCGGCTCGCGATAGTACATGGCGAACGTCGCGATGACCTTGCCCTCCGAGGAGAAAACCGGCGTCGACCAGCAGGCACGCAGCGAGTGGGGCAACGCGAGGTCGCGATAGGCGGTCCACAGCGGGTCGGTGGCGATGTCCTCGACGATGACCTGCCGCCCGTGGTACGCGGCCGTTCCACAGGATCCGGCGCTCGCGGCGATGACGGCGCCGTCGATGGCATCCGTGTAAGCCTTCGGGAGGCTCGGGGCCGCACCGTGCCGGAGGCGGTCGCCGTCGAACAACAGGATCGACGCGAGGGCATCCGGCGCCTGCTCCTCGACCAGCCGGCACAAACGGTCCAGGATCCGAGCCAGCGAATCGCCTCGAGCGACCATCTCGAGGACCCGTTTCTCTCCCGCGAGCAGCGATTCGGCGCGCTTGCGATCGTCGATGTCCGTCGAGATGCCATACCACTTGACGATCGCTCCACGCTCGTCGCGCAGGGGCACCGCGCGGGTGAGGAACCAGCGATATTCGCCGTCTGCGGCCCTGCGAAAGCGCGCCTCGATCTCGAGCGGCTCGCCGGTCGAGACCGAGGCGCGCCACCCGCGCACGTGCCACCGGAGGTCGTCCGTGTGAACGACCGCTTGCCAGCCCGCGCCGGATGCAGCCTTGGTCGAGAGACCGGTGTAGTCGCGAGCGTATCGACTCACGAAGTCGAGGGCGCCGTCGGGCCGCGCCGTCCAGGCGAACGTCGGCATCGCCTCGACGAGCTCGCCGAACGTGCGCGTGGAATCGTCGCGCTCGTGAATCGCCGCGGCGAGGGAGAGGAACGACAGCGCGGAGATGACGAGGAAGAGCTGATTGAGGTGCACGTCGTCCAGCAGCGGCAGCGCGGGCGGGGCGAACGGCGCGCGGCCGAAGGACATGAACGCGGCGATGACGCTGACGAGCGCGAGCCCGGAGGAGCCGCCGCCCACGCCGAACCGCAGCACGCCCCACAGGAAGAAGGGATACAGGAGGAACTTCACCGGACGATGCGGCAGCAGGAAGCCGAACACCGCGATCGCCACCGCGACGGTGCCGGCGACGTACAACGCCGCTTCGACGATGCGCCACGGCGAGAGCTGCTTCACCCGGGGCGCGGACACTCCGCGAAAGGCGAGCACGAGGGGCGTGAAGACCATCATGCCGATGAGATCCGCGGTCCACCACGTCCACCACCTCACGGGCAGTGGCGCGCCGATCGCCGTGCGCGCCGTCAGGACGCCGGAGATCACACCGCCCAGGGCACTGATCAGCGCGCAGACACACACGAAGGCGATGGTGTTCTTGAGCCGGCCCAAGGTGAACGGCGCCGGAAACATGCGTCGCAATACCCACGCGCCGACCGCCGCCTCCAGCGTGTCCCCGCCCCAGAGGCCGATGCTCACCACGATGCTCTGGCCGTGGAGCACGTCGGACGCGAGGCCGGCGACCGCCGCGGCGGCGAGGACCCGAGGCCAAGCGGCGACCGGTGTGACGAGAAGCGCCGCGAGATAGAGCCCGCTGGCCGGCCACATCGTCGCGAAGTCGCCCGGGGTGATCGCGACGACGCGCCCGATCTCCGCCGCCGCGAAGTACGTCACCGCGAAACCGGCCACCGGAAACCACCTCGTGCGTGTCATCGCGCGACCGGAAGCGAGAGTTGGAACATCGAACCGTACGGCGCGTTCGGCGTCGCCCACATCGCGCCTCCGTGCGCCTCGACGATCGAGCGGCAGATCGACAATCCCATGCACATGCCGCCCGGCTTCGTGGTGAAGAACGCGCTGAACAACTCGCTCAGGTGGTCGGCAGCGATGCCGATGCCGGTGTCCTGCACCCTGATCAGCACCTCATCGTCGCTCAGCGGCCAAGAACGGATCGCGAGCTCGCGCGGGCGGTCGGAGACCGAAGCCATCGCCTGGACCGCGTTCATCACGAGGTTGAGGACGACCTGCTGGAGCTGCACGCGGTCGCCGCGCACCGGCGGTAAGTCGTCGGCGAGCCGCAGTGTCAACGAGACGTCGTGATGGCGGAGCTCGCTCCGCACAAGCGGCAGGATGTCACGAACAACCGTGTTGATGTCGACCGGGCCTTTGCGGGGCACGCCCTTCGACACGAGCTGACGGATGCGCTGGATCACCTCTCCCGCACGGTGCCCTTCCGCCACGATGGCGTCGAGGGCTTCGCGGACCTGGTCAAGGTCGGGACGCGCGGCGGCGAGCCAGTTCAGAGACGACCATAGGCGACATAAAAGCCATTCTCGGAACTCGCCGCTCCCCCCGCTCCCCCCTCGCGTCAGCGGGTGGCTCTTGCCGCCCGCCTCTCCCCCAGGTACAGCGCGGACAACGGGCCTGTCAAGGGGATTTGACCGGGATGCAGGACGGCTCCGGGCCCGAGCGAACAGACCTCGGCGTGCGCGGCGCCCGGATGGCGCTCAGGCGCTGATCGCAGCGGTGTGGCTGGTATCGAGCGACGCGGCGAAGGGCGGCGCTCGATCCGCCCGCTCTCGCGACGCCGCGAGGGCCGCCAGGATTGCGCGAATCGCGTCGGGATCCTCAAGGGTGGCGATCAAGCGCAGGCGCCCGCCGCACCGCGGGCAAGCGAGCACGTCGATATCGAACGCACGCCTCATCAGATCAGCCCACGCCCAGTGACGGGGGTTCGGCGTCGTCGCCGTGTCGTCACTCGCACTCACCTTGGCGGACGGGCTCGCGGGCACCGGCCTCGAAACAGGCGTTGCGCCGTAGGCGACCACACGAGCACGCCAGCGGGCATGCGGCGCGAGCACGCCGTGGTAGAGCACGAGAATTGATCCGGGGCCGCGGGGTAAGAGCGGCGAGCTTCTCGAGGAGCTCCAGCGGCTCGAACACGAGATAGCGCGTGCCGTCAGTCCAGGCGGTCTTCAGCGTGAGCACGACGCGGCCATCGACCAGGAGGCTGAGACGATCCTGGGCCACCGCCGGGCGGAGCAGATAGCGACAGAGCTGTTCCAGGCGGGTGCGATCCGCCGCCGGCACGGCGACGTTGGCGTGGAGATCGAAGCCAGCGATGTACGCGTGCCTGGGGGCGCTCGATAGCACCCACGGCGCGTCGGGATCGTCTCCCACGCGCCACACCCGCGCGCCGGCGCGAGGACCGAGAGCGATTCGCCCCCTGAATAGAGGCGCTGCTCATACGGGCCAGCGCCGCGGATTCTTCGACCACCGGGTCCCGCTGCGATGGATCGGCGTCGCTCGGATTCAGGCCGCGGCGCTCGAGCAGACGCTGCACCCGTGCGGCGATCCTCGCGAGCACGACGCCGACCTCTTCATCGGTCGGAGGCGGGAGTGGCTGGAAACCGAGCGTGTCCCCACCGCCTTCGGCGACGAAGACGCCGTCGAAGAGGAGCGTGTGGAAATGGATGTTCAGATTCAATCCGTCACGGATCCCGAACGACCGTCGTGGATCCGGTATCGCCGCGCGCGGTGGCGGTGGAAGCTGAGGAGCGCACGCACGTACACGCCGAGCACCGCGCGTGCCAGCACGTGATTCCACGCCAGGAGATATCGAAGCCGGTGAGGGAGGCTCAGCACCCACTGCCGCACGGGGCACGCGCGGCAGCACCTCGTCGATGAGGCGGGCGGCGGATTCGGTCATGCGCCGGCCGCCGCAGCTCGGGCAGAAGCCACGGCCCTTACAGGAGAACGGCACGAGCCGCTCGAGCGCGCAGTCGGTGCATCGGAGGCGCGCGAAGCCGTGAGCCAGCACCCCGCAGGTCAGGAAGTCTCTGAACTCTTGTTCCACAAACCCCGGCAGTGGTGATCCGTCAGTGTGACGTTTGGCCGTCTC
>WNGJ01012936.1_pt1 | contig 12150 bp, 5 predicted proteins | sample 5400611 | NCBI WGS metagenome assembly WNGJ01 (sample SAMN13153375, study PRJNA577476) | soil metagenome | isolation source: 40 cm soil or saprolite under Garry oak tree replicate 1 | place: USA:California | collected 2016-06-15 | reverse complement strand
AGGCCATGGCCACGATCGAAGAAATCGCCGAACAACTCGACAAGCTCTCGCTGCTCGACGCCGCGAAGCTCTCGAAGCTGCTCCAGGAGAAGTGGGGCGTGTCGGCGGCAGCGCCCGTGGCCGTTGCGGCCATGCCGGGCGCGGGGGGTGGCGGCGGCGGAGCCGCGGCCGTCGAGGAGAAGACCGACTTCGACGTGGTTCTGATGGCGGCCGGCGACAAGAAGATCCAGGTCATCAAGGTGGTGCGCGAGCTGACCGGTCTCGGCCTCAAGGAGGCCAAGGATCTGGTCGACGGCGCGCCCAAGGCGGTGAAGGAGAAGATCGCCAAGGCCGAGGCCGAGGAAATGAAGAAGAAGCTCGAGGAGCAGGGCGCGACCGTCCAGGTCAAGTAGACGCCGATTCCGGGGCGGCGATGTGATCGGGGCGAAACCCTTAATCCTCAGGAGAAGCCATGGCAGGGACCATTCAGTGCGGGCGCCGCAGCCGCAAGGACTTCGGCAAGATCCCGTCGATCGTGGAGATCCCGAACCTTATCGAGGTGCAGAAGCGGTCGTACCAGACGTTCCTCCAGAAGGACATCGAGGTCGAGCGGCGTGAGGACATCGGCCTGCAGGCCGTCTTCAAGTCCGTGTTTCCGATCGCCGACTACAACGACAACGCCCTGCTGGAGTTCGACTCCTATCACTTCGGCGATCCGAAGTACACGGTGGAGGAGTGTCACGATCGCGGCATGACGTTCGCCATTCCGCTCAAGGTCACCCTCCGTCTCGTCGTCTTCGATCACGACAAGGAAGCCAAGACGAAGACGATTCGTGAGCAGCGGGGCCAGGAAGTCTACCTGGGCGAGCTGCCGCTCATGACCGACAAGGGCACGTTCATCATCAACGGCACCGAGCGCGTGGTGGTGAGTCAGCTCCAGCGCTCGGCCGGCGTCTTCTTCGACGACGACAAGGGCAAGACCCTGGCCTCCGGCAAGTCGCTCTTCTCGGCCCGCGTCATCCCCTACCGGGGCTCGTGGGTCGAGTTCGACTTCGACGCCAACGACGTGCTCCACGTGCGCGTGGATCGGCGCCGGAAGATGCTGGCCACCGCGTTCCTCCGCGCGTTCTGGTTCCTCGAGAAGAACCACATCCTCTCCGACGAGGAGATCCTCAGCCACTTCTACGAGACGGAAGAGGTGCTGTCGTTCGAGGAGGGCAACGCCTGGGTGAAGTTCAACCCCGAGGCCCATGTCGGCGCGAAGGTGGCCGAGGACGTCAAGCCGCCGCGGCACCGCGAGCCGCTGGTCGCGGCCGGCAAGGTCCTGAACACCAAGCTCGTCGAGAAGCTGCTCGAGGCCGGCGTCGAGAAGATCGCCGTCCGCGCCGAGGCGTTGGTCGGCCGCCACACCGCGTCCCGCATCGTCGACACCGAGAGCGGCGAGGTCGTCCTCGAGCCGAACGCCGAATTCACCTCGACCGTGCTCTCGTCGGTGATGAGCCGGCGGGTGGCGCCGTTCAAGCTGCTGGTGATCAGCCCCGGCAAGGTCGACAGCTCGGTCTACGAGACCCTGGCCAAGGACCACTTCAAGAATCCCGACGAGGCGCTGGTCGAGATCTACCGCCGGCTGCGGCCGGGCGATCCACCGACCATCGATTCCGCGCGCGCGCTCTTCCGCGGCATGTTCATGGACGCGCGTCGCTACGACCTGGCCCGCGTCGGGCGATTCATGGTCAACGAGAAGCTGGGCATCAGCGCATCCGCCAACGCCAAGACGTTGCGGAGCGAGGACGTGGTGTCCGTCATTCGGCACCTGCTGGCCGTCAAGCTCGGCAGCAAGCCCACCGACGACATCGACCACCTCGGCAACCGGCGCGTGCGCTCGGTCGGTGAGCTGCTGGAGAACCAGTTCCGCGTCGGCCTCACCCGCATGGAGCGGGCCGTGAAGGAGCGTATGTCGATCTCCGACATCGCCGCCCTCATGCCCCACGACCTGATCAACGCCAAGCCGGTGTCGGCCGTCGTGAAGGAGTTCTTCGGCTCGTCCCAGCTGTCGCAGTTCATGGACCAGACTAATCCGCTGGCCGAGCTGACCCACAAGCGCCGGCTGTCGGCGTTGGGACCGCGCGGCTTGTCCCGCGAGCGCGCCGGGTTCGAAGTGCGCGACGTGCACCCGACCCACTACGGCCGCATCTGCCCGATCGAGACGCCGGAAGGCCCGAACATCGGCCTCATCTCGTCGCTCTCGACGTACGCCCGCACCAACGAGTTCGGCTTCATCGAGACGCCGTACCGGCGGGTGACCGAGGGCCGCGTCACCGACGAGATCGAGTTCCTGACCGCGTTGAAGGAGGAGAAGTTCGTCATCGCCCAGGCCAACGCCGAGATCGATCGCAACGGCAAGTTCGTACAGGAGCGGGTGTCGGCGCGCAAGGGCGGTGAGTTCCGGATGGTGGCCCCGGAAGAGCTGCATTACATGGACGTGTCACCCAAGCAGCTCGTGTCGGTGGCGGCCTCGCTCATCCCGTTCCTCGAGAACGACGACGCCAACCGTGCCCTCATGGGCTCCAACATGCAGCGGCAGGCGGTCCCGCTGCTGCAGCCGGAGGCGCCGCTGGTCGGCACCGGCATGGAGCACGTGGTGGCGCGCGACTCCGGCGCCGTCATCGTGGCCAAGCGCCCCGGCGTGGTCGAGTACGTGTCGGCCGATCGCATCGTGGTCCGGGCCGAGAGCCGCTCGAAGAAGGCGGATCCCGTTCAGGACCTGCCGCTCGACATCTACAACCTGACCAAGTACCGGCGGTCGAATCAGAACACGTGCATCAACCAGAAGCCGGTCGTGCGGAAGGGCCAGCGGGTGTCCCAGGGCGACGTCGTGGCCGACGGGCCGGGCACCGACCAGGGCGAGCTGGCGCTCGGCCGGAATGTTCTCGTCGCCTTCATGCCGTGGGGCGGCTACAACTTCGAGGACGCGATCCTGGTCTCCGAGCGGCTCGTGAAGGACGACCGCTTCACCTCGATCCACATCGAGGAATTCGAGATCCAGGCCCGCGACACGAAGCTGGGCAAGGAAGAGATCACGCGCGACATCCCGAACGTCTCCGAAGAGGCCCTCAAGGACCTGGACGATTCGGGTATCGTGCGCATCGGGGCCAAGGTCAAGGCCGGCGATATCCTGGTCGGCAAGATCACGCCGAAGGGCGAGACGCAGCTCACGCCCGAGGAGAAACTGCTCCGCGCGATCTTCGGTGAGAAGGCCGGCGACGTCCGCGACACCTCACTGATGGTGCCGCCCGGCATCGAAGGCACCGTGGTCGACGTCAAGGTGTTCTCGCGGCGCGGCGTCGACAAGGACGAGCGCGCCAAGTCGATCGAGGAAGAGGAGATCGCGCGCCTGGAGAAGGATTACCAGGACGAGATCGCCATGGTCGAGATGGAGCGCGACCAGAAGCTGAAGAACCTCCTCGTGAGCAAGACCTCGGTGGCCGATCTGTTCGATCCGACCAACAAGGTCCGGCGTGTGACCAAGAAGGGTGACCGCGTCGAGCGGCCCGACCTCGACAACTTCTCCTGGAACGAGCTGAAGAAGATCAAGGTGAAGGAGGACGAGGGCCTGGCCCAGATGATCCGCCGCATCGAGGAGCTGGCCGAAGAGCAGATCGCCATCTACGACTCGATGCTGGAAGACCGCATCGGCCGTCTGCGCCGCGGCGACGACCTGCCGCCCGGCGTGATCAAGATGGTCAAGGTGTACGTCGCCGTGAAGCGCAAGCTGTCGGTCGGCGACAAGATGGCCGGCCGCCACGGCAACAAGGGCGTGGTGTCCAAGATCATGCCCGAGGAGGACATGCCGTACCTGCCCGACGGCACGCCCGTCGAGATCGTGCTGAACCCGCTCGGCGTGCCGTCCCGGATGAACGTGGGACAGATCCTGGAAACCCACCTCGGCTGGGCGGCCCGCGCGCTCGGTTTGTGGGTCGCCAGCCCCGTGTTCGATGGGGCGACCGAGGAGGAGATCAAGGAGCACCTGAGGGAGGCCAAGCTGCCGCAGTCGGGCAAGACCATGCTTCACGACGGACGAACCGGCAAGAGGTTCCACCAGGAGGTGACGGTCGGCCAGATCTACATCATGAAGCTGGCCCATCTGGTCGACGACAAGATGCACGCCCGCTCGATCGGGCCGTACTCGCTGGTCACCCAGCAGCCGCTGGGCGGCAAGGCGCAGTTCGGCGGGCAGCGGTTCGGCGAAATGGAAGTGTGGGCGCTGGAGGCCTACGGGGCCGCGCACACGCTCCAGGAGATGCTGACCGTGAAGTCCGACGATGTGGAGGGGCGTAACCGCATCTACGAGGCGATCGTCAAAGGCGAGAACTTCCTCGAGCCCGGCACACCGGAGTCGTTCAACGTGCTGGTGAAGGAGCTCCAGAGCCTGGCCCTCGACGTCGAACTGGTGACCAAGGACGGGAAGAAGGCGTCCTGAGCCCCCTCGACAAAGGAGAAGACTGAATGCTGACGGATCGGCCTTTCGGCAGCCTGATCAGAGAGGAGAAGCCCACCAAGGACTTGTGGGGCATCCTCGATCGGCATGCGAAGCCCATCACGTTTGACGCGATTCGCATCAAGCTGGCCGCGCCCCAGAAGATCCGCGACTGGTCGCACGGCGAGGTGAAGAAGCCGGAGACCATCAATTACCGGACCTTCAAGCCGGAGCGCGACGGCCTGTTCTGCGCGCGCATCTTCGGCCCGACCAAGGACTACGAGTGCGCCTGCGGCAAGTACAAGCGCATGAAGTTCGCCGGCGTCGTCTGCGACAAGTGCGGCGTCGAGGTCACGCGCGCCCGCGTGCGCCGCGAGCGCATGGGCCACATCGAGCTGGCCTCGCCGGTCAGCCACGTGTGGTTCTTCAAGGGCCTGCCCTCGCGCATCGGGCAGCTCCTCGACATGTCACTGCGCGAGCTGGAGAAGATCCTCTACTTCGAGGAGCACGTGGCTCTCGAGTCGAAGATCCCGGCCATCAAGAAGAAGGATCTCGTCTCCGTGGACAAGGCGCGCAAGACGATCGACGAGCACGGCCCCGACAGCCTCAAGGTCGGCATGGGCGCCGAGGCCATTCGCGAGCTCCTGCGCGACCTCGACCTCGACGCCCTCGCCCGCGACCTGCGCGCTCAGATGCTGGGAGAGACCTCGGTCCAGAAGCGGAAGAAGATCGTGAAGCGCCTCAAGGTCATCGAGGCGTTTCTAAAATCCGGTAACCAGCCGGACTGGATGATCCTCGAGGTCGTCCCCGTGATTCCGCCCGAGCTGCGCCCCCTGGTGCCCCTTGATGGCGGACGCTTCGCGACCTCGGATCTCAACGACCTCTATCGCCGCGTGATCAACCGGAACAACCGGCTGAAGCGGCTGATGGACCTCAAGGCCCCCGAGATCATCATCCGCAACGAGAAGCGGATGCTCCAGGAAGCCGTGGACGCGCTGTTCGACAACGGCCGGCGCGGCCGCATCATCACGGGCCCCAACAACCGCCCCCTGAAGTCGCTGTCCGACACGCTCAAGGGCAAGCAGGGACGCTTCCGCCAGAACCTGCTCGGCAAGCGGGTGGACTACTCCGGGCGCTCGGTCATCGTGGTCGGCCCGTACCTCAAGCTCTACCAGTGCGGGCTCCCCAAGAAGATGGCGCTCGAGCTGTTCAAGCCGTTCATCCTCCGCAAGCTCGAGGAGCGCGGCATCGCGTCGTCCATCAAGGCCGCCAAGAAGTACGTCGAGAAGGAGCGGCCGGAGGTGTGGGACATCCTCGACGACGTCATCAAGGAGCACCCGATACTCCTGAATCGTGCGCCGACGCTCCACCGCCTCGGCATCCAGGCCTTCGAGCCGATCCTGGTTGAGGGTAAGGCCATCGAGATCCACCCGCTGGTCTGCACGGCCTTCAACGCCGACTTCGACGGCGATCAGATGGCGGTCCACATCCCGCTGTCCATGGAGGCGCAGCTCGAGGCCCAGGTGCTGATGCTGTCGGCCAACAACATCCTGTCGCCGTCGAACGGCGCGCCGATCGCGGTGCCCACGCAGGACATGGTCCTCGGCATCTACTACCTGACCAAGGAGCGCCTCTCCACGCCCGAGCACCCGGTCCGCGGCGAAGGCCGGCTGTTCGCCGACGCCGAGGAGGTCCGGATCGCTTACGACAACGAGGACGTCGACCTGCAGGCTCGCATCCGCCTGCGCTGGCGGGGCGAGATCATCGAGACCACGGTCGGCCGCACGATCTTCAACGAGATCGTGCCCGAGGCGTTGCGTTTCGAGAACCGCGAGCTGAAGAAGAAGGAGGTCACCGCGCTGGTCGGCCGCTGCATGAACACGCTCGGCAACGAGGTCACGGTGCAGTTCCTGGACGAGCTGAAGGACCTCGGCTTCCGCTACGCCACGCTGTCGGGGCTGTCGATCGGCATCGACGACATGCACATCCCGTCGTCGAAGGAGCGTCACATCACCGAGGCCCGGCGGCTGGTCAACGAGGTCGAGCAGCAGTACCAGGACGGTGTCATCACCAACGGTGAGCGCTATAACAAGGTCGTCGACATCTGGGCCCACACCACCGAGCTCATCTCCGAGGAGATGTTCCGCGAGCTCGAGGCGGGTGAGCAGGGTGGCGAGTTCAACCCCATCTACATGATGGCCGACTCGGGCGCCCGCGGCTCCCGCCAGCAGATCCGCCAGCTGGCCGGCATGCGAGGCCTCATGGCCAAGCCCTCGGGCGAGATCATCGAAACGCCCATCACGTCGAACTTCCGCGAAGGCCTCACGGTGCTGGAGTACTTCACCTCGACTCACGGCGCCCGCAAGGGATTGGCCGACACGGCGTTGAAGACGGCCGACTCCGGCTATCTGACCCGGCGCCTGGTCGACGTGTCCCAGGACGTGATCGTCAGCGAGTACGACTGCGGCACCGTGAAGTACATCGAGGCCACGCCGCTCGTCGAGGGCGGTGACATCATCCAGTCGTTGCGCGACCGCATCGTCGGCCGCGTGGCCGCCGAGGACATCCGCGATCCGCTGTCGAACGAGATCATCGCGCAGGTCAACGGCGAGATCACCGAGGAGCTGGCCCAGAAGATCGAGGACGCCGGTATCGAGCGCGTCCGTATCCGGTCCACGCTCATCTGCGAGACGAAGCGCGGCGTGTGCGTGATGTGTTACGGCCGCAACCTCGGCTCGGGCCGCCTGGCCGAGCTGGGCGAGGCGGTCGGCATCATCGCCGCGCAGTCCATCGGCGAGCCGGGCACCCAGCTCACGATGCGGACGTTCCACATCGGAGGAACGGCCAGCCGCGTCGTCGAGGCCTCCAAGCACGAAGCGAAGGGCGCGGGCACCGTCCGCTACCACAACCTGCGTACGGTGCAGAACCGCGATGGGGACCTGGTGGCGACCAACCGTAACGGCGAGATCGGCGTCGTGGACGAGCGCGGGCGGGAGCGCGAGCGCTACCCCGTCGTGTACGGCGCCAAGATCAAGGTCAAGCTGGACCAGAAGGTCAAGCCGCGCACGGTGCTCGTCGAGTGGGACCCGTTCACCAACCCGATCCTCACCGAGTTCACCGGACGGGTCGAATACCAGGACATCGTCGAGAACGTGACCGTGCGCGAGGAGTTCGACGAGGTCACCGGTCTGGCTCGCAAGGTCGTCATCGAAGATCCGGACGGGCGGCTCCAGCCCGGCGTGATCATCCGCGGCCAGGCGGGCACGGAGACGGGTGAACGGCATCGCTATCCGTTGCCGGTGGGCTCCAATCTCACCGTTCCCGACGGGGCGGAGATCTTCGCGGCCGACATCATCGCGAAGATCCCGCGTGAGACGACCAAGACCAAGGACATCACCGGCGGTCTGCCGCGCGTGGCCGAGCTGTTCGAGGCGCGCAAGCCGAAGGAGCAGGCGGTCATCACCGAGATCGATGGCCGTGTCGAGATGGGCGGGTTCGTCAAGGGCATGCGCAAGATCGTCATCCGGGCCGACAACGGCGAGACCAAGGAGTACCTGATCCCGCGCGGCAAGCACATCAGCGTTCACGAGGGCGACCGCGTGAAGGCCGGTGAGCCGCTCATGGACGGCTCGCCGAATCCGCACGACTACCTGGCCGTCCTCGGCGATCGCGAGCTCCAGAAGTACCTCGTGAACGAGGTCCAGGAGGTCTATCGACTGCAGGGCGTGACGATCAACGACAAGCACATCGAGATCATCGTGCGCCAGATGCTCCGTCGTGTCCGCATCGAGGAGGTCGGCGACACCGATTTCGTCGTGGGCGAGCTGGTGGACAAGTTCGCCTTCCAAGAGGAGAACGAGCGCGTGATCGGCCAGGGCAAGCGGCCGGCCACGGCCAAGCCCGTGCTGCTCGGCATCACCAAGGCGTCGCTGTCGACCGACAGCTTCATTTCGGCGGCGTCGTTCCAGGAGACCACGCGCGTGCTGACGGAGGCCGCGATCTCCGGCAAGACCGACGATCTGCGCGGTCTGAAGGAGAACGTCATCGTCGGGCGGCTGATTCCGGCCGGCACCGGACTCAACAACTACACGCGGGTGGAGGTGCTCACGCCGGGCGGCGAGGCGGTGAAGCCGCTCGACCAGGTCCTCACGCTCGGGCCGCCGCCGAGTGACGGTACCGAGGAGTCGGACGGCTCGGTGGCTGCTGCCGGATGAGGTGTGGTGAGGCCTGAAACTTGCGGAAGAAGTCGAAGACGCCGGCGATGCAGGCGTGTCCTCAGAAGCGGGGCGTGTGCATTCGCGTGTACACGACCACACCGAAGAAGCCGAACTCGGCCTTGCGCAAGGTGGCCCGCGTGCGGCTCACCAACGGCCTGGAAGTGACGTCGTACATCCCGGGGGTCGGCCACAATCTCCAGGAGCACTCGATCGTGATGATCCGGGGTGGCCGTGTGAAGGACCTTCCCGGTATCCGCTACCACATCATTCGCGGCACGCTGGATACGGCCGGCGTGGCCGGCCGCAAGCAGAGCCGGTCGAAGTACGGCGCCAAGGCGCCCAAGGGAGCCGCGTAGGCCATGCGGCGCGCCGGGGCGGCCAAGCGGGAAGTGCTTCCGGATCCGAAGTTCGGGAGCCGGCTGGTGACGAAGTTCATCAACATCATGATGCTGCGGGGCAAGAAGTCGACGGCCGAGCGCATCATGTACGACGCCATCGCGGCCGTCGAGGACCGGTCCAAGCAGGAAGGCATCAAGATGTTCAAGACGGCCATCGACAACGTGAAGCCGGCCGTCGAGGTGAAGTCGCGCCGCGTGGGCGGCTCCACCTATCAGGTGCCGGTGGAGGTGCGGCCGGAGCGGCGGACGTCCCTGGCCATGCGCTGGATGATCGTCGCCGCGCGCCGTCGGCCCGAGCGGAGCATGTCGGACAAGCTGGCGGCCGAGCTGCTGGACGCGGCCAACAATCGCGGCTCCGCCGTGAAGAAGCGAGAGGACACCCACAAGATGGCGGAGGCCAACAAGGCCTTCGCTCATTACCGCTGGTAAACGGGGGAACGACGAAGAGGGGGGCCACGTGCTGACCCCCCTCTTCGCATGTGTAGCCGAACAAAAAGGGGCGACATAGTGCAGCGGCTGTTTTCATTAGAAAAAACGCGCAACATCGGCATCATGGCGCACATCGATGCCGGCAAGACGACCACCACCGAGCGCATCCTCTATTACACGGGGCGGTCGTACAAGATCGGCGAGGTCCATGAGGGCACCGCCACCATGGACTGGATGGTGCAGGAGCAGGAGCGTGGTATCACCATCACCTCGGCCGCCACCACGTGCTTCTGGCGCGACTGCCGGGTCAACATCATCGATACGCCCGGCCACGTGGACTTCACGGTCGAGGTCGAACGCTCGCTCCGCGTGCTCGATGGGGCGGTCGCCATTCTCGACGCCGTCTCCGGCGTGGAGCCGCAGACCGAGACCGTGTGGCGCCAGGCCGACAAGTACCGGGTGCCCCGCATCGTGTACGTGAACAAGATGGATCGCATCGGCGCGGACTACTACCGCTGCCTGGACATGCTGCGCCAGCGGCTGGGTGCTCATCCGGTCCCGGTGCAGATCCCGATCGGGCGCGAGGACGAGTACATCGGGCTGATCGACCTCATCAACGAGAAGGCGCTGGTCTGGGACGAGAACGACGAGACACTCGGCAAGGAGTACAAGCAGGTCGCGATTCCGGCCGATCTGCGCGATCAGGTGAAAGAGTACCGGGAGAAGATGATCGAAGGGCTGGCCGAGGTCGACGAGCATCTGATGGAGAAGTACGTGCACGGCGAGGCGATCACCGCCGACGAGCTGAAGAAGGCCGTGCGCAAGGGCACGATCGCCATGACGCTCTTCCCGGTCCTGTGCGGCGCCTCCTTCAAGAACAAGGGCGTGCAGGCGCTGCTCGATGCCGTCATCGACTTCCTGCCCTCACCGCTCGAGATTCCGGCCATGCAGGGCATCAACCCGGAGACGCGCGAGACCGAGGTGCGCAAGGCCGCCGACAACGAGCCGTTTGCGGCGCTCGCCTTCAAGATCATGAACGATCAGCACGTCGGCCAGCTCGTGTTCCTGCGCGTCTACTCGGGACAGCTGCCGTCCGGCTCCGCGGTTTACAACTCGACCAAGGACAAGAAGGAGCGGGTCGGCCGTCTGCTCCGGATGCACGCCAACAAGCGCGAGGAGATCGACGGCGTGGCCGCCGGTGACATCGCCGCCGTCATCGGTCTCAAAGCGACCACGACCGGCGACACGCTGTGCGACCCCGACAAGCCCATCGTGCTGGAGTCGATGAGCTTTCCCGATCCCGTCATCGCGGTGGCCATCGAGCCGAAGACGAAGGCCGACGAGGAGAAGCTCGGGATCTCGCTGTCGCGGCTGGCCCTCGAGGACCCGACGTTCCGGGTCACGACCGAGCAGGAGACGTCCCAGACGCTCATCCACGGCATGGGTGAGCTGCATCTCGAGATCATCGTGGACCGCCTCCTCCGCGAGTTCCGTGTGGAGGCCAACGTCGGCAAGCCGCAGGTCGCCTACCGTGAGACCATTCGCCGCCGGGCCGAGGCCCAGGGCAAGTTCGTGCGCCAGACCGGCGGCCGCGGCCAGTACGGCGACGTGGAGCTCGAGGTCGAGCCCGCCGAGCCCGGTGAGGGCATCGTCTTCGAGAACAAGATCGTGGGTGGGTCGATTCCCAAGGAATACATCGCCCCGGTCGAGAAGGGCGTGCGGGAGGCGCTGGAAACAGGCGTGCTCGCCGGCTATCCGATGGTGGACGTGCGGGTGCGGCTGACCGACGGGTCGTATCACGAGGTCGATTCCTCGGAGATGGCCTTCAAGATCGCCGGCTCCATGGGCGTGAAGGAAGCCTGCCGCAAGGCCAAACCTGTTCTGCTCGAACCCATCATGGACGTCGAGGTCGTGACGCCCGAGGAGTACATGGGCGCCGTCGTCGGCGACCTCAACAGCCGCCGGGGCCGCATCGTCTCCATGGAGGCGCGCGGGACCTCGCAGGTCATCCGGGCCAACGTGCCGCTCGGCCAAATGTTCGGCTATGTGACGGATTTGCGATCGATGTCACAGGGGCGCGCGACCTCCACCATGCAGTTCGCGCGCTATGAAGAAGTGCCGACCGCCGTTGCCGAGGAGATCATGGCGAAGGTCGCCGGTAAGCCGGCTCAGCGCGTCGGCTCCCGCTAGAACTCGCGAGACCGGAGGAACGCAGATCATGGCGAAGGCGAAGTACGAGCGGACGAAGCCGCACGTGAACATCGGGACGATCGGGCACATCGACCACGGCAAGACGACGTTGACGGCGGCGATCACGAAGGTGCTGCACACGAAGAACAAGGCGATCGCGGTGCGGGAGTACGGGTCGATCGATAACGCGCCGGAAGAGCGGGAGCGGGGGATCACGATCGCGGTGGCGCACGTGGAGTACGAGACGGACAAGCGGCACTACGCCCACATCGACTGTCCGGGGCACGCGGACTACATCAAGAACATGATCACGGGGGCGGCGCAGATGGACGGGGCGATTCTGGTGGTGGCCGCCAATGACGGGCCGATGCCGCAGACCCGGGAGCACGTGCTGCTGGCGCGGCAGGTCAACGTGCCGTTTCTGGTGGTGTTCATGAACAAAGTCGATATGGTCGACGAT
>WNGJ01009399.1_pt1 | contig 12150 bp, 7 predicted proteins | sample 5400611 | NCBI WGS metagenome assembly WNGJ01 (sample SAMN13153375, study PRJNA577476) | soil metagenome | isolation source: 40 cm soil or saprolite under Garry oak tree replicate 1 | place: USA:California | collected 2016-06-15 | reverse complement strand
TGCCACGTCCTTCTTGATGGGATCGGTGGGGAACCATGGCTTGCGCAGGCTGGCGGGCGCGGCACGCGGGTAGCTTCCGTCGGGCAACGCGGTGGTGAACGCATTGGTCGCCTCATTGGGTGTGGTGCTCACGGCGGGCTGGTACAGCCCGGTCGCCGAGGCGGGGCCGCCCGGCATCCACGCTTGCCATGCGGTGACGGCGGTCCAGATGACGAGCAGGCACAGGCCGAGTGCCGGCAGCCCGGCCGGAACGGAGCGGATGGAGAGCCGGCGCACGATGCCGGGGACGGTGTGCGCGATGGTCAGCACTCCAGCCGCCGCCAGCAGCGGGCCGATCATCCGGGGAGTGTCCTGCAGCAGCAGGGTGTGGCCGCTCAGGCTAAAGGAGGCGAGGCCCAGTAGCCAGTAGGCGTAGGCGCTGCCGGTCAGCAGCAGCAGCGGCCTGCCCCACCACACCCGGCCCCGCCACCAGATCAGCCCGATAACGCCGATCAGTTCCAGGACCCCGAGCGGTGTCGGGTCGAGGAACAGCAGCGGGCTGTCGGAGATCCCGCCGCCCTGAAACAGGTCATCAACCTGGCTGGAACCATGCAGGAGCCCCCAGCCCAGATAGGGGATCAGGTACCAGGAGGCGACGACCAGGCCGACGATGACCGTCAGCGCCACGTGCCGGACATACCGCGCCCGCTCCGGGCTGGCCCGCCAGGTCAGCACGGCCAGCGCCAGCACGCCCAGCGCCCCGTAGATGATGAAGGACCAGTTCAGTACGATGCTCAGGCCGCCGATCAGGCCGGCCGGCAGCCAGTGCAGCCGCCCTCGCGGCGGCTCGCCGAAGGTGGCCACCGCCCACGGGACGAATACCACCAATGCCAGGATCTCGAACGCTTTCACCGGCAGCGAGAAGCACAGCAGCACCGGCAGGGTCACCGCTAGGGCTAGCGGGCCGGGCAGCAGCCGCCGCCATAGGAGGTAGCCGGCGATCACCGTGAAGGACAAGGTGATAGCCTCTGCCGGGCCGAGCAGTCGCCAGGCCGGCACATGGAACAGTGCGGACGTGCGGCCCACCAGCCACGGGAACAGCGGCGGGTAATGCGACGGCACCGACGGCACAATCCCGTCACTGCTGCGCCAGGTGCTGGCGTACCTGTTGGCCATGGCCGCCAGCCGGCCCGCATCACTGCCCAGCCCGCCGAACCCGAACGGCGTGCCGTGCAGCGCCACCCGCAACGTGAACGCCACCCACCCGCCGAACAGCCCGGCCCCGATGCCGCTGGCCAGGTCGGCCGGCAACCGCCGCGAGGCGACGCCGGCCACGATCACGCCGGCGACGGCTACCACGACCGGGATCATCGCGACACGCAGCCGGAACGGGTCGGCCGGACCGAGCGTGGCCGCCGCGAAGGCCACCGGCAGGCACACCAGCCAGGTGATCAGCGCCGCCAGCGACGGGTTCAGCTTCACCAGACGTCCGCCGGCGCCGCGGGTACCGTCTCCGGCGGATTCAGGGTTGCCGGAGAGCGCTTGGTACTCTCCGGTAACCCTCTGCATGATTCCACCCGTGGGAATGCCCACCCTGATTTCACCCGACGGAGAGTTCAGTCCGGTACTTCTCTACCTTCACTGACCGCTCCACCCAGATGCCGCTAGACGTTATCACTCCATGCCATGGGGTTTTAGGCACGGTGCCGCCGGGTATCCCGCTGCGCCGCCGGAAGCTGCATGGTATCGCGGGTGACAAAGTACGAGTCACGTCGTGGTCCCGATGAAGGGAAGGCGCTCGCGCTTCTGCTAACGTCTGGGCGTGGTTAGAGGATTCGCCGATACGTCAGGCGAGAGTTCCGTCCCGGACGTGCGAGTCGACGTTCCCGCCCGGGAGATGACCGAGGAAGAACTCGGACGCCGGCGCCTCGCCCGGTGGGCATGGCTTGCCGGGTTTGTCGTGGTCGCCGTCGTCCTGTTCATTGCCTACCTGCGGATGTCCAGGACCTATCCCGCTACCTCGGACGGCGCGGACCAGGCGCTGCAGGCCTGGGACATGCTGCACGGGAACTGGCTGCTGCGCGGTTGGACCCTCGGGGACGTGACGTACTATTCGACCGAAATCCCTGAGTACGCGCTCGTCGAGCTGGTCCGGGGCCTGGGCGCCGATGTGGTCCACATAGCGGGCGCCATCACCTACACGCTGCTGGTGCTGACGGCCGGCCTGCTGGCCAGGGGACGGGCGACCGGGCGGGACGGGCTGATCCGCCTGCTGGTCGCGGCCGGGATCATGCTCGCCCCCCAGTTCGGCAACGCCACGCACCTGCTGCTCTCCCAGCCCGACCACCTGGGCACCCAGCTCCCGCTGCTGCTCGTCTTCTTGCTGCTGGACCGCGCGCCGCGGCGCTGGTACATCCCGGTCGCGGCCGGTGTCGCGCTGGCCTGGGTCATCATCGCCGACCGGGTGGCGCTGCTGGACGCGGTCGTGCCGCTCGTCCTGGTCTGCGGTGCCCGTGTCCTGCTGGCCGTCCTGCGCCACCGCAAGTCCCTGGCCTCCCAGTGGTACGAGCTGTCCCTGGTGGCGGCGAGTGTCCTGTCGTTCGTCGCGGCCGAGCTCGCCGTGCGGCTGATCAGCCACCTGGGCGGATACCAGGTCACTCCGGTGAAGTCGGCGACGTTGGCGCCGCTGCACACCCTTCCGCGGCGCGTCGTAGTGGCGTTTGAGGGAATCCTCAACGTCTACGGCGGCGACTTTTTCCACATCTCGCAGAATTCTCCGTTCGGGCCCGCCCTGGGCGGCCTGCCACTAGCCGCCGGGGTCGCCCTCGCCGCGGTACACCTGGTCGGCGTAGCCCTGGCGGTGTGGGGTTTCTTCCGCGCGTTCCGGTACTTTTTCGACCCCAGCGACCTGATCTCCCCGGTTCTGGCCACGGCGATCGCCGTCAACGTGGCCGGCTACATGCTCAGCATCGTTTCCGCCGGCCTGTTCGACACCCGGGAGATCCTGGCTGTGCTGCCCTTCGGCGCCGTCCTCGCGGGGCGCATGGTCACCGGTTCGCTGGCCAGGGCGCGGCTGGGCAGGGTGCGGCTCACGCCTGTGGTGACCGGGGGTCTGGCGGGCGTGCTGGCCTGCTACCTAGCCGCGCTTGGCTACGGCGCGGCCCAGTCCCCGGTGGCGGACAACGAGGAGGCGATCATTCCCTGGCTGGAGGCGCACCACCTCACCCACGGGCTGGGCACCTACGCCGAGTCGAACCTCATCACGATGGACAGCGGGGGCCGCGTCGAGATCAGGGACGTTGCGTGGCACTCCACCGGCGATCTTCCGCGCCACTTCGAGACCAAGTCGTCCTGGGACGACCCCCGGTACAGCTACGCCAACTTCATCTTGACCAACAGCGCCGACCACTGGGGTATGTCCGGCGGCCCGCATCGCCTGGTATCCATGATCTCGCGCAGCGCCATCGCGGCCCTGCACGCCGGGCCGCCCGCGCATGTCTACCACTACAAGACGTTCACGATCATGGTCTGGAACCATAATCTTCTCGAGAACCTGGGCAGTGCCCCGGGAATCCTGCCCGGCGAGATTCCCTGCACTCACGACTGCGTGTAGCACCCTGTGAACTGAGCACGGCCGAGTGGGTGGTCACCAGCAAGAAATTCTCAGTAGGTTCGGACCATGGCCCGAAGCAAACGGACTGCAGCGGAGGCGGATCCGCCCGATGCCCAGCCAGCTTGGTTGCCGCCGGGCCGGTCCCGGCTCCCGGCCGACCGCGAGCACCGTTGGCTACGCCGCCTGCTGGGCGCGACGTCGTGGATCGTCGGCTGCGCGGCACTGTTCGCCTTCTACCTGCGGATCTCGTTCACCGGGCACGTGAGTTCGGACGGGGCGAACAGTGCGCTGCAAGCATGGGACATGCTGCACGGTCACCTCCTGCTGCACGGATGGATCACCGGCGACGCGACGTACTACACCTTTGACCTGCCGGTACTCGCGCTTACCGAGCTCTTTTCCGGGTTGAGCAACCTGACCAGCCACGTTGCCTCCGCCCTGACGTACCTGATCGTCACGGTCATTGCCGCGGCAATCGCCCTCGCAGACAGTCGCGGCCTCGCCAGAGTGGCGCGCTGCGGCGTCGTGGTGGTCGTGCTGACCTCCATGTTTCACCTCGAATCGAACACGCATTACCTGCTGGGGACGCCCGACCACGCCGGCACCTCGGTGTTCCTCCTGGTCTCCGTTTTGCTGATCGATCGGGTGCCCGCCCGGTGGTACACGTCGCCGCTGCTGCTCGCGATCCTGTGCGCCGGCCAGATAGGCGACGCCACCGTCCTCTATGTGGTCGTGCCCGCGGTCGTCGTGGTGTGCGTTTATCGTGTGGTGACCGCACGGAACATCCGCACCGGCGATGCCGCGAACGCCCTGGCCGCCGCCGCATCCGTACCGCTGGCCTCCGTGGTCAGCGCGGTGATGCGGCATTTCGGCGCGTACCAGATGGTCGCCCCGAAGACCGCGATCTCGACGCCCCGGCAATGGCCGCATAACGCGGCACTCGCCTGGCACGCTCTACGCGTCCTGTTCGGGGCGGAGGCCGGCTCGGGCTCCCCCTCACTGGCCCGCAACGCGGGATACATCCTCGGGATCGCCTGCTTGCTGGCCGCGGCGGCTGGCTTCGCGCGGGTCGTGTGGACCTGGCGCACCGCGAGCCGGGCCGAGCAGCTGCTGTGCGCCGCGATCGTCATTAACCTCTCGGCGTACGTGATCTCGACCATGCCGATACCCAGCAATCCCTACGAGGTGGTCGCCGTACTGCCCTGCGGCGCGATACTCGCGGCTCGCGCCTGCGTGCCCGGGCACATCGGCGGCACGCTGCGGGCCGGCCTGGCGACCGGCCTGGCCGCCATCGCCGCATTGGTGCCGTTGGCCACCGCGGCCGCCCGGCCCGCCGCTGCGGTGCCGACGGCGCCCCTCAGCGCGTGGCTCCGGGCGCACGGACTCACGTACGGCCTCGCCGGCTACTGGAACAGTTCGGCTATTACCCTGGAGTCAGGCAACCGGGTGCGGGTCCGCGCTGTCCTGCTGGACGGTCGCCAGGTCATCCCGTATCTCTGGGAGACGAATACCTTGTGGTTCGACGCGTCCCGGTACTACGCGAATTTCGTGGTCGTCGACCTGGCCAGCAACGGCCTGAGCCCGTTCGCCGAGCAAGCCTTCGGCAAGCCAGTGCGGATCGGCCACGTGGCGCGGTGGGAGATCTTGATCTATCAGAAGAACCTGCTCAAGCAGCTCGCTATGGCCGGGACAGGACCATGATGATGAGGTCGGGCTAGCCACCAAGCCGACCGCGCAGCAGGGGTCACCAATTGGTGGCGATATATTTCGTCTCCGTGAATTCCAGGAGCCCGTCGTGCGCGCCCTCGCGGCCGATGCCCGACTGCTTCACGCCGCCGAACGGCGCGGCCGGGTCGGACACGATGCCGCGGTTGAGGCCGACCATCCCGGCCTCGAGTGCCTCGCTGACCCGCAGCCCGCGGCTCAGGTCGCCGGTGTAGACGTAAGAGACCAGCCCGAACTCGGTGTCATTGGCCCAGCGGACGGCGTCGTCCTCGGCGGTGAACCGGACCACCGGCGCCACCGGTCCGAAGATCTCGGTGCCCAGGATGCCGGCGCCGGACGGCACCTGGTCAATGACGGTCGGCTGGTAGAAGAAGCCGCGCCGGTCCGGTGCCCGCCCGCCGGTGACCACCTTGCCGCCGTCGGCCGCCGCGGACTCGACCAGCTCGGCCACCTTCGACCGGGTCGGCTCGTTGACCAGCGGGCCGACGTCGGTGCCCTCGTCCAGGCCCGGCCCGACCTTCATGGCGTCCAGGCGCGCCGCGAACGTGCGGCTGAACTCGTCGGCGACCGCCTCGTGCACGTAGAAGCGGTTGGCCGCGGTGCAGGCCTCGCCTCCGTTGCGCATCTTCGCGATCAGGGCTCCCTCGACGGCGGCGTCGATGTCGGCGTCCTCGAAGATGATGAAGGGCGCGTTGCCGCCGAGCTCCATCGAGGTGTTCACCACGGTGCCGGCCGCCTCGCGGAGCAGGATCCGGCCCACCTCGGTGGATCCGGTGAACGAGAGCTTGCGGACCCGCGGGTCGTTCAGCATGGCCGAGACGACCGCGCCGGACTTGCGCGAGGGCAGCACGTTGACGACGCCGTCGGGCACCCCGGCCTCGGCCAGCAGGCTGGCGATGGCCAGCGCCGTCAGCGGGGTCTCCGAGGCGGGCTTGAGCACCACGGTGCAGCCCGCCGCCAGCGCGGGGCCGATCTTGCGGGTGGCCATCGCGGCCGGGAAGTTCCACGGCGTGACCAGCACGGAGACGCCGACCGGCTGGCGCATGACCAGGATCTTGTTCGCCCCGGACGGCGCCTGCATCAGCACGCCCTCCATCCGCACCGCCTCTTCGGCGTACCAGCGGAAGAACTCGGCCGAGTAGGTCGCCTCGGCCCGCGCGTCGCGCAGCGCCTTGCCGTTCTCGGCGACCATCAGCCGGGCCAGGGACTCGGCGTGCTCCGTCATCAGCTCGAAGGTCCGGCGCAGGCACTCGGCGCGCTGCCGCGGCGGCGTCGCCGCCCAGCCCGCCAGCGCGCCGGAGGCCGCGTCGACCGCGTCGAGCGCATCCTGTTCGGTCCCGTCGGCCACCTCGGTCAGCGCGTCCTCGGTGGCCGGGTCGATTACCGGCATCGTGCCGCCTCCGCGCCCGCCGGTCCATTCCCCGCCGATCAGCAGCCGGGTGGGGACGTTGATGCCGACCAGTTCGGCCAGATTGCTGCTCACGGGACTCCTATAGCGCCTTGGACACGGTCTCGACGATCCTATCCACCGAGGGCAGAACGTGATCTTCGAGCCTATCTGCGGCCGGAAGCGGGATATGCGGAGTGGTGATGCGGATGGCCGGGCCGGTCAGCGCGCCGAACGCCTCCTCGGCCACGATCGAGACGATCTCGGCGCCCCAGCCGCACAGCCGCGGGTTCTCCTCCACCGTGAACAGCCTGCCCGTCCTGGCCACCTCGGCCAGGATCGTCTGCGTGTCCAGCGGCACGAGCGACCTGACGTCGACGACCGTGGCTTCGATGCCGTCCTCGGCGGACAGCTTGGCGGCCGCGGCCATCGCCCGGGGCACCATCGCGGCCAAGGCGAGGATGGTGGCGTCGCCGCCCCGGCGCAGCACGCTGGCCCGGCCGAGCTCGTCGGTGATCTCGCCGTCCGGCACCTCGCCCTTGCTCGGATACAGGCCCTTGTGCTCGAAGAAGATGACCGGGTCCGGATCTCGCACGGCGGCGGCGAGCAGCCCGATGACGTCGCGCGGGTTCGACGGGGCCACGACCTTCAGCCCGGGCACCGCCATGGCCCAGTTCTCCACCGACTGGGAGTGCTGGGCGCCGAAGCGCAGCCCGGCCCCGTTGGCGCAGCGGACCACGAGCGGCAGCGTGAGCTGCCCGTCGGACATGTACCTGCTCTTGGCCATCTCGTTGGCGATCAGGTCCCAGCAGACCGCGAAGAAGTCGCTGAACATGATCTCGGCGATGGGCCGCAGGCCGGTCATCGCGGCGCCCATCGCGGCGCCCAGGATGGCCTGCTCGCTGATCGGGGTGTCGCGGACCCGCCGCGGCCCGAACTGCTCGAGCAGCCCCGGCGTCGTCTTGAACACGCCGCCCGCCGCCGCGACATCTTCGCCGAGGAAGACCACGCTGGGGTCGCGGCTCATCTCCTGCGCGATCCCCCGGGTTACCGCGTCACGGTACGTAATAGCAGTCACATCTGGTCCGTTCGGTATGAATCTAAATTCCGCCAGGCGTTGCCGCCGTCGGCCCACACGTTCGTGCCCGCCAGTTCCAGCCGGGGCTGCGGGCCGGCCTTGGCCTCCTCGGTGGCCCGGTCGACCGCCTCGCGGGCGTTGCTGTCGATCGCGTCCAGCGCCGCCTCCTCGACGCCGCGGCCGGTCAGGACCGCCCGGTAGGCCGGCAGCGGGTCCCGGGCCAGCCACTGTTTCACCTCGTCGTCCGGCCGGTACTTGCCCGGGTCGGCGCGGGAGTGGCCGCCGTGCCGGTAGGTGAGCGCCTCGATGAGCGCCGGGCCGCCGCCGTCCCTGGCCCGGCCGAGCGCGGCCTGCGCCACCTCGTAGACCGCCTCCACGTCGTTGCCGTCTACCACCACCGGGTCGAGCCCGTAGGAGGCGGCCCGATCCGCGGCGGGCCGGGGCACCGCGGTCACCGAGCCGATCGGGGTGTACTCCATATACTGGTTGTTCTCGCAGATGAAGACCACCGGTAGCTGCCACACCGCGGCCAGGTTGAGCGCCTCGTGGAACGCGCCGATGTTGGTGGCGCCGTCGCCGAGGAAGCAGACCGTGACCTGCCCGGTGCCGCGGTACAGGGCCGACCAGGCCGAACCGTTGGCGATGACCAGCTGCGCGCCGATGATCGCATAGGCGCCGAGGATGCCGCGGGAGGTGTCGAGCAGGTGCATGGAGCCGCCCTTGCCGCGCATGAGGCCGTTCTCCCGGCCGAGGAGTTCGGCCATCACCTGCGTCATCGGGGTGCCGCGGGCCAGCACATGGTTGTGCCCGCGGTACGTGACGAACATGTAGTCGTCCTCGCGCATGGCCTGCGACACGCCGGCCGCGACGGCCTCCTGGCCGGTGCCCAGGTGCGTCGTCCCCTTGACCAGGTTCTGCATGAACAGGTCGTAGGCGCGCTTTTCGAACAGCCGGATCTCGGTCATCTTCCGGTACAGCTCGAGGGCGGTGGCTTCGTCTATTTCCGGCACGTGATCGCCTTGTCAGTAGGGGTTGGTGACGTACAGCTCCTGGGCGGGGAACCTGGTCAGGATCTCGATCCCGTTCGGGCCGACCACGACCTCCTCCTCGATCCTGGCGGCCGAGCGCCCGTCGGTGGCCGGGCAGTAGGTCTCCAGCGCGAAGACCATGCCCTCCTTGATCTCCATCGGGGCGTCCAGCGAGGTGAGCCGGGAGATGATCGGCCGCTCGTGCAGCGCGAGGCCGAGCCCGTGCCCGAACAGCAAGCCGAACGCGGTCTTCTCGTCCGGCAGCCCGATCTGGAGCGCGGTCGGCCAGAGCCGGGCCACCTGGTCGGTGGACACCCCGGGCTTGATCATCTCGATGGCGGCGTCGATCCACTCCCTGGCTTTTTTGTACGCGTCCAGCTGCGGCTGGCTGGCCCGGCCGACCGCGAAGCAGCGGTAGTAGCAGGTCCGGTAGCCGTTATAGGAGTGCATGATGTCGAAGAACGCCTGCTCCCCCGGCCTGATCATGCGGTCGGAGAAGTTGTGCGGGTGCGGGTTGCACCGTTCGCCGGAGACCGCGTTGACCGACTCCACGTCGTCCGAGCCCATCTCGTACAGGCGCTTGTTCGCCAGCGCGACGATCTCGTTCTCCCTTACTCCGGGTCTCAGGGCCTCGGCGATGTCGGCGTAGGTGCCGTCGACCATGGCCGCGGCGGTGGCCAGCAGGGCGATCTCGTCCTTCGACTTGAGCTGCCTGGCGTCCAGCATCACCTGCTGGCCGTCGCGGATGTCGATGTGCTGCTTCTGCAGCTCGAAGAACGTGGGGACCTCGGCGAAGTCCACGCCGACGGGCTCGTTGGTGATGCCTGCCTGCTGGAGCCTGTCCTTGATCTCGGCGACCTGCTTCGGCGTGAGACCGGACGCGGGCGGGGCGGCGCCGCGCATCGTGGTATAGGAGGCGATGCAGTTCTCCGGCTTGAGCCACGGGCAGTACATCCGGTGGTGCACGGCCGCCGAGCCGAAGTCCCACAGCACCAGCTCGCCGGTCCGGGTGTACAGCGCGTACCGGCACAGCTTGTCCCTGGTCCACTCGCCGATCGCGACGCCGGTCAGGTACCTGATGTTGTTGTTGTCGAACACGAGCAGCGCGCCGAGGCCGGCTTGCTCCATGGCCTGCCTGGCCCGGTCCAGGCGGTACCGGCGGAGCCGGGCGAAGTCGACCCGCTCCTCGAAGTCGACGTTCATCCGGCCCGGCGCCGGGGCGAGGGGAAGAGCGGGGACGGCGCGATCGGGCATGCGGGGCTCCTCTGCTCGTGCACCTCTGCTCGTGCATCACAATCCAACGGCCTGTGCAGTGTGACTGTCAAGCCTGCCGGGTCACGGTGTGCAGTGTAGATTTACACCATGGCTGACTTCGATCCGGGTGCCGGGCTCGGGCCGCGGCTGCGCCTGGTCCGGTCTTCGCGCGGGCTGTCCGTCCGGGAGCTGGCCCGGCGGGTGGGATGTTCGGCCAGCCTGATCTCGCAGATCGAGCGCGGGGTGTCCGTGCCGTCGGTGGGCGTGCTGTATTCGCTGGCCACCGAGCTGGGCAGCTCGCTGGACTACCTGCTGTTCGGGTCGGGCGCCGGGCCGGACGGCGTTTCCGCGGAAACGCCCGCGGCAGGCTTCGGCCCGGCGGTCACGCCCGAGCCCAGGCCGGCGGCGCCGGCCGCGATCGTGCAGCGGGGCTGCGACCGCCGGATCATCGACCTGGCCAGCGGCGTGCGCTGGGAACGCCTCACCCCTCAGTCCGAGGCGATGACCGACTTCCTCGAGGTGATCTACTCCCCCGGCGGCCATTCCACCGACGAGCGGCGGCCGCTGCGGCACGACGGGCGCGAGTACGGGCTGATCATCAGCGGCACGCTGCAGGCCAACGTCGGTTTCGAGAGCTACGAACTGGGCCCCGGCGACTCGATCGCGTTCGATTCCTCGACACCGCACGAATACCTCAACAAGACCGGCGAGGTCGTGCACGCGATCTGGGTCGTCGTGCACTCCGAGCCGGGCCGGGCGTGATCAAGGAACATCATCGTAGTAAGAGGACAACGCGCTAGGGGCCGGATGTCCGGCGGGGATGTGGTTGGTGCGGGAACGTGGACAGTTACCCCCCGGATTGCGCCGCGGGTTTTGGTCCACGATGCTGCGCACACCAATGTGCGCCCTGACCTGCGGGGCTGGTGTGGCTAGTGGTGCAGGCGTTCTGGGCGGCGGGCGGTTAGGCGGCCTGCGGCGCGCGCCGTGAGACGCGCGCCGCAGACGGGGATGGTGTCAGGGGTAGCTCACCAGGTCCACGGGCTGGACCGTGCCGGGATTCGTCGAGGTCACCGGGCCGCCGACGCCGTTGACGATGGAGTCGAGCCCGCCGGAGCCGCTGATCCATACGCCGAACACGTTATGGAACTGCACGCCCGGGGCGTGCGGCGCCTGGAACGCCGCGGCGTCGTGCAGCGTGGCCGTGGTCTGGATGAACACGACGTAGCTGCCCATGCCGTAACCCTGGAAGGTCCTGACGTTGGGGCTGACCAGGAAGGCAGGGTAACCGTTCTGGGTGGGACTGGCCATCCAGTCCGCCTGGCTGGGCGGGTCGTACGGCAGTTCGTTCTGGAAGAAGATGTCGGTGCCGCCCTGGCCGCTCCAGACCACCTCGTTCTTCTGGTAGTGCTCCACGGCCAGGCCGTAGGCGGTCACGCCGGAGCCGGTGACGACCAGGCCGGTGCCGGCGGTGTTCTGGGTCCAGCCCACCGCGTTGCCGTGGTCGGCGCGCCAGGCCCACACGTCGTCGATGATCGAGTTCGAGGCGTTATCCAGGAGGCTGACCGAGGCCGAGGTCGGCGTGGTCTCGGCCCCGCCGATACGGAAGAACACGTCCTGGATCACGTCCGGGTCGGCGCTGCTGCCGCCGAGCCCGGGCAGACCGACCGAGACCAGGGCCGGCGAGTTGACCGGGCCGGCGTCGACGATCAGGCCGGATAGCTTCACGCCGTGGTTCGGGGTGACGACCATGGCCGCGTTGCCGTGCTGCGGGACCAGGGTGGCCAGGCCCAGGCCGAGGACCACGGTGCCGGGACGGCTGACGACGATGGGCTGGTTCAGGTTGTAGATGCCGGGGGTGAGGATGAGGTCCTTGCCCAGGGCCAGCGCGGCGGTGATGGCCAGCGTCGGGGTGGACGGGTTAGCCACGAAGAACTTCGACAGCGGCATGGTCGTGCCGGCCTCGTGCCCGCCCGCCCAGGACGGGCCGGACGAGCCGTGCTGGACCGCGGGCACGAACACGTTGTAGTTGCCGCTCGAGTCGGTGAACAGGAACGGCTCCTCCTCGGTCACCGGGCTGGCGGGCAGC
>WNGJ01007200.1_pt1 | contig 12150 bp, 8 predicted proteins | sample 5400611 | NCBI WGS metagenome assembly WNGJ01 (sample SAMN13153375, study PRJNA577476) | soil metagenome | isolation source: 40 cm soil or saprolite under Garry oak tree replicate 1 | place: USA:California | collected 2016-06-15 | reverse complement strand
CAAGGGTGGCTCGGCGGACGCGTCGTAGCCAATGAGCTCGCGGCGTGGATCGTGACAATCCACATGATCTTCGCGTTGGCGATCGTGCAGTTGCTGCTCTATGCCACGGTACGCTCACTCAGTAGAGGGGGCGGGCCGCCTTCACCGTTCCTCATTGCGCTGATCGTGGTGACGATGGTCCAGATCGGCCTAGGTACTCAGGTGCGGGGCGCCATTGACGCCGCGATCGACAACGGTGTGGCGCGTGCGGGTGCGTTGGCGTCGGTTGGAACACTTGACCATCTCCACCGTGATGGTGCCCTGGTCGTGTTTGCCGGCTCCGTTCTGGCCGGCTCCGTTCTGGTCCTGATGTGGCTGCGGGCGAGATTCACCAAGGAAGCGACGCTTATTCGTTGGGGATATGTCGTGGTGGGACTGGCCAGCATCCAGGTCGCATTGGGCGTTGCCATGGCATATGTTTCCCTCAAACCAGCCACCGAGGTCGCGCATCTGACAGTTGCTAGTTTGTTGCTTGGCGCGCAAACCGTGTTGTTGTTGGTTCACAAAACCGAAACGGATTCACAATGAGGAAGAAAGACGCGCCAATTACGCGAAGGGGAAATAGCCGCGGATTCCACCGATTGCACAGATAAGTCCGAGGAATCCGTGGAATCCGCGGCTCAATGACATGCCTAAATCACCGGAAATTCCGAGTCTTTGGCGGCCGTTGCGTAGCGGCTCATTCGGGATTTGAGTCCATTGTCACGGATCGCTCGCGAGTGCCAGGCACCGCGGAATTATCCAAAGGACGTGTAATGCGTATCCACATGTACCCAAGTCCTCAGTTCGCTTTATTCGGAAGATGACCAAATGTATTCGTTGCCGCTTGCAGGATGTCGTCCGACAGCTTGGGATCATGTGCGTCATGAATAATTATATATGATAACGATCATCAATAATCACAACAGGTAGGTCAATATGGACAAGCTCAACGGGAAGATCGCACTCGTCACTGGAGGCAATAGCGGCATCGGCCTGGCCACAGCGAAGGAGTTTGTGAACGAAGGCGCATACGTCTTTGTTACTGGACGCCGTGAGCCGGAGTTGGCGGCGGCCGTGAAGGAGATCGAAAAAAATGTAACCGGCATACGGGGAGATGTATCGAACCTTGCCGATCTGGATCGCCTCTTCACACAAATCAAGCGGGAGAAAGACAAGCTCGATATTGTGTTCGCGAACGCGGGAATCGCTACGTACGCTGCATTGGGCGAAATCACTGAAGAACTCTACGACTCGATCTTCAATGTGAATGTTAAGGGCGTCCTTTTCACGGTTCAGAAAGCACTACCGCTTATGCCGGATGGCGCGTCGATTATCCTGAATGCTTCGATCGTCGGAAGTAAAGGCTTGCCGGCGAATAGCGTTTACAGTGCGACGAAAGCTGCCGTCCGTTCGTTTGCGCGCACGTGGACCACCGATCTCAAGAATCGGCGCATCCGCGTCAACGCCGTGAGTCCGGGCGCCATCGACACGCCGGGACTCAGCGATCTGTTGCGTACGTCCGACGTGGGAGAACAACGCCTGAAAATGATCTCAAACACCGTTCCGCTCGGCAGACTCGGCAAACCTTCCGAGATCGCCAAGGCCGTTGTGTTTCTCGCATCCGACGACAGCAGCTACATCACGGGAACGGAATTGTTTGTCGACGGCGGGTTTGCGCAAGTATAGATGGAGAAATATCTACTAACACGATTGTGGTACTGCCGTATTCGACTCCGGCGGTAGTAAAAAACAGCTCTTTCGCGGGATGTTCTTGATGGTTTTTTAGGGTGATAGTGTTCCTACGCAGTCGGCCACCTCGCTGTGGCTGGTTGTTTTATGACTGGAGGAAGCCATGAAAGTCGTCCAAATACCGAAAGCCGGGGCGGACTTCGAACTCGTGGAACGCCAAATCCCGGCGCCCGGCTCGGGACACGTGAGGATTCGCGTTCAAGCGTGCGGAGTCTGCCATAGCGACATGGTCACTAAGGACGGCCTCTTTCCCGGCATCTCATATCCGCGCGTCCCCGGACATGAGGTAGCTGGCGTTATCGACGAGGTCGGGGCGGGTGTGAAGGATTGGAAGAAGGGTGAACGGGTTGGCGTGGGCTGGCATGGTGGGCAGGACGGTACTTGTCCCGAGTGCAGAAGGGGCGACTTCGCCAACTGCGCGAATGTGAAGATATGCGGGATAAGTTATGACGGCGGCTACCAGGAATTCATGATCGCGCCGATCGACGCATTGGCCCGCATGCCCGAATCACTCGATCCTGTCGAGGCCGCGCCCCTGATGTGCGCCGGAATCACTACATTCAATGCTCTCCGCCGTAGTGGTGCGCTTCCGAGCGATCTTGTGGCCATCCAGGGGATTGGCGGGCTTGGCCACCTTGCAGTTCAGTTCGCAAAGAAATTTGGCTATCGAGTCGCGGCAATAAGCCGTGGGCTTGAGAACGCGGCACTCGCAAAAAAGCTCGGAGCGGATCTCTATATCGACAGCAACGTCACAAATCCCGCGGCCGAACTGCAGAAACTCGGCGGCGCACGTGTGATTCTCGCTACCGCGCCCAGCGGGAAATCAATGTCGGCACTGGTCGGTGGTTTGGGCGCGAACGGCACATTACTGGTTGTTGGAGCATCGATGGATCCGATTGAGGTGCCGCCCATCGAATTGATTTTAGGTAGGAAGCGCATTCAGGGCTGGTCGGCTGGGATCCCGACCGACTCCGAAGACACGCTGCGCTTTGCGGAGATGACCGGTATTCGTCCCATGATCGAAAAGTACCCGCTGATGAAAGCCGCTGAAGGCTACGCCCGCATGATGAGCGGGAAAGCGGAATTCCGTGTCGTCTTGACCATTTAGTAGGAGAAATTCAAGTGGAGTCGAACAACGAGGAAGTCGGGGCGAAGGGATTTGAACCTCCGATTTCTTGGTCCCGAAGCATATTTCTTACGTCCCAGATCCTAATTGCCAAGGCGCTCCGGCGACTTGTTGATGAACGGCCATTTCAGTCGTTTCACCACGGACAAGCTGCTCGATTTTCTCAAACGCTTGGACCGAAAAGTGACGATCCGGATTAGTCCTCACAAACCTGGAGAACCATATCAGGTGATTGGGTTCGCATCATGACCGTGCAGCCCAATTGCAGCCCATTCGGCTGCACTCGAATTTGGAAGGTGAAAACTACAGCGGTTTTGATGCTGATAGTAGACGCCGAGACGCGCGATTGATCTTTAGAATCAATCGACGCCCAGTTTCGAAAGCTGGACGTCGCGGGTTCGATCCCCGTCTCCCGCTCTTTCGATTCAACAATTTAGCGCTCACGTTGCTCCGAACACTCCGCTGCGAATGGGATACACGAGGCAACAGTTCTCTCATCTTGTTCATCCTATTAGTTACCTCGCGCATAGAATGCCAGCGGGCTCCGCTGGCATTCGGCACATCGCTGTTTACATGACCTGACAAACCACACCAAGAGCGTTCCGAGCTGTATTCAAAAATCGGCGATAATGACGGCCCATGGAAAACGACCCACAGAACCCGGAGAGGCGAAGCGAATGGGAAACTCTCGTGGACGTGCTGGCGGGATTTCGGCCGGAACAGGTGGAGCCGCTGGCGGCAGCCAGAGATTTGGAAATGGTTTATCCGCTGCTTCATGCCTTGACGCGGGGCGGACTGGGTGAGTTCTTCGTGCGTGTTGCGGCGCTCGAGGCATTCATCGCGGATGGGCGGAGCCCGCTTAAACCGCAGGAGGCTGTTCAAGTTCTCTACTGGTTGAAGGAACCGGAATCTATTCTGAAGATTTTGAGAGAGAGCGGATGGATGGAACACGAGCCTGGCGGGGGTTATCGGATCACGGATGCCGGTAGATTTGTTGCGACGGTTCTGTCGTTTCTGCGCCATCAGGTTAAGGATCAGGCGCTCCTGCCGACGCTGGAAGGCGTCGATTACATGCTGCGATGCGGCGTCGATCCGGTGCGACAATTGATGTTGCTCCGCTCTCAACTCGAAGATCTGCGCACGGAAATGGAGAGAGCGCGCAGTTCGCATTCGGACGTACTGCTGCGCGACGCCGCCGGACGTCTCAAGCAAGCGCTTGCGCTATCTGAGCGAATCCGCGCAGTGCTTGCGAGCGTTCCTCTCGATATGACGGAAGCCAGAGCGATGGCGCAGGAGATTCACGACCTTCTCAGCAGGCTCCATGGAGTCGGGAGCGAACTCCACTCCGCGATCACGGAAGTCGGCCGTCAGCACCTTCACCTTGTTGCAGGGCTCAACACGACAGACATCGTCGCCGCCTTGATGCGACTGCCGCTGTCCGAACTGGCCGGCGCAGCAACCAATGCGCTGTTGCCAGCGTTCCCCGCTCATCCGCTCATCGTCGAAGAACTCCTGGCCGCGGCTGCGGAGGCGTATCTGGCACGCCAGATTGAAGAGAAGGTACCGATCGAATGGTCTGAGGCTCCCGATCCGGAAGCTGTCGATGCCGCAGCCGCGCTGCCTCCGGAGGTCACTGCGCTTCTGGACGATTTCGACAGGATTGCGGAGTCTAGGATTGCCACCTCATTTCACGACTTCATTCCAAGAAACACCGCGTCTGAAAGTCTGCTGCGAGTGACGATGCTGCCATTAGTGAAACAAGCCACCGGCGGCGCCGGCGTGGCTGGTCGGCTGGCGGCTCTCGCTCTTTCGCTTCGTATGGAAGAAGACTGTGATCCCCGGAAGGCCGCAACGCCGGTTGTCGAATTGACTCCCGGCTGGATCGAACCGGAATGACAATGAATGAGGCGGCCCGTATCTGTGCGCGATTGATTGCATCGGGCGCAATCCCCCGATCCGAAGCGCCTGAACTCGACCATCCGGCCATTCGCGAAGATGTCGAGACTCGCTTGCATCAGTGCGGGTTCGTCCTGGCGTCCAGTCCCTACAGCGATCATTACGGAGTCCGCCTGGCAAACGATATCGACGCGGGCGTCATGGATGGTCCATCGAACCTTGGCCTGGGCGCCAACGCGTGCGCTCTCCTAACCGTGCTGTGGGCAAAACTTGTATTGCAGAAGCGTACTGCGGCCGAGACGCAGCACACTCCGGATGCTCAGCAGGAACTTCTGGCCGGCGACCGCCGCGAACAAGTGCGTGAGTTTGAACCATCGGTGCGCTTTGAAACGCTTGATCGGGAATTTGGGCGCAAGCTTGGAGGTCGTACGCGTCTCCTGTCCCTCCTTGGACAATTACGCCGGTTGAAGTTCGTGACCTATCGGCGTCTCGACGCGATTCGCGCCGGTCCCCTGCTCGAACTGGCTATCGATGGAGAGAAAATGATCGGATTTATCCGGTCGCGCGTGCTGAGTCAATATCTCGGAACTGTTGAGGGAACGCTGTCTGCCCCGCATATCGAAGGAACGCACCTGAGGGTCTTGAAATCTCTTTCTGAAGCGTCCCAACCTCCGACCATCAGCGAACTTGAAGGCCGCACCGGTATCGCGCGGCGGGATCTCAAGAAAGTTCTCCGCGAGTTGCGCGAGGAACAAGAAGTCGAAGTCGTCGGTTCAGGCGCGAAGACGGCGTATCGCCTACGCTCCCGGGAAGCCTGATGTTTCGATTTCTCGAACTCGAAGTGAATGGATGGGACTTCTGGCCCTCGGCTCGAATTCCTCTCGATGCGGACGTCGTCATTCTGTCGGGCCCCAACGGATCCGGTAAAACAACTATGCTCGACGCCATCCGCCAGATCCTCAATACTCCCAAACTCAGTCAGAACCGCCGGCTGGTGCATTATCTCCGCAAGCCCAATCAGCCCGCGCTCATTCGCGCCGTAGTCACGAATCGGAAGAATTCACGCGGCCGCCGGCCTTTTGACCGTGAGCGCATTCACACCGACGAAGCGACACTGGCGTGCGCGCTTGTTTCTGACGGCGGTGTTCCCGAAAAACGGTTCGCCGTATTGTCGGGACGCGTAGCCGCTCCGGACCTGCAGCGCCTGTTCATCGACAGCCGCGACTGGCTCCGACCGGAACAGTACGGCCGCGTCCTAGAGCACGCCGGCGTTTCGCGCAGCCTGATGCATATCCTGGCGCTCGAGCAGGGACGCGCCGATGAGCTTTCCCGAAGAACGCCGCGAGAACTCTTTCGCTGGGTAATGGATGCGCGCGGATCTCAGGATGTGCTCGAACGATATAGCTCCGCCCGTCATCGCTACCAAGACTCCCTTCAGGAAGTCCACAATCAGCGGATGCAGTCGCTGCGGCAGAACGCGGATTTGGTTAGAGTCGAGCGTGAAGTCCGGCGGTTGGACGAGTACGAATCTCATGTCAAACGTGTTTCCGATGCCGAGTCGCTTTCGATTGGAGCGCAATTCCAGGCGAAGATTTCGGAGGTGCGTGAGCTCGAACGTAGGCTTCCGGACTTGCGCACCAAAGTGACCAGCCTCATAAATACCGTCGACCGGCTGGACCGCGAAACCGCACACTTCAGGCTTGCACTCGAAAAGCTTCAACAAGACTCAAAACCACTGGAGACTGCGTTCAAGACAGCCACCGAATCGCGGGATGCCATTCAAAGGCAACTGGCCATTCTTACCAATAGACTGGAGGAGAAACGAGTCCGCATTACCGAGCTCCAGGCCATACCGAAAGAAGGCCTTTCGTCTCTGACCGAAGCACTGGAGTCTGAACAACGTGAGAGCTTCAGACAGGAGGAACAGTCCGCCACGCTTGCCGCTGAGGGAAATAATCTTCGAGAACAGATCCGTGCTCTCGAGCGGGGAGTTCGCGTCTTTCCTAGGGAAGTTCAGAAGACGATAGACGCACTGTCGGCGGATCGGATCGAGGCCACGATCGCTGCGGCCGTCGTTGAAGTGGTGAAGCCGGAGTCGACTCTCGCGATCGAATCCGCCCTCGGCCCCCTGCGCTTTGCTTTGTGCGTCCCGCCGAATGAATTGCCGAGGGCCATCGAAATCGCGCGCCAACATTCTTTTCCGGGACCAATCACAGCAGCAGAGCTTCGCGAGCCTCTTAATTCAGGACCGATCCGCGCCAACGCCGGCGCGCCTGCATGGCTGAGCGAATGGTTGAAGTCCGTTCGGCTTTCAGAGAACGAAGTTCGAGAAGATATCTATGGAACCTGGGTTTCGAGAGTCGACAGTTATGCGCTCGGGGGGAACGCAATACGAACCCAACTGGAATCCGCTCGTTCCCAGCTTCTCGACACCGAACAGCGGGCGGCCGCGTCTGCCGAACGCGGACGGCAAAGCCGGGCAAGGACCGAGGAATTGAAGAGCCGCATCGAACTTCAGCAAAGGCGCGCGCAATTGGCAGACTTATTGGCTGAACAGCCAATTCTAGAGGCGGAGCTGGCTGCCGCAAACGATTCCTTTGCAGAAAGAGATCAAGACTGGACAGCAGCGAACAACGCCAAAGCGAAATTGCAGCTGGAAGTCCAGAGGACAGAGTTCGAACTAACAAAAAAGGGCTCCGAGCTTGATGCTCGCAAAGGCGAACTCGAAAGCAATCGCGCGTCGACGGCCGAAGGAGAAGCTCGATTAGCTTCGCTGACACCTGAAATAAGAGATTTTGCGGCGAAGTGCCCTGCGGAAACACGCGCACTTGCCGAGGCAGGTGCGATCACGATTTCTCCCGAGCTCGCTGAGCGCGACGTGCGTGAAACACGCCAAAGGCTGGAGCTCTTCAAATCGCAGGGTCCGGTTCCCGAAGCTACCATCCGCGAAGAGGAAAAGTTGATTCGCCGCAATATAGAGGAACTTGAGAAGCACGTTGCGGCGAGGCAGGGTGAGGCGGATGAAGCGAAGTTGGAGCTCGATCAATGCCGGGGCGATTACCTCCAGGTGATCGGCAGCACCCTTCACGACTACCGCCGGCGTGCGTACGGCCTCGCGGAAATTGCTCAAGCAAAGTTGGAGATCGAGCTGCCCCAGCTGGAAAACGAAGACAAGTCCATCGACGATGCAGCCATCCATGTACGGATCGGGTTTGACGGGAAGCCGCCAACGGAGATCGGGGACACCGCCCACAGTGGAGGTCAGCAGGTCATTGCGGGACTGATCCTGCTTATGGCGATGGCCGAGACTGAAGGTGACAGCTTCTTCATCGTCGATGAGCCGTTCGCTCACCTGTCTCTCGATCGCGTGGACGAAGTCGGACGGTTTCTCCGTGGAAGCGGCTCACAGTTTTTGATTACGGTGCCGACAACACTCGATCGGGGACAACTCGATCCCGCTTCACTGCTCGTCGTGCTTCGTAAGAAGAGCCCCAATGAGTCCTACGCGCCCCGTCCGATCGTGGCACGAGTATGAACGAATGCAAATTCAAGTCCGAAGCGCAGCGCAAGCGCGATAGCGCGCAGCCTCAAGGGAAGGCGCAACCATCAAGAATATGAGCGCGCCGCCGACGCATGTCTGCCGCTTTCGATACATCAAGAAGGAAGGTAACTGGCGCCGCAGTGGCGCGTTTCAGGAACGTGAGATCGAGAGAATTAGCACATGTGAGTCCTGCGGCACGGAACGAATCGGACGATTTCGCCGCATTCTGGCGGTCGAGAAAGAGTCCGCTGGAGATGTGAGCAATCCAGACATCTATGTTCGCGGGCTCGCTCGCAAATTGGAAACGTTGTTTCAAACGCGTGATCTGATTCGCGCCGAACCGCTGATCCGCCGGCTTGGAGGTGCCAGGACGGAAGCGGACATCGAACGGTTAGCGGAATATGGCGGCATTCGGCTGATATATCAACCGCGCTCGGGAGCGCTGCATCTGACAGCGATTCGCGTTATCGATCGATCACGGCTCGCGGAAACGGGCGAGCCCGGAGCGGAGCAACTAAGAAGAGTTGCGCTCGACGAGGCTCGCCGTCAGCTGGTGGGCTTTGAGCATCCGGAAGCCCAGGCGATTGCGGATCTGATTCAATCGGACGCCGCCCAGTTACTGGACTATCGCACAGTGAGAGTGCTCCGAGCGTTGGCGCGCCTCGTCGAAGATGCTGAAATCATCCCAGCCCGATTGTTCTCCGCGAAAGTACTCGGACATTCGAAAGCGCTGATCGGAATGCGCCGTCGGCTCGAACGGATTGTCGGCTCACTCGAGCGCCTTGGTATTCGCGATTCCGGACAAACAGTAATGATGGGCGGCAGTGGAATTCTTCGTCTTCCCCACGGCGCACTGGATCTGAGTCCATTTCACTACCTCGGTTTCTCGCGGACCGATGCGCTTCGGATCGATTCAATCGAAGTGCCGCCCGGTGGAGTACTTATTGTTGAGAATCTCACGCCGTTTGAAGCGTGCGTGGACCTGATTGCAGAGAAGCGGCAACTACTGGTTCTGTGGTCGTCAGGATTTCCCGGGAAAGGAGTGCTTCATGTGATCCGAAAAGCTGCAGAGAGCAAGGCGGCAGTTCGGATCTGGTGCGATATTGATCTCGGAGGAGTTCGCATCGCTCGCAGCATTCTGCGGGTCGCCCCAAATGCAGTACCCGTCTTGATGGATCCAGAAACCCTCAGGGCCGCCAAATCAAAATGCCCACTCGATCCCGATCAGCTAGCCGCCATCCGTCGGGATCTGACGCTTCATCCCGCTATAGCGCTCGCCGATACACTTGATGCTATTCAGACCGCAAACGCTTGGATAGAGCAGGAAACTCTTATCGACAAAATAGGAACGATCGACTGAGGACGTTCTTCGTCTGAAGCTGAATCCGAACCTGGCGCCTTTCCGTCTTATTCGGTTGGTGCCACAGGTTTTCGTCGACCGTGCCGGATATGCAGGACATGTACGGTGTCGGAATGCGCGTTTTAATTTTGAAGTGCGTCAGCTCCTGCGCAATTGGACATCGTTCCGGAAATTCGGCTAGTGATGCGAAGGCGTCATCGAGTGCCAAAAACCAATCGATGCCCGCTTGCCCGGTGTATTGCGAGAGAAGCCATTCCAGAATCGCGTCGGCGTCGCGTTCAGCTTGCGCGGAAATCTCAACGCGAAATGCCATGCTTCTGGCGTATATCGCTAAGGAACTGATCGGCGGGTCTCGTACGGCCGGCTTTCACGTCGTCGTATCCTTGTTGGATACCTCGAACGGCATCTTCAAAATCCTGCTTTTCCCATTCGAGGTAGGTGGCTAAGGCTTCATCGAGGGCATCGGCGGGAGTGTCCGGAATTTTGTGTAAGGAGCAGTTCCGGGGTTTGATTCTGAAATTATCATCATTTCGTTTCTTCTGGTGGCGGGGGCCGTCAACGGGGGGCCCCCCGCCACCTGCTGATTACTTTTTTGCGCCAGCACTTTGTCGGTTTGTGGAAAACGCGTCCCGTCAGGGTGTAGCGTTCGCACCCTCCTTTCCTGCAACAACAAAGGGAACCCGCTGGGTTCGACCGGTTTTGCCTCCGGCCGCTGCCCAAGCGGTGGCGTACCGTTTCAGGGTTCGCCGAAGATAATTGGAATAGCCGGCCGGAAGCGGTTGGTTGCGCACCTCGGTGATAATTTCTTCGAAGTAACGCAATGTGCGTATCGGCTGGGGTGGCTTGCCATTCAGCCACGATTGGTACTTGCGGCACGCTCCCAACAACATGGCATCCCGAATAACGCCCAGAGGGATTCGTTGTTCATACAATTCTTTGGCGATGGAGACGTCGCTGGGACGGAACTCGACATGGATGTCGCCCAAGCTGAGATAACACTCCCGAACCGAGTGGATGTACTGCTCCAGTTCTGCATCGACAGACGGTTGGGCGTGCGCGATACGGCGATACGGCCAGAACTCATCACGGACTTGAAACGCGGTGCGCTCATGCTGGTTCCGCGCCGCCGTGATCTCACAGACGGCGATCGTTTGCAGTTCCGCGACATAGCCACCGATAGCGCGTTTGGATTTGCCCAGAGCCTCGGCCAGTTCGGTGTAGGATGCTTCGAAGCAACCGGTTTGCCGATCGGCCTCCAGGCAAATGAGAGCAAACAGACGAAACGCGCCATCCGATAAGACGGTCAACGCACGACGAAATGATGAGCCGGCGGCAAACCAGCCCGATGACTCTTTCAGGCTTAATCTCTCGTTCTCGTTGGAACAGACCGCTGCGTCGTTCATGGTGTGTGTCCTCCCCTCTTACAGTTCCGCCGCCGCACGAATTCGGTCTTCCCACAACACGGTGAACTGGTTCAGCGCTTCCTTCCAGTGGTCCACGTGTCCCCTGTGCCATTTAGCAGTGACATTCTTCAACGCCAGGTAGATCAGCTTCACCGCCGACTGCTCGTTGGGAAACGCTCCTCGGGTTTTGATGATTTTGCGCAAGGACCTATTGAGCGATTCGATCGCGTTGGTGGTATAGATGACTTTGCGCACCTCCGGCACAAACGCAAAGAACGGCGTGATCCGATCCCAATTCCGCCGCCACATCGACACAATGGCACGGTATCGAGCGCCGTGTTTTTCTTCGAAACGATTCAATTCCTTCTCAGCCGCTTCCGCAGTCGGCGCACTGTAGATCGTCTTCAACTCCAGAGCCACGTTCTTACGTTCTTTGTCGTTGACGTATTTCAGACTGTTGCGGATCAAATGCACAATGCAGAGTTGAACCTGCGCTTTCGGAAATATCGCCTCGATCGCTTCCGGAAACCCCTTCAGTCCGTCCACGCAGGCGATAAACACATCCTGCACTCCCCGATTGCGCAGCTCCGTCACCACCGTCAGCCAGAATTTCGGCCCTTCCGTCTCGCCCACCCACAAGCCCAGCACGTCTTTGACTCCATCCAAGCCAACGCCCACCACCACGTAAACGGCGCGATTTTCGACCCGTCCTTCCTGTCGCATCTTCACAAACAATGCGTCCAGGTACAGGATCGGATAGATGCGCTCCAACGGCCGGTTTTGCCATTCCTGCACTTCTTCGACGACCGCGTCGGTCACCTCCGATATCAGGGATGCGCTGATCTCGACTCCGTAGATGTCTTGCAAGTGCCCCTGGATCTCACGCGTCGTCATCCCACGCGCGTACATCGACACGATCTTGTCATCGAAACCGCTGAAGCGCCGCTGGTGTTTGCCCACGATCTGGGGCTCAAACTCGCCCTGCCGATCGCGCGGAACCTCGATCTCCACTTGACCAAAATCGCCTTTGAGTGTTTTTCGGCTCCTTCCGTTG
>WNGJ01021286.1_pt1 | contig 12151 bp, 11 predicted proteins | sample 5400611 | NCBI WGS metagenome assembly WNGJ01 (sample SAMN13153375, study PRJNA577476) | soil metagenome | isolation source: 40 cm soil or saprolite under Garry oak tree replicate 1 | place: USA:California | collected 2016-06-15 | reverse complement strand
TGGTTGAGCTCACGCGCCCGCTTGCCGTCCGCCACTGCGCCAGTCTGTCAAATGGGCGACGACCTCGGCAGCGGCCAGGTACCCGGACCGCACGCAGGCGGGCACCCCGACCCCGTCGAAGGCGGCGCCGCAGACCGCAAGCCCCGGCACCCGGGCCACGTCGGCCCGGATCCGGCGCACCCGCTCCACGTGCCCAGGGGCGTACTGGGGCAGCGCGCCGCCCCAGCGGGTCACCCGGCCGGCGATCGGCACCGACCGCACGCCGGCCAGCGCGGCCACCTCGGCCGCGACCAGCCGCAGCAGGTCGGCGTCGTCGCGCTGCAGGACCCGAGCCTCGCCGTGCCGCCCCAGTGAGGCGCGCAGGAACGCCGCCTCGCCGTCGGCGGCGGCAGACAGGTGCGGCCACTTGGCCGACGAGTACGTCACCGCCTTCACCGCGCGGCCCTCGGTGGCGGGAACCAGTAAGCCGGAGCCACGCAGCCGGGCGAGCGCCGGCGCGGGGTACGCGAGCGTGACGATGCCGATGCTGGCGTACTCGATCGACGCCAGCTCGTGCGCTGCCCACGGCGCCAGGTCCTCCAGCAACCCGGCCGCCTTGCTGGCCGGCGCCGCGACCAGCACCGCGTCCGCGGCGAGCGTGACCGGGCTGGGCGCCGGCCCGCCGACCAGCCGGAAGCCGCCGGGGGTGCGCTCGATCCGGCGGATCGGCAGCCGTAGCCGCACCTCGGCGCGGGACGTGCGAGCCACCGCCTCCGGGAGCACGCCGAGGCCGCCGCGAAGCGAGGCGAAGACCGGGCCGCCGTTCCGCGGCGCCGCGTCGAGCACCGAGCGGGCGGCGGCGACGAGCTTGCCGCCGTGGGCGTCGAGCTCGGCGGCCAGCGCCGGGATCGTCGCGCGCAGCGAGAGGCCGTCCGCCCGTCCGGCGTAGACGGCCCCGAGCAGCGGGTCGACCAGCCGCTCGACCACCTCGCGGCCGAGCCGGCGGCCCACGTACTCGCCCACGGCCGGGTCGCCGAGCGGCGCCGGCTCCGGCCGGTCGGCGTCGAGCGTGGCCAGCCCCTCCTCGGTGAGCAGACCGGCATGGCGCAACGCTGCCCGGTCGCCGGGGACGCCGAGGACCGTGCTGCCCGGCAGCCGCCGCGGGATCCCGCCGATCACGATCCCCGCCTCCGTCGTCGCGGGGTACACCAGGTCCTCGTCGAGTCCGACCTCGCGGACGAGCCCGATGCCCTCCGGCGTCCGAGCGAGGAAGGTCTCCGCGCCCTCGTCGACCAGCCCCCCGCCGACCGGTGAGACGCGCAGCTTGCCGCCCAGCCTCGACGCGCCGTCGACCAGCGTGACCCGGGTGCCGGCCGGGGCGTCCCGGGACAGCGCGAGCGCCGCGGCCAGGCCCGCGATCCCGCCACCCACCACCACCACCCGCGCCACGCGCCCATCTTCCCCGCCGCGCAGCCCCGGATCGAGACCGGTTCCCGATGCGGGGGAACCCCGGGCGCGTCGGCGAAGTCGAACGGCCGACCAGGGCTTGCGAGGAGGTAGGGCGGATGATCAGCGGACCCGGTACGGCACGGAGGCGGTGGGCGGCCGGGACCCGGGTGCCGTGGTCAGTGCTCGCCGTCGCCGCGGCGGCGCTGCTGGCGCTGGCCGGCTGCAGCTCCGACCCGAGCGGCGAGGGGTCAACCTCAGCCGGTGCCGCGCCGGCGGTGGGTGCCGGCCAGGCGGCCGGCACCGGGGGCGGCGCGAAGCAGGCCGAGCAGGTCCGGCTCGAACCGCGGTCCCTGATCCGCACCGCCGAGATCACGGTCCGCGTGGACGACGTGACCGCGGCGGCGCACCGCGCGCAGGACTACGCGGGCACGGGGGGCTCTGTCGCCGGCGACACCCGGTCCGGGTCCGGCGACAAGGCGCGTGCCGACCTCATCCTCAAGGTCGGGCCCGACCGTCTCGAGGTCGTGCTCGACCAGCTCGGCGGCCTCGGTGAGGAGCAGCAACGGGCCAGTTCGACCGAGGACGTGACCGAGCAGGTCGCGGACGTCGGGTCGCGGGTGGCCACCATGCGGGCCGCGATCGCCCGGGTGCAGGCGATCCTGTCCCGGGCCACCCGGATCGGGGACGTCGTCGCCGTCGAGGGCGAGCTGTCGCGGCGGATCACCGAACTGGAGTCGCTGCAGGCGCGGCAGCGCGCGCTCGCCGGGCAGGTGGACCTGGCGACGGTGACCCTGCACCTGGTCGCCCGGGCGGTGGTGAAGCCGGTACCGCCGGCCGAGCGTGGTGGCTTCGTGGGCGGACTCGCCAGCGGGTGGCACGCCTTCACCAGGGCCATCGGTTTGGCTGCTCACCGCGCTGGGCACCGTGCTTCCGTTCGTCCTGGTGCTGGCGCCGGCGCTGCTGGCCGTACGGTGGGCGGTGCGCCGCTCGCGCCGGACCGGGAGGCCCGCACCCGTTACGCCGCCGGCGGCCGCGTCCGGCCCGGCGTCCGGCTGACGCTCGTTGAGCGCCACCGGCACCGAGCAGCGGAGCCGAACCGGCTAGGGTCGCCCTCCGTGAACGACGGGGCGTCCCTTCCGAGCAAGGGCGAGGTCAACCGGTGCGGCGAGTACCTCGCGTGGGTGATGTTCGACCAGACGGGCAACAAGTACGTCGTCGAGCACGACCGCGTGGAGCACGCGGTGACGGTGGTCTCCGACTTCCGAGCGGCCCACCAGTACCCGCTCACCAAGCTCACGGTAGGCGTACGCAGCATGGTGAAGACCGAAGGCGCCGACGTCGCTGTGTCGCAGCGCCTCAAGCGGCTACCGAGGATCATCCGCAAGCTGTACCGGATGAAGGACAGCAACCTGGCCCGGCTCGAGGACGTCGGCGGGTGTCGCGCAGTCCTCTCGACTGGCGACGAGCTCGCACGGGTGCATCGCTGGCTCCGGAAACGGTGGGGGACAAGATCGTCCGCACCCGGAACTACATCGAGGAGCCGAAGGACATCGGCTACCGTGCAGTGCACGTCGTCGTTGAGCGCGATGGGCGCCGCATCGAGGTTCAGCTACGCACTCGCGGACAGCAGTCCTGGGCGGACGCGGTGGAGGCGGCCGACGCCCGCTTGGGGTTCAACCTGAAGGATGGGGAAGGACCACCGGAGATGATCCGGTACTTTGCTGCGGCGGGGCAGATTATCCACGCAGGCGAGTACGGCGTGGAGCTACGAGCGGAGCAGCTTGAGGAGTTCAACGCAGCACGCGCCGAAGTCGTTCGCCGTAGGTACTATCGGGCCTAGAAAGGGGACCCATGGCCGGCATGCGTCACTTCCTTCTGGTCTACAGCTACGACGAGCGTCGGCTGGTCGAGCAGGAGGAGTTCCTCGACGCCGACCTGGCTGCCGCCGCCTACACCGAGATGGAGCGTCGGTACCGGGACTTGCCGCGGTACGAGATCGTGCTCGTTGGTTCCGACAGCATCGAGACCATCATGAAGACGCACGGGCACTACTTCGCCGGCAGTGACTCGTCCCTGTTCTCGGAGTTCCTGACGGCACCTTGAGCGTGACCGACCTCGACGGCCGACCAGGTACGTGCTGGCGGGGCGACGGGTCAAGACCGTGCCACCCGCTGACGGGCACAGGCGTTCTTAGCCGCTCGGCCGGCCGAGCGCGGCAACCGACGCCCGCGTGGCGCCAGCAATGTCCGCCGGCCCGGACGAACAAGCTGGGGCTGACCTCCCGGCTGGGGAGGTGCACCGCCGGTCAGCGGGCCAGGCGGGCGCGAACCTCGGGACGGCGTAGCGGCGGGACGGTGACCGGGGGCTGGCGGCGGGGCGGCAGCGCGCCGAGCAGGCGCTGGGTCGCCGCCGTCACCTCGGCGACCGCGGTTTCGAAGGCGTCGTCGGCGACCAGAGGCGGCTGCCGGAGCCCGCTCACCTTCCGCACGTACTGGCGGGCGGCCGCCTCGATCTCCTCGTCGGTGGCCGGCGGCTCGAGACCCCGCAGTTCGGTGATGTTGCGACACATGCCTCCACGGTAGGGCCATTGCGCGGCCGCCCTCGTCCGGCACGGTCATGCGACGCTCGCCGGCCCTGACCGAAGCGCAGGCGGCGTCGGGCCCGGGTCAGGTGGACCAGGCGATGAGAGCGACCGAGCCGGCGGCAACCACGAGGCCGACCCGCTGGGCGCGGCCGGTTCGTTCGCCCAGGACGAGTCGGGCGAGCAGGATCGTGGCCGCCGGGTAGAGCGCGACCAGCACGGCGACCAGCGCGAGCAGACCGTGCCTGACGGCGAGCAGGTAGGCCAGGTTGGCCAGCGCGTCCAGCGCGCCGGCCGTGAGGGCCAGCCGGCTGACTCCAGGCGCAAGCCGGCCGGCCGCGCCCGTCGCCGCCGCCATCCCGGCCACGGCGAGCGTCGCCGACAGCCGCGACACGAGCAGCGGCCACCCACCGCTCGTGGCAGGTGCCTGCGCCAGCAGCGTGAAGTACGTCCCGAAGCCCACCCCGGCGGCCAGTGCGAGTGCGACCGCGCGGGCGGTCACCCGGGTGTGCGCGGCGTCGTCGGCCGGGCCGCGGCTGACCAGCACCACCGCCAGCAGCGCCAGCGCCACCCCGCCGTAGGCGATCGGCGGCGGCCGTTCACCGAGCGTGATGCCCACCGTGACCGGCACCACCGCCGATGCCACCGCGGTCAGCGGTGCGACCACGCCCATCGGCCCGGCAGCCAGGCCGACATAGAGCAGCACGACGCCGGCCGCGCCGGCCACCCCGGCGGCGCCGGACCACAGCAGCGCCGCCGCGTCCAGCCGGCCGGGAATCAGCGGCATCAGCGCCGCCATCAGCGCGACGCCGGCCGGGTAGCTCCACACCAGCACCCGCAGCGCCGGCTGGCGGCGGGACGCGAAGCCGCCGACGAAGTCGGAGATCCCGTACGACAGCGCCGCGACGAGCGCGAGCAGCACGGACACGACGACCCTCCCGGACGACGAGCAGTGCAACACACTGTACTGCTTGGTATGTCAGACCGACCGCGAGGATCAGCCCGTCCGTGCGCAGGTCGCGCCCGTCTTCGGCACCTGCAGCGAGATCAGGTACGCGTCCACCGCGCCAGTGACGCACGGTGTCTTCGGGTATGCGGTGTGCCCCTCGCCGTTCCAGGTCAGCAGCCGGCCGGTGGCCAGCGTCCTGGCCAGCACCTGCGCCGAGGCGTACGGCGTCGCGGGATCGTGCACGGTGCCGATCACCAGCAGCGGCGGGGCACCCGCGGCCCGGACCGCGGGCAGTGGCTGCCGCGGTGCCGCCCACTGCTGGCAGCCGATCAGGCCGAGCGCGAGCGAGGTGCCGAACAGTGGATACTTCTGGCGCCACAGCGACAGCGCCTGGTGCACCGAAGCGTCGGGCACCTTGTCCCTGCTGTCCGCGCAGTTGATCGCCGTGTTCGCGTCGAGCAGGTTGGTGTAGTGGCCCTTCGGGTCGCGTTGCGCATAGCGGTCTGCCAGGGTGAGGACACCGGCCGCGTTCCCGCCGATGCCCTGCGCGATCGCCGACTCCAGCTTCGGCCAGTCGCCCTGGTCGTAGAGCGCGGAGATGGCGGCGAGCAGCACGTGACCCGCGGTCGCCCGGCGGCTCTCGCCGGCGCCCGCCGGGATCGGGCTCTGCCGCGCCTTCGTCAGCAGTCGCAGCAGCGACCCGCGCGCGTCCGGCCCGATCGGACAGCTGGCGCCGCGCGCGCGGCAGTTCGCCGCGAACTGCGCGAACGCCTGCTCGAACCCGCGCGCCTGCGCCTCCCCGGCGGCCACCTCACCCGCCAGCGGGTCGACGGCACCGTCGAGCACCATCGCCCGGATCCGCTTCGGGAACAGCTGCGCGTAGACCGAGCCGAGCCGGGTGCCGTACGAGTAGCCGAGGTACGTCAGCAGGTCGTCACCGACCGCCTGCCGCACCAGGTCCATGTCCCGGGCGGTCTCCTCGGTGTTGTAGTGCTGCAGGTCGTCGCCGTACTTGCGCAGGCAGGTCTGCGAGACCTCCCTGGCCAGCTGCACCTGGGTCTGGTATTGCGCGTCGGTGCGCGCGTCCGGGTCCAGCGCGATCGCCCGGTCCTTCAGCGCGTCCGGGATGCACTCGACCGGCGAGGACAGCCCGACCCCGCGCGGGTCGAAGCCGACCACGTCGAAACGGCGCAGCAGATCCTCCGGCAGCGTCAGCGCCAGCCCGACCGCCGCGTCCAAGCCGGAGCCGCCGGGGCCGCCCGGGTTGACCACCAGCGAGCCGATCCGCTTCTGCTGACCGCCCAGCCGGACCTTGATCACGAACAGTTCGATCGCCTTCGCCGACGCCGCGCGGTAGTTCAGCGGCACCCGCAGCCGCCCGCAGAGGAACGTCAGCGGCCGGTTGCCGCCAGGCTCGCCCCCGAGCTGGGGCGCGATCACGGAGGTGCAGTCCTGGAACGACAGCGGCGAGATGGTGGGCACCGCCGGGGTGCCGGAGGGGCTCGGGGACGCCGCCACCGGGCTCGGGTCGCCCCCGTAGCGCCCGGTGCCCGGGATGGTGGCGGTGCAGGCCGTGAGCGTGAGGATGGCCGCGACCGACAGCAGGAGGCGACGACCGCAGCGGCTCACCTGCCGACGGTAACCGACCCCGCCGACGAGGTGCCGCGGCACCGGCTCAGCCCAGCAGCGTTGCCAGGTCGTAGCTGACCGGCTCCTCCAGCTGGTCGTACGTGCACGAGCGGGGGTCCCGGTCGTCCCGCCACCGGACGAACTGGGTGGTGTGCCGGAACCGCGTCCCTTCCATGTGGTCGTACCGGACCTCGATCACCCGCTCGGGCCGCAGCGGCTCCCAGGACAGGTCCTTCTTCGCGTTCCACCGGGACTGCGCGCCGGGCATCCGGCCCTCGGCCTGCGCCTCCCACTCGCAGCAGGGAGCCGATCACCGGGCCGCTCTTGTGCCAGCGGAAGCCCGCCACGACGCAGTCGGCGGTCCGCTCGTGCTTGACCTTAAGCATCACCCGCCGGTCCGGCTCGTACGGCAGGTCGACCGGCTTGGCCACGACGCCGTCCAGCCCGGCGCCCTCGAAGCTGGCGAACCACTCCCGGGCGGTGACCGCATCGTCGGTCACCAGCGTGCGGTGCACGGGAGGCTTGACGCCGGCAAGGACCTCGTCCAGCCGGCGGCGGCGCTCGGCGAGCGGCGTGTCCATCAGCGACTCGTCGCCGAGCGCGAGCAGGTCGAAGATGACCAGCGAGGCCGGGGTCTGCTCGGCGAGCAGCCGGACCCGGGAATCCGCCGGGTGGATCCGCTGCAGCAGCGCCTCGAAGTCCAGCCGGTCGCCGCGCGGCACCACGATCTCCGCGTCGACGACGCACCGCTCGGGCAGCTGGGCGCGCACCGCGTCGACGACGTCCGGGAAGTAGCGCGTCATCGGCCGCTCGTTGCGGCTGCCGAGCTCCACCTCGTCCCCGTCCCGGAAGACGATGCAGCGGAAGCCGTCCCACTTCGGCTCGTACAGGTAGCCGGGCCCGTCCGGCACGGCTTTCACCGACTTCGCGAGCATCGGTGCCACCGGCGGCATCACAGGCAGGTCCACCCCGCCATCATCCCTGCTTGGCGGACCGGTCGACGAGGTACCGGAGGAACACCGCGCCGTCCTCGGTGAGCACGTGCCCGAGGCGCAGCGCAAGCGGGTGGTGCCCGGGCCCCGCGGTGATGCGGCCGGCACCGGGACCGGCCAGCAGCGGGGCGACGGTCAGGCACAGCTCGTCGAGCAGGCCGGCCATGCCCAACGACCCGAGCAGCATCGGGCCGCCCTCGCACAGCACCCTGCGCAGCCCGCGCTGCTGGAGCAGGTCGAGCGCGGCCGGGAGATCCACGTGGTCCTGGCCCGCGACGACGACGTCGGCCACCGGTTCGAGGGCGGCGCGGCGGTCCGGCGGCGCGCCGGCTGAGGTGATCACGACCGTGCGGACCGGCGCCGCGGCGAACAGGCTCGACGTGCGGTCGAGGTCAAGCTTCCCCGAGACGACGGCGAAGCTCGGCAGCTCGGCGAGACCCAGTTGACGGCGGCGGGCCCGCCGCCCCGGGGGGTACGCCGGGTAGCTGTATCCCTCGACGCGGACGGTACCGGCACCGACGAGGATCACGTCCGCGAGGTCGCGCAGCACCGTGAAGACACCCTTGTCGGCCGGAGAGGACAACCCGCCGGACACGCCGTCGAGCCAGGCGGCGCCGTCCGCGCTCGCCACGAAGTTCGCCCGGACGTGCCGGTCGACGCCCTCCGGCGGCGTGTACGCCGCCAGCAGGTCCTCGTCGGTCAGCAGGTCGGCGGGCTCGGGCAGCAGTCGGCGCACCCCGGAATCCCACCATGTCGCCCGCAGCCGGTCCCGGGCCGGGACCGTCGGCCACGGTCAGGGGTCGATCTGGAACGCCACCTGGTCACGCCCGAAGGCACGGGTGTGCTGGACGCCGCCGACCGGCACTGCGGCTGGTCCCGGGACCGGGGTGCGGGCAGGTGGCAGCATGGGATGGGTGACCGCCCCGGATCTCCGCTTCGCGCTCGCCCTGCACGACCGGATCGCCGGCGCCCCGGACACCGGCTTCGCCTGGTCGCCGTACTCGGTGGCCTCCGCGCTCGGCCTCACCGCGGCAGGCGCCCGCGGGCCGACCCGGGACGAGCTGGTCGCCGCGCTGGCGCCGGACCGCGACCTGGACCGGTTGGCCCGGGCGCTCGGTGCGGGGGCCGCGTTGAGCCGCGAACCCGAGGGCGCGCAGCTCGCGGTCGCCAACACGCTCTGGGCCGACCTGACCCTGCCGCTGTCGCCCTCCTATCTGGAGATCGTCAAGTCCTGGCCCGGTGGGGCGGCGCGCGGGGCCGACTTCCGCGGCGATCCGGACGCAGCCCGGCGCGAGGTGAACGCCGACGTCGAGCACGGCACGCACGGCCTGATCCGGGACCTGATAGAGCCCGGCCTGGTGACCCGCGACACCGCCGCCGTCATCGTCAACGCGCTGTGGCTGCGCGCGTCGTGGACCAGCCCGTTCGACGAGGGCGGCACCCGGCCGCGGCCGTTCCGTACCCCGACCGGCGAGGTCGACGTCCCGACCATGCGGACCACCCGCCGGCTGCCGTACGCGGCGCGAGACGGGTGGCAGGTCGTCTCGGTGCCGGCGGGGGAGGGCGTCGTCGCCGACGTGCTGCTGCCCGACGGCGACCTCGCGGATGCCGAGCCGCGGCTCGACCCCCGCGGGCTGGACGCGCTGCTCGCCGCGGCCGAGCCGCGGGAGGTCGCGTTGGAGCTGCCGCGGTTCCTGGTGGAGGGGCAGGCCTCGCTGAAGGAGCCGCTCGCCGACATGGGCGTACGGACGCTGTTCACGCCGGACGCCGACCTGTCAGGGGTGACGGACGGCGCGGAGCGGCTCGCGGTGGACGCCGCGGTCCACAAGGCGGTGCTGACGGTCGACGAGTCCGGCCTGGAGGGCGCCGCCGCGACGGCCGTGATGATGACCCGGCTCGCCAGCGTCAGCCCGCCACCGCGCCCGGTCCGGGTCCGCGTCGACCACCCGTTCCTGGTCCTGGTCCGGCACCGCGGCAGCGGCGCGCTCTACTTCCTCGCCCGCGTCACCGACCCTCGCTGATTGACCCGGTTAGACGCGTCCCTCGTATCCAGCCACCCCGCTGGCCCACTCGGTTGACGTGCCCTCGGCGGCGTGGGCTGATCTTGTTGCCGCGGAGAACACAAGGTCGCGGAAGTGCGGCCCCGGCTCGCTGGAGGGTGAGCGCGGGGCCTTCGCATGTCTAAGCGTCGATCTGACGCACGGGTCCGGCGAGCACGCGGCCGGCCTGCTGACGTACCGGAAGCTCGCCACGGCGCTCGGCCGCAACGTGGCCGAGCTGGTGCGTGAGGACGCAGAGTCGCGCGAGGAGTGGAGTCCGCGCGGCGATTAGGCTCGGGCGGGTGAGCGGGAGTCGACTGCTGCTTGAGCTGGATCTCGCCGAGCCACCGGTGGACGCGCCGCCGCCGGACCCGCTCGGTTTCGTGGCGGCGCGGCGGCGGCCGACGCTGCGGGCGGTGGTGACGGCGCTGCGGGACGCGGCGGACGACCCGCAGGTCGCCGGGCTGGTGGCCAGGGTCGGTGGGCGGATGGCGCTGGCGCGGGCACAGGAGTTGCGGGATGCGGTCAACGCGTTCGCCGCGTCCGGCAAGCCGGCGGTCGCCTGGGCCGAGACCTTCGGCGAGGGCGACTCGGGCACGGTGGCGTACCTGCTGGCCACCGGGTTCGGCGAGGTCTGGCTGCAGCCGTCCGGCGACGTGGGCCTGACCGGCGTCGCGGTGGAGGCGACGTTCCTGCGCGGCGCGCTCGACAAGCTCGGGCTGGAGCCGCAGTTCGTGCAGCGGTACGAGTACAAGAACGCGGTCGACCAGCTCAGCCGCCACGGCTTCACCGACGCCCACCGGGAGGCCGTGACCCGGCTCGCCGCCTCCGCGGCCGAGCAGGTCGTCGCCGGCGTCGCCGAGGCCCGCGGGCTGACCGCGCCGCGGGTGCGCGAGCTGGTCGACGCGGCGCCGCTGTCAGCGCAGCAGGCCCTGGACGCCGGCCTGGTGGACCGTGTCGGCTACCGGGACGAGGTGTACGCCGACCTGCGCCGGCGGGTCGGCGCGGAGACCCGGCTGCTGTTCCTCGCCCGGTACCGGCGGGACGCCGCTCCGGCCCGGCTGCTGCGCCGGGTACGCCGCCGCTCGAAGCCGCTCGTCGCGCTCGTCACCGTGTCCGGCACGATCCAGCAGGGCCGCAGCCGGCGCAGCCCGCTGCCCGCCGGAGCAGCCGCGGGCTCCGACACCGTCGGCGCGGCGCTGCGTTCCGCGGCCGCCGACGACGCGGTCAGGGCGGTGGTGCTGCGGGTAGACAGTCCCGGCGGGTCGTACGTCGCCTCGGACGTGATCTGGCGCGAGGTCGGCGGGCTGCGCCGAGCCGGCAAGACGGTGGTCGCCTCGATGGGAGACGTCGCCGCGTCCGGCGGGTACTTCGTCGCGATGGGAGCGGATGCGATCGTCGCCGAGCCAGGCACGATCACCGGTTCCATCGGCGTGTTCAGCGGCAAGATCGTCACAGCGGGGCTGCTGGAGCGGCTCGGGATCGGCACCGACGCCGTGGCCGAGGGCCGGCACGCGCGGATGTTCTCCCCCCGGGTCGGCTTCGACGACGAGCAGTGGCGGCGGCTGGAGGAGTGGCTGGACCGGGTGTACGGCGACTTCCTCGGCAAGGTCGCCCAGGGCCGCCGGATGAGCCGGGAGCGTGCCCACGAGCTGGGCCGCGGCCGGGTGTGGAGCGGCCAGGACGCGTACGAGCGCGGCCTGGTCGACGAGCTCGGCGGGCTGGAGCGGGCCGCCTCGCTGGCGCGGGGCCGGGCCGCACTGCCGGCGGCCGCCGAACTGCGTCGCTGGCCGCAGCCGCGCGCCAGGGACCAGCTGTCGCCGCCGCGCTCGAGCGAGGACCGCAGGGCGGCCGGCGCCAGCCTCGCCGGCTGGTGGTCGGGCTGGGGCGCGCTGGCCGACGTCGCCGCCCGGTTCGGGCTTCCTCCGGAGGGTCCGCTCACCCTGCCGCCACTGCACCTCGCCTGACCCGGCGCGGTCGGCTCCCGCGGCCGGGCTCAGGGCGGCCGGAGCGGCCCGCGGACGGTCGGTGGGAGCCGGCGGTCAGGCCGTCCCGGATGGCCCCGCCGCGAGCTCCACGATCGCGATCGACGCCGGCTCCAGCTCGATCCCCCCGGTCCGATAGACGAAGCCGGGCACGGACGAGAGCAACACCCCGACCGGCATTCCGTCCAGCGGCACCGCCTGCCGCGAGGCCGCGAGGTTGACCGCGACCCGCAGGGTCCCGCGCGTCACCACCAGCCAGCGGGCCTGCTCGTCGTACGCCACCTCGACCGCATGCAGCCGCGGGTCGCTCAGCCCGGGCCGCTGCCGCCGCAGTGCCAGCAGCCGCCGGTACCACTCCAGCATCTCCGCGTGCCCGTCATGCTCCACTTCGGACCAGTCCAGCTTGGATCGGCGGAACGTCTGCGGGTCCTGAGGATCCGGCACCTCGTCGGTCGTCCAGCCGTGGCCCGCGAACTCCTCCTTCCGTCCACTCCTGACGGACGCGGCGAGGTCCGGCTCGGGGTGCGAGGTGAAGAACTGCCACGGCG
>WNGJ01020781.1_pt1 | contig 12152 bp, 15 predicted proteins | sample 5400611 | NCBI WGS metagenome assembly WNGJ01 (sample SAMN13153375, study PRJNA577476) | soil metagenome | isolation source: 40 cm soil or saprolite under Garry oak tree replicate 1 | place: USA:California | collected 2016-06-15 | reverse complement strand
CGCGTGCCGACGCCGCCAGTGCCGAGCTGGATGAAAAAGAGCGGTTATCGTGATCATTCGGATGACTGAGGATCATCGGCGGTATTGCTCGTCGCTGACCTTTTCCATCCACTCGACATTTTTGCCGTAGCGACCGCGTGAGCGGCGCAACGGCCCGTTGGTCTTTCACAACGACGGACAGCCCATCGCCTACACAACGCTGCACAAGCACTGGAAGGCGGCGTGCAAACGCGCAGGCGTCGGTAACGTGACCCGATTCATTCACGATCGACTCACCGCCCTCGGCGACTTGCTGGTCGCCTTCGCACCGCCCCCGTTGTCATGAACTCATCCTTCAACTCTCGGATCTCACGTGACACGTCGCTCTACGCCGAGGACGGCGTCTTCATGCCCGCTGGCTTCCCGACGGCGTTTGGCAGGTCGGCGGTCCGAGGCGCGTACGAGTTCAACAAGGCATCATGACGAAGAGAATTCGCGTCGGTATCATCGGTGCCAATCCGGATCGCGGCTGGGCGGCGCAGGCGCACATCCCTGCCTTGCAGTCGCTCCCGGATGACTTCGAGATCACGGCGCTGTCCACCAGCCGACGCGAATCCGCCGAGGCCGCCAGCAGGCACTTCGGAGTGCCGCTTGCGTTCGATAACACCCGAGACCTCGTGAACAGCGCCGACGTGGATGTCGTCGCCATCACCGTGAAAGTGCCGCATCACTTCGAGCTGGCGACTGCGGCGCTCAGGGCCGCGAAGGCCGTGTACTGCGAATGGCCGCTCGGCAACGGCTTACCGGAGGCGGAGAAGCTGGCCGCACTGGCGAAGCAGCAAGGCGTCCTGGCTGTGGCGGGGTTGCAGGCACGCGCTGCGCCGTCGGTGCTCTACGTGCGCGACCTGGTCCGGCAAGGGTACGTCGGTGAGGTGCTCTCCACCACGCTGATCGGCTCGGGAATGGGTTGGGGACCGACGGTGGAGCCGTACAACGCGTACCTCAACGACACGAAGAACGGCGCGACGCTGCTCTCGATCGCGCTCGGCCACGCGGCCGACGCGCTGTGCTATTGCCTCGGCGAGGTCCGAGAGCTCTCGGCCACGATGACCATGCGCCGAAAGTCATTCACGATCGCGGATACGGGAGAGAGCAGGCCGATGAACGCGGACGATCAGGTGTGCGTCGCCGGACTGCTTGCGGGCGGCGCCGCGCTCGCGATTCACTATCGCGGCGGGCGTTCCCGCGGCACGAACCTGCTCTGGGAGATCAACGGCACCGAGGGCGACCTACAGGTTACGGCTGACGGCGGCCAGGCCCAGATCTTCGAGATGACCGTACGCGGCGGCAACGGCGCGCAGTCCTCGCTCGAGGTCCTGCCCGTGCCGCAGCAGTACCGGTTGTCGCCGCTGCACGGCCCTTCCACCAACGTCGCCCAGGCGTACGCGCGTTTCGCCCGCGACTATCGCGAGGGAACGCATCTCTGCCCCACGTTCGACGACGCGGTCACGCGCCATCGGATGTTGGACGCGATCGAGAAGGCCGCGGCAACCGGTCAGCGTCAAACGCCCGGTTGATCCGGCGGGAGCATTCATGATCCCTGGAGCCCCACAACAACGTGCAGGCCCTTGACACTATGTAAGCAATGGCTTACCGTAAGTAATGGCTTACGCAGAAGTCCTTGCAGCCCTAGCAGACCCAACCCGGCGCCATATCCTCGAGGCGCTGCGCGAACAACCAAAGACCGTGACAGAGTTGGCGACGCACCAGCCGGTGAGCCGGCCCGCCGTGTCGCAGCACCTGAAGGTGCTGGAGGGGGCGAAGCTGGTGCGCGTCGAGCCACGCGGCAATCGCCGCGTGTATTCGGTGAGGCGCGACGGTCTGGACGAGCTGCGGCGGTACCTGGAGAGCTTCTGGTCCGACGTCCTGGACGCGTACAGCGCGGAGATCGCGCGACGCATAAAGGACGACCCCAAAAGGAGAGCGAAATGATGGAGCCCCTCGTAAAGACCATCGAGGTCCCCTGCAACCAGGAGAAGGCATTCACCGTGTTCATGGACATGGGCAGCTGGTGGCCTAAGGAAAAGTTCGCAACCTCGGTGATGCGCGGCCAGACCGTGAAGGCGCTTCGCGTCGATGCGAGGGAGGGCGGCCAGATCGTCGAGGTCGGCTCCGACAACCGCGAGCAACTCTGGGGCACGATTAAGACCTACGACCCCTACCGCTATCTGAACATGGACTTCCACATCCCGCACCCGAGCGAGAAGAACCCGGGCTTCAGCACGGTCGAGGTCCGCTTCACCGCGCTGGGCGACGACCGGACTCGCGTCGATCTTAAGCAGAGCAACTGGGAAGCGCTCGGCGACGTCGCCAAGATGGTCCAAGGCGGGTACCGTCAGGCGTGGGTCATGATCTTCGAGGGTGCCTACAAGGCGGCGTGTGGGCGCTAAGCGCCCGCGCGCTCACTGAAGGCCATGTGTCCCTGTCGACTCGGCCCTCCGCCGATGGATCAGGCCGAGGAGCACGCCGAACAGCGTGTACTGCACGAACGCGACGCTCCCCTCCACCGCGATCCACGACGCGATTGACGGAATGGCGTACTTGCCCGCCTCCCCCAGGGCGATGTACGACGCGAGAAAGCCCCCGAGCGCCCAAGAGAACTTGACGCCGTCCCACACCGCGACGCTACCGCGCTGGAACGCAGGGAAGAGCAGGGCGAAGAGGACGCCCTGGATCAGCATCGACCCGAGCCCCATCGCGATCACTGGCTCGGCGCGCATGATGGGGATCGACGCGTAGTGGGCCGCGAACACGGCGAAATGGGACGCGCCTTGGACGCCGAACGTGGCTGCCATGTAGGCGAGGACGGTCAGACCGATGGTGGTGGGCTTGCGGGCTTCCATGGTGGCCTCTCGGTGGCTCCTATGATGCAAGTAGTTTACGGTCAGACGCGGCGCGACGTATGGGTTGAGCGTGTCCCGTGATGCTGGCTGGGAGAGCCCGTTCACCACGTGTGAGTCCCATCTTCCTTGGGACCGTCAACAATGGAGCGTAGCGACTGGTTGCACCAGCGTGGCTGGCCGGCGCACTGGCCTCGCCTCAGTCCGCAGCACAAGTTTCCGTGCGTCCGCCCCATGCGCCAACCAGGATCGCGGCATGCCTCCGGAGTGATCGCCGCTCCGTGATCGTCCATCTCGTCGACGGTACGTACGAGCTGTTCCGTCACTTCTACGGCCTGCGCCGCGCCAACCAGGGAGCGGACGCTCCGTTCGGCGCGGTCACGGGGGTCCTCCACACCGTCCTGCAAATGATCGAGCAGGGTGCTACCCACCTGGCCGTTGCCACCGATCACGTCATCGAGTCCTTCCGCAACGCGCTTTGGCCCGATTACAAGACGGGGGAGGGCATCGACCCCGGCCTGGCCGCCCAGTTTCAGCCGCTCGAGGATGCGCTGGTCGCGATGGGTGTGATCGTCTGGCCCATGGTCGAGCTGGAAGCGGACGACGCGCTCGCGTCCGCCGCGCATATCGCCGCACAGGACGACGTCGTCCAGAAAGTCTGCATCTGGGCGAACGACAAGGACCTGGCGCAGTGCGTGCGCGACGACCGCGTGGTTCAGGTGGACCGCCGCAGCGGCCAGGTCCGCAATGCCGAGGGCGTGCGGGAGAAGTTCGGCGTCGAGCCGCGGCTCATCCCTGATTTTCTCGCCCTGGTCGGCGACGCGCAGGACGGCTACCCCGGCATCGACGGCATCGGTCGAGTGACCGCCGCCCGGCTCCTCAACGAGTATGGGGCGATTGAGACGTTCCCGCCTTCCGTCCTCGGTGAGGGCCGGCGCCTCGCCCTCCTCTTCAAGAGCCTCGCCACGCTCCGGACCGACGCGCCGCTGTTCCGCAGCGTGGACGAGCTGCGCTGGCGCGGGCCCACGAGCAGCTTCGCCGAGTGGGCCAAGCGGATGGGAGCGTTGCGCCTGCTGCAGCGCAGCCGCAAGGCCTCGGTCCTCGGAGCCACGCCATGACCGCCCCACAAGACGCCTGGCCGGCACTGCCGCTCGACCGCTGGCGGGACACGTACGCCACGCTGCACATGTGGACGCAGGTCGTCGGCAAGCTCGCGCTCGGCTTGTCGCCGCTCACGAACCATTACTGGAACACCGCCCTGCAGGTGACGCCGCGCGGGCTCTCCACGCTGCCGCTGACGGCCGACCGCCGCGCCATGACGGTCGCGTTCGACTTCGTCTCCCATCAACTCGCTGTCGCGTGCTCGGACGGGCGCGACGCCACGGTCTCCCTCGAGCCGCGGCCGGTGGCCGAGTTCTATCGGCTGGTCATGGAGGCGCTGGCGCGACTGGACGTCCGGGCACGGATCTGGACGAGGCCGGCCGAAGTCGCGAACCCCATTCGCTTCGAGGCGGACACCGTCCACCGCTCGTACGATCGCGAGGCGGCGCGCGCGTTCTGGCAGGTGCTGATCCAGGTAAAACGGGTCCTCGAGGTGTTCCGCAGCCGGTTCCTCGGCAAGACGAGTCCCGTCCACTTCTGGTGGGGAGGCTTCGACCTCGCGCACACGCGTTTCTCCGGGCGTGTGGCCCCCGTCCATCCGGGCGGCATCCCCAACCTTGCCGACGCGGTGACGCGCGAGTCCTACTCACGCGAGTGTATCAGCGTCGGGTGGTGGCTCGGCGGCGGCGGCGCCCCGATTCTGGAGCCCGCGTTTTATGCGTATGCGTATCCCGAGCCGCGCGGCTGCCCCGACGCCGTGATCGCCCCGGTCGGCGCGAGCTACGATATGCGGATGCGCGAGTGGATCCTGCCCTACGAAGCGGTGCGGCGCGCCCCGGATCCGGGTGCCGCTCTCCTCGAGTTTGCCCAGAGTACGTACGCGGCGGCGGCGGACTTGGGTGGATGGGAGCGCGCGGTGCTGGAGCGCTAGCCTCGCTCTACCGCTGGCGCGGGAGCGATCTTGGTCCCAAGTTCCCCAATGCCGCCATCGCGGCGGCCCCACTGAGAGGCGAACGTGAGCGTCACGTTCCCCGTGCTGCTGCGTTTCGGCGACATCGGTTTGCTGCTCCTGCGGCTCATGGTCGCCGTCGTGTTCCTCGATAGCGGGTGGAATCACCTCAAGAACCCCGCCGAGCGGTCGAAGAGCATCGGGGCGAGTACCGGCTTCACCGTCTTCCTCGGGTCTGCAGAAGTGCTTGGCAGTCTCGGCGTGGCGCTGGGCATCCTGACGCAACTCGCCGCCCTCGGGCTGATCCTCCTCATGCTCGGGGCGATTCAGAAAAAGGTCTTCGTGTGGAAGATCGGCTTTTGGGGCGGCAGAGCATACGGTTGGCACTACGACCTGATGCTGCTCGTGATGAATCTCGTGATTCTGTTGACCGGGGGAGGACGTTTCGTCCTCCTGTAGGCTCACTCTTCCCGCAGGACGCTCCATGACGACGTTCACCTTGTTCCACGTGGTGTTGAGTCTCGTCGGAATCTTCGCGGGGCTGGTCGTCGCGGGGGGGCTCGCCGCCGGGAAGCGGCTCGACGGCTGGACCGGCGTCTTTCTCGTGACCACGGTCGCCACGAATGTCACGGGGTTCGGCTTTCCCTTCGTCACCTTCCTGCCGTCCCACGCCGTCGCGATCATCTCCCTCGTCGTGTTGGCCCTGGTGATCGTGGCGCGCTACTTCAAACACCTCGCCGGAGCCTGGCGCGGTGTCTACGGGTGGGGCACCGTGCTCGCGCTCTACCTGAACGTCTTCGTCTTGCTGGTGCAGCTGTTCCGGCGCCTTCCCGCCCTCATTGTCGCCGCCCCGACGCAGTCGGAGCCGCCCTTTCTGGTGACCCAGCTGGTCGTCCTCGCCCTGTTCGTCTGGCTGGGGCGGGCCGCGATCAGGGGATTCCGGGCGGAACCGGGCGGCGTCGCGTGACGTTACGGCTGAGCCACGGAAGACGAGACCACCCCGACCAGGAGACGGTACATGACTCCCGCCACCACCGACCGCGCCGAGGTATCCGCCTCGCGCGACGCGACGCGCCTCTATCCGACGAAGAACGATCTTCCCGAGGCCGCCCGGCTCGAGGCGATCGAGCTGCTCAATCAACGCCTCGCCGACTGCATCGACCTGCAGACGCAGTGCAAGCATGCCCACTGGAACGTGAAGGGGCCGGCGTTCATCGCGCTCCACAAACTGTTCGACGAGATCAACGAAGAGGTCGAAGAGTACGTCGATCTGCTCGCCGAACGGATCGTCCAGCTCGGGGGCATCGCTGAGGGGACCGTAGGCGTGGTTGCCGAGCGCTCGACCCTGGTCGATTATCCCCTCGCGCTTTCGACCGGCGCGGAGCACGTGGCCGCCCTATCGGACGCCCTCGCCATGTTCGGCCGCACGGTGCGGGTCGGCATCGAGGAGATGAACGAGCTCGAGGACGCGGACAGCGCCGACATTCTGACCGAGATCTCTCGTGGCGTGGACAAGTGGCTCTGGTTCGTGGAAGCGCACCAGCAGGGAGCGTGAGGTTCACCGTCGTCCTCGGGGGTGTTTCAATGCCGTCGCACCGGTCGCTGCGCGTCGCCTTGGCTTGCAGTCTCGCGTGCTGGCCGCTCGCCCTCGCGGCACAGGAGAAGAGCCTCGCCGAGCAGATCGCGGACCAGCAGGTGCTGCTGGCCGGGGGCATTCACACGGGGTACCGCATCAATCACGCCAAAGGCGTCGTCGCGCAGGGAACGTTCACGGCGACGGCCGGCGCGTCCTCCATCTCAAGCGCTGCCCATCTTCAAGGTGGCGTGGTGCCGGTGATCGTTCGCTTCTCGGACGCCACGGGGGTCCCCAACATTCCCGACACTCGCCCCGCGGCTGCGCCGCGCGCTGGCGTTCCTCAAAGCGGTCGCCGCGACCCGTCCCGATAGCCCTCACCCCTCGCCCGTCGAGGCCTTCCTCGGCAGCCACCCCCGCGCGCTAAAGTTCGTCATGGATAACAAACCGTTGCCGGCGAGCTTCGCGACGCTCGCGTATTATGGGAACAACGCCTTCGTGTTCGTCGACGGGAAGGGTGCGAAGCGCGCCGGGCGTTACCAGATCATTCCGGTCGCCGGTCCGGCGAGCCTCGACTCCGCCGCGGCGTCGAAGGCCGGGCCCAACTACCTGTTCGACGATCTGCCACGTCGCCTGGCGGCAGGCCCGGTCCAATTCCGGCTCTACGCGCAGCTCGCGAACCCGGGGGACCAGACCAACGATGGCTCCGTCGTCTGGCCCGACGACCGCCAGCGAGTGGAGCTGGGGACGATCAGCCTGACCACGGTGGCGCCGAACAACGACGAGCTGCAGCGCTCGCTGGCTTTCAGTCCGATCTACCTGACCGCGGGCATCGAGCTCTCCGACGATCCCCTGGTGCCACTCCGCGCGGCCGCGTACGCCCTGTCGGTGCAGCACCGGCACTAGGGCCAGAGACTATCGCCGCGTGGAAACGCATCCGCAGGACCTTACGCTCCCCCTCCCCTCTCCCTCGAGTGTCGACCGCCTGTACCCGACGCTGACGCCGGACCAGGTCGCCCGGATCGCCGCGCACGGGCGCCGGCGCCCGTTAGAGACGAGCGAGGTGCTGATCCAACCAGGCGAGCCCACGGCGCGCCTGTTCGTCGTCATCTCGGGTCGGATTGACGTCATACGGCCGTCGGCCGGGGCCGAGACGGTCGTGGCGACCTTTGGACCGGGCACGTTCACGGGTGAGGTCAACATGCTGTCGGGCCGCCGCTCACTGGCGCAGCTGCGGGGCGGCGCATCCGGCGAAGTCATCGAAATCGATCGGGACCAGCTGCTGGCGCTGCTCCAGACCGACGGCGATCTGAGCGCCATCTTCATGCGCGCCTTCATCCTGCGGCGGGTGGAACTGATCACCCGCGGAGTCAGCGACGTCGTGGTCCTCGGGTCGACTCATTGCCAGGGGACGCTGCGCGTCCGTGAGTTCCTCACGAGAAACGGGCATCCTCACACCATGCTCGATCTGGACCACGATGCCGGCGTCCAGGAGCTGCTCGATCGCTTCCACGTCGCTGCCGCCGACATCCCCGTGGTCATCACGTGCGGCGAGGTCGTGCTCCGCAACCCGACCAATCAGCAGATCGCCGACACCCTGGGCTTCAACGAGGCGATCGATCGGACCCAGGTCCGCGACCTGATCATCGTCGGGGGGGGACCCGCAGGGCTCGCCGCGGCGGTGTACGGGGCGTCGGAGGGATTGGATGTCCTGGTCGTGGAATCGACGGCGCCCGGCGGCCAGGCCGGCGCCAGCTCGCGGATCGAGAACTACCTCGGCTTTCCGACGGGGATCGCCGGTATAGAGCTGGCGGCACGCGCCACCAACCAGGCCCAGAAGTTTGGGGCTCAGCTGATGGTCGGGAATGGCGCCAGACGCCTCGCCTGTGAGCGGAGGCCGTACGCGGTCGAGATCGGCGACGGGCAGCGCCTGCCGGCGCGCGCGGTGATCATCGCCACAGGCGCCGAGTACCGGCGGCTCCCGATCGACGGCCTGCCGCGGTTCGAAGGCGCGGGGGTCTACTACGCGGCAACCTTCATGGAAGCGCAGCTGTGCGCCGGGGACGACGTGGTCGTCGTGGGCGCCGGCAACTCGGCGGGCCAGGCCGCCGTGTTCCTCGCTCAGGCCGCCCGGCAGGTGCATATGGTGATCCGCTCGGCGGGCCTGGCCGACACCATGTCGCGCTATCTGATCCGTCGCATCGAAGACCATCCCGCGATCGTCCGCCACGTGCACGCGGAGATCGTGAGCCTCGAGGGAAATGGTCATCTCGAGCGCGTGGCCTGGCGCGACAGCCAAGACGGGCGTGTCGAGACACACGGTATCCGGCATGTCTTCTCCATGACGGGCGCGGTGCCCAGCACGCGCTGGTTGAATGCCTGCCTGGCGCTCGATGCCAAGGGGTTCATCAAGACGGGACCGGATCTCTCGCCCGAGGATCTGGCCACCGCACGCTGGCCGCTCGCCCGTGCTCCTCATCTCCTCGAGACGAGTCTCCCCGGGGTCTTCGCGATCGGGGACGTCCGCGCGGGGAGCTTGAAGCGCGTGGCCTCGGCCGTGGGCGAGGGATCGATCGCGATCGCCGCCGTACACCAAGTACTGCACGAGTAAGCGAGGTTTCGAATGTCGGACGGTACCTGCGCGCATCTCGGTGTCATCAAGACCGTAAAGCACGCCCAGCGCCGCGAGTGCGCCGAGTGCGTGAAGATGAAAGCGCAATGGGTGCATCTGCGCACCTGCCAGGAGTGCGGCGCCACGCTGTGCTGCGACAGCTCCCCCAACCGCCACGCCTCGAAGCACGCGCGGTCGAGCGGGCATCCGGTGGTCGCCTCGGCGGAGCCGGGGGAGCGGTGGCTGTACTGCTATCCCGATGACGGCTATGCCGAATACTGACGCCTCGCCCGCCGTGATGGCGGGTCTGGTGACGAGAATGCTGCGGGAAGCCTTCGAGGGGCCTCCGGGTCCCTGGACCTACTTCACCGATACGGCCCCCGGAACCGGAGTCCTCGGGACGGTCGATGCGTTGAGCGCCTCCCAGGCGTCTCAGGAGGGCGGCCCCGGCCGCACGACGATCGCCGGCCATGTGCAGCACCTGAGCTCGAGCCTGGCGCTCTCGGCGCGTGGGCTTCGTGGGGAATCAGCCTGGCGCGATCGAGGTCGGAGCTGGACGGTGTCCGCGGTCGACGAAGCCGCGTGGGTCGCCTTACGGGCGGGGCTCAGGCGTGCGTATGAAGGCCTGCTCGTGGCGGCGGAGACTCACCCCGCGTGGGACGAGGACACGTTGGGCGTGGCGATGGGTGCGATCGCGCACTCGGCGTACCATCTGGGTGCCATCCGGCAGAGACTCGCACCTCGCGGCAGGATTCCATGAGCCTCCTGTCGAGCCTCCATGGAGCGTCACGCTGAGACGAGAGGAGCATCGAGCATGGACAAGTACGAGGATTTGGAGAGCGATCTCGACCCGCATCGGGCCGAGGAGCGCAGCGCGGCGGCTGCTGAAGTCACCGCTCACCTGCGGGCCCGAGGGATCGCGGTGACGGGCGCTGAGGGCGCCGAAGATCTGGTGGACCTGCTGTCGGCCGTGGAGCGCTTCGAGTTGACGGTCGAGGCGCACGGCGGCGACTTGATGGTCGACGACCTGAAGAGCGCTCAGCCGGACGATCGCCACTTCGTCGTGCCGCGGCGCGAGGCTCGTGAGACCGTCCGGACGTACATCGGCCGCATCGACGAAGCGACCGCACGGCTGCGCCGCCATCCGCGGCAGCCTGACTGAGAGCGGGCGCCACGGCCGCCTCGCACGGTATGCACGGCGCGCACGGCGCGCCGGTTGGGCGTCACGCGGGTCATGCAATAGGGCTGTTGCAGCGTCGCTTCTGGATCTCGCTCGCGCTGACCGTTCCGATCGTGCTCCTGAGCGACAAGTACGTCGTCTTCCTGCTCGCCTCCGCCGTGTATGGCTACGGCGGCTGGCCATTCCTCACAGGGCTTGCCGGGGAATTGAGACGCAGGCAGCCGGGGATGATGACCCTGGTCGCGTTCGCGATCAGCACAGCCTACCTCTATTCGACACTGGTAGTCTTCGGGCTCCCGGGCCAAGGCTTTTTCTGGGAGCTCGCGACCCTGGTCGACATCATGCTGCTGGGCCATTGGATCGAGATGCGCTCGGTGCAGGGGGCATCGGGGGCGCTCGAGGCGCTGGTGCGGCTCCTCCCCGCGGAAGCGCACCGCCGTCGCGCGGATGGCACCGTTGACGACATCCCGCTGAGCGCGCTCGTCCGCGGGGACAACGTCATCGTCAAGCCGGGAGAGAAGATTCCGACGGATGGCACGATCGTCGAAGGGAGAACGACGGTGAATCAGGCCCTGCTCACGGGAGAGAGCCAACCGGTGGAGCGGGGCGAGGGGGATGCTGTGATCGGCGGGGCGGTGAACGGGGAATCCGTTGTGGTCGTAGCGGTAAAGCGAATCGGGTCCGAGACCTACCTGGCGCAGGTCATCGGGCTGGTGCGACAGGCGCAGGAATCGCGATCGCGCACGCAAGACCTCGCCGATCGCGCCGCCCTCTGGCTCACGATCATCGCCCTATCCGCGGGCGGTCTCACGTTGGCGGTGTGGCTCTGGAATGGTCGCGAGCTGTCGTTCGCGGTCGAGCGCATGGTGACTGTCATGGTCATCGCCTGTCCGCACGCCCTCGGCCTCGCGATCCCGCTCGTCATCGCGGTCTCCACGACGCTGTCGGCGCGACACGGCCTGCTGGTCCGCGACCGCAGCGGATTCGAGCGCGCGCGCTCGATCTCGGGCGTCGTGTTCGACAAGACGGGCACGCTCACGCAGGGGCGGTTCGGGGTCTCCGACGTCGTCGCGTTGGGCGGCCTGTCGCCCGACGACGTGTTGCGACTGGCCGCCGCTCTCGAGAGCCAGTCAGAACATCCGATCGCGGCGGGCATCGTTCAGGCAGCGCGGACGAGGAATCTGCCGGTGGCGGCGCCACGCGAGGTCAGGGCGATCCCGGGCAAAGGGGTTGCGGCCGTTGTCGAAGGTCAACGCGTGGAGGTCGTGAGCCCCGGCTACATGAGGCAGCTAGGCCTCGCCGTGGATCATCCGCGCGTGCGCGAGCTGGGCGCCGAGGGCAAGACCGTCGTATTCGTGCTGCTCGAGCATCGAGCGGTGGGCGCGATTGCGTTGGCGGACCTCGTGCGCGAAGAGTCGCGGGCGGCCTTGGTGCGCCTCAAGCAGCTTGGCATACGGGTGATGATGCTGACCGGCGACTCCGAAGCGGTGGCGAAGTCGGTCGCGGCGCAGCTCGGGCTCGACGATTTCTTCGCGGAAGTGCTGCCCGATCAAAAGGCCGCGAGGATCAGGGAGGTGAAGGCCCGCGGCATGACCGTGGCGATGGTAGGGGATGGCGTCAACGATGCGCCGGCGCTGGTCGCCGCCGACGTGGGCATCGCGATTGGCGCCGGGACCGACGTGGCGATCGAGTCGGCGGACATCGTCCTCGTGCGATCCGACCCCCGAGACGTGCCGGCCGTCGTACAGCTGGCGCGTGCGACGTACGCTCGGATGGTGCAGAACCTCTGGTGGGCGACCGGCTATAACGCGGTCGCCATTCCTCTCGCAGCCGGCGTGTTCTACCGTCAGGGAATCGTC
>WNGJ01006794.1_pt1 | contig 12152 bp, 9 predicted proteins | sample 5400611 | NCBI WGS metagenome assembly WNGJ01 (sample SAMN13153375, study PRJNA577476) | soil metagenome | isolation source: 40 cm soil or saprolite under Garry oak tree replicate 1 | place: USA:California | collected 2016-06-15 | reverse complement strand
GCATGGCAAAAATCGCTTTCCAGGCCATCACAAAGCAGTTTCAAGGCTCTAATAAACCGGCCGTCGATGCTGTTTCTTTCTCAGTGCCAGAGGGGAGCACCTGTATGCTGGTAGGGACCTCCGGCTCTGGCAAGACGACCCTGTTACGCATGGTTAACCGCCTGATAGAACCCACCTCGGGTGAGATTATCATTGATGGCAAGAACGTGCTCGAAGAAGATCCGATCTTGTTGCGCCGTCGCATCGGCTATGTGATTCAGCAGGTCGGGCTCTTCCCGCACATGAATATTGCGGAGAATATTCGTGTGACAGCCGAAATTGCCGGTAGCTGGTCGAAGCAGCGTCTTGCCGAGCGTGTTGATGAGCTACTAGACCTGGTTGGCTTGCCACCCGCAGAGTATCGCAAACGCTTTCCGCGCCAGCTCTCTGGTGGGCAGCAGCAGCGTGTGGGGCTGGCTCGTGCACTCGCAACCGACCCTGCTATCCTGCTGATGGATGAACCCTTTGGCGCACTAGATGCCATTACGCGCGCACGGTTGCAGGATGAACTGCTGCGGATACAACGCGATGTACGCAAAACCATTCTCTTCGTCTCACATGATATCGAAGAGGCCTTCAAGCTGGGCAACCAGATCGCAGTGCTGCATGAAGGGAAGCTCCAGCAGATTGGAACTCCGGTAGACCTGCTCGCAAACCCGGCTAATGACTATGTACGCAAGCTGGTCGGGGCAGATAATATTTTACGCCAGATTCAGTACTTACCCGTTTCCGATGCACTGAATGGTAAACCAGAGGCTGTGTCTTCGGCGCACTGGGGAGATGTTCCAACGATTCCTTCTGATGCCACGCTCCTCGATGCCATGTTGAAACTCCTCGAAACTAATGCCCCCGCCCTCGCTGTACAAGACCAAGATATACAAGAACCACGTGGATACATTACCCTCGCAAGCATCAATCACGAGATAACAAAGACCCGAAGTAACGAAACTTCACCGGAAGAGACAAGAACATAGATGATAGTGTGCCCTATACGAGGGCACAAGATTCGCCTTTAGAAGGAGTGTTATGCATTATATACTCCAATCTTACAACTATAACCTGTCGGACCCGGAGAGCATTCCTAATCTGTTCTTGAAGCATCTGTCTCTTGTCGGGATCACTATGTTGATTTCGATCCTTATCGCCATCCCTGTGGGGATACTGGTGGCCCGCTACCGCCGGCTCTACCTTCCGGTGGTCAGCATTTCAGGCATATTGTACACCATTCCTAGCATTGCAGCTTTCGCTTTCCTAATCCCCATTACTGGATTGTCAACCGCAACCGCTATCATCCCGCTTGTCCTCTATAACCAGCTCGTATTGATCCGTAACACCGCGGCAGCCGTAAATGGTGTTGATCCCTTGTTTATTGAAGTAGGCCGGGCGATGGGGATGAAACCGCAACAGGTACTTTTCCGCATTACCTTCCCGCTGGCACTACCCGTCATTGTCGCAGGTATACGCATTGCAACAGTGACAACGGTGGGTATTGCAGGCCTGGCTTCGCTGGTTGGACAGAGTGGACTAGGAGATCTGATTTTTCAGAATATTGTGAGCGGTGATATCGATGCAGTTGTTGGTGGTGCAATATTGATAGCTTTCTTGGCCATTACTGCTGATCTTCTATTGTTGGCCTTGCAAGTAGGACTTAACCGGGGACGTAGCGCACTGTCCGTTGAATAGAAGGGAGGGTCTGCACGAGATGGGATATCTCAACTTTATCCTGGATCCCAAGAACGACTATCTGGGACAGACCATCGAGTATCTCAAGATTTGCGGTGTTTCTATTGCGGTGGCAATAGTCATCGGAGTTGTGCTGGGGGCATTAGTCTCACGCAATTCATTCCTGGCCTTTCTTGCAGTTAACACGAGCGGCCTGATGCGCTCAATTCCCATAATTGCGATCTTGATAGTGTTTGTCCCTTTCTTTGGTCTCGGCTTTGTACCCACTGTTATCGCTTTGATTGTGCTCGGTATCCCGCCAATCTTGCTCAATACCTATACAGGAATTCGCGGAGTCGATCCCGCTATGATCGATGCAGCTAAGGGGATGGGGATGACATCCTGGCAGATCGCCACGCGGATACAAGCCCCGCTTGTCACTCCGCTGGTCGCGGCCGGAATCCGAACCTCGGCGGTGCAGATAATCGCGACCGCGACTCTGGCGGCGTTCATCGGTGCAGGGGGCTATGGAGACTACATTGTAGACGGAATTTCCGTCTTCAATTATACGGAACTCATCGTTGGAGCAATCTCCGTAGCTATTCTGGCATTGCTCGTAGAAGCGTTTATGAGTTGGTTGCAGCGTGTCTTGACCCCTGAAGGCCTTAAAGTGCAGGCGCAGGCAGCAACAGCCAATGCATAATACAATTTTCCGCAGTATCGTTTGCTGCACACATTTATCTTGTTCATAGTAAGTTTAAGGAGGAAGAAATGGCTCTTCTCAGGCGTTCATTAGGAGCGAAGTCCTTAGTACTGCTCGCTCTTATTCTTATGCTCATCTTGTCAGCATGTGGTGGTTCCGCAAGTAGTCCGAGTGGCACTAGTACGCCATCAAAGGTACCGATAACGGTTGGGAGCAAGCTTGATCCCGAGGCCCAGCTACTTGGTGAGATGTACGTCTTATTGCTTCAGAAGGCTGGCTTCACGGTTAATCCAAAATTGGCTTTGGGGATGACACCTACGGTGATCGCTGCATTAAAGAGCGGTGCGATTGATCTTTACCCAGAGTTTACTGCGACAGGGTTGAATATACTGGGCGTTAAGTCATCTTTCGATCCAACAAAAGATTATCAGACTGTCAAGAACGGCTTCGAGTCACAATACCACATTACCTGGCTCGATCAGGCACCTTTGAATGATGGTTACGCCCTTTGTACGTCACAGGCCCAGTCTCAGAAGCTCGGTGTCACCAACCTTTCGCAACTGGCTCCAAAAGTACCACAGTTGACTCTGGCAACCCAGAGTGATGGTGTTACTTTCTTCGATGATTTAAAGGCAACTTACGGATTCGCTACAAGTAGCTTCAAAGCAGTGAAGAAGGTTGACTATTCAATCGGTTTCGCTGCAGTGAAGAGCGGGGCTGCACAAGTAACGGAGTGCTATACTACCGATGGCTCGGTCAAAACGCAAAACTTCATCTTCTTGAATGATGATAAACATGGGTTTCCAGAATTCCACCCTGCGCCTATTGTGCGTGACTCTGTGTTACAGAGCGATCCTGGCATCGCGGCTGCACTCAATCCACTCGCGCCGAAGCTGACGACCGATGTGAGCATCATGCTACAACAGCAGGTAGCAACAAAAAAAGCCAGTGGCACGTCTGTTAGTGAGGCCGTCAAAGAGGTCGCAATGTCCTTTTTACAGAGTCAGGGATTGTTGTAGATGCACCGGTTATCCGCAAGAGGTGAGCTGCTTCTGGTGGGTAACAATTGTGGGTAACAAGGGAGTAGGTAACAAACATCTGAATCAGCTCACGAATGGATCAGCCGATGCCAAAGGTAGCAACATTTGCGCTTACCTGGTCTTCCTCTCAGCAAGCCTACGCACTCACGGAGGGCGAGGGCCTAGTGTCCTTGCGCATCGTGCTGGACAGTCCTGCCTGGTTTGCCTGGTTGGCCCAGGTGCCATCCTTTGCCTTCGTGGGCAAGAGCGGATCCTACACTGCACGCAAGGAAACCAGGCACGGCGACCTGTACTGGTATGCTTACCTGAGAACGGGGGAGAAGCTCACCAAGAAGTATCTGGGCAAGACCTCCGGCCTGACGATCGCGCGGCTGGAGGAAGTGACAGAGTTGATGCGGGATCAGCGGGGCGCTGCTCGACAAGCATAGCCGTCACCACTGTCCCCAGAGGGCGAGACCCACAGTTCCATCGCATCAGTGGATGCAAAGGAAACACAACATGTCTACCACCACAACGAAGTCGCAATCAGCGGCTAGTCCGAACAGGAACAAACTAGACGACTACGCCCGCTGGGGGCTGTGGGCACTACCCGTCTGGGCGGCGCTCCTGGTCTACGGTACTCTGACCCCCCAGCCCTCCTACCAGACCGATTTCCCTGCATACTCGAGGTATATCACCACCACCGAGTTCCTGATCAGCCACCTGGTGGCCAGCATCTTGGGTGCGGGCATCGGCACTCTCGGCTTCATCGCACTATTCGTGGTCCTCTGCAAGGGACGGGCAGCGCCCCTTGCGCTCTGGGCGCTCGTGATGGGGGTCATCGGCAACACACTCTTCACATCGGTCGCCGGTGTCGCGGCCTTCGCGCAGCCTGCGATCGGTCGCGCCTACCTCTCCGGGCACATGGCTGAGGCAGTTGCGATCAACAATGATGTCTACGGGCCCGCACTGTTCGCCACGGCCCTGCCCGGGCTCTTGCTCCTCACGATTGGGATCGTCCTGTTCGGCGTGGCAGTCGTCCGCTCCGGCTTCCTGCCAAAGCTGGCAGGCATCGGTTTTGCGCTGGGCGGCGTGGTGTTCGCAGTGCTCGGCTTCCTTCTCTCTAATTTCATCCAGCCTACTGGAGCCGCTCTCATGGTCGCCAGCACTGTTTGGATTGCAATCGCCGGATGGCGGATGCTGCGTCCGTAAGGACCTCCTTATACAGTAGGTTTCATTTTCAGATTCTGAGACGCAACCTTTAATGAGCAGCCGTCGTCGATGTTGTACTTCCGACTAGTGCCGCCTCCATCGAGCGCGCATCATGGCCGCGCAGGTGCTCACGGATTGCAAGCGCGGCAGCAGCGCCCTCGCCGGCGGCACTCACAAGTTGCTTGGTGCTACCAGAGCGTACATCGCCGGCGGCAAAGATGCCCTCTGTACTGGTCTGGAAGTCGATACCGGTCATAATGAAACCCTGGGCATCCAACTTCGCAATATTCTTGAACTTTCTGCTATTTGGCGACAATCCGATAAAGACAAAAACACCCGGGACATGCAATTCGCTTGTCTCACCGGTTTTTGTGTTCTTGTAAACGACTGTATCCAGGTGGTTATCCTTGCCCTTGAACTCAACTATCTGCGTATTGAAGCACACTTCTATCTCAGGAGAGTTGAGCGCTTTGTCTACAGCGATCTTATTTGCGGTTAGTTCGGAGCTACGTACTAGAATCGTCACCTTTGGGGAGAAACGGGTCAAAAAAGCGGCCTCTTCAACAGCGCTATTGCCGCCGCCAATCACAGCTACCTCGCGCCCTTTGTAAAATGGACCATCGCAGGTTGCGCAGAAATGTACCCCCGCGCCGATGTAATCATCTTCACCTGGTACACCTAGCCGCTTGTATGTGGAGCCGGTAGCAATCAAGACGGCGTTAGAGCGATACATATGTCCTGCGTCCGTCGTAACAAAATGTGCATCCAGGTCGTTCCCAACCCTCACCACATTCTGAGCCGAAAGCAACTCCACTCCATAACGTTTGGCCTGCTCGATGATACGTTCTGCAAACTCTGCGCCCGTCACGCCTTCAGGGAAGCCGGGGTAGTTATCCAGGCGCTCGGTAATACCTGCCTGTCCTCCCAGTCCGCTGCGCTCGATTACCAGGACGTCATAACCATCACGTGCTGCGTAGATAGCTGTTGTCAGGGCAGTTGGACCACCACCCACGATAATCAGATCGTAAAACTCGCATTTGGCCCTGGTCTCCAGGCCTAATTTCGCCGCCAGTTCCGCATTTGACGGTTCGATGAGTATCGAGCCATCCTCGAATACGATGGTGGGGATAGTAAGGCCTCCATTTTGTAATTTCTGCACAAAGTCCTGACCCTCGTTGTCTTCTTCAATGTTGATAAATTCGTAATGGACACGCTGCTCTCCGAGAAATTTTTTACTGCGCTTGCAGTCGCTACACCAGTTAGTGCCATAAAGTTTGATATTGGTATGAGACATGCTGTTCTCCTTTCGGCGTCGAAAGCACCTGGGCGGGCGACCGCGAGGGTCGCCCCTACATTTCAAAGGGGCATCGAGCGAAAATGTAGGGGCGACCCTCGCGGTCGCCCGGATAATACACTAAGGGAGTGGTGGAGCGGCATCGGGTTTTGGAAGTTCGAGCGTATCGCAGTACTCTGTTGCAAGCGTTGCAGATTCGGGATCGTCGGGATGCCACCACCATAGGCGCTGAAAAACACCCGTTTCTTCCGGGGTCCAATGAAAACCAATTTCTCCGATATTGGCATATCCTACGATATATGTTCCAGCTTTCCACTGGCTCAGCCACTCCTCACGATGGAATAGTGCATCCGTCAATCTATTCTTGCGCTTTTCCAGTCTGCGTTCTAACCGATCTGCTCCTTTTATCGATCCGCGTACAATGTTGTGCGTCCCTTTGGGAAGCATTTCAGGATTCTGTTCAGCAGCTAATGACCTTCTCGCTAGCTTGCGCCTGGCTCTTCCAAGTCTTGCTTCCGCAAAGGTTATCGCTCTCAAGGCCAAACCTTTCAGCCTGAACCTTATTCTGACCGGTGGCAGATGAGACATCTGTCCCTGCTCAAAGGTGACATCTTGAGTGTCGGCGGGATGTAACGTGTCGCGTAGATAACGCAAGCGATAGCTTCGATCGGGTGGCGTGTCATTGAATGTGCCTTCAGGCCATCCCCTTGCCGGCAATACTATCTCAGATGCGGATCTTGTTGCGCCTATCAACCTTGGCACTGCCCACCAGAACAGGTAGATCCTTGATCGGATGAGTTGAAGCATTTTCTTAAGGATTTGGCGTTTACTAGCAACCATATCCCAGGCAAAGAAATCTGCCGTTGGCATTTGCGCGTGCCTTAACAGTTGATAGAGATACGGGTAACCCACGGCGAGCATGGCCATCTGGGAGCTTGAGCCTTCATTCCGCAAAGGACTGGAAGTGAAATTGACGATCTTGGCGGTCATCGATCTCGCAAGGTCCCAATATTCCAAAGATGCACCAAACGCATAATGGACATCCCCGGAGAGAAAGACAATGCGATTCATGGCAGCTACGGTACTGAGAATTTTTTGGAAGGTCCCCCACTCTAAATTCCACGCCTCCCGGTCGTATGCATAATTATCTTTGATGCGCAAGCGGCTCCAAAATTGAATAGCCTCCATAAATCCCACACCGAGCACAGGAGCAGCCGAAATAATAATCGTAACATCTACATCCATACGCTCAACAGCGACTATTTGACTCTCTATGGCCTCAGGAGCTAGCAATCCCGGAAAATCGCTTGGGGTTCGATAGAAGCGGTGCGTGCGAGTATCCAACATGATCAACTGGTAGCGAGGGCCAGAAAACGTATAGTTCCATCTGAGCGCCTGATCTGAATGCGTAAGTTCGCCGCTTCCCTCAAAGGAAGCAGGCAAACCGATGATTTCGGTGATCGTTTCCTCCCTCGATTTCGACTCCTCTCCTCGCCAGCTATCAATGGCATTGAGGAGAGCGATACCATTCGGCTCATCATATTGGTCTGGGGTATTGCCCCATGCCTGGAAAAGAGCATATGCCAGCAAGGCATTGCGTACCACTCGACGTCCTAATGGGCTGCCCAGGACCCTGCGGCACCATGCGCCATCCAGAAACCAGTCATCGGTCACATCATGGTCGTCACAAATCGTATAGGTAGCAATGTTCGCCAGTGCCCGGCGCACCTGTGGCAAGGTAGACCGAAAGACGCGTAACCTCTCAATGTGATCAGCGAATGTGGCCTCTGCTTTATCCTGGTGCTTAGGCTGAGGTCGCGCCTCTGGATATACGTCCCAAATATTTTCGGCGCCAGGCAAGTCGTCCGGCCAGAGTACATCCGACCAGGCAAAAAGGTACATAGTAGCGTATTCAGCAAAGGAGAGCAATTGGCATTGCGGTGTGGTCGTAGTGAACAAGACTTTGTTGAGCACGACCTCAGTGCGTCCCCCTGGTGCTAACATACGGGCGGGTATATTTATCAGTGGAAGCACTTCTTCCTTGTTTCCCTCGAGTAGGATATTGCCTGCATCTATCAGTGCAAACAAGAGCGATGCAGCTACATCATCTCCATAAATCTGATCGCCCGTCATGAAAAGCTGTTGGGGGCGATCCGCTGAATTCCCGGCTGCACCTTCGAGTATGGCATCTATCACCGATAGCATCTCCTTACCAACCCCATGTGGTTTGCGACAGGAGCCATGCAGTATCTTGACCTGGTTCAAATCTTCAGGGGGCAAGACGAAACTAGGAAATGGATGCCCTGGATACACCAGGCGATGAAGTAGATCAGCCGATGAAGGATCAATGTTGAGGATGCCGGGCGTGTTGAGATCAGCAAGTGTCTCCGACGCGTTACTCCCGGTCGCGCTCTCAGATTGAAAGAAGAGATTATAATAGTAGAGTTCGCCCCAGGCCAACCGCTCATGCTCGTTTGTGGTACGAGCTGTGACAGCCACAATGTGCAAATGGTCGCCCAGGCGAACTGTTTGGCGTGTTCCCTCCAATTGCTGAACAAGCTTGCCTTCAGCATTACTCCTATAAATACGCAGGGTGACCTGCTGGGATGCCTTTAACGCTAGCCATACAGTGACGGCATGAGGTTCAGTACGCCGTAGCATTGGTCCCGCAAGAATAAGTGGTAAGGACGAGAAGCGTTCTGTTAATGGTGTCCAAGGCATGTGACCTACTACTCCAGACCAGCTACATAACTGGTTATGCAATATCCACGAGATGTGCTTTGCTATTAACGATAACCACTCCGATACGGGAAGACATTCTAAGAATACACTATTTTGTTCTGCTTGAGTACGTGTTACAAAAAAGGAGAAGCAAATCAGCGCAAAACATATCCTGAGAACTGCTTATTTTTCCATTTGTTTGACCACTACCTGTGTAAAGGAATATCAGGATATATTAGAATGCAAATAGATTACGGTTTCTTCATGTGTATTAAGGAAAGATAATGCCAAATCGCACAAACTTAACAGAGGCAGAAGGTACTTTCGTACTTGCGCAACGAGTCGCACGGCTGGCTACTGCTGATGCGGATGGGCGCCCGCACGTCGTACCTGTCTGCTATGCTTTCGACGGTACGCGGTTTTATACACCATTGGATGAAAAGCCAAAGCGTGTGGATGTTGGCAAGTTACGACGTGTACGTAACATCGAAGCACGTCACGAGGCATCACTGCTAATTGACCAATATGATGATGACTGGTCACAATTGGGTTATGTACTGTTACATGGACATGCCGAATTGCTCCAACCAGGAGATCCCCTGCACTCTCAAGCGCTAATATTGCTACGTGAACGCTACTATCAATACAGGATGATGGATTTAGAAAGCCTCCCGGTGATCGTGATTACGCCGGATAGTGTGACATCGTGGGGGCCTGCCATTGCCAGGTAATACTTTGTTCCTCTATCTATCCTTAACTGCTACATCAGCAAACCATAAGTACCTTATACTGGTGCAAAAGGACAAACATAGCTATCATATGGCATGATTACGCGATATTCCCTCTAGCAAAGAGAGGTATGTTAATGCTCCGATGGCGTGCGATGCATATGGAGCACCTGAAAATAGGGCGTTTACACATAGGCATCGGCAGCTATGGACTGACTGCAGTTGGTATCATAGCTGTAGGGGTTTTCATACGTGTGCTACTTTTATCTCAAGGTTGGCCTCACACGACTATGGACGAGGGCACACTAGGTGAGATGGCTATGAATATCGCTTACCACGGTGAACATCCTCTCTTTTTTTATGGACAGAACTACATGGGATCACTCCAGGCTTACCTTGCAGCAGGAGTATTTCACATCTTTGGTGCCTCGCTGTTCTCACTACGTATTGGCCTGGTTTTTCTGTTTGTCCTGTTTCTCATCAGTATGTACCTGCTAGCAAGCTTACTCTATACGAAGAAGCTTGCTCTCTATTCGATTCTTCTGCTGAGTTTGGGAGCCAGCAATCTTATTTACCGAGAGCTTCAAGCAATTGGCGGTTATCCTGAATCATTGCTGTTTGGCTCCCTCACAATTCTATTTGCCTCCTGGCTCGCACTCACATCAGATTTAAAAGTATCACCGGGTCGTCAAAGATGGCGCATGGTCACCTATTTTGGTTGGGGAGTCGCTGTAGGACTTGGCCTATGGAGCGACTTACTTGTCGTTCCAATGGTAGTGATGTCAGGATTGCTCTTGCTACTCTTCTGCTTGCGGGACATGCGTACATGGGCACTTTTATACCTGTTGCTGGGTCTCGCCATAGGTGGATTGCCTCTAATTATCTACAATCTACATGCAAACCACAATAACAATACGTTAGCTACAGTGATTATTCTCTACCATGGAGGAGCCGCTCATGGATCGGTGCATCAACTGCTTACTCACAGCATTATCAGCACTTTACTGATTAGCTTACCTACTATTTCCAGCTACAACCCGGTATGTGATGTCTCATCAACTCTATTCTTTGGTGGGAAAGGTCCCGGCGCTATCCAATGCGCGGTATTTCAGGGTGCCTGGTCACTCATCTTTATTGCGCTCTGGATAACCGCCGTCTTTCTCGCCATCAGATCTATTTGGAAGCTAGTGCATCAGACTCCTTCAAGCGCACGAACCCTTGATGATAAGCAAGATATCATCCGTTCTTGTACCCACCTGGCTGTACTACCATCGGCAGGAATCTCATTTCTACTTTTCGCAATCAGTCCAACTGCCACACTTTCACCGTATCTAGACGCACGCTATTTGCTTTGTGTGTTGATCGCAATTCCTGCCGTGATCTATCCCCTCCGGAACGCCGCAACAAGTGGAGACAGAGAAGCCCTGGGAAGATTCGCGAGGATTATCAAAGTAGATTCCAAACGCTTTATCTTAGTGTGCATTGCTCTCATGTTTCTAATAGGAACCGTAAGAACCTTTGGCGAGATTCCCAGTACACAGGCGACGAATCAGCAACAGGAGGAACTTGTTCAGCAACTCTTGCGCATCGGCGCCAAACACATCTACTCCGATTTTTGGAGTTGTGATCGCATCGTCTTCCAGAGTTATCAGCAAATCGCCTGTAGTGTAATGACCGAGCAGTTACAACATTTTAGTGACCGCTACAAACCAAATGGTGTGATAGTGCAATCCGACCCAGGCGCGAGTTATGTGTTTCCCATCTACTCACCACAAGCACATGCCTCTGCCCTGCGCTTTTCAAACTCGCATAGGCCTTACCGGCACTTCATCTTAGATGGGTATGTCGTCTACCAACCAGAGTAAATTCTGGCAAGGGGATATATTTAGAGGGCTGGTAAACGCTTTGTCTTTCGCAAAGTCTCCACAAAACGCTGAAAACCCATTGACTCAGCTATTGCACGCACACGCCGAAATCCTTCGCCATAGACCGGGTTCTGGTTCCTTTCAATGCCCTCAGCGAAATAGCGACTCTCAGGTGTATTCAACTGAGTATAGTAGCGATAGGAGAGTAGTTCGCAGAATCCCTCTTCGGCCCATGTTGGCAGGCCCTTAATATCGTGTACAATCAGCCAGACATGGCCTAGCTCATGAATTGTGACGCCCTGGAACAACGTAGTTGGTAAACCTTCCAGAACAGCGACACCGCTCACTTCGGTACGAATTATCTTTCCATTCAGGGTGTGCGTTGTACTCAACGTAACGCCCAACGAATCTGTTCCAACGCGCCCTTTGAGTAACTCCGCCAGCTTAGGTCTATCACGTAGCTCCAGGGAGAGGTGCAGGTTGTTGTATATAAGACCCTGGCCATTGATCCAGCGTATTAAATGAGAAAAGATTGGCCTGGCCTGGTCGACTGTTTCGATGGCACTGGCTCGACAGACTGGACAGCGAATACTACCTATATTCTTCACGTCCTGCTCTTGCTGCTGGGGAGGAACTAGACGACCACAAAATGAACATGCTGGATATTTACCTTTGTGCTCTTTGCAGAATTTTGTGCCCCAGTGATCTACCAGGTACTCACCTATCAGCGGCTTGCCACAGTAGGCGCAACGTGGAGCTACGCGTTGAAGATAACATTCGGTGTGATATGGCGCTCCCTCGTGCAGTTGGAACTGTGTATCGCCGATAGGTTTATGGCAGGCAGCGCAAAGGAAATGCTCTGGGTGCCAGGTGGCTCCTAGCGCCGTAAAGTAGCTTCCCCAGATTGGC
>WNGJ01031595.1_pt1 | contig 12153 bp, 9 predicted proteins | sample 5400611 | NCBI WGS metagenome assembly WNGJ01 (sample SAMN13153375, study PRJNA577476) | soil metagenome | isolation source: 40 cm soil or saprolite under Garry oak tree replicate 1 | place: USA:California | collected 2016-06-15 | reverse complement strand
ATGGCCGTGGTGATTCTGGGCGGCCTGGCCACATCGACGCTGCTCAACCTGTTCGTGCTGCCATCGCTCTACCTACGCTTCGGTCGGCCGCGCACGGCCGGCGCCGCCGCGGCAGCGGCGGCGCCGATGCCCGGGCACCCGGCACCGGCAAGATGCCCCCGCAGCCCGGACCCGCCGACGATCCTCACCAGGGCCGGTTCGACCCTCACCGCCGCCGCATGCTGGCGTCGATGGCCGCTGTGACGGCACCGCTGGTCACGGTCACCGGCGTCGCCGCCGCCCGCATGGACGCGCCCGCGTACCACTGCGAGCTGAAGCCGCTCGCGCCGCAGCCGTTAGCAAACCTGGTCGTATAGCGCCCAGGCTGGAGGGCATTGATCAGATAGCTGCCGTCGGCGGCGGTCACCGCGGTCACCGGCGGGCCCCCGGCGAGCGGGCCCAGCCCGGCAGCGGTCACGCACAGACCAGTGACCGGCACATCGCGCGCCGCCTCGGTCGCTGTGCCCGTGACCCCGCCGTCGTCGGCTAGCGCCGCGTCGACGCCGCCGTGCTGCTGCCCTGCGGTGACCTTGACCAGCGCCGCTGTTGCCTGGCTCGTCTGGTCCTTGTACCAGGTCGATGCCACTGCGGCGAGTTCGCCGACGCAGACCGGCGAAAAGTAGACCTGATAGGTGCCGGGCGCGAGGCCGGCGATCACGTAACTTCCGCGCAGCCCCGTCTCGGCCAGGCCAGGGCCGCCCGGCCCGGAGACGGGGATAGCGTTGACGCACATGCCAGGGACGGCGGCGTCGGAACTGCCATCGGCCACATGCCCGGCGATCGATCCCATGACGGGCAGCGTGATCTTGACCCCTGTCGTAGCTTTCGACCCGGTGACCTGCACGTCTTTCCTGATAACCACGCGCTGGCCGAACCCGGGATCCCAGCAAGCTGCCAGGTCGTAGCGCCCGGCCCGCAGATGCGGCAGCCGGTAGTAGCCGTCCTTGTCGGTAATAGCACCGAAACCGAGCTCGTTGCCTGCCGCATCCATCACCCTGACGAAACAGAGCCCGCGCGGCGGCTTGCCAGTGGCGGAGATGACGCGTCCCGACACCGATCCTCCTGCGGTCAATGCGGTGCCGATGCCCGGCGTATTGCGGCCGGCCCGGACCGTCACGGGATGCGCGGACACCTCGCTCGCTGCGGCTGGGTACCACTGGGGCGCATAACGCTCGGCAGCACCGCACGGACCGAACTGAACGGCATACTGGCCAGGCGGCAAGCCGTTGATCCGGTACTGCCCGACGTGGCCGGCGCCTGTGGCGGGCTGTCGAAAGGATCTGGTCCGGCCATATTCTGCGCTCTTACGCAGATACCGCTGAGCGGATCGCCGGCCGTGTTCCTGACCGTGCCGGAGATCGAACCGCCCGCGGCCAGTGCGGCGCTGATTCCCGTTGTCGTCACTCCGCCGACGACTGAGATAAGGCTGGCGGACTGGATGACGGGCCTCGCCCTGAACCATTGCGCGGCGTATCTGGTTCCATCGCACGGGCCGAACTCGGCGTAGTAGTTGCCCGGCGGCAGGTCGCGGATTGAGTATGAGCCGTCCTTCTTTGCTTGGGCGTATCCGCTGAAATTAGCAATGGGAAACCATGGCAAGGCAAAGTTGATCCCCGGATTCTCGAGGGCGCTCGGCAGGGCAAGGAATGCGCACGCACCAGGCAGCGGCAGACCCGCCCTGTTCGTCATGGTCCCCGTGACGGTGCCTCCAGGCGGCAGCCGGCCGTCAACGCCAGATTTGATCTCGCCCGACGCGACGGACAACTGGGTCGCCTGCGCTGGATTCGAGCGCTCCGGATAGAACTGCGGCGCGTGACTGCCGCGGTCGCCGCAGCCGCCGACGAAGCCGATCAGATATCTGCCTGCCCTCAGTCCGCGGATCGAGTACGATCCGTCCGTGCTGGTCACCGCTGCCGTGTAGTTGCCGTTCTCCCAGACGCAGATACCCGGAACCGGCGTCCCGCGGGTGTCAGTCACGGTGCCTGTGATCTCCGCGCCGGACGGCAGGAGGCCGTTGACGTGGCCGGTCCGCTTCCCCGCTGTGACCGAAACAGGATGTGGCAGTTGCACGCCGAGATAGCTGCCAGAATTGCCGCAGTCGGGAGTGAACCGCACGCTGTATCGACCCGTGGCCATACCGGTTAGCGAGTAACTGCCGTCTTTGCCGGTCACAACTCGGAACTGGTACAGTCCGGCTGGGTCACCGACGTAATGAAGACGCAGATCCCGGCGAGGCGCTGTCCGCTGCTCTTCGACCTGACCGTTCCCGAGAGGGATCCGCCGGTGCCAAGCCAGGCGTCGATGTGCCGCACGTGCTGGCCGGACCGCAGGTGCAGGACGGTAGCTTTCGCCGGCGTCGGCGACCGTTTCCAGAACTGCGGCGCGTAGTTGCCCGTGTTGCGGCATCCCCTGGTGAACATGACAAGGTACTTGCCTGGCCGCAAGCCGATGCCGGCGAAGCTGTAGCCGCCTTGTCGCGATGTCCCGACGCCGCAGTCGCTGTACGTCAGCGCGTAAGCACCGGGTGCGAGCCCTGCGATGAGGAACCGGCCGTCAGGCGTGGTCAAGGCGCTCTGGCTGCGGCCACGCGTGCTCGCCGTCACGCAGATCCGCGACAGCGCCCGGCCGGCCAGGTCGCGTACCTGGCCCGTGACGGTGCCTGGTGCGCCGTGCGCTCGTCCCTGAACGGATGCCGGGACTGCACTCCCGCCCCACGCCGCTCCGGTCACGTGACGGCTGGCGGGAGAAGCCGGCCCGCTGACTCCCGCACCGGCGGGGGTCGCCTGGCTCCCGACCATGACGCGGACGCGACCAGGACTGGCAACCGGCGGAAGGCGCGAAAATACACCCGCGAAGCATATTGCCGAACATGTCGGTTATCTAGGGTCTGCCGGAGCCAGCTCTGCGTCGGCGGTTGCGCAGCGGTTAATGCCCGTCGCGGCGGAAACGTCGTTCCCAGGTGCGCTCCCTGATCAGCACGCCGTCGCGACGGAGCTCGCGGCGGAACCGGTAGCGCAGCGAACCGGCGTCACCGTCCAGGTCGAGTGCCGAGCTGAAGACGAGCAGCCGGTCAGGCAGATGCACCTCGGTCCGCGCCTCACCCCTGGCGGCCGCCTCGGCGGGCCGGGCGTCGTCGACCTCGTACCGCAGGTACTCCTCGTCGACGACCCGTCCCCACGGGAACTCGCTGCCCGCGGTACCGCGCCAGGAAATGGCGGCGACGCCCTCGTCGTCGCGGACCAGCGTCCACCTGACCGGGAGCACGTCTCCCCAGCTTCGGACGCCGTCCAGTTCCTCGGTCGGTTCGATTGCGGCGAAGACCGGCACCGGGCGTTCCGCCGCGGGCACGACCGGCAGCGCCAGCCTGGTCCCGGTCGCGCCGAGCCGCACGGTCGCGGTCGCAGGATGCGGGGTTGGCCAGATCATCGGCCACATCGCGTTGGAGATTGCCAGCCGGATCCTGTGCCCGCGCGGGAACACCCACGAGCACGCGTGCAGCTGCAGCGGCAGCCAGTCGGGCTCGGGCTCACCCCCGGTGCCGGGGCGACCCGGCACCGGCCTGGCCGGGTCGCGGAGCGGGTCAGCGCGGTCGGAACGGCCGCCGCCGGCGACCAGCGTGGTAGTCCCGTCGGGCGCCACGTCGCTCACCCTGGCGAACCAGTTCAGCGGCGAAGCGTCAGCGCCGCCGTGGATGTCGACCCGGCAGAACCCGAGTATCTCCAGATCGGCCTCGAGTGGCGCCGTGTCGAACACCAGGCTGTAGGCGTCGGCGCCGCGCTGGTCCACGGTCAGCTCGCCCCACCAGTGGCCGGCCTCCACCCCGGCCGACGGCACGTAACGCAGCCGCTCGGACTCATCGGGGCCAGGCTCCGCGGACAGCGCCCGCCCTGGCCCGCAGTACAGCACCTCGTTCCTGGTCCTGGCGGGCGGCAGCGCGTCCTCGCTGCGCCAGCACCCTGGCAGCTCGGTCAGGTCGGGATGGGGCGGCCGCCAGGTCTGCACGTACACGTCGGCCATCGGTTCGCCGAGCAGGCCGGTGTCGATGCCCTTGAGCCAGTGCTCCCACCAGCGGACCGCGTGTGCCCGCCACTCGACCGCCGGGCCGGGCACAGCCTGGTGCGGCCAGGTGTGGTTCCACGGGCCGATCAGCGCCCTGACCGGCGCGCGGCTGTTCTGGGTCATCCTGAACACCGAGTCGCGGTAGCCGTCCCACCACCCGGTGATCAGGAAGGCCGGGATCGTGAGCCTGGAATAGTCGGTGCGCAGCGTGTTGCGCAGCCAGTAGGGGCCGTCCTGCTGCTGCGCCAGCCAGGTCAAGAGCCACGGCTCGGCGTCGAACCGGCGTGCGAGCACCTCCTCGTCGAGCGGGTACTCCGGCGACGGCGGCAGCATGTTCAGCTGGTCGATCATCACGGAGTACTCGTCGAGGTGCAACAGCCCGTCGATGTAGTGCACGTCGTCGTGGAACATGTCGTCGGACGCCTCGACCGCGATGATGGCCTTGAGCGCGGCCGGCGGCGGCTGGCGCGCCGCGATCTGGATCGAGTTGAAGCCGCCCCAGGAAATGCCCCACATGCCAACCGAGCCGGTGCACCAGGGCTGCCCGGCCAGCCAGGCGATCACCGACTCCGCGTCGCGCTGCTCCTGCTCGGTGTACTCGCCCGCGGGCAGTTCGCCCTCGCTGTTGCCTGTGCCCCTGATGTCGACCCTGGCGCCGACGATGCCGTGCCTGGTCAGGTACGAGTTCAGCTCCAGGTTCCGCCCGGCCGAGTCATCCTTGCGGTACGGGAGGTACTCGAGCACCACGGGGACCGGCGTGGCATCCGCGTCCGGCGGCAGGTAGAGCGTGGCCGCGAGGGCGACGCCGTCAGGCATCGGGATGCGCTCCTCGCGGATCACGGTCGCGAAGGCCGGCGCGGCCGATGCGTCGGTCACGAGGTGCTCCCTTCAGGCGTTCCCGGCACGGAGACGGCGCTCCGCAACAGCTCGACGAACTGGGCCATCCGCTGCTCGCGCAGCGCAGGTGACTGCGTGAAGTAGCCGAACAGCCCGGGGTCGAGTTCCTCGGTCACGATCGCGTCCTGGCAGCGGTCGATCAGCCAGTCGACCAGCGAGATGATCAGCCCGATCTCGATATCACGCCTGACCTCGCCGCGGTCGACGCCGAACTGGACGAACTCCCTCGTCCCGTACGGGTCCTCGGTCTGCATGAACTTGGTGATCTCGCGCTTGAGCGCCAGGTCGGAGCAGTAGCTGCCGATCAGCACGACCCGGTACGGGATCCAGTCCTCGTGGATCATGTGCGGCGTGTGCCCGAGCCAGTAGCTGATCGTCGCGAAGAAGCCCTGGTCGAGCACGTCGGCCGGAGCCTGCAGATACCGGCTGAACGTCCGGGTGGCGGATTCGTAGGCGGCCAGGAACAGGCCAGCCTTGCTGCCGAAGTACCCGAAGACCGCCCCCTTCGACACCCCGGCGGCCGCCGCGATCGTCTCGGCCCTGGCGCCCTCGTAGCCGTGCCGGGCGAAGTGCTCCATCGCGATCGCGACGATCCTGTCCTGTTTCGCCCGCTGCCGCTCGCCCGCTCGCAGCGCTGGTCGGCGTGCAGGCCGCATCGTAGTCACTACTTGACCAGAAGTCATTTAACCGCCATCGCCGTGCCATTGACATCGCCCAAGCTAACATCGCATACTCGGCAAAATCCATACTTGTTAACAGACCTCAGGTCAATTTCGGCGCCCGTGCCGGGCGCCCGATCCAGAAGGCCGGCGCATGAGCACGCAGCCGCCCCGTCCCCCTCCCGCCTCCGCCATGCTGCTCCGCCCCCTCGAGTTCCCGGGGCCGGCGCGGGTGGGAGAACCGCGGTGAGGGCGGACCAGTGGGACGCGATCGTCGTGGGGGCCGGGCATAACGGGCTCACCGCGGGAGCGCTGCTCGCCAAGGCCGGGCTCGCCACGCTGGTGCTCGAGCGGCGGGACGTGATCGGCGGCGCCTGCGTCACCGAGGAGATCGCGCCTGGCTGCCGCGCGTCAACGACTTCGTACATCGCGAGCATGCTGCGGCCCGAGGTGATCAGGACCCTGCGACTCGGCGCGCACGGTCTGCGGATGGTCCCGTGCGAGCCGGCCGTCCAGGTGGCGCTCGAAGGCGGCGAGGTGCTCGCGAGCTGGGCCGATCCGGCCAGGACGAGGGCTGAGATCACGCGCTACTCGGCCAGGGACGCCCGCGCCTTCGACGAGGCGACCAGGGAACTGCGCGAGCTGTCCGCCCGGCTGCAGCCGATGCTCACCGAGCTGCCGCCGGACACCAGGGCCGGCAAGCTGCGCGGGGCCGCCGAGCTGGTCAGGATCGGCGGCGGGCTGCGCGGCCTGCGGGGCCAGGACATCGAGGGACTGACCAGGCTGGTCTCCGCCAGCCTCGGCGACTACATCGATGCCCGCTTGATCAGGACGAGCAGGGTTTCTTCGGGCACGTGATCGGCGGCATGGGCGCGATCAGCGACGCGATCGCTGCGGCCGGCCGCGACCACGGCATGCAGATCAGGACCGGCGCGGACGTCGCTGCGATCACGGTCGCCGGCGGGATGGCGACCGGCGTCGCGCTGGCGGACGGGTCCGAGCTTTCCGCTGGCGTGGTCTTGTCCTGCGCCGACCCCAAGCGGACGTTCCTGAAGCTGGTCGACAAGACCGAGCTGCCTGAGGACTTCCGCGACGCGGTCGCGGCCATCAAGATGGACGGCCCGTGCGCCAAGGTCAACCTGGTGCTCGATGCCGAGCCTGCCGTGCTCGGCATGCCGCAGGACGCGGGCCCCGGGCAGCGGGCGCTGTTCACGCTCCCGCCGAGCTTGGATGTCGCCGACCGGTGCTATGACCGGTCCAAGCGCGGCGAGATCGCCGGCGCCGACGAGCTGTTCGTCGACTGCGTGGTCGCCTCCTGCGTGGACGACACGCTGGCCCCGCCAGGCAGGCACATCATGACCTGTTTCGTGCAGTACGTGCCCTACCGGCTCGCCGAGGGGAACTGGGACAAGCGCCGGGACGAGCTCGGCGACAAGGTTCTCGCCCGTATCGGCACGTTCGCCCCGAACGTGCCGTCCGCGGTCGTGGCCAGGCAGGTCCTGACGCCGCTCGACCTGGAGCGCGGCTACGGCCTGACCGAGGGCAACATCTTCCACGGCGACATCAGGTTCGACCAGCTCTTCCACATGCGGCCGGTGCCAGGCTGGGCCAGGTACGCGACCCCGATCCGCGGGCTGTACCTGTGCGGGGCGGGCGCGCATCCCGGCGGCGGGGTGACCGGAGCTCCCGGTTACAACGCGGCTCGCCAGGTGCTCAGGCAGCTTCAAGGTCGTGCCGCAGGCACGCGAGGAGCAGGTCGTGCCGGAGGCACGCGGGGAGCAGCACGTGCCGGAGGCACGCGGGGAGCAGCACGTGCCGGAGGCACGCGGGGAACACAGCGCCGCTGGGGTCGGCGATGACGCGTCGCGCCGGAGGCGCGCCAATGACGCGTCGTGCCGGAGGCGCGCCAATGACGCGTCGCGCCGGAGGCGCGCCGGATGTGCTGATCGTCGGTGCCGGGGTGATCGGGGCCGCGACGGCCTTCCACCTGACCAGGCTCGGCGCCGCGACGGTGGCCGTGCTCGACCGGGACGCGGTGGGCTCGGGGATGTCGGGCAGGTCATCGGCGCTGGTGCGGATGCACTACACGTTCCCGCCCGAGGTCGACCTGGCGGTGCGCAGCGACACGATGTTCGACGCCTGGACCGACCTCACCGGACGGCCGGCCTGCGTGCGCCGCACCGGCTTCGTGCGCCTGGTTGCGAAGGAAGAAACTGACCTGCTCCGGGCGAACGTCGCCATGCAGCGCGAGCACGGCGCGCGTGCCGACGTAATCGACGCCGCCGAGCTGGCCACGCTCGCCCCAGGGCTGCGCACCGACGACATCGAGTGCGCCGCGTGGGAGCCGCACGGCGGGTACGGCGACGGTGCGGTCGTGGCCGGTGACCTGCTGGCGGCCGCCAGGGAGGCCGGCGCGGCCTACCGGCCGGGTATGCGGGTCAGGGCGCTACTCACCGACGGCGACCGGGTCATCGGGGTGCGGACCGGCGAAGGCCGGGTACACGCGGGAATCACCGTGCTGGCCGCCGGCGTCTGGTCGCCGCCGCTGCTCGCCGCGGCCGATGTCGACCTGCCTATCGAGACCGAGCTGCACCACGTCGCGGTGGTGCAGCATCACGCGGGGGGCGGCGCGAGCGTGGCATGCATCGACTCGACGACGCAGACCTACTTCCGCCCGGAGGCCGCGGGGGAGCGGACGCTGATCGGCACCTTCACCGGGCCGCGCGGCGCCGACCCGGACCTGGTCTCGGTCAGGGCCCGGGAGGCCGGGCTGGCCGAGCTGGTCGGTTCGGCGGCCCGCCGGGTTCCCGCGCTGGGAGATGCGGGCATCGCCGCCGGTATCACCGGGGTGTACGACATGACGCCAGACGCCAGGCCGATGCTCGGCGAGGTGCCTGGCCGTCCCGGGCTGGTGCTCGCCGCGGGGTTCTCCGGCATGGGGTTCAAGATCTCCCCGGCGGTCGGCGAGGCGCTCGCTGAGTTCCTGCTCACCGGCGCGGCTACGCGGGTCGACCTCGCCGCGTTCCGGCCAGGCAGGTTCGCCGACGGCCAGCCGATCCACCCGGACCTGAGTTATGCCGACGACTGAGCCTGTCGACGCGAAGGCCGGCGCTTCCGGCCGGATGCGAGGGAGGTAGCGGTGCTTCCGCCAGACGGGGTGACCGCCCAGCCCGGCATACCGCTGGAGCTGAGCCTGCCGAAGGCGAGCTTCGTCTCCGAGGCTGAGTTCGGCCGCGAGCGCGAGGTCATCTTGTTCGCCGACTGGTTCTGCGTCGGGCGCGCCGAGAGCCTGGCCGCGCCCGGTGACTTCCTGACGGCCGACATCGCCGGGGAGAGCGTCCTCGTGGTCCGCGGCGACGACCGCGGCCTCCGCGGCTTCTACAACCTCTGCCGGCATCGCGGCTCGCGGCTCGTACCCGCCGAGGAGGCCGTGCCGGCGATGGCCGGCGACGGCGCGGCGGCGGGCGGTTCGCCCATCCCGGCCGGGGAATCCGGCTGGCGCACCGGCTGCTTCGCCGGATCGATCAGGTGCCCGTACCACGCCTGGACGTACGGCCTCGACGGCACGCTCAGGTCAGCGCCGTTCCTGCCCGGCCTGCGCAACCACCGGGCGGCGCTGTCGTTGCACCCGGTCGACGTGGACACGTGGGGCGGCTTCGTGTTCGCCAGGCTGGAGCCTGGCGCGGGGCCGTCGCTGGCTGAATCGCTCGGTCCGGTTCCCGGGCGCGTCGCCGCGTACCGGCTCGCTGACCTGAGATCCGGCGCCCGGCTGAGCTACCAGGTCGCGGCGAACTGGCAGGTCGTGCTCGAGAACTACAACGAGTGCTACCACTGCGGCCCTGTGCACCCTGAGCTATGCGATTTGGTACCTGACTTCACCCGCAGCGGCGGCGACGTCGACTGGGAACGAGGCGTGCCGCACCGCGGCGGCGCCTACACCTTCACCGCGACGGGGACGACCACGCGGCAGCCGCTGCCCGGCCTGTCCGAGGCGGAGCGGACGAGGCACTTCGGTGACCTGGTGCTGCCGAACCTGATGATCAGCCTGTCGGCCGACCACGTGGCGGCCTTCACGCTCTGGCCGCGGTCGGCGGGACAGACGACCGTCGTCTGCGATTTCCTGTTCCACCCCGACGAGATAGCCAGGCCGGACTTCGATCCGGGCGACGCGGTCAGCTTCTGGGACCTGGTGAACCGGCAGGACTGGCTGATCTGCGAGCGCGTGCAGGACGGCATGACCTCGCGCCGGTTCACGGCCGGCTATCTCGCCCCCATGGAAGAGCCGAGCGCCGACGTCCGCAAGTACGTTGCCGCCCGGCTCGGTTCGGTTCCCGCTACCAAGGAGGCGACTCCTTCATGACAGAACGCAATCAGTCCCCGCGGCCAGGCGGCGGCCCCGGTGCGTGGGCGGCGCCAGTGGACCGGCGCGGGTTCCTGCGCCTGACCGGCGCGGCGGGTGCGCTTGGCGCGGTCGGCGGCCCGCTGCTGGCCGCGTGCTCGACGACACCAGGCGGTCAGACGGCCATCAAGAAGGCCGGCATCAAGATCAAGGAGTACGTCCCCGGGCCACAACCGGTCTCCGGCGGCCACTACGGCGGTACGGTCCGGGTGTCCTGGGCGGATCCGCCTGATTCGCTCGATCCCGCACTCGGCGAGAACCTGACGGCCTGGGACTGCCTCACCGAGCTGGTCTATTTCGGCGCCCTGATGGCCTACGACAAGACATTCGGCGGACCAGTGCCGAACCTCGCCGCCGCCATGCCGCAGATCAGCAACGACGGCACGACCCTGACGTTCCGCATCCGGCCTGACGCGAAGTTCCACACGGGCAGGAAGATCGTCGCCTCGGACTTCAAGTACGCGTGGGAACGGATGCTCGACCCCAAGCTCCAGTCCTGGGGCGCGAGCTACCTGTCGTCGGTGGTCGGCGCGAACCAGGTCATGGGCGGCAAGACCAAGCAGCTCGAAGGTGTCGAGGCGCAGGGCGACAGCACGCTGGTCGTGCACCTGACCGCGCCGGACTTCACGATCCTGAACGCCCTCACGCAGCCGATCACGGCGCCAGTGCCGAGCGAGTCCGTCGAGAAGCTCGGCAAGCAGTTCGCCCAGACCCCGGTCGGCTACGGCCCGTTCAAGATCGTATCTTTCGACCAGACGGGCCAGATGGCGCGGTTCGAGCGGAACCCGGACTACTTCTACCCCGGGCCTGCCCTACCTGGACGCCGTCGAGTACCACTGGGGCGTCGACCCGCAGGTCCAGCTGCAGCAGCTCGAGCACGGCGACGCCGACATCATCGGGAACGGCCTGCCGCCCAGCGAGGCCGGCCAGGTGCTGGCTGCGCCGACGACCAGGCCGCTAGCCAAATCCAGGCCGTCGCCCGGCAACATCTGGCTGACCATGTACCCGGAGACGGTGCCCGAGTTCCGCGACCGGACGGTCAGGCAGGCGATGAACTGGGCGATCGACAAGGTCGCGCTCGGCAAGATCACCTACGGCACTGCCGCGCCGTGGGGCGCGCCGTTCCCCAAGGAGCTGGCTGACTTCGCGGCCACCTTCACCCCGTACGGCTACGACCCAGGACGGGCCAAGGCGATGCTCGCGCAGGCGGGTCTGAAGAAGGGCTTCAGCGTGACGCTGTCGGTGGCCTCCGATCCGCCGTTCCCCGCCATCGCCCAGGTCGTCCAGCAGCAGTACGCGGCCATCGGCGTGCACGTCGCGCTCAGCCAGGTCGATTCCAACGCGCTGTACAGCCTGGAGTACGCGCAGCAGGGCGGGCGCAAGAAACTGCAGATGTCCACCGACTCCTGGTACATGGTCCAGCCGACGCCTGCCGACGAGGTCAACGCGCTGTACGTGACCAGGGCGTCGAGCAACTACTGCGGCTACTCCAACCCCGACGTCGACGCGCTGGCCAAGCAGGCGCTGACCGAGTTCGACGTGGCGGCGCGGAACAAGCTGTACGCGCAGATACAGCAGCGGATCGGGCAGGACGCGCCATTCGTGTTCCTCGCCTCCACCGACTGGCTGGCAGGCGTCTCCCAGCGGATCCAGAACTATCAGTACCGCGGCGAGACCTACAGCTACTACGACCGGATGTGGGTGTAGGCCGGTGTCGTCCCTGGCTGACGCCTCCGGGCCGGCTGCCAGGGCTAGCACCACGGCTCGGTGGCTGCGGCGGCGCTGGCCCTGGCAGCTCGTCGCGGGCGCGGCCGTGCTGGTCGTCTTCGCCGGGCTGGCGTTCGCGGCCCCGCTGTTCGGCAGCCCGACGCACCAGGACCTGACGCACGCGCTCGGTCCGACGGGGCTGCCGGTGGGCCCGAGCGGGCGGTACCCGCTCGGGGCCGACCTGCTCGGCAGGAACGAGCTGGTCAGGCTCGTCTACGGGATCAGGGTGTCGCTGATCGTCGCGATAGTCTCCAACGCAACGTCGATCGTGATCGGCGCCGCTGTCGGGTTGTTCGCCGGCTACTTCCGCGGGCCCGTCGAGCAGTTGCTGAT
>WNGJ01006793.1_pt1 | contig 12153 bp, 13 predicted proteins | sample 5400611 | NCBI WGS metagenome assembly WNGJ01 (sample SAMN13153375, study PRJNA577476) | soil metagenome | isolation source: 40 cm soil or saprolite under Garry oak tree replicate 1 | place: USA:California | collected 2016-06-15 | reverse complement strand
GCAACCAGTTGACCGGCAGCCAGTCTAACCACTGACCTGTTCCCAGAGACCCCGGTGCGCACGGACGCACCGGGGTCTCCTCACCCCAGCCAGCGCCGAAAGCTGAGAGAGCGTTAATTGCCACGCCTCATTCCTTGCGAGTTAGAAGCAAGTCAGCAGGTTTCATACCTAGCGCTTTTGTGTTGTTTATCAAGGTGCCACGCTGGAACCGCGACCGCTTTGGTCTGGACAAGCAGCACTGCCTGGATGCTCTCTGCGTTGGGGATCTGGTTGGCGTCCACTTGCCTGTGATGCGCACGCTGCTCATCACAGCGCAGGGACGCGGCAGGTATCAACGCACGAACGTGGATGCCTCAGGTTTTCCGCGAGGCTACTTGACCAGAGAAAAGCGTCTCCACGGCTTTTCCACCGGTGACCTGGTACGGGCACAGGTGCCGGGGCATCTCAAAACAGGAGGCATCCAGGTGGGACGGGTTGCAGTACGCACATCCGGCTCATTCCGGGTGGGGAGGGTCGATGGGATCAATGTCAAATACTGCCGTATAGTCCAACGTCTGGACGGCTACGGCTATGCCTTGCATTGAAAGCAAGGAAGGCGGCGCTTCCTCCCCGCGCGTCAATCGCGGGAGCCTCCGCGCCGCTTTAAGGTGACCAAACTCCTACAGCGAAACTCAGATGTGGTATACTGCTCACAAAGTAAATGTATATTTCAGAGTAATAAGCGGTACCATTACTTTTTATAGCGCCTACACTGAAAATCGATGATTGGAAAAAGGCTTACTACCACCACCACGAACTACATAATGAGGTGGTCCGATGATCAATGCCGAAGCTCAATTGACAATTCGCTTGCTTGGTACTCCGGAGATCCAGATTGCAGGAGCACCTCTTCTCACCTTACATAACAATAAAGCCCGGGCGCTCCTGTTCTACTTAGCGGCTACTGGACAGGTTCATTCGCGTGATCATCTCGCGAGCCTTCTTTGGAGTGAAACCTCGGATAGTAATGCGCGCCATTCGTTACGTACCAGTCTCTACTATCTTCGCCAAGTCTTGCAAGCTGAGGGGACAAGCGAAATACTTATTGGGGACGGTGATCAAGTGTATCTCAGGCTTGGTGATGATGCATGCGACATTCGTCGCTTTCATCGATTATTGACTGCAGGCGGCGAGGAAGCGTTGAGCGAGGCTATTTCCTTGTATCGTGGCCCGCTACTACAGGGCTTTGCACTTTCAGAGGCGCCTGTTTTTGAAGAGTGGGTACGGTTTGAGGAAGCGAGGTTACATCATGCCTACCCTGGCGCGCTGCAGCAGCTGGCGTCCCTGGCAGAAGCACGGCAGTCATGGGATGAGGCGATTGGCTATGTCCAGAGGATTGTTCAGCTTGATCCGCTGGCCGAAGAAGTAATTAAGCCTACTGGAAGCGAGTGGTGCCGATGAACGAGTTCCATTATACCTCTTATGCTCAGGAAGTTATCTTTGGAGCTGGCTCGCTGGCTCGACTAGGAAATGTCATAGAACAGTTTCACTGGCGGCGTTTAATGCTCTGCTCGACTGGCTCTATGCGCCGGGGAGGTCATATCGCGTCGATTGAGAAAGCGCTTGGAAGTCGATTGGTAGTGGTCTACGAACATGTTCAACCACATGTTCCCGATTTCCAGGTTGAAGTAGCTCTGGCGTTGGCGATCGAGAAAGAGGTTGATGCGCTCATCGGTATGGGTGGAGGCAGTCCGATCGGGATGGCAAAAGCTGTCAGTCTGGCATTGGAGGAGAAACGCACCGGTCGACCAGCGCGAGCCGCATTTCCTACTGACCAGCCGCTCGTGCCTGTAGTCGCTATACCCACTACCTATGCAGGTTCTGAGATGACACCGGTCTATGGCATTACCTACCATAACAAGGGATCAGCTCGTAAGATTACGGTAACGGACCCCAAAGTCACACCAAAACTTACGATGTATGATCCGTTGTTAACGCTTGATCTCTCACCGGATATGACCGCATCGACCGGTATCAATGCGTTGGCCCACTGCATCGAAGCCCTGTACTCGATTACGCGCAATCCGCTCTCCACGTCAGCGGCGCTTCGTGGTGTGCATGCTATTTATACTGCGCTACCGCGTTGCTACGCTATTGGTGACGACCTGGAAGCCCGTACGGAAATGCTGGTAGGAGCGTTTCTGGCTGGCACGGCGCTTGCTCATGTCACAATGGCTTTGCATCATGGTTTATGTCACACTCTGGGTGGTGTGGCAGGTGTGCCGCATGGTGTCGCCAATAGCATCGTGCTACCCCATGCTATGCGCTTCAACCTGGATGCGACTGCTCCACAACTAGCTCAGGCTGCTGAAGCCATGGGAATTGGGCGCGATAAATCTGGCCCCTACGAAAGTGAAGAGGGTGCCGCTGAGGAAGCTGTGCAAAGAATCTACGATTTGATTGGGCAAATGAATTTGCCCCAACACCTGCGCGATGTTGGTGTTGACGAGGCCGAGCTACCTCACCTGGCGCAAGTGGCTCTACAAAGTCGCGCAGTGCAAAGTAACCCCAAACCGATTACCGATGCTGCACAGATCGAGGCAGTGTTGCGGGCTGCGTGGTGAGGGAAGGGAAACGTTCATTAGAGAGAGGGAGGTGAATCGAAGATACGTTTTGGCTTACGTTTTTCATGGCTAACCCTGTTGTTGTTTCAAAAAAACTAAAGGAGGATACCTATGGCAGTCAATTCGATGGACTACAGCGGTAAGGATACTGTGCTCGATGTGATACGCACCGAGCGGGCGAATTTCTTCAATATAGTTGACGACCCTAAAAACTGGTATGTGCAGACTCGTTGTACTGAGTGGGAAGTGCGAGATATTGTCGGCCATATGATAGACGTAACCGAGGGTTACCTGTCTCGCTGGGACATGGCTCGCAAGAATGAACCGGCTGATGCGCTTGGTTTGCTAGTAATGGGTGAGACGCTCAACGAGCATGCCCAGGCGTTTCGCAGCATGCCACGTGAGGAGGATATTGCACGACTCAAGGGTGATTCCGACAAGATGCTTGCTGTTTTCGATGCTCTGACGGCAGAGGAGTGGGGCGGTTTCAATGTTACCCACCCGTACATGGGCCCGTTGCCAACGCTCTTCTATCCTGCATTCCATGTCATGGACTATGGTGTTCATACGTGGGATATGAAGTGGGGTTTAGGGCAGAAAGATGCCAAACTGGATGAACGCACGGCAGGTGTGCTCGTACCGTACATGTTTATCCTCATGCAGGTCACTGTTGACCAGGAATCTGCGAAGGGTGTGAATGTAGTATTTGGTGTCGAGATCGATGGTGAGTGGGGAGGACAGTGGCGCGTAACGGTCAAAGATGGTACGTACTCCTATGAGCCGGCCGATAATCTCGATGGAGTGCAGGCCCTTTTTCACTTTAAAGATGCATCTGATTTTGTGCTCACCACTTTCCAACGGTTCCCCGGTGGAGAGACGAGCGGCGACCCGAAGGTGGTCGATCAAATCCGGCACCTGTTCTTCAGAATTTAGGTAGAAAGGTGCCCTGGAGGTACAGCTATGTCCAAAATCCAAGTTCAAGGCGTGCATCACATCACATTCGTCGGCTCTAACCGCGAGACGACCATTGATTTCTACCAGGGTGTACTGGGCATGCCCCTGGTGTTCGAGCAACCCAACCTGGACGTTCCAGAGGAGACGCATCTCTACTTCGATGCAGGCGATGGGCGGCTGATTACGTTCTTCGTGCGTCCTACGCGGTCAGATGACCCGGCACCCAATCCACAGGGCATTGGTAACCTTCATCATCTTGCCCTGACTGTTTCGCGTGCCGTTTACACCCAGGTCGCTGAACGGCTGAATGAGCGCGGCATCTGGAACACGGGCAACATTGATCGAGGGTTTATGGATTCGATCTACTTCCGAGATCCTAATGGACAATTGCTCGAACTAGCTTGCTTTAAGTTCGTCCCGCCAGAAGGCTATACGTATGCTGATGTCCTCCATGCAGCACATCGCATTCGGGTAGCTCAGGGCGCTTACAACATCGATGACTCTCACTTAGCCGATGCAATTGCCGAACTGGCTGGGCGAAAAGCTGTTTCTCTTGTAAGCGCGGAGGTATAGCTGAGATGGTATCTGCCTCCGAGATCGTTCCACGACACCTGGGAACCCTGTGGGTATTGGATCTTAACAAGCCTTTGTTGATTGGCCCTATGCCCCGTGTAGCGGTGACTTTCCAGCACGCTGGTCCGGAGGCAGCCCCATCGCTTGCCCTTGCGATGGGGTTCGATGATTCCGAGGAAGTGCTCCAGCGTTTTGCTGCCGGGAAGAGATGTTATAGCGGTACTGTCGCGGGCGTACTTGCCACATATGGCTGGGTGACATTTGATGAAGAATTGATTGGAGAGTTAGGCCTGCGTATTCGTTTTGCACCCGGTGAAGCCTACATCTGGGACTGCGCAACGTTACCTGAGTATCGAGGATTGCGTTTATATCCTGCTCTGTTATGGCATATTATCAATGACTTACGGGCAGAAGGACTATGGCGGATATGGATTGGCGCAGATGCAGACAACCTGCCCTCCCAGAGAGGGATAGTACTGTGTGGCTTTCAACCGATTGTAGATATAGTGCTGGACCGTATTCTGGCGATACGCATGTCCTGGGCGCGTGGATGCCCTGGTGCGCCTGAACAGCTTGTGGAAGATGCTCGCCGTAAGTTACTCGGTGGGCGTCACGAGGCCTGGTTGGCTGCGTTATCGTCTTACAGTTCGAGGACTCATGACTGAACATTCTAACGTGATTCAAGGGCCGCACCAGGGTCAACCGGTGCTGGTTGCCGGTGATCCAATCGACCGCGCGAAGGCTGCGATGGTGATGATACATGGACGAGGCGCAACAGCGGAAAGTATCCTGGAACTGGCTCTTGAACTGAAACAACCTGGTTTTGTCTATCTTGCGCCACAAGCAGCGGGGAATACCTGGTATCCAAACAGTTTTCTCGCTCCAATTATTAGTAATGAACCAGGGCTTTCTTCCGGACTTACTGTCATTACTCATGTGCTTGCCCAATTGGCAGAAGCAGCTATCGCACTTGAACGCACGATGATCCTGGGTTTCTCACAGGGAGCATGCCTATCGCTGGAGTTTGTAGCTCGCCATGCAAAACGATATGGAGGTGTTGTGGGTTTAAGTGGTGGACTCATCGGGCCAGATAGCACGCCGCGTGATTATGCTGGTTCTCTCGCAGGGACACCTGTCTTTCTTGGGTGTAGCGACAAAGATCCGCATATTCCGAAGGAGCGGGTTGAATTCTCCGCTGAGCTATTGCGAAAACTGGGAGGGGATGTAACTGCGCGACTGTATCCAAGGATGGGTCATACGGTCAATCCGAATGAGATACGGTTTGTTCGAGCCATGATGGCTGCATTGGTTGCGGAATAAAGGCTTATGAGATATCATCCACGATAGCCGGTTTAGTCTCTAGCTGGCTCATGTTCAGCCCGGTCCGATGCCTTGATCTTCCTCTGTGCTGGTGCGTTGTGCCCGGATTACCGCGCTTTGCTGGTTTAGCAGCGCATCCTCAATGCGCTGCCGATGTTTGGGGAGGGTGTTGCTGGGGAGAGCGCCCGGCGCAAAGTAGCGATTCTCGCGAACCTCTTCAGTTGGTTGGAGCATTCCACCAATGGTGCGACAGCGAAACGTCAGCACGACTTCTTGCTTTTGCGGTTTAGAATACACACCTGCTAATTGTTCCACTTCGACCTCTAATCCTGTCTCTTCACGCACTTCACGACAGAGAGCCTCATCGACCGTCTCTCCTGCTTCCATCCCTCCACCAGGTAAATTCCACCAATCGATGTCACGTCGATGTCCCAGGAGGATACGTCCCTCATCGTCAAAGATCAGTGCGAAGACACCGATCCGAAAAATAGGCGAGCTGCTCTCTGCATCTAAAGGCTTCGTCATTATCACTCCTCGGGGGTTAACGCCTGAGGCAGGCATTTCTACTTTGTGTTTTCTTATTTTACCATGTCAGTCACTCCACGTATGGAAACCAGAAGCTCTCTCGTTTAATCTGATTCACGGTCTCTACTTCCCGCAGCATTTAGGGGAATGTCATCAAAATTCTTCAAATGAGGGGTAAATGTGTGTATTACTCCTGTGCTTTCCAAGGGGATCTTATACATATTTCAAGAGCTATCGCTAGCATGCTGGTATCGTTATATGCACCTGGGGATTTCCTTTTTCATATTTTCTCAACAAAAACAAAAACCGATTTAACATGTAACAATTCTATCCTTAGAAAAGGCAGTGTAGGCGAAGCCTATCTCCATCAGGCATTACATAGTCTGATTCGAGCATGGCGGACTATATTGAACTTCATCCATGCAATCGCATGCTTTCCATCCTTACAAGCGGATGACGAAAACCATGAACAACGAGCGAAGAGAAATAGTTGCGCGCTCTTACGAGGTATCAGCTTATAGCACCCTCAAAGTGAAAGGTGAGAAATACGTAGTGGACGCACGTCTATCTCTTTTTCATAGGCAGGAAGGGTGATATCTCAAAGTGAAAGGTGAGAAATACGTAGTGGACGCACTACTTCTTACAGAGAAGGAACAACAGTTAGCAGCATGGAATGCTACACAGCAGAGCTACCCACTTGATGCCTGTGTCCAACAATTAGTAGCAATGCGGGCTGCCGACATGCCGAATGCAGTGGCTCTTGTAGAGGGAGATCATACACTTAGTTATCGAGAGTTGAATCGGCGAGCTAACCAACTCGCTCATTACTTGCAGACCTTCGGTGTTCGGTCTAATGTCTTGGTAGGGTTGTGCGTCGAACGTTCCCTGGACATGGTAGTCGGGCTGCTAGGTATCCTCAAAGCAGGAGGAGGATATGTACCGCTAGATCCCAGTTACCCATCCGAGCGCCTAGCTTTCATGTTAGCAGACGCTGCGACTCCTGTCCTGGTGACACAACAAAACCTAGCGGCACGTCTTCCCGCATTGGGCGCCAGGATTGTTGGCCTGGATGCTGACGCGCCGATATTGGCACAGCAGCAGGAGACCGACCCGGCCACCACTACCACTATCGAGGACCTGGCATACGTCATCTACACATCAGGCTCGACGGGGCGGCCCAAGGGCGTACAGATCACCCACTACAGCCTTCTCAATCTCATATACTGGCACCAGCAGGCCTTCGCAGTTACGGCTGCCGACCGGGCAACTCAGGTGGCCAGTCCTGCTTTCGATGCCATAGGTTGGGAATTATGGCCCTATCTCTGCGTTGGTGCCAGTGTATGGTTGCCCGATGAACAGACTCGAGTCACACCAGTGTTGCTGCGCGATTGGCTGGTGAGCCAGCGCATCACTATCAGCTTCCTGCCAACTGTGCTGGCTGAGCATGTCATGATGCTAGAGTGGCCATCTTCGACCGCCTTGCGCTACCTACTGACTGGTGCTGACACTCTGCATCACTATCCCTCGACAAGTCTGCCTTTTACGCTGATCAACAACTATGGCCCCACTGAGACAACGGTGGTTGCCACCTCAGGGATCGTTCCGCCAGCCGAGCATGCCGAGGGATTGCCTCCAATTGGTCGACCTATTGCCAACACTCAGATTTATCTGCTTGATGAACGCCTGCGGCAAGTGCCAGTTGGGGAGCCGGGTGAAATCTATATCGGGGGAGACGGCCTTGCTAAGGGTTATCTTAACCAGCCTGAGTTAACCGCTGAGCGCTTTATTGCACATCCTTTCAGAACGGAGCCAGGGGCACGTCTTTATAAAACGGGAGACCTGGCTCGCTACCTGCCTGATGGGCAGCTTGCCTTTCTAGGGCGTGTTGATCACCAGATCAAGATCCGGGGTTACCGCATCGAACCCGGTGAGATTGTTGCGGCCCTCAATGCATATCCTGGAGTTCTGGATAGTTTGGTAATCGCGAGCGAGCGGGAAGATGCTGTTATCCCCGATTCTGGCACTGGCTCTGACAGTAAGCGCCTGGTCGCATACGTGGTACCGACTGACGGGTCTGAGACAGAGCTAAGCGCGCGTTCCCTGCGCGAGACTATGATGAGGTATCTGCCAGACTATATGATCCCTTCGGCCTTTGTAGTGCTGGACAAACTACCCATGACACCCAATGGCAAAGTGGATCGGGCCGCACTGCCTCCCCCAAATGAGTCCAATATGCTGCCTGATGAGGTCTTTGTTATGCCCAGCACGCCGATGGAGGAGCGACTGGTAGGGATCGTGGCTGCACTCTTAGGAGTGGAGCGGGTCGGGGTAGAGGATAACTTCTTTATGCTGGGCGGCCATTCCCTGCTGGGCACGCAACTCATTGCGCGGGTGGCTGAAACCTTTGGAGTGAATGTGTCACTGCACACCCTGTTCGAGTCGCCCACCATCAGGCAGTTGTCCGATGCGATCGAAGAACTGATCATAGCAAAGTTGGATGCGGTGAGCGACGATCAGGTTCTGCGTCTGCTAGAGTCAGTGCACAACCTACTATAGTGTAGAGTCATCTAGCATAACCTTACAACTATACGGAGGAGAACGCATGGCTCTGCATGCACGATCATCAACAACGACGAGTAAACAGAATCAACCACTGAGCCTTTACCATTTGCTCGACCCGGAGGTACTTGCCAACCCGTATCCTTTGTACCATCGGCTCCGCAGCGAGGATCCTGTGCATTGGGATCCATTTCTACATGCCTGGGTTGTAACCCGTTATGCTGATGTGATTGCGGTTTTTCAGCGCTTTTCAGCTAATCGCACACCCACACCCGAACAACTGACAACACTTGGTTTGCCGGCTTTGACACCCCTGGCACAGGTGATGGTACTCCAGATGCTCTTTCTGGACGCGCCTGCGCATGGACGTGTGCGCAGCCTGGCTTCCAAAGCCTTCACACCGCGTCGCGTAGAGGTCTTACGTTCGCACATCCAGGATATCACCGAAAGTCTCCTGGATGCAGTGCAGGAAAAGGGACTTATGGATGTGATCGCCGATCTAGGCTATCCACTACCCGCCATTGTCACCGCCGAGTTGCTAGGAGTGCCGGCCTCCGATTGGAAACAATTGACTGCCTGGTCGGCTGACTTTGCCCAGGTACTGGGTAATTTTCAGCACAACCCTGATCATGCTTCCAAAGTGCTGCGCAGCCTGGAAGAGATGATTGTCTACTTCAGAGCAGCCTTCCGCGAGCAACGGGAGCATCCCCGCGAAGGGTTGATTCACGCGCTGCTGACAGCCGAAATAGATGGGGATCGCTTGAGCGAGGAAGAATTAATTGCTAACACCATCGTGACAATGGTGGGAGGACAGGAGACTACGACTAATCTGATCGGCAACGGAATACTCACGCTACTGCGGCATCCCGAAGAACTCGAGCGGCTACGGCATGATCTTTCGCTCGTTCCTTCAGCAGTGGAGGAGTTGCTGCGCTTTGAGAGTCCGAGCCAGCACACGGCACGGCTAGCTCCAGAAGACGTGATGCTTGGAGGAAAACAAATCCGCAAGCGGCAGGCGGTGATTGCAGTAATGGGAGCGGCGAACCGCGATCCTGAGCGCTTCCCCGACCCGGATCGGCTTGACCTTGGGCGGCAGGACAACCGGCATGTTGCCTTTGCCTGGGGAAGTCACTTCTGCTTTGGTGCCCCGCTGGCGCGGATTGAAGGGCAGATTGTGTTCGAGACAGTGCTGCGGCGTATGCCGAATCTGGAACTTGAGCCAGGCCCGGTGGTATGGCGAGAGAATCTCGGATTACGGGGGTTGAAAGCCCTTCCTGTCACATTTTAGCCTCTAAATCCTAAAATGTTTGACCAGGGGCGCCACAAATCACACAGGTCGTATCATTGATAGGAATCCCCCTTGCTGCAATGAATGGGAAAAATTGAATGACAAAGACAACAAATCTCTCAGAAGCCAGGAGGGCCCTGCTCGAAAAATATATGCGGGGGGAGCTGCCACAGACTGCAATAGATGCGCACAATGGTGACGAGCACTCCCAGGGCAGTCCTAAATCCCAGCCATCTACAGGCTCCCGGGTTACCCTGGTCACAGTCCAGGTTGGTGGGTCCAGGCGACCTTTTTTCTACATACACGTGCATTGGGATACCGGGGCTTTCTATTGCTTTCCCCTGGCACATGAGCTGGGGGCGGATCAACCATTCTACGTATTAGAACCGTATGACTTTGCTGGTCTCAAGGTCCCGCCTCTCCTGGAGGATATGGCGGCAACTTACATCGAGTCAATGCGTTCTGTTCAGCCAGAAGGCCCATACATCCTGGGAGGTTTTTGCGGCGGGGGTCTTATTGCCCTCGAGATGGCCCGGCAACTTCAAATCTCAGGACAGGCAGTGGAGATGCTCATTTTAATTGAGCCAGGAGTTGGTCCTGCTCTAATCACATGGAGCGGAAGTTTCATCCGTCACATGGGGAAGCTGATACGGCTTAGCCCTGATAAACAGTTAGATTTGTTCCTCCGCCTGCGGCACTTTTATAGATTTCTTTTTCGTCCCCAATATCGGCGCTCGCAAGGATTCTCGGTAGGTCCAACTGTCCAAGCTCTTAGACAGGACTGGATGGGCATATTTGTCTGGATGGTTTCGGGTTACTCTCGGCCTCGCCAGTATCCAGGCAAGGCCATCCAGATCTGGGCGATCAATGATCCTGTCCGCAGAAAAGCGTGGCCTAAAGTAGCTGTAGCTAAAGAAGAAGAAACGCATTTCATTCCTGGCAAGCACTTTAATCTTATAACCGACCAACTCCACATTTTGTCCACTCTTTTGAAGACATATTTAGTAAAGATACAAGGGGCTGGAGAGAAGAGAGTAACAGGAGATATGGGGACCCATGGGGAAATCCTATAAAATACTCATGCTGATAGAAAATGGCCCCGCGCCTGCAGACCGTCGTGTTTGGCCCGAAGCCACTACTCTGCGCGATCATGGCTACCAGGTCAGCATTATCTGTCCTATGCGCAACCCGGATCACCAGGAGTCATACATTTGTATCGATGGTATTCATATCTATCGATACAAGCTGCCCACCATCGGGCACAAGTACATGGCCTATCTCGTGGAATACAGTATCGCTATGTTCATGACTTTCTGCTTAAGCCTTAAAGTCTTGTTCCGCTATGGCTTTGATTTCATTCATGCTGCTAATCCTCCAGATCTCTTCTTTGTGATTGGCTTGTTCTACCGGCTCCTCGGTAAAAAATTTATATTTGACCAGCATGACCTGTCACCAGAGCTATTCCAGGTTAAATTCAAGCGTTCTGCTAAGTTACTTAAAAAATTTCTTCTCTTCCTGGAAATCTGCTCTTATCGATCTGCCCATCTAATTATTACATCAAACGCTTCACAGAAACGCTTCGCTATTGAGCGCGGTCATAGTCGACCCGAAAGGGTATTTATCGTCCGTAATGGGCCTGATCTGAACCACTTCGGTTTGGTTCCAGCCGAGCCGGAATTGAAAGGCGGACGTTCCTTTTTGCTAGCCTACGTGGGTGTAATGGAGGTTCAAGATGGTGTCGAAAATTGCCTCTATGCACTCCATCGCCTGATCTACCGGCGTGGGCGTCAAGACATCGCTCTAGTCTTGATGGGAGGAGGTGACCATGTTCCTGCATTGCAAACGCTCGCTCACAAACTCCAGCTTGGTGAGTATGTCACCTTTACTGGCTGGACGACGCTGAAAGACATCATGCGTTATCTAACGGTGGCAGATGTAGGACTCGTACCTGATCTACAGAACGGCCTGAATGAATATTGCACAATGATCAAAACGATGGAATATATGGCAATGGGAAAGCCAATTGTAGCTTTTGATCTTGCTGAAACTCACTATTCTGCACAGGATGCAGCGCTCTACGCAACCCCCAATATTGTAGAAGACTTCGCGAGTAAAATTGAGACATTGCTCAATGACGAGGAACTTCGCCTCAGAATGGGAGCACTTGGGCGTAAACGCGTCGAAGAAACGTTAAGTTGGGCTGAAAGTCAAAGAAATCTTTTGCTCGCATACGAGACGCTTTTACGCCCAGGTTTGTAGTTACACCAGACTCCTTTCCTCCAATGCTCAATATCGTGTATATTGGTAGAATGAAATATCACCTGTACTTCG
>WNGJ01006792.1_pt1 | contig 12153 bp, 12 predicted proteins | sample 5400611 | NCBI WGS metagenome assembly WNGJ01 (sample SAMN13153375, study PRJNA577476) | soil metagenome | isolation source: 40 cm soil or saprolite under Garry oak tree replicate 1 | place: USA:California | collected 2016-06-15 | reverse complement strand
CGCACAGCGTGCGGCCGAGCGCCGCGCCGAGCAGCGCCGGCGGATTCTCATCGCGTCGGGCAGCATCATCGTGGTCATAGCGGTCGTGGTGGCCTTCATCGTGATCAAGGCGAACAACAAGCCGTCGACCAGCTCGTCGAACGGCCCCACCGGTTCGGCCCTGGCCAGCGTGGTGTCCAAGGTCACGAGCGTCCCGGCCAGCACGCTGGACGAGATCGGCAAGGGGTCGTTCACCGGCAAGATCCCGCCCATCAACGGCGGGACGCCGCTGACCTCCGGCGGCAAGCCCGAGATGCTGTACATGGGCGCCGAGTACTGCCCGTACTGCGCGGCCGAGCGCTGGTCGATGATCGTGGCGCTGAGCCGGTTCGGCACCTTCTCCGGGTTGAGCACCGTTCACTCGTCCACCACGGACACGCCGTCCAACATCTCGACGTTCACGTTCCACGGCTCCTCGTACACCAGCAAGTACCTGACGTTCACCCCGGTCGAGATGCAGACCAACGTCCTGGACCCGGCGACCAAGAACTACCCCGTCCTGGAGAAGCCGACCTCGGCCCAGCAGGCGCTGCTCACCAAGTACGACGCCCCGCCGTATGTCTCGTCGGCCGCCGACGCCGGCGCGATCCCGTTCATCTACTTCGGCGGCAAGAACGTGAGCATCGGGGCCAGCTACGATGCGACGGTGCTCTCCGGGAAGAGCTGGGCCCAGATCGCGTCCGCCCTGAGCGACCCGAACAGTGCCATCGCCAAGGCCATCGGCGGGACGGCCAACTACCTCACGGCCGCGATCTGCAAGATGACCGGCAACCAGCCGGCCAGCGCCTGCACCTCCACCGTCCAGTCCCTGGAAAAGGGCCTGTAAGCGTTGGGCAAAACCGGCTGCGAGTGCAGGCCTTCCGGGCCTGCGCGAGCAGCCGGTGCAGGTCGCACGGGCAGCGACCTCGGCGGGTTCTTGCCTAATGCGTACTTCTTCAAAGACTCTGTAAATCCTGAGCTGACGCTAAGGATGCAAGCGGAGACTCGCGGGGTACAATCGGGCGTCAGGTGCCGGTCGCGTCGAGTATCCGCGGACCGCACGCACAGCTCCTGTCCGTGACATCACCGGAGGCGAAGCTCGCGATGACCGCTTCGAAGTCAAGCCGTGCCCGCAACGCCAGGACCGGCGCTCAGCCCGGCACGGCCAGGGCCGCGGCTAAGGGCGGCACCGCGGTCAAGAGCGGCACCGCGGCCGGGGACCGCCCCGGTCGCGATCAGGCGCGGAACGGTGCGGCGCGGAACGGCGCTGAACGGAACGGGCCAGCACGCAGCGGGACAGCACGCAGCGGGGCGGCCGCACGCGGGCCACGGACGATAGAGGTCAGGGACGACTCCGCGGAGCGCGGGCCCGCGCCCTGGCTGCAGATAGCCACCTTCGTGCTGGCCCTGGCCGGGCTGGGCGTGTCGATCTACCTGACCATCGCCCACTTCACCGAGTCCGCGCTGGCCGGATGCTCGGAATCGGGCCTGGTGAACTGCACCAAGGTGACCACAAGCGCGCAGTCCTGGGTGTTCGGGATCCCGGTCGCAGTGCTCGGGCTGGCCTTCTTCGTGTTCGCCGCAGTCATCATGAGCCCGTGGGCGTGGCGGGCCTCCCGGCGCGAGATCCACCTCGCCCGGATCGCGTCGCTGGTGGTCGGCATCGGCTTTGTGCTCTACCTGATCTACGCCGAACTGTTCACCATCGGAAGCATCTGCCTCTACTGCACCAGCGTCCACGTCATCACGTTCGTGCTGTTCGTGCTGACCGCGTTCGCGGCCGCGGCCTGGGGCCTGAAGCCCGGCGCCCCCTGGAAGCTCGTCCCCGAGCGCCAGCCGGAGTAACCCCCGTCTTGCGGGGGCTGGGTGCCCCAGCCCCCATTTCCCGGCTGGCCCGGTAGCCGTAACCGTCCAGAGAGATATGCGCCAGAGCCATGCGGGTTACGGGCCCGTTAGGCCATGGCGGCGTGGTGCTTGGCGGTGACCCAGGCGCGTACGCGGTCGGCGGCAGCGGTCAGGTCGTCCAGGGCGGCCAGCATCGTCTCGTGATCGGCCCAGGCCCGGGTGAAGATCTCCGGGTACGTCGCCGACAGGCGGGCCTCGGCGGCCTGCAGATCACCGAGCAAGCTGGTCAGCGAACCTTGTTCCGCACGGCTCAGATCGCACATACCCGAACATAACCGGCTACTGGCTGTTCGTCTAGGTAGCAGAATGCTTACTCTGAGCACCCGCCCGTATGGGGTGAACCCGGCATGATTGTGGCAACGTAGTGAATAGTGCGGCCTGGCTCAGGAAACGGCGTAAGGAGGTCGCGGCAGGTGGTGGCGGCTGTACGCGGGCTGGCGATCATCGGGTCCGGCGAGACCAGCCCGACCATGGTCACGGTGCACCGGGAGCTGATCGCGCGGCTCGGGCTGTCCAGCCCGCAGGCGATTGTGCTGGCGACCCCGTACGCGTTCCAGGAGAACGCCGCGGACGTCTCGGCGCGGACGCAGCGCTACTTCGCGGACAGCGTCGGCCTCCAGGTGCGGGTCGCGGCGGGCACTAGCCCGAATGCGGACCCGGGGATGGCCCCGCCGCTGATCCCCCCGGACGATGAGGACGAGGCGCGGCAGGCAGCCGGCATCAGGGCCGCGGACTGGGTGTTCGCCGGGCCGGGGAGCCCGTCTTACGCGCTCGCGCACTGGCAGGCCGGGCCGGTCGCGGCCGGGCTGCGGGACCGGGTGCTGGCGGGCGACGGGTTGACCGTGCTGGCCTCGGCGGCCGCCGCCACCGCGGGCCGGTTCACCCTGCCGGTCTACGAGATCTACAAGGCGGGCGGCGCGCCGCGCTGGCTGGACGGGCTCGACCTATTCGGCCCGTTCGGCCTCACCGTCGCGCTCATCCCCCACTACGACAACGCCGAAGGCGGCCGCTACGACACCAGGCACTGCTACCTCGGCGAACGCCGGCTGGCCGCGATGGAGCGCGACCTGCCCGCCGACGCCGCCGTGCTGGGCGTGGACGAGCACACCGCGGTGCTGATCGACCTGCGGACCAGCGACGTCGAGATCCGCGGCCGGGGCGGCGTGACCGTCCGGCGGTCCGGGCACAGCGTCGTCCTGCCGGCGGGCACCCGGCTATCAATGGCGGAGCTGCGCGACCTGGTCCAGGGGATCCGGCGCGCGGCGGGCGGCGGGGATACGCCGGAGGGCGCGGGCCCGGCCGAGCCGGACGGCGGGGATGACGCTGGAGACGGGCCGATGGTACCGCTGCCGGAGATCATGGCGGCGGCGGAGCGGCGGTTCGAGGCGGCGGCCGGCAGCCAGGACGCCGACGCCATGGTCGGGGTGATCCTCGAGCTCGAGACCGCGATCGGGCAGTGGGAAGCCGACATGGACGAGGACCAGGGCACCGAGCAGGCGCGGGCCCTGCTGCGCAGCCTCGTCGGCCGGCTCGGGCGGGCGGCCCAAGACGGGCTCACCGACCCCAGGGAGCGGCTGCGGCCGGCCGTCGAACCACTCCTGGAACTGCGGGCAGTCCTGCGCGGCGCGGGCAATTTCGCCGCCGCCGACGCCATCAGGGAGGCGCTGACCGGGGCCGGGTTCGACGTCAGCGACACCCCGGAGGGTACCCGCTGGCAGCCGACCGCCACGGCCCGATCAGCGGACGCCTGACCTGGACTTACTGACCTGGCATTACATCTTTTTCATGTTGACGCCGGGCTAGAGCCCGGCGGGCCGGGACGCACTAACCTTCGGATCAGGGCGGTAAGAGAGGAGCCGGATCCCCGTGCCCGGCATGAACTCAGGCCTGAGCCCCGGTGACCCGACGCTGGTCGCCGCGTTCAGGTCTGCCCTGCTGCACCAGGGTGCGATCGCCCTCCTCATCCTCGTGTTCGTCTGGCTCCTCTGGGCGACGGCTCGTACCTGGCGGTCCGCGGCCACCCCCGGGAAGGCTGCGGCTACCGCAGGCGGGCCGAGCGCGGACGGGCCGAGGGCGGACGGGACGGCGGAGGCGCGGGGGCGGTGGCTGCTCCGTACCGGGTTCGGGGTGCTGTGGATCTTCGACGGGATCCTGCAGGCGCAGCCGAAGATGGCCGGAGGCCGGTACCTGCGCACGGCCGGGTGCGGCCGGGGTCTTCACCGACGCCGGCGGGACCTGGCGGTCGGCGGGACTGACGCTGCCGACGGGGGGCCGGGTACGGGTGCTCGGCCTGACCGCCATCCCGGGCGGCAACGCGGTGCTGCTGGCCGTCGGGAACAGCCTGCTCGCGCCGGGGACCGGCGGATCCTACGACGCGCTGGCCGCGGCCGGGTCCAGGCTCACCGTCTGGCGGCTCGCCCGGGGAGCCTGGGGCAAAGGCCAGCAGATCACCGTGCCGGTCCAGTACGGCTCGTCCGGTTAGGAGCGCCATGACCTACCTCACCGGCCACTGGTCCTTCGACCCGTTCGGCATCCTGGCCCTGGCCGTGGCCGCCTGGCACGAGATCGGGCTGTGGCGGCTGGCCCGCCGGTCCCGGCCGGACCGGACCCGGCAGCGACGGCTGCGGTCGCTGTGGTTCTACGCCGGGCTCGGCGTGCTGTTGCTCGCCGTGGAGTCGCCGATCGACTACTGGGCGGACGACTACTTCTTCGCGCACATGATCCAGCACCTGCTGCTGATGTTCGCCGCGCCGTCGCTGGTCGTCGCGGGCGCGCCGTGGCAGCCGCTGCTGGACGCGCTCCCCCGCCGGTCCGGGCGCAGCGTGACCCGCGGCGTGCTGGCCGGCGGCTGGTCACGGCCGCTGCGCGGGATCGGCGGCCTGCTGCTGCGGCCGTGGGTGTCGGTGGCCCTGTTCAACGCGGCGATGCTCGTGTGGCACCTGCCCGGTCCCTTCGACCTGGCCGAAGAGAACCAGGCCGTGCACATCTGGCTGATGCACGGGACCATGTTCGGCACCGGGGTGCTGTTCTGGCTGCAGATCATCCCATCGCCGCCGTTCCGCCGGCGGATGCCGCTGCTGTCCCAGGCGGCCGCGCTGCTGGGCACCAACGTCGTGATGATCGGCATCGCGATGACGCTGAGCATCTTCGTGCAGGGTTCGGTGTACCCGGTCTACGACCACATCCCGGGCGTCACCCTGCCACCGTTCGCGGACCAGCAGATCGGCGCGGCCATCTTGTGGGTGTGCGGGGACTTCTGGGCCATGCCGTCGATGGTCGTGATCGTCCGGCGGATGGTGGCCGCCGAGGGCAGCGTGAGCGCGGCGGTGGACAAGATCCTCAGCCGGGGTTCGGTCCGGTCGGGCTCGTGGGGCTGGGGACGGCCGGGGGCCCTGGCCGAGCTGCGGGCTCAGCCGCCTTCCTCGCCGGAGGCCGGGCCGTGAGACGGGCGCCGGTGCACGCGGCGGGGCGGGGCCACGTCGAGCGGGCCAGCGTCGAGCGGCGCGGGCTCCTCTAGCGGCCCGGGCGCGTCAGCCGGGTCCGGGCGCAGGCCGTTGAGATCCTCGCGCCGGTGCGTCCTGGGGTCGTCGGGGCGGCGGACGAAACGCCCCGGGTGTTCCAGGCGATGCGGGGAACCTTCTCCGTGCGCGGTGTGCGGCGTGATCACCTCGGTTATCTTGCGCAGGCCGCTGAAGGCCGACGAGCGCGCCACCGCCACCACGCCCACGATCAGCGCGGCGATGCCGCCGGCCTCGATCGCGAGCATCCCCGGCGAGATCTGGATCCGGTCGCCGAACACCACGATGCCCAGCGCGATGCCGGCCACCGGCTCGCCGGCCGCGATGGTGGGCAGCGAGGCGTGCAGCGGGCCCGCGCTGAACGCGTTCTGCATCAGCCACAGGCCGACGATCCCGGCGGCGAGCAGGCAGTACGGCGGCCAGTTGGTGAACAGGACGGTGACCGGGTGCCCCTGCAGGATCTCCAGCGTCTGCCTGGTCAGCGCGTCCTGGATGCCGAACACCAGGCCCGCCCCCAGGCCGGTCAGGGTGGCCCGGGCCGGCCCCCGTCTGGCCAGCCCGGTCATCACCGCGACATAGGCGATGCCGGCGATGATCGCGGCCGCGGGCCAGTGCGTGAACGAGCCGATCGACAGGCCGATGGGCTTGGTCGACCGGGACAGCGACAGCAGGGTCACGCCCGCGCACAGGAGCAGTGCGCCGGCCACCTCGGTCCAGTGCATCGCCTGCTTGGACATCGGGACGGCCAGCAGCAGCGCGAACAGCAGGTAGGTGGTCAGCAGCGGTTCCACCAGCGTCAGCGCGGCGTGGCCGATCGACCACGCCGCGAGCAGCTGGCCGGCCACCATGCAGACGATGCCGATCAGCCACCGGGGCTTGCGCAGCAGGTCGGTGATGATCCGCAGGCTCAGGAAGCGGGACTCGGGCTCCTGCCGCGCGGCATACTGCTGCAGGACGAATCCGATCCCGAGCAGGACGGCCGCTACGAGGGTAGTCGCGTAGTCCACATCCAAGTCCACGTGCTCTGTCTAACTAGGTGCTAAGCGTGCGGCTAACAAGGACAACGTGCACAGCTGACGGCTAGTTTCGCCTGGCAGCGTAACGCAGGTGCGGCGACTGCCCTTTGATCGTACGTTAGCCGCAGGCACTCACTACTCCCGCCGCGCCGACCCCTCAAACCTCCCCCGAACCTCATAGCGTCCCACGCGACGTGATTGGCATCCAACCGTTATCGGGACGAAGCGGTCGGCGGAACGCTATCCCTGCTGCTAACGGGACGGAGTACTATCATGAGATCGTCGGCAGGCATGATTGCCATGGCTGGGGAAAGGGTGCTGACGTGGGGGTCGGGCATAAGGCTGTCAGAAAACGGGCCGTAGGGACGCGTGAGCGCATCATCGCGTACCTGACAGAAGCGGGAGAACTCTACGACGCCAACGGGATGGCCAGCACGCAGCTGGCCGCGGCCGTCGGCTACCCGGGATCGAGCGTGGCGTTCGCGCAGCTGCTGTCGGGCATGGAGCGTTCGGGACTGATTGACCGCGAGGTGCGGGGCAAACGGACGTACCGGATCCGCCTCGGGCCGGCCCGGACGGCCGGGCCGGGCGGTACCGTCCGGGCTCCCGGGCTGGCCGGCCCGCCTGCTGGAGGTTCAGCCAGGGCGGCCGACGCCGGGGACGCTGGCGCGGCCGGGTTCGACTACGACGAACTGGCCCGGCGTCTGCTGGTGCAGGTGGTCAGGCGGCTGGCGGCGACGGATGCCGAGGCGAGCACGCCGGACGGTTCGGCCACGGCTGAGATGCCGGCCGCTCCGGATCAGCCGGCTCCTCCTGACCAGCTGGCCCTGCAGGAGACGGTCAGCGGCCTGGAGTACGAGCTGGCCACGGCGTGGACCAAGCACGGCAAGCTGGCCGAGGAGAACGTCCGGCTGCGGGAGCAGCTCAGGGCCGCGCAGCGGTCACTGGCCCTGGCCGCCGAGCAGGTCCGCCGGCTGCCGGCCGGCACCGACCTGAACGACCGCGAGGTCGTGGTCCTGCAGCGGCTGCTCACCTCGGCGCCGGCCGCGGACAGCGCGGACGACTCCGGCGCGGAGGCGCCCAGCCTGCTCGGCTAGCCGCGCAGGTAGACGCGGGCGGCGTGGCCGGACAGGACGCCGGCCAGGATGTCGGCGGGCAGGCCGAGGGCCGCGATCGCGCGCGCGTTCCTGGCCACGCCGGGGACGCCGGGCCAGTCGGTACCGAAGATCCACTTGCGGGCGAGCGCGGGCAGGTCGAACCCGGCGTAGTAGTCGGGCAGCCGTTTCGGCGGCAGCCCGGCCAGATCGATCCAGACGTTGGGTCCGGCCAGGGCGAGCGCGGCGGCGTCGGCGTACCAGTGGCCCCGCCCGCCGTGCGCCAGCACGAACGTGACGCCCGGGAAGTCGGCGATGACCTGGCGCATCAGCCCGGGGTCGCCCGCCTCGGGTTCCGATCCAGGGAAGATGCTGCCGCCGGTGTGCACGATCACCGGCACGCCGCGCTCGGCGCACAGGTCGTAGACCGCGTACAGGCCCTGCGCGCCAGGCCGGAACGCGCCGTGCACCGGGTGCAGCTTGACCGCGACGGCGCCGAGGCCGAGCTGACGGGCGGCTTCGGCGGCAGGGTCGGGGTGCACGGCCGGGTTCACGTTGGCCACCAGCCGGAACCGGTCCGGGTTGTGCTCGATCAGGGGCAGCAGGTCCTCGATGGGCTGGATCCCGGTCGTCCGCGGGCTGTACTCGGCGAACAGCAGCGCGGTATCGACGCCTTCGGCCTCCAGCATGGCGTCGAGCCGGGCCGGGACCGGGTCGCCGTCCGGGCCGAACACGGTCTGCCAGCCGGAATCCTTGCCAAAGTCGGCCGCCCACTGCATCCAGGCGGGCGACACCGTGCTCAGCCGGGGCACGTGCATGTGGGCGTCGGTGACCGCCATGCCGTCGATCATGACGGTAACTACCGGCGGAGGCGCCGCAGGCCGGCCCGGTGGACGCGACCGGACTCGACGTAGGTCCGCACCGACTCCGCGGTGTAGCCGGCCGGCACCCTGGTCCGCTTGACCTTCGCGGGCACCCCGGCCACCAGCGCGGCCGGGGGGACCTCGAAGCCCTCCGGCACCAGGCACGCCGCGGCCACGATCGCGCCCGCACCGACCGTCACCCCGTTCAGGGTGATCGAGCCGGAGCCGATCAGGCAGCCGTCCCCCACCACGCAGCCCTCCAGGTGCGCGTTGTGCCCGACCACGCAGTCGGCGCCGATCAGCGTCGGCCACTCGTGCGTGCAGTGCACCACAGTCCCGTCCTGCACCGACGTCCGCGCGCCGACCTCGATCCGGCCGTGGTCGCCGCGCAGCACGGCGCACGGCCAGACGGACGCCTCGGGTCCGATGCTGACCCGGCCGATGACCACGGCATCGGGGTGGACGAAGGCGGTCTCGTGGATCTCCGGCTCGTACTCGTCCAGCGCGTATATCGGCACCCTCGCACCCTCTCCTGTGACCTGGCCACGAGGATATCGCCCGGGCTGTTTACGCCCTCAGGTCAAGTACGCCGAAGCGATGCTGGTCCCACAGGTGCAGGGACGCCCCCTCCGGATAGGGGACGACGTCCGGCGGGTCGTCGAAGATGCGGGTCAGCCGGCTGCCGGGCGAATACGGCGGCCAGCCGGGGTCGCCGCCGGCGGCGAACGCGGCCCACTGCGAGCGCATCAGGTCGCCGAGTGCCACCGCGCTGGCCGGCGGCTCGGGGCCGAACAGGAACTCCCCGAGGCCCTGGTACACGCCGAACACCAGCGGCAACACGATGCCGTGGCAGGCGCCGAAGCCCCCCTCCGTGGCCTCGAAGCTGACCTGGTAGAGGAAGGTCTTCCCGCCGGCCGCGGCGTGCGCCTGGGCCAGGTGCAGGGTCGGCATCCGGAACATCCAGTCGGAGTTGACCAGCTCGAACAGCATCTCTGCGTCCGCATCCGGATAGGCCTCGCGGTAGGCGGCCTCGCCCGCCCGGCCGCCAGCGAGCCCGCGCAGCGCGTCGCTGGCCACCTCGTCGGTGATCTTGCCGCGCTGCCCGTTCAGCGCGGTGAACAGCCGGTACTCGTCCCGGTTGTGCCCGGCGACCAGGTCGACGCCCCGCCCGGCGCCGGCCGCGAGCGCCCGCCACGGCGCCGCGGGCAGCACCTCGCCGTCCACGACCGGCGAGAACGACACGCCGGTGCGGCCCGCCGTCCCCCAACGGTCCCGGTGGTCCGCGGGGTTCACCGCGTCCGAGGCGGCGGTCAGCCAGGCCGGGTCGGCGGCGGCGAACGCCTCGGTGGTCGGCGGCAGCCCGGCTTCGGCGGCGATGGCGGCGGTGACGTCGGCGGCCAGCGCCGGCGAGAAGAACGTGCCGGGCACGCTGTGCGCGATCGCGCGCCGGAACAGGCCGGCCGCGGTCGGCATGACCAGCAGCGACGCGATCGCCCCGGCGCCGGCCGACTCGCCGAACACCGTCACCTGGTCCGCGTCGCCGCCGAACGCGGCGATGTTCTCCCTGACCCAGCGCAGCGCCGCCACCTGGTCGAGCAGCGCCCGGTTGGCCGGGACGCCGGGCAGGTAGGCGTAGCCCTCCACGCCGACCCGGTGGTTGAAGGTCACCACCACCACGCTCTGCCGGGCCAGCGCCGTGCCGTCGTAGACGACCTGGCTGGAGGCGCCGAACCGGTAGCCCCCGCCGTAGATCCAGACCATGACCGGGAGCCCGGCCCCGCCCAGGTCCGGCGAGAACACGTTGACGGTCAGCCAGTCATCGGGGTCGGCGCCGGGCGCGACCGGCGCCGACGGCCCGAGGTTGAACGCGGACTGCGGCGGGGGCGGCCCGAACATGGCCGCCTCCCGCACGCCGTCCCACGGCCGGGCCGGCTCCGGGGCGGCGAACCGCAGGGCCCCGACCGGGGGCTGGGCGAACGGGATGCCGCGGAAGACGGCCACGCCGTTCTCCGCCCGCCCGCGTACCTGCCCGGCAGCCGTACGGACCACAGGCTCGGTTTCATCCATCCGCACCCCTTCGGGGATGAGCCGGAAACATCCGGATGCGGACCGCCATGGCCGCCAGGAAGGACGTTACGCCTCCGGGTCGAGCAGGACGACAGGAATCTCGCGAGGCGCGGCGTTCTTCTCATAGTCCGCGAAATGGGGCATGCGTTCCTTCTGCGTGGCCCAGATCCCGGCGCGCTCGCCGGAGTCCGCCACCCGGGCCCGGGCCTGGACGGTGGACGCGCCGACCTCCACCGTGACGTCCGGGTGGGCGATCAGGTTGCGGAACCACTGCGGGTCGCGCGGCTGCCCTCCGGCCGAGCCGAACACCGCGTAAGAGCCCCCAACCTGCTGGTAGACGAGAGGGTTGACCCGTTCGGTACCTGTCTTGGCCCCGGCGTGGTGCAACAGCAGCAGCGGCTGCCCCTCGAAGAACCCGCCGACCTTCCCGCCGTTCGCGCGGAATTCCGAGATGACTTTTCCGTTGAAATCGTCGCCATCCGCCATGGTCGGCCCCTTTCCGAAGTTCGTGATTTTTCAACCAGGATCCTATTGGCCGGCTAGCTCACCACCGCCGGTAGGGTCGGGCCCATGGCCGCCGATCTCATCCCGCACGAAGGCGACCTGGAGCCGGACGAGGACTACGAGGGCATGCTGTTCGACAGCGCCTCGTTCGCCGACGCCGACGCCGGGCACTGCCACTTCCTGGACAGCTCCTTTCTCAACGTGAGCTTCGACGGCGGCCGGCTGCGGAAGGCCCGGTTCACCGACGTCACGCTGCGCGAGACCAGGTTCGTGGCCTGCGATCTGGCCGAAACCGGCTGGCAGGACGTCACGCTGGACGGCTGCGCGCTGTCCGGGGTGCAGGCCTTCTCCGCCTCGATGCACCGGGTCACGTTCCGCAACTGCAAGCTCGACTCGGTGAACTTCCGCAGCGGCACGCTCACCGAGGTGAGGTTCGAGGACTGCGTGCTGCGGGACGCGGAGTTCGGCGGCGCCACGCTGCGCCGGGCCGGCTTCGGCGGCTGCACGCTGGCCCGCGCGGATTTCACGAAGGCGACCTGCGACGAGGTGGACCTGCGCGGCGCCGAACTCGGCATCAGCGGCGGGTACGAGTCGCTGCGCGGCGCCACCATCGACAGCGCCCAGCTGGTCGCGCTGGCCCCGCTGCTGGCCCGCCACCTCGGCATCACGGTCACGGACTGACGAGATGTCTTACTATCAGCGCGACCTGGCCTTCATCCACGACCGGGGCTACGGCCTGCACGCCGACCGGTGCGCCCCCGGCATCCTGGACCTGCTGTCCGGCGTCCCCGGTGGGCTGATCCTCGAATTCGGCTGCGGCAGCGGGGCGCTGACCCGGCACCTGCTGGCCGCGGGTTTGCGGGTGGTCGCCACCGACGCCTCGGCCGACATGCTCGCGCTGGCCCGGCAGGCGCTGGGCCCGCCGGCGGACCTGCGGCTTCTCGCGCTTCCCGATGATCCGCTGCCCGCCGCGGACGCGATCGTCTCGGTCGGGCACGTGATCAGTTACCTGCCCGACGCGGCCGCCGTCGAGGCGGCGCTGGCGGCCCTGGCCGGCGCGCTGCGCCCGGGCGGGGTGCTCGCCCTCGACATCCTGGACCTGGACTTCGGCCGGGCCCGGGCGGGCGAGCCGCCGTTCGCCCGGGTCGAGGACGAGTGGGCCATCATC
>WNGJ01006791.1_pt1 | contig 12154 bp, 11 predicted proteins | sample 5400611 | NCBI WGS metagenome assembly WNGJ01 (sample SAMN13153375, study PRJNA577476) | soil metagenome | isolation source: 40 cm soil or saprolite under Garry oak tree replicate 1 | place: USA:California | collected 2016-06-15 | reverse complement strand
GGGCGCGATGAAGTGGGCGACACCGGACTTCGACGCATGCGTCGCCGCACCGCCGAGCTCCTCGAAGGTCACTACCTCACCGGTCACCGTCTTCACGACATCAGGACCGGTGATGAACATGTACGAGGACCTTTCGACCATTGCCACGAAGTCCGTTATCGCAGGCGAGTAAACGGCCCCTCCAGCGCATGGGCCCATGATCAGACTCAGCTGCGGGATGACGCCGGAACACTGGACGTTCCGCCAGAAGATTTCGGCGTACCCCGCCAGCGAGACGACGCCTTCCTGGATCCGAGCGCCGCCGGAGTCGTTGATCCCGATCAGCGGGCAGCCGAACTTCAGGGCGAGATCCATCACCTTGCAGATCTTCTCGGCGAAGACTTCGCTCAGGGAGCCGCCGAACACGGTGAAGTCCTGCGAGAAGACAAAGACCTTCCTGCCGAAGATCGTTCCGTAGCCGGTGACCACGGCGTCCCCGTACGGCCGCCGCTCCAGCATCCCGAAGCTCGACTCACGATGTCTGACATAGCGGTCGAGCTCGAAGAAGGAGCCGGGATCGAGCAATCGTTCCACCCGTTCGCGCGCCAGTAGCTTCCCTTGCTCGCGCTGGCGTGCGACGGCACGCTCGCTGCCGGCATGGCGCGACTGCTCGCGGAGGTCTGCCAGCCGCTGGAGCTTGGCGCCAGTTGAATCTGCGTCTCTCGGCACGGCGCGAGAGCGTATCCCGACCGGGCCGCACATGCCGCGCAGTGCCTCGTCCGGGTGACTGGGCAACCACGGCCGAGTCACCCTCTTGGGGGAATCGTGAGTGGCACCTTCGGCCTAGCCTCCGTCAGAGGCCTGCGGCGGCCGAACGAACGATGCGGCACTCGTACATCCAACGACCACGGCGTATTCGCGCGCCACGCGCCACACCGCGCGCACGGACCCGGTTCTTGCCGGCCGTGCTCGCGCTACCGCTCGTGGCCGCCCTTTGGGTGACAGTCGGCCTCCCCGTACTCTCCCAGTTGACTGGCGGAACTGGGGTCAACCGGATTTCGCGAAAGGTCGTCTTCGAGACCCACGCAAACGGACCAGGCGGAGGCGCGGCCGGAGGCGCGGCCGCTCCGCTCGCCGAAGCCACCGCAACCGTTTCCAATAAAGTTCTCGCGGCGTACCACGCCGAGGTTCTCCATCGCGCGCAGGCGCACGCGCGCCTAGCGAAGAGGACGAAGCATACGGCCCCCAGGCTTCCGCGGCCGGCGCTGCCCTCGACCACCCCCAGTACGGCGACGCTCGCAACTGCAGATCCGCCATCGGCCCCGACCAGCCAGCAGCAGGCTCCGACCAGTGCCCCGGCGAAGGACAACAGTCCCGGCATAGGTAACTCGCCCGGCGGCTCCGGTGGGAATGCAGGCCAGCCTGGCGGCGGAGGCGGCGGCGGTGCCCAGCCGGCCCCGAATCCGGGCAGCACAGGCAACGCCGGCGGTTCCAACAACGGCGGCACCGGGAACAACAGCGCGGGCGGCACCGGAGACAGCGGCGGCACCGGCGGCAACGGGAACACAGCCAACCCCGGCGCCCCCGGCGCCCCCGGCGACACGGGCGACACCGGCGGGGGCGGCGCGGGCGGAAACGCGCCCCCTGCGCCCCCGCCGCCGCACCCTCAAGCTCCGCCTCCGCCCCCTCCTCCCGCTCCTCAGGCTCCCGCTCCGCCGACTCCGGCTCCCGCTCCTCCGGCTCCGCTGCCACCGAGCGGACCTGTGCCGATGCCGGCCGACATCCAGACGACGAGCGGCGGCGGACCACGCGGCAAGCCCGGGGCAGGAGATGCGGTCGTGTTCACGTTCGCGAGCCCACCCGACCCGTCACTGATCCTCGCCGGCTGGGACGGAACCGCGACGACCGTGACCCTGCGGATCACCGACAACGGCAAGAACGACATCCTCACGATTCTGAACGCGACAACCGGGGCTCAATTGGCCGCACTTGGCTCGGTCCAACTCGGCGGGGACTACGTCGACAAGCAGACCGTGAACGTGCCCGGCTCCACGATGACCCTGACCGGCAACGTGCTGAGGGTCGTTCTCGGAACGCCTTCCGTGAAGTCCTTCGACCAGCAGAAGCCCGGGACGATGATCTGGACCACGCCGAGCGGCACGGCTACCGAGTCGGGCCCCGCAGACAACGAGTTCTAGGAGGTTCAACCTTCCTAGCCCTCGGCCGAGGGTAAAGGACAAGCGCGACCAGGTCGATGAGTCCTGGAGATGGCGCCTGCGGCCCCTGCGACGACTGCTGGCCACGATTCTGCTCCTGGTGGCCGGCCTCGGCATGCCCAGCGGACTGTTTCACGGCGGGCACTGCTCCAGCTGCTCGTCGGCGTCCTCGCCGTCGGCGTCATCCCGGTGGTCGCGACGGTGCACATCCTCGACGGGAACGCGCTGCAGAATGAACGCGCGCGCACGGACGACGCACTTCGAGTCCAGCTCCAGGGCGCGAGCCAAGAGCTCGGACAGATCGCCGACGACGCTTCGAATCGGGCGGACGATCTCGCCCGGCGGCCGGTGCTCCAACGCGCCTTCATCGCCGGCGACCGCGCAAGGATCAGGCGCATTGCGGCGGCGAACCCCGGCGTGCTCCTCTACCTGGGTCAGCACCTGGTCGCCGGCAAGCGCCTTCCGGCCTCCCTGGCCCGGTCGATCTCGCTGACCGTCAATGGCCGGCGAGTCGGAACCGTCGTCGCAACGATCAATTTGAATCAAGCGCTGGCGGATCGCCTCCGGCGCGCCGCCGGGCATGCAAAGAGCGACCGCCTCCTGATCGTGCGCCAGAACACCGTCGTCGGCACGGATCAGCACATCCGGATCAACGGGCGCAGGATTGAGATGGACGGCCGGCGCTACCGCGGCTTGCTCTCGCGCGTGCCGAACGCAGTCGGCATCAGCCTCTTCGCCCTCCGACCCGACCAGGCGATCAACGCGAGCGTTCACCCCTACCAGCAGCGCATCCTGTACGCGGGGCTGGGCTCGTTCGTCTTGCTCGTGCTCGTGGCGTTCATGTTCGCGCGGCCGATCCTGAGCGCACTCGGAGATTTCCGGCGAGTCGCCTCCCAGGCCGCGACGGACGGGCTGACGGGCCTCGCCAACCGGCGTTCGTTCGACGACGAGCTCGCACTCGAGTGGCGACGGGCGGAACGGATCGACGACTCGCTAGCCCTGGTGCTCATCGACCTCGACAACTTCAAGAACATCAACGACCGACTGGGCCACCAGGCCGGCGACGCAGTTCTTCGCCGCGTGGCCGCGATTCTCGATTCAGGCGGCCGGCAGGTCGATCTTGCGGCCCGCTACGGGGGCGAGGAGTTTGCCGTGCTCGCGCCCGAAACCGACCTGGTCGGAGCGACGAAGCTCGCCGGTCGCCTGCGTGCCGATCTGGAGGCAGCGGCGATCGAGCTTCTGGACGGCGGCGAGGTCAACGTGACGGCGAGCTTCGGAGTGGCGATCAAAGGCGACCTCGACAGGCCGGAGCAACTCGTTGCGGCGGCCGACGAGGCCCTCTACGAAGCGAAGCGAGCCGGGAAGAACCGGGTCGCGGCGGCCGACTCTCATCCGGGCGCCGTCGCGGGCGCCACGGTGTAGTTCGGGCTGAGTCTCCGGCGAGGCACAATCCGGCCATGCGCGTCTCCGCGAAGGTCGACTACGCCCTGCGCGCCTGTGCCGAGCTTGCGGCTGCCGACGAGGGACCCGTCAAGGGCGACCGCCTGTCCCAAGCACAGGAAATCCCGCTCAAGTTTCTCGAGAACATCCTGCTCGATCTCAAGCACGCAGGGCTGGTGCAAAGCCAGCGTGGCGCCGAGGGCGGGTACTGGCTCTCACTCCCGGCGGAGGAGATCTCCCTCGCCGAGGTGATCCGCGCAGTCGAAGGCCCGATCGCGAATGTGCGCGGCGAGCGACCGGAACTGGTCGAGTACGCCGGTCCGGCGGCGCCACTCCGGGAGGTCTGGATCGCGGTTCGCGCGAATCTGCGGGCCGTGCTCGAGGTGGTCACGCTCGCGGACCTGGCAGCCGGGCGGTTGCCCGACGAGGTCGCGGCCATCGCCGCCGACCCCGACGCCTGGCTCCCGCATTAGCTCAGGCCCCGAGGCTAGCGAGCGAAGACGGTCTGGCGGCTCGGCCGAACGTAGACGATCAGGCCCCGCTCGAGCTCGAGGGCCTGAGCCTCTTCCTGTGTCAGCTGCGCGATCAGGTGCTGGCCGTCATCTCGGACGAGCTCGGCCCGAACCTCGAAGCCGAGATGAACGACGCGCTCGACCATCGCCTCCGTCGAATCGCCCTCCGGCTCGAGACTGAGGCTGATGTCGCGCGGCCGCACGAACGTGTCTCCGATCTTGTTCACCGGGCCAACGAAGCTCATGACAAACTCGTTGGCGGGCGAGTCGTAGAGCTCGCGGGGCGTTCCGACCTGCTCGACACGGCCCTGGTTGATGACGACGATTTGCCCGGCCACCTCCATCGCCTCTTCCTGGTCGTGGGTGACGATGATCGTCGTCACGTGCACCTCGTCGTGGAGGCGGCGAAGCCAGGCGCGCAGCTCCTTGCGAACTCGCGCATCGAGCGCGCCGAACGGTTCGTCGAGCAGCAGGACCTCCGGGTCGACGGCCAGCGCGCGCGCCAGGGCCATTCGCTGCCGCTGGCCCCCCGAGAGCTGGGCCGGGTAGCGCTTCGCGAGCCCTTCGAGCTGCACGAGCTGGAGCAACTCGTGCACACGGCTGCGGATCTCGTCCTTCGGGCGCTTCCGGACTTTCAGTCCGAACGCGACGTTCTCCCAGACCGTCATGTGCTTGAAGGCCGCGTAGTGCTGAAAGACCATCCCGACCCCACGGGCCCGTGCGGGCTGGTGCGTGACGTCGTCGTCGCCGAGGAGGACCTGACCGCGGTCGGGCTCCTCGAGGCCGGCAATCACGCGGAGCAGGGTCGATTTGCCGCTGCCGCTCGGGCCGAGCAGCGCGGTCAGCGAGCCCTCCGGAATCGCGACCGAGACGTCGTCGAGCGCGACGAAGTCTCCGAACTGCTTGGTTACCCCGACGACGGTGATTCCCATCAACCAACACCTTCCTTCGGTCGAAATATGCGCATAGCCAGCACCGTCGCCAACGCGATCAGTGCCAGGACGACAGACGCTGCGAACGCACCGGTCGTGTTGAACCCTTCGAACTGCGACTGCACGTAGAGGGGCAGCGTCTCGGTCTTGCCTTCGATTCGGCCGGAGACGATGCTGACGGCGCCGAACTCGCCGATCACGCGGGCGGTGGTCAGCACCACGCCGTAACAGACCGCCCAGCGGATGGCGGGCAGCGTGATCCGGCGGAAGGTCGTGAACGGCGCGGCGCCGAGGGTTTCAGCCGCTTGCTCCTGATCCGTACCGATCTCCCGCAGGACCGGGACGACCTCACGGACGACGAAAGGGAGCGAAACGAAGATCGTCGCGAGCGTCATCCCCGGCAGCGCAAAGAGAATCTTGATCCCGTGGTCGGACAGGCCGCCGAGCCAGCCACCGGTGCCGTAGAGGAGGTACAGCGAGAACCCGACCACGACCGGCGAAAGCGCCAGCGGGAGGTCCACAATCGCGTTGACGAGGCCGCGGCCCGGGAAGCGGTGCCTGACGAGCGCGATCGCAAGCACCACGCCGAACAGGGTGTTCGCAGGAACGGCGATCGCCGCGATGAGCAGCGTCAGCCAGAGCGCGTGCAGCGCCTGGGGGTTGGTCACGGCATCCCAGGCCGGCTGAAAGCCGTGCTCGAACGTCCGGTAGAAGACGAGCCCGACCGGAACGAGCAGCAGGAACGCGAGGTAGCCGAGCGCGCCGAAGCGCAGTGAATATCTAGCGATCATGCCGCGTCCTCCAGTGCCGGAAGGCGCCGATCAGAAGCAGTACTCCGAGGGAGATCAGCAGCAGCACGACCGAGACGGCCGCGGCGCCGGCCGGATTGTCGGACTCGATCTGCCCGGCGATGTAGACGGAGGAGACCTCGGTCTTGAAGGGGATGTTGCCCGAGATGAGCACGACCGATCCGAACTCGCCGACGGCTCGCGCGAAGGCGAGCGCGACGCCCGAGAGGATCGCCGGCAATAGGTTCGGGAAGACGATCCGGCGGAAGACGGCAATCCGGCCGGCACCGAGCGACTCGGCCGCCTCCTCCATCTCCCGGTCGAGCTCGAGCAGCACTGGTTGGACGGCGCGGACGACGAAGGGGAGCGTCACGAAGAGCAGCGCAAGCACCAGCCCCGCTCGCTGAAAGGCGACATCCACGCCGAAGGGGCTGTTTGGCCCGTAGAGCTCCAGAAGAACGAGTCCTGCCACGATCGTGGGCAAGGCGAACGGCAGGTCGATGACCGCATTGAAGAACCCCTTGCCGCGGAACGAGTCACGAACGAGCACCCAGGCGATCGCGGTACCCGTGACCGCATTGAACGCGGCAACGAGGAGAGCCGCCACGAGCGTCAGTTTCAGCGCCGCCAGGGCCTCGGGCTTCGTGACCTCGTCCCAGAACGACTGAATGCCCTGCGATCGCGAGCTCCAGATCAGCGCCGCGAGCGGCACGAGGACGATCAGACTCAGATAGCAGACCGCGATTCCGCGCGCCAAAGCGCCCCCGGCGCGTCCGAGGACGGCGCCGGGCGCGGGAACACTGACGGCCGGGCTACTGGCCAATCACTCTCACCATGACCCCGTTGCTGTGGTCGAAGAAGCGGTACTGAACCGACTTCCAGCCACGTAGGCCCAGGGCCTTGGAGTTGATCGTGAAGAGGGTCTTCGGCTGCTTGTAGTGATACTTGGCGCTGCTCGCGACGGACTTCAGCACGGGCCGGTAGCCGCTGTCTCCGAAGAGCTTCTGCGCCTTCGACGACCAGAGGAACTTCAGGAAGGCCTTGGCCTCCGGGTGTTTGAGCCCGCTCTTGGTGAGTGCGACCGGGTTCTCGATCAGGATCGTCTGCCTCGGAAGAACGTATTCAGTGTGCACGCCCTTTTTGTTGGCGTAGATCGCCTCGTTCTCGTAGGTCAGCAGGACGTCGCCCTTGCCGCTCGCAAAGACCTGCGTCGCCTCGCGTGCGCTCTTCGGAAGCACAGACACGTTCTTGAACAGGCTCTTCAGGTAGGCGATCGCCTGTTTGTCGGTCTTACCCTGCCCGCGCTGCGCACCGTACGCCGCCATCACGTTCCAGCGGGCGCCCCCGGAGGTGAACGGATTCGGAGTAATCACCTGGACGCCTTTCTTGGTCAGATCGGCCCAGGTGTGGATGTTCTTCGGGTTGCCGTCGCGGACGACGAACACGACGACCGAATCGGTGACCATCCCGTGGTACTTGTTCTGGTTCCAGCTGCTCGGGACGATGCCCTTCTTGACGAGCGTCGAGACGTCGGGCTCGAGTGAAAGCGCGACGATGTCTGCACTGAGGCCTGCCCCCACCGCACGTGCCTGATCGCCGGAGGCGCCGTAGGACTGATTGAAAGAGACGCCCTTGCCCGCCGCGGTTCCCTGGAACGCCGGAATGATCTTCGCGTAAGCATCCTTGGGCGTCGAGTACGCGACAAGGCTCAGGGTCGTACCGGCCGTCGACGCCCGCGCGCCGACGACGACGCCCGCAGCCAGGGCAACCAGCGGCAGGAAAGTAAGTGAAATGCGCCTCATTCGCTCTCCTTATCTGTCTTCTTTCTCGACCGGGATGCTGGACAATACGCACGCACCCCGGACGGAGTCAAATGGGAACGTAGAGTTGGGTTCGTGCAGCCTCTCGACCGCTCGACAATCTGGCCCTACCGAGACGGCGAGCCAGGTGACTTCTACTACCAGCGCTACGCTCACCCGACGGGCGTCGAGGCCGAGCGTGCGCTCGGCGAGCTCGAGGGCGGCGACGCGCTTCTCTTCCCTTCCGGGTCCGCGGCGATCACTGCGCTCGTCCTCTCGGAACTCGAGCCCGGGCAGACGATCGCCCTCGCCGAGGGCGCGTACTACGGCACGGGTGCGCTCTTCCGCTCGCTCGAGCGCTGGGGCGTGCGGTTCGTCGAGTTCGCCCAGACCGGCCCGCCTCCCGAGAGCGCGGACCTCGTCTGGCTCGAGGCTCCGTCGAATCCCTTCCTGACCATGCCCGACCTCGAGGCCGCCGCGGCGCACTCCGGACGCGTCGTGGTCGACTCGACCGCCGCGACCCCGGTGTACCTTCGCCCACTCGAGCACGGTGCCGACTACGTCGTGCACAGCGCTACGAAGTATCTCGGCGGGCACCACGACCTTTTGCTGGGCGCCGTCGTCTGCCGAGACGCGGCGGCTGCGAGCCGGCTCGGCGAGTTCCGCGGCCGAACAGGAATCGTCGCGACCCCGGACTCCGCTTGGCTGCTCCTGCGCAGCTTGAAGACGCTTCGCGTAAGGATCGAGCGCCAGACCGCAACCGCCGTCGAGCTCGTCGAGCGACTGCGCCGGCACCCAGCGGTCGAGCAGGTGCGCTATCCGGGCTTCGGCGGGCTGCTCTCGTTCGACGTCAACGGAGACGCCCGTCGGGTCGAGGCTTCGGTGAAGGTGATCACGAATGCGACGAGCCTCGGCGGCGTCGACTCGGTCATCGAAAGTCGCAGCCGCTGGGAGGGCGATCGGGTGCCGAAAAACCTGTTGCGCCTGAGCGTCGGGCTCGAAGACCCTGAGGAGCTCTGGGCCGACCTCGAAAACGCCCTGTCGACGGCTTGAGCGACCCGCCGACTTTCGTCTTCTTCCCGGAGGGAGCGTACGGTCCGACGAACAACTGCGTCGGGATCGGACAGGTCCTGCGGGCCCGAGGAGCCCGGGTCGTGTTCGTGGTCGAGGAGTCGTTCGCGGGCACGCTCGAGGCACAAGGCTTCGAGGAGGCGTTGATGCGGCTGAAGCCTCCGCCGGTGGAACCGGAGGTGCCGGGACAGTTCTGGAAAGACTTCGTGCGCGAGACGGCTCCGGAATTCCGGAAGCCCACGATCGAGCAGCTCGAAGGCTTCGTGCTGCCCGTCTGGCAGGAGCTCGTCGATGGTGCGCGCTACGTCGACGTGCGGCTTGCCGAGATCTTCGCGGAGGTGAAGCCGGACGTGATCGTCGAGGACAACGTCGTCGGCTTCCCGGCCGTGCTCGCATCCGGTGTTCCCTGGGTCAGGATCGTCTCGTGCAACCCGCTGGAACTGAAGGATCCGGCGCTGCCGCCCACGTTCTCGGGCTACCCGAGCGACGATCCCACGGGCTGGGACGAATTCCGCGCGCGCTACCGCGAGTTGCACGGACCGCTTCAGGGAGAGTTCAGCGAGTTCTGCGTCGAACGCGGCGCGCCGCCGCTGCCCGACGGCGAGTTCATCCACGAGTCGCCTTTCCTGAACCTCTACCTCTATCCCGCCGACACCGACTACGAGCGGTCGCGCCGGCTCGGGGCGGCCTGGCAGCGGCTCGGCTCATGCGTACGCCGGCCGGACCGGGTCCCGAGCCATGTCCAGGGACCCGGTCGCGCCGTGATTTACCTGAGCCTCGGCAGCCTCGGCTCGGCGGACGTCGCTTTGATGCAGAAGCTGATCGACACGCTCGGCGAAACGGATTACTCCGTCGTCGTCAGCATGGGGCCACAGCACGAGGAGCTACGGCTAGCGCCGAACATGACCGGCGAGGAGTTCCTGCCGCAACCTGCGGTCCTGGCGCAGGTCGACATCGTGATCACGCATGGCGGCAACAACACGGTCACGGAGTCGCTGCACTTCGGCAAGCCAATGGTCGTCTTGCCTCTCTTCTGGGACCAGCACGACAACGCTCAGCGGATGCACGAGCTCGGACTGGCGCGCCGGCTCGACACCTACGGGCACGAGCCCGGCGAGCTGATCGGCGCGATCGAGAAGCTCCTTGCGGATCCGCTGCTGCCTGGCCGCCTGAGCGGCATCTCAGCAACGCTCCAGGCCGACCCCGGCACGGTGAAGGCAGCAAGCCTGATCGAAGGCCTGGTCTAGCGCCGCTCGACGACCTCGTCGATCAGCCCGTACTCGAGCGCCTCCTGCGGCGTCATGAAGTTGTCGCGCTCGGTGTCGCGGGTGATGCGCTCGAGCGGCTGACCCGTCCGCTCGGCGAGGATCTCCTCGAGGCGGCGCTTCATCCCGATCGCCTCCCTCGCCCTGATCTCGACGTCCGAGGCCTGCCCGCCGAAGCCCGGCGTCCACAGCTGGTGGATGAGGATCTTCCCGTTCGGGAGCGAGCTGCGCTTGTCCTTGGCCCCACCGGCGAGCAGAATCGCGCCGATCGACATCGCGATCCCCACGCACATCGTGCGCACGTCCGGCTTGACGAACTGCATCGTGTCGTAGATCGCCAGACCCGAATAGACGTCGCCCCCCGGCGAGTTGATGTAGAGCGAGATGTCCTGCTCGGGATCCTCCGACTCGAGATGAAGGAGTTGGGCGTTGACGACGTTCGCGACTTGATCGTCAACCGCCGAGCCGACGAAGACGATCCGTTCGTCCAGCAGCCGCGAGTAGATGTCAAAGGCCCGTTCCCCTTGGCTGGTCTGCTCGATCACCGTCGGAACGTACGGAGTCACGCCGCGACCTCCTCCTGTATATGCGCGGGCGCGCCGGCGATCTCAACCGGGACGCCGTAAACCGAGAGGCCCTCGGCGATCGCCTCGGCGTCCTCGAACGTCGCCGGGACGTAGAGCGCGAGGGGGTACGAGCTCGCCCCGCGCCAACCGAGCTTGCCTTCGAGGCGATCGCCCCAGAGCAGGGCGCGGCCGAAGACTCGGTCGCCGCCCACGGCGAGGTAGTGGCGCCACTGTTCGAGCGACTTAGCGACGTGGATGCCGCATTCGCAGAGTGGATCGGGGGCCTCGTGCCTCGCGCGGTAGAGCTTCTTGCAATCCGCGACGGCCGGCCGCCCCGGGGGCCAGAGGCTGCCGTAGAGGACACTACGTAGCCGCGTCCTCTCTTCGGCGTGCTCGACGCGCCAGATCTTCCAGCCGACGACCGGCTCGATCGCTTTCGTGGGCGCCGCGATTGTGGCTCCGAATCGCACGATATCTAGATATCAGATAGATATCGCGGCGTCAAACCCAAGAGCCGGAGGCGGGACTCGAACCCACGACCTACTGATTACAAATCAGTTGCTCTACCAGCTGAGCTACTCCGGCGCACCCAAATCGTAACCGGGCTACTGGACCGTGACCGAAACCCGCTGCGGCACATTGTTCGAGTACCCGCCAACGTTCCAGGTCCCCTCGAGAGGCTGGACATTCCCGGCCTCGTCATGCGCCCGGCAGCAGAGGACGTACTCCCCCGACTCGTCGGCCGACCATTCATAGCGCCAGCCGCGCCAGCCCCAGCGGGAGTCGAGCGGCTCCAGCTCCGCGTTGGCCCACGTCTCACCGCCGTCGGTGCTGATCTCGACGCGCGTGACCGGCGCCCATCCGGACCAGGCCCGACCCTCGAGAGTGCACGGGCCAACCGAAACGGTGCGGTCGCGCGTGTTGAAGTCCGGCATCCCGGGCGGCATCATCAAAGCGCGGGGCTGCATCCGGGTGACCGGAGTTCCCTCGTCCTCCTCGTCTGCTCGGTACCGGTATGCCGCGGTTTGCTGGTACCCCTGGAACGGCTCGGCCACCACGGTGATGCCCGCCAGCCATTTCACGTTCGTCATCCCGTACCACCCGGGGACGAGCAGCCGAAGGGGGAATCCGTGTTGCGGCAGGAGCGGCGCGCCGTTCATCTCGTAGGCGAGGAGCACGTCGTCTCCAAGCGCAACGTCTAGCTCGAGGCTGCGCTGATAGCTCTGTTCTACGCCCTTTTCGAAACCACGGTCGAGCCCGATGAAGACAACCTCGAGAGCGTCGTCGAGCAACCCGGCCTCTTCGAGGATCGGTCTCAGCGGCACTCCGGTCCACGTCGCGTTTCCGACCGCCTCGAGGAGCCACGGCTGGCTGACGACGTGCGGGGTCATCAGCGCGCGACCGTTGCCGGCGCACTCCATCGTGGCGGTCACCTCCAGGGCAGGGCGCGCAAGGAGATCCGCAAGCCTCAGCTCGAGCGGGTTGGCGACGCGCCCGTCGACCCTCAGCGCCCACCCGCCGGCCTCCACGTCGGGGATGTCGTAATGGATCAGGAGGTAGTGGAGCCCGGCCGGCGTGATCGGATA
>WNGJ01042864.1_pt1 | contig 12155 bp, 10 predicted proteins | sample 5400611 | NCBI WGS metagenome assembly WNGJ01 (sample SAMN13153375, study PRJNA577476) | soil metagenome | isolation source: 40 cm soil or saprolite under Garry oak tree replicate 1 | place: USA:California | collected 2016-06-15 | reverse complement strand
AACCGTCCATTTATTTCGCCATAGATACTGGCATTCAGCCGCTCGTAGAAGGGCTTTACAGCACTTCCTCCCACAATCGTCTGCGTCATACCGTAAAATGTGCGCCCGGCGCGACTCGTGTCCGGCCCCAAACCAAAATACGTAAGCTTGTTCAGCGATATCGCTTGCACATACAGATTGACCACCGGATGCTCCGGCAATTCAGAAAAAACCCGGGACTTCTTTTTTCCTTTCGTTCCCAGGCCGCCTCCGATCGGCTTTTGGTGAGTGTCGACGAATTTCAGATAGAAACCTGCCCGCCATGATGCATTGATCGAGCCCACTGCATCCGAGTTCCAGCCAATTCGCCAGTTCTCCGTCGTCTTGTGGCCGACGTAGGCAAGACCCGCTCCAAACCCGTTCTGAGGTGCGATGCTTCCCACAGCGATGTGAAAGGGTTTTCCGGTGAAGAGTTCTTCGCCGCAGGGAAGAAGCTTGAAAGCCCCACAGCTGTCCCTCAATTTCTGAAGTTCGCCAGAGGGGTCAACATTTGGTGTCGCCGGAGCAGGCGAAGGAGGGTTTTGCTGAGCTTGCACCGAGCCTGCCAATACTAAGAAAAGAATTATGGTTCGCAACGAGCCTCCTTCACCGGCTCTTCCGCTTACCCTGTCTATTTTTCAACTTGTTCTTACCCCTCTCGGCATTCGCGGGCCGGCCAGTCGTGCTGGATTTAGTGGTTTTTTGCGGTTTCTCGGCGCCTTGCGGATGCAACAGCGCCGTCATTTTCTTCAGGTATTTACTTGCCTGAAGTTCTGTCTTGATCTTGGAGATGTCGGTCAGTCTTTGGCCGGGTTTCAGAAACGACTTTTCGACGTCGTGGAAATGCTTGACTTGATGTTCAATCAGGCTGGAAATAAAGCGTCCGTGGTCGTATGAGCTCTTGGGTGTCTTGGGAATCTTCTGGACCAGCTTATATTTTTTCTTCATGTTTTTCTCTCACACCTCAAAAACCCAGCAATCATCATCCGGCCGCAATGTATCTGTGAGCGGTGTGAGAAAATTCTTCGAATTCTTTTCACGGGATGTGCGGTTGTCAAAGTTTTTTAGAAAGAAGTCCGTTACCGTGCCGGGAATCGAGGCGTGCTCAAAAATCATTCCGTTTGGATCTTCGGGTCCAGATACTACAGTGCCTCTAGGAACGTAGGGCGAGATCAAGATCGCAGGCACGCGTACACCGAGACGATTAAAATTGAACGCTTCACCCGTTCCTGTCTTCTCCGGTGGCGCGCTGTAATCATCCGATTCACATTTCGGGGGCACGACGTGATCGTAAATTCCACCGTGCTCGTCATAGACGACCAAGAGCGCTGTCGTTTCCCAGAGCTCTGGATTTGTGCGAATCGCGTTGTAAGTGTTCGCGATGAATCTTTCGCCTTCCCGTACATCGTGATCTGGGTGCTGGTCTGAGGCGATTATCTGGCCGCCTCCTGGCCCCGGATGATCGTTGTAGCAGGGCTCGATAAAGCAGTACTCGGGAAGAGTGTTGCCATCGCAGTCAGCGACGAACTGCTTGTAGCTGCCGAAAATCTGCGGCTGGTTCTTCAATAAGTTCACAATCTCCATCGTCGAGCTCTGCTGGTCGTAGTAATAAATCTTTGCAGTACGGCCGGCCTGAATCATGCGCTCATAAATACTCGGGATAGGATCCTGAATATAGAAAAGGTTCATATCCACATTGCCGAACGAAGTGCCATAGTGCGCGAATGCACGGTTGCAAATGGTTGGTCCGGGAATCGAGGAAAACCAGCCGTTAAAAACTGCATATTCCGTCGCGAGCCTTGTGAGCACAGGCAGTTTCTCGGGAGGAAAGTAAGACATGATGGCGCGCGAAGCAGCGAGGGACGTGCCTTGCGTTGCATAGCTCTTTATGAAGCCCTTCATGTTCTCGACACGGCCCGGTCCGGGCAAAGCGCCGAATATTTGGAGATCGACGCCGGGGAAGTGATGGTCCGGGTCATGATCCAGTTGACCCTGATATTTCGCGTTCGGTTGCACTTTGATCGTGTTTCCAGCCGTATCCGGATTCGATTCAGTGCCGGTCAGGCCGTTGATCTGCGGGTACTTTTTCTTACCGCCTTCCATTACGAGGCTCAATCCGCCCAGCATGTGGTCAAAGGAACGGTTCTCCATCATGAGGACGACGATATGTCGCAAATTATTAAATCCAACTGTCATGCACCTCTCCTGCCGGCGAGAGCCGCACAGAGTAGTGACGCAAAATCCTCTGACGTTTCAGGTATCACTTGTTCGAGGCTGGGCCTCAGCTTCCCTCGGTTGACAGGACGGCCAAACCACGTAATCTCGATTCGCCCTCTCCAAAACTTCGGGCACGTCCGAATCTCTAGTTCCCGCTCCCGCATGGTTCTCGAACGATCCGGCGCTGCTCAGGTAAATTGCCAGGTTTGTACCGAAGGGTCGGGCTGTTCACGCGTTGCTCAACGGATTCGTGGACGAGACAACCAGGCAAAATAAAGCGATGTCGACCCAAATTTAACCGAATGGAGGAACCCCATTCGCCTTGGAGGTTCTGCAGGTGAACGATCTTAGGCCAAACCTCGGCCATCCACCACCCGCCGTGAAGCGATTCATGTTGTGTGGTAGCAGTGGGGTCGGGCGCCACGTATGGCGGCTTGGCCCCCAAGATATCTGCCCTCTGCTGGGGATCAATCAACAGACCGGCTAGTTCCGCTTCGCAAAACATCCAGCGCAAAGTAATCTTTGAAAGTTGACTCTCTGATTCCAGATAGCTGCCGCCTACATCTGAATGAACGCCCGCGAACCAAACCTCCTGCACATTTTGTTGAGGGTTGTGAGGCACGCCGAAGAGGTTCTGGCGAAAAAATGCTCGTCGCTCATCGATGGATACAGCATGGCGCACGATATTAAAGTCAGGATTACTGGAGAGCGTCGTAAATGGGAAGCGAACGGCGTTATAGACCCAGCCCACCGAGCTGACAGTATCCCATACGCCTACGAAGTGCGGTTTGCACTCTTGCGAAAAAGTTTTCTTGAATTCACCTGCAACCGAGAAGTTGATCTTCCTGTTCTTAATCATGCGGATGGCAAAAGGAATTAAACCTTCGTTGTTCCTGTCCAGCAGGCCGACAATGTGCAGCATTCCACAGAGAGCGCGAGCAGTATAAGCACCACGGCTGAAACCAAAGACATAGAGATGATCTCCAGGTTCGAAAGTTCTCATCAGAAACTGATATGCGTCCGCGAGGTTATCCGAAATTCCGTATCCGAATGCCAAGCCTAGGATACGGGTCCACCATTTACCTATAGGGCTTAGCGCGTTGCGCGCGCCCATGGTGCCCACACCTGGGTGGTAATAGCAGACTTGCGAGGGACCCCGAACCAGCGTTTTGTAGAGCTTGACTACGTTGGAATTGCTTTCGCCAAACTCGTTGCCCGTGCCATCACAGCAGACAACCACGTTCTTAGCCACGATTTACATCGATCTGTTCGAACAATTCCTCACCTCTCGAACACTCGCTTCTTCACATGGTGCCGATTTCAGGGGATCCACCGCGGGCGACCCCAGCAGTCTCTTGGAAAATTTACTCGCACGCTGCTCCCTCACATCCCTCTGAGGCGGCCAAAAACTGCGTCCAGTCTGTGGCGATGCCTTTTTGCGCTTCCGCTAGGGACATCTTGCCTTCTCGCACTTGCTTTGCCAGGAAATTTTCCACTGCGTCTTTTCTCTTGAAATAGCGTTCCGAGAGAACCACGCCCGGAGGTCCACACTGAGGCCAGATATTATCCACGGTATCTGCGCCACCGAGCTCGAGGGAGATCAGATGATCCAGCTCGCAGGTCTGTGTCTGCCCGGTATTTTGATCGGGATGTTCGATGGCATAACGCTGATAAGTATGGTTCTTTTCCGCCGCGGAGGAGGCATGGCCGCGCACGCACGCCGTACGAAAACCCGAGTCGCGAAGCACTTCCACGGTGACCGTCGGGTTGACGGCACCGGGCGTGCATTCGGAATCCGGAAGTGAAAATCCGTTGCTCATTCTTGTTGTGCATGTTTGCGGTGGCACTGAGATAGCATGTCCGAGAGACTCGGACGCGCTCGAATCAATACCGAACTGGCTGCAGAAAGCTGGCTCTGCGGAGCTGGGATTGGAAGCGTGACTTCTTGAAGAAACACCATTCATAGCGAGACCGATTGCTAGAGGTAATAGAGCCGCGGCGTGCGCTAAAGAATTCTTTTTCATGATAATTACTCTTACCGTGGTTCCGTATCAGTCTTCTGGGACATGTTGGCCTGAATCGCCTTACTCACGGTGTAGGAAGTGGCGCTGATGCCCAGCAATCCCAGAACTCCGCCAGGGACATCAGGCAAGCCGGACTTCATTGGACCTGAGGCGCTGTTGGCTGGTGTATCGTTTGCTCGGAGCTTGGCGTTCGAAATTACGATCAAGAAGAAACTGAGCCCAATCACAAAAGTGAAGATCAGCAGTTGAAACCGTGACATGCTGGCCTCACCCGTTTTTTCGCTGATTAGCAAACTGAGATTAATGTCGCCTCGAAAGATCCTCCACAACACCAGGTCAGTTCACGACTTGCCAAGAAGCGAAGCACCGAACTTTCCCCCCAGGTACACAACATGGCTGCCACCGAGAATCAGGAGCCAGCCCTCTGGCACGATCGGGAATCTTGTCGGTTCGTGCAGCAGGGCCGCTAGATATTGAAAGGATGCACCTATGGTAAAAAGCAGAAGCTGGACACGCTCTGGACTGAAATATTGAGTGCCGTCTCCTTTAGTCCCCTTGAGCAAACCCTTTGTGTTGATCCGGCCCGTAAACAGGTGCACAGAAATCAGCCCAAACAGCATGAGCAGAAAAAGGAGGACTTCCCAATAGGCCAGTTCCATCAACAAGACCATTACCAGGCTCCAAATCTTAAATTTCAGCGATGCGTCTCGTCGCAGGGCAAACTCTGTGGGTCTTACCGCATCTTTGAACATATCGTATTTATAATGTCAAGTTTGAATCTTACCTATATAAACCCAAGCCACTTTACGTCCCGATTGTGGGTGGCCGTTCGTTTTCATGACATGGCTTCTAGCTGCGTTCATCGTTCTAACCTTTTTAGGCACTCCTGCCCTGCTCCAGCTCGATCTGATTCAACATCCGTTGAGAGAACTTAGTCTAGTAGTGACGAAAACGCTGCAACCGTTGCAGGCGCGCGTTGCTGGCAGTTGATCTTCGAACCGATCGAAGCGACACCAAACATCGCTTCGCGTCTCGACTTAAGTTGCTGCAAGGCTGTAACGATTCTGCGGTGCCGGTCACTACGTTTAAACGAACCACGTTTGTCTCACTGCCAACAGACCCTCGCGTATCGGATTAACGGATGAAGAGAGAAGGGACTATCGGGGTAGCAGCACTCCTCGCCATCGCGGCGGTAGCGGGGTTTTCTCTGCAGACTGGACCAAAACCGGAGGAAAGCGGGAGTACGGATCGCAGCAGTGCGATTAGACGATCAAAGCCCACCCCGACGAAGAGTGAGACCCGTAAAGAGCGGCCAGGTTGCAGGGGGCTAGAAGAGGAGCTTAAAGAATTCCTTGACATCAAAGATCTGACCCTTCCTAAGCAATGCTATGAATCAGGTGATGCACCCATAGGAGAAACTCAACCAGAAGTGACCGAAAAAGCCTCGCGACTAAAATTCGTAATCGCGACCCTGCCTGACCCGGTGCACACGCACTTACCCGTTCTCTTCGACCAGTTCGCGGTCGCCATCCAGGAGGGCGCACAAGACGAGAAATATGATTTCGACGGCTCCTGGCTTCCCTGGGATGATGAAGAACCTTCTTACGCGCTGCTGTCCGATGAGAAAGCTTTCAATCAAGAAAAGGAAATGAAGGAGAATCAGCCCGGGATTATTCTTTTTCGGAAGACCGTAGATTGCGGCGAGCAGCAGGTCGATTGCAGGGAAGATTCGGGCGCGACAGATAAGAAGGATGGAAACGGCCTTTCAAAAAGTTATCGCGAGGGGCTGATAGTTTTTGTTGTTGGGGAAGAAGCTACTCACGGAATTCACAGAGAGCAGTTCCGAAATGCCCTCGAGTGGATCGCAGTTTTGCAGCCGAAGACCGAAAAGAATAGAAAACGGTTGGCCGTCCTCGGCCCATCATTCTCAGGGTCTTTTCCTTCCCTAGCGCAAGTCCTATCTGAGCCGAATACCGCGGATCGGTTGGATTTGCGCTCGACGACAGCTGGTCGACGGCTTGCAATCTACAGCGGAAGCGTAAGCGGCAAGAATTCGGCAGCCGCATTTCAAAAAGCATTTGATTCTAAGGTCACGTTTCACAGCTTTGTGCAGAATGACGACGAGATTCTTGAGCGATTTTGCAAATACATAACGACGGAGCAATCCGGATTTGACCCCGGCAAACTTGCGATGATCTCCGAAGACGAAACCGCCTATGGAAGCTCCGGCGTTACGGGAGAAGACGGAAACGATTGTTCTGCTAAGGCTCTCAAGCTTTTCTATCCTCGAGACATCTCGGCGCTGCGCGGTGCTTATCAAACAAAGTCGCTATTCAACATGGGAACATCTCCTCAATCGGGGGAAACGCAGAGAAGAAATCTTCCCACCGATCTGGCCGATCCGGCTGGGAAAGTACACGATTCCATCCGCAGCTACGGCGGAAATCAGACGCCCCTGACCCAAGAGGCATTTTTATTGGAAATTGTGGCCGCCTTGCGCGAGCTTCACGCTCGATACATCGTTTTACGGAGCAGCAATACACTGGACCAGTTGTTCCTGACAAATTTTCTGCGACGAACCTACCCAGATGGTCGGATCGTGATTCTTGGTTCAGACCTCATGTTCGCCCGAGAACGGGGTGCAACCGGGCTCAGCGGTACGATGACGCTCAGCACATATCCACTCTTTCCCTTAGAGCGCGACTGGACGGAGCACCCTTCGCTTCCTGCATCCGACCGGGTTTTTAGCGCTGATACAACGGAAGGGACCTATGTCGCCTTACGGCTGTTACTGAATGAGAAGAGTCTCAACGGCGAAACGCAGGATCCCAACCGATGTCACGCACTCGAAGAGGGCAAAGACGAAAGTGAACGCGAAAAGAAGATCTTCGTTCCGCGCATTGTCTGCACGCAAGATCCGCCTATTCCCGATTATTCCCCTCCGAACTGGATGCTCACTGATCAGGGCGATGAAAAGAACAAGGGTAAGCGCTGTGTCTATCCGGGGCCAGCCACTTGGTTATCCGTCATCGGCGTAAACAGGTTTTGGCCAATGGCATCTTTAACGGCCAAAAAGGATCAGGAATCGTTGGACCCCGCCGAGCTTAGTTGTGGTGAGGCGAAGGTTGTGAACGGAAAGGAAGAGAGAGCGGAGGAGCCTGGTGAAAGGCCGGCAATGCCATCGGGCATGGAGCTCTTCTTACTCATATTGGCGGGCTTTTCGATGTTTCACTTGTGGTGTTGTTGGTCGGCGTCGTACACCGCCAAGCCTGCATTTCGAGCCCATTTTGCGAGCACGGGAGACTGGCGTCATACCTTGTTGGTGTTCAGCGGGAGTTCCTGTGTCGCGTTCCTGGCCATCGTAGCCGCGTGGGGCTGCGGTGTGTTTTCTTTTCCCGCTCGCGGGTTAGTCTACCCATGGTTCGGTTTATGCTGCGTGACATTCGTTTGTCTGATGGCATGGTTCGCAATCCTCGCGAATAACCGCACCGTATGGAAACTGTCCCAGCGCATCCGAGGCAGTTCGGATTTGCCAGGAATGACCTCCAAGGATTTCACTAGTTGGAATCATCGTGGATCCAGCCTCTTTATCGGGACACTGGTGGCATTTTGCCTACTGTTCGTCCTTCCGATTCAACTGGCGCTTATCGACGAAAATCGCGTACTGACCTACTGGCGTGCGATGCATCTTGCCAGCGGTGTTTCTCCGATCATGCCTATGTTCGCGATTTTTGCAGGACTTTACCTCTCGTTTTGGTTTTCGTTGCACGGGCTGGCATTATTTGGCCCGGATCGTCCTTGTCTTCCGCCACAGCAGCGGCTGACGATTAAAGACGTGGATAACATTGACAGAGATTTTCTAAAAATGTTCAGCCAAGAGCACGCTGCAGCAGGGATTGAGCGGGCCGGCATGCCTTTGAACTGGAAGGTCGCGGCGATCAGCTCGGTTCTCTTTGTCCTGTTTCTTCTTGTTGCCTTCGGGGTCGCGGAAGGGGTTCCGGTGCGCAGTTTGGGTGCGCAGAGCTATTCGATCATTTTCATCGTGTGGCTTGACGTTTGCTGCAGTTTGTCGATTGTCGAAGCCTGGCGATTGTACGAAATATGGGAAGAGTTGAGACGCCTGCTCACGTTTCTTGATCGTCTGCCCCTGAGGCGGACTCTGGCGGTCCTGCACGGTTTTTCTTGGGGAAGCGTATGGAAGATGAGCGGGAATGTCCTAGAGGTGCGTTATAAGGTCATTTCCCGGCAAATCGAATGTATGAATCATACGATAGCCAGCCTGCTCGACTTCGCCAGGAATTCTTCCGACCCCGGTGACATTCAAGCTGCCCGGATTTCTCTTCCTCCCCTGCTGGATATGCGCCGGGCGGGATTTGAATTCGCGGAATGGTATTCGACCTCCTACGCAGAGCCCCTCGAGGGGGACTTGACGAGTTTTCAGAAATTTCAGACCAGCGTTGCGGCGGCCAGTGGCACGCTACTGGCGCAGTTGCTCGTGCCTGCATGGAGGAAGGAGAAGCAATCTTTGATTGTGGCGCCGGCAAGGGTTCGTGACGAGAAAGAGGACGCGGTCCCGAACCCCCCTCCTCAGGCTAAGGATGAGCATCTACGGAATGCTGAGGAATTTGTGTGCCTTACGTATCTCGGTTTCATCCAGAATGTTCTGGGTCGATTGAGAACGATGGCCCTGACCATCGTGGTGCTGTTCATCGCATCGACCGTTGCAATATCTACCTATCCATTTGATCCGCGGCAGGCACTGAGCGCAGTTTTAGTAGGTTTGTTCGTAATTGTAGGTGTGGTGATTGTGAAGGTGTATGCGGAGATGCATCGCGATGCCACGTTGAGCCACGTGACCAACACCAAGCCAGGGGAGTTAGGGGCGGAATTCTGGATCAAAATTGTCGGATTTGGCTTTGCTCCCCTTATTGGCCTCCTGACAAGGGTATTCCCAGGCATAACGGATTTCGTCTTTTCGTGGCTACAGCCTGGGATTTCTTCACTAAGGTAGGACTGGTCAGCCTTCCCTCGAAACGTTCCGTAGTACAAGCTTTTCCGGTCACTCTGCAACTGCGCCGCTAGCCTTCTCTATCCTTGCCCAAGCGCACGAGCAATGATGCACGTTTGTCCGGCATGTCCACGATCTTTGAATGAACGCGATCTCTTCGATGGTTTCGGCCACGCATTCGTAGAGATATTCGACTTGCGCAGTCGCATCGAAATATTGATACAGATTCTTTGTGTCCTTCAGGACGGCCATCTGCTGCGTCTCATCCATCCGCTATACTGAATGGCTGCGGGCAAGAGACCCGAAGTTGAGGGCTGGGCTATTTTTCAAATCCTTCGGAAATGGCCTAATAATCCTCGGAGTCAGCTCGGTGCTCTTATTCGACCTCCCGCCAGCAGTTTCGGTCTCGGCTTTTTTTCTGGGCCTTATCTCATCTTTTATAGGGATTATGCAGTTCCGCGCAGCACGGCGACTTAAAACTGACCAAGTTCCGGACCAGAAACGACCTCCAATCTCATAGTTTTACTCTGTATATGAAGGCTGTAGGGACGATGGCCGGGTGGCGCGGTGGCGCACTCGTAATACCGCGAAAACCTTCCGGGGTGGCCTCTAATGATCTAACGGAATGGGACTGATGTGCCCCTGGCGGCCCACGTACGGAATCATACGAGAGCGAATCGATTGAACATTTCTTGCAGCGCTCGCGACGTTCTCGATTCGACTGTCCACAGCGAAGTAATTGGCATAAAGCGCGAACAAATCGACAGGACAAAACGAGTACATCGAAGTAGTATTTTGTCTCCCGTTGCTCCGCCCGGAGCGATGATGAGCATCAGTTTTGAATCAGACGAAGCTATTCTTGAAAAATTGCGGGAAAGATTACGGCGCATGACGGACGAAGAGTTGATTAAGTTCGGGAAAGATGTTCGTAGACTTGCTGAGAATCCGTTTCAGCGGCAATTGGATGAGGCTAGGCTGGAGTGGAAGCGGAGGAAATCAGTATTAAAGGCGACGCATGACTGAACTTCGGAAAACCGGTTTTATTTCTTGCGGAGGACGAGAAGGAGTTTCCGTTTAGTCATGGAAACGGTCCATGCACAGTTGCCATGCCGACCCATGCGCTACCTTCCCGCCGACTGAAACATGACACGCGTCATGACGGAGCACAGCGCGTAGGTCCCGTTCGGATGTTATTCGTTGTCTGTCCAATTCAATCGAAACTGGATGGTCGTCATCATCGAACGACGTGATTCCGTCAGCGTTCTGGGCGGATAAGTCGGCCCAACTGACCGAGACATATGGCAGTCTTGCATCGAAACTCTCACGGTTGATTTGCTGATACCGCTCGTGCAGGTTCACGTTGTGGACGGACTCACGAGAGTAAGCGTAGCGAGTGCCGAGAAGAACTATCACGACGGCGACTGCGGAGACCGTGATTTGGAAGAAGCGGCGCACCTCAAAAGGGTAGTCGGGGCGTCTTTCGGGCGGAATAGTACGGATGTTCTGTTCGAATGGCCAGCAAAGAACTTCGTCTTAATGGGCAGGGATTGCCTCGCGAGAGGCAATTCCTGCCGGCAAAGACTCGGAGACTCGGGAACAGATGGGACGTTACAAATGCTTGCGGTTGGCCGGCAACATGAGGCTCTAGGCTCAGAACGCGGAATGCGGGCAAGTTACGTTAAATTGGCCCCTCGTCCAGACTTCCTCAAAGACTCTACTAGCCGGCCAAAAAAATGAAAGGTGCCCTCGAATCAGCGCTCGAAGATGCTTTTCTTTTGTCTCGTTCGTGGAGGTCGTCATCTTTAGTATGTTTTTCGGGCTTCCGCGGCACCCTCTCCAGATTGTCATTTTACGACCTTGGTTGGTAGCAATGCTGCTTCAATGTGGGCTTTCTTTGCGTTGGGCAAGTCCGGCGCAGAGACTAAAGGTCAGCGAATTCGGTTCACAGTAAATGAGCACTCGCAAGGAGCTCATTCATGTGATGAGATGGCGAAGGGCTCGGCAGAATGCAGGAAGGATATGCGCCTGCGGGGTAACAACGCTTCATTAGGGTAGGTGACGATGAAATCGCGGAGTTGGGTCCTGCGCAATCTAGTTCCATTGGTTGGCAGTGGAGTCGCGCTGTTTGCGTTGCTGGAGATGGATCGGCTGGCCGGTACGCGCGCGCAGGCGCAAGGCCCAGCGAACGGCCGCGTGCCAACAATCGACGAGTACCAACCGAAGTCAACGCTGGTCACGCCGGAACACCACATCGAGCGGGCAAAGTACCCATTCGTTGATATTCACAGCCATCACTGGAGTCCGACGTCGGAGCACGTGGACCAAGTGGTTAAGGAGATGAACACGATCAATCTGCGAGTGATGGTGAATCTGAGCGGGGGAACGGGCGAAGAGCTGAAAAAGACGCTCGCGGTAATGAAGGGACGTTATCCAGACCGGTTCGTGGTATTCGCGAATTTGAGTTACGACGATCTGAACACGGCGGGATACGGGAAGCGGGCAGCAGCGCGGTTGGAACAGGATGTGAGAAACGGCGCGCAAGGACTGAAGATTTTCAAGAATTACGGAATGGATTTGAAGTATGCGAACGGCGAACGGGTGCACGTGGACGATCCGGAGTTCGATGCGGTGTGGGAGAAATGCGCGGAACTAAAGATTCCGGTGCTGATCCACGTCGCCGAACCTTCAGCATTCTTCGATCCCTGGGATTACCACAACGAGCGTTGGGAAGAGTTGCGGGAGTTTCCGGGGAGGGCGCGACAGCCTTCGAAATATCCGCCGTTCGAAACACTGATTGCGGAGCGGAACCGGATGTTCGCGAAACATCCACGGACGAACTTCATTGCGGCGCATCTGGCGTTTCATGGAAACGATCTGGAGCGGTTGGG
>WNGJ01029070.1_pt2 | contig 12155 bp, 8 predicted proteins | sample 5400611 | NCBI WGS metagenome assembly WNGJ01 (sample SAMN13153375, study PRJNA577476) | soil metagenome | isolation source: 40 cm soil or saprolite under Garry oak tree replicate 1 | place: USA:California | collected 2016-06-15 | reverse complement strand
GCAGCTCACAGCCGAGGGCGAAGGTGGTCACCACCTCGGCGCCGGCCCGGCTCATGCGGGCCATAGCGGCCTGGGCTTCGTAGTCGTCCCAGGCGCCGCAGGCGTCGACGACCGGGAAGACCTTGTAGCCGTCGTTGAGCATCGACAGGGTGGGCATGGCACAGCAGGTGCCGATGGTGACCCCGGCGATGATCACGTGGCCGCGCCGGGTGGAGCCGAGCAGGTCGTCGAAGGCGGCCCGGAAAGTGGGGTCCTCGTAGCAGTTGATGATCCCGGTGCGCCGGTAGATCGGCTGGTCGGAGAAGATCTCCTTGAGCTCGGGCAGCGTGTCGCCGTTTTGCCACTGGGCGTTGGACGAGCTGAGCAGAACCGGGATCGAGAGGGCCTTGGCCATCGTGGCCAGCGCAACCACGTTCGCCTTGTAGGTGGCCAGGTTGGCGAGGTCACGCACCCCGACCATGAGGCCGATCTGGTGGTCGATGAACAGCATCACCGAGTTGTCCGGTGTCGGCTTGTCGTATCCGGCCCGGCCAGCTTCCCTGGCGTCGGCAGGCGGCACCTTGGTCGGCAGCACCTGGTTGGTCGTGGGGCTGATGATGTCAGCGGGACGGTCGGCCATCTCTTCCTCCCCAATGTATCTTCCATCTAGAACTCTTCCAGATGGAAGGCGCTCTAATCCCACGATCCACCGAATACAATACTTCCATCTGGTAGAGTCGCAGCGGTGGGCAAGAAGCAGAGAGACCTGATCACTGCTGTCGGCCTTCTTCTCGAGGCCGCCAGCTACCTCCAGCGAGCCATCTGGGCAGACGTCGAGCGCCAGACCGGCCTGCCAGGAACCTGGTTCGAGACCCTGGTGCGCCTGCAGCGAAGCGATTCAGCAGGGGTGCGCATGAACCAGATGGCCGCCCAGGTTTCCTTCCCGCCCAGCAGCTTCAGCCGGCTCGTCGACCGTATGGAAACCGACGGCCTGGTCGAGCGATCCCCCGACCCCGTCAACAGAAGGGCGACCCTGCTACGGCTGACAGCTCAAGGCGAGGAGCGGATCGCCGAGGCCATCGCCGTTCACGAACCCAGCGCCCGGGCACGGTTCGCCAACGTGCTATCCGAGCAGGAGCTCGACGTTCTCGAGTCGATCACCCGCAAGCTTCGAGACGCCAACCGGGCGAACCCGACTGTGTCACATCATCCGAACGGACTCCGCTAGCGATCCGTGCAGTGCGCGCCAGGCGAAGGGGCATAGATCTCATGTCATCTGTCACGACGGGGGCGGCACTGATGCCGCCTCGGCGTTCGGCGCCAGCGTCACCTCGGTGCATCAAACCCTGTCGGCCGCTCATCGCGCGGGCGTGCCGCACACCGTGTACCTGAGCAGCCTGTCGGTCTACGCCGACCCCGTCTCCCGGCGGCTCGAGGAGTCCGCCGGTCCCGACGCCACCGACGTGTACGGGCTGACCAAGCGACTGGGAGAGGAAGTGTGCCGCGCCGCCGTCGCCCGGTACGGCCTGTCAGTCAACATCCTCCGGCTGGCCTGGCCCACCCCGGACCGCCTGTGGCTCGCCTGGGGCAGGGTCACGCCGCCGGCCCGTCCCACGGGTCCGGGCGGTACCCCGGCCTGCGCCACCGCCGCGACCGACGTGGCCGGGGCCATCGCCGCGGCCCTCAGCTACCGCGACGGCCTGCAGGCCTTCACCATCTCGGCCGACGAACTGGCCGGCCCCTGGAGCACCGCGAAGGCCCGCGACCTCCTGGCCTGGAATTCCCAGTTCACCTCAGCTCACACCCCCACGACACCTACCTCGACTTCGGCAAGGGCAGCGACCGCAAGGCCGACCTAAACTTCGGGGACTGCTTGGCGTACACCCGCTTCGGGCCGATGATGGCTCCCCACCTGGCTTCCGACTAGCTCTCACGGAGACCATCGCCGTCATCACGGGAGCCAGTTCGGTAGCGCTGAGTGCGCAGCTACGATGTAGCTGGTATCAGCTGCACCCCGCGCTTACCGGTGTACAGGAAGATGACTCGCCACCAAGTAGGATCGCTCGACGGGCTCAGCAATGCTGAGCGCGACACCATGCTCTGTGGGTACTTCGCGGCCGCGGCTGATGTCGGCGGACACTTTCCGCAGCTTCGTAGTTTCGCCAGGATCTTCTTCCGGCGGCGGAACCTGCAGGTGTTCGCATCAAACACAGGTGCCCCGAGGGTCCTGATAGATCCCAAGCTCACTGCGAAGGTTCGCCGCGTGCGATTCGGGCCCGGCTTCCGACCCGGCCCTGGCTTTCGGCCCCGCAAGGCCGGCCGATACTCCGGAGTAAACGACGCGTCGTAGGCGCGCCCGCGCGCGGCGCAGATGTGCTCAGTTGAGCGTTTCCTCGCCGATCATTCGTCCGCGCCAGCCCGCAGACGCCAGCCATTCTGGCAACCGTCCCATCTTCGCTGCCGGTAGCGCACCACGAGACCGCGATATCCACTGAGATCATTTCACTGGATGAGGCCATTAGGGTCGTTCATCCAGCCCCGCCGTGGCGCGAAGTGAAGCGCAGGACGGGGCCTTGCCGCCATACCTGGCGTAACGGCAGCGACGCCATGCTGACCTGCTGGCGGATGGTAATGCTTGCTCAGCTCAGACCGCCTCGATCAGAGTCCGCGTGCCGGGAGTCGCGTCGGTGACCCGGTAGCGCCGCATCGGGTCGAGTCCCGGGACCAGTAGGGCCGCCGGCTGGTCGTTGACCGGCTCGTCGAGCTGGACGTAGCTCATCAGGGCCGCCGAGGCGTCAGCCGCGACGACGCCGTACATCCAGGCGGTCTCATCCGGGGCGTCGATCCGGACCATGCGGCCGGCGTGGATGAGCGCGCGGTGCCGCTTGTACAGCCGGATCCAGGCGGCGAGTTCGGCGAGGTCATCGGCGTCGGCCTCGGTGAGGTCCCATTCGATCCCGAAGTGACCGAACAGGGCGGTGGCGCAGCGCAGCGGCAGCGGCATGTACCGCCCGGTCTGGTGCGAGAACGGCGCGGATACGTGCGCGCCGAGGTACTCCGGCGGAACGAGCTGCCCGGTCCATCGCTGGATAGACTGCCGGGCCAGGGCATCGGTCATGTCTGAGGTCCAGACTCGCTGGACGCGTTCCAGCATCGCCAGGTCGATGCGGCCGCCGCCGGCGGCGCACGACTCCCATTCCACGCCCGGGTGCCGTCTGCGCAGCTCGTCCAGCAGCGCGTACACGGCCGCCGCTTGGCCGTGCGCGGCCGGGGCGCCTGAACGAGCGCCGCTGCCGGCGTCGATGATGTCGCGGTTGCAGTCCCACTTGACGTAGGAGATCTCGTACTCCGATATCAGCGCGCTGATCCGCTCGAGCAGGTATCCGGACACGTCGGGCCGGGTCAGGTCGAGCACCAGCTGGTGCCGCTGCAGCGGCGGCCGGCGCTGGCCGGCGGCGAGGATCCAGTCGGGGTGCGCGCGGTAGAGCCCGGAGTCCGGGTTGACCATCTCCGGCTCGATCCACAGCCCGAACTGCATGCCGCGGCCACGTACGTACGACGTGAGCCGGTGCAGGCCCCCGGGCCAGACATGCTCGTCGACCTGCCAGTCGCCCAGCGCAGCCTGGTCGCTGCGGCGCCCGGTGAACCAGCCGTCATCCAGGACATACCGCTCCACGCCGATGTCCGCGGCGATGTCGGCCAGCGCCGCCAGCTTGGCGAAGTCGTGCCGGAAGTAGACCGCCTCCCACACGTTCAGGTTGACCGGGCGGAGCGGGCCCGGGTGGGCGGGCACCGAGCGCAGGTAGCCGTGGAACTGGGCCGACAGGCCGTCCAGGCCCGACACAGTTGCTGCCAGGTACACCCACGGAGTGGCGTACGACTCGCCCTCGGCCAGGGCGATCTCGCCGGGCAGCAGCAGCTCGCCGCCGCCGATCGTGGTCACCCCCGGCACCAGCCGCTGGTCAGGCCCGCGCATCATCCCCAGGCCGGACGGCACTCGTTCCACGCGGTGCACCGTGTTGCCGCTCCAGGCGACGTGGACCCCGTACACCTCGCCGCTGCCGAAGCCGAAACCGGGAACCCCGGCGATCATCACGGTGGCGGAGTCGTGGCCGGTATGACCCCGGCGGCCTTCGCGCAGCCACAGCCCGTCACCAATGCGATGACGCTGCGGAATCCGCTCGGCCGTCTGCCGCCCGGTGAAGTCCAGGATCTCGCCCACCCTCGCCGGGACCGGGAATACCACCTCGAGACTGTCGACCACGTACGGCTGGCCGCCGGTGTTGATCACCGTGTGGCGGGCCCGGATCGAGCCGCCGGGGACCGCCTCGATCTCGGTCACCAGCTGCAAGCCCGCGGTCACGTCCGCGGCCTCGACCCGGGCCCGGAGGCCGTCATGATCGGACCGCACCGGCTGGAACTGCGGCGACCAGTCGCGCCCGGCTGCCACGGGGTCGCCAGGGCCGGGGCCCAGCCGGTGCCCGGACAGGCCGGGCCTGCCGAACCAGCCTTCTGCATGCTGGGGCAGCAAGGCGCACGGCCGGACCGCGGCCAGCAGCGCCGCGGCGTCGCGCGGGTCGAGCCCGGAGGCGGGCACCGGCCCGGCCCACACGGCCGGCAGGGCGCCCGCCTGCGGGAGCAAGATCAACCCGGTACCGGAGGCGGCATCCGGATGAGCTACCAGCAGCGGACGCTGCCGGGCCGGGCTCTCGGCCGGGGAGCCATCCGGGCGCTCCCCCGGGGGGGCGGCCGGGTGGCCGCGGAGATCATCACCGACGGTCAATTGCGCTCCGATCTCGGCCACGCGCCGGTCCGGGGGCGTGGCGGCTTGCGGGTAATGCTGGCCGGCGGCCGGTCACCGCTGTCAGCTGGTTCTCAGTATGTAGTTCGCGTCGGTCTGGGCGGTGTTCAGTGCGGTGCTGACCGGTTCGGTGCCTAGCCAGGCGGGGCCGAGATCGTTGACGATCTCGGTCAGCGCGTCGCCGATTCCGGGGCTGACCGGGAAATTGACCACCTTGCCGTGCGCCTCGGTCAGGAACGCCGACATGTCGATCCCGTTCTTCTTCCAGTAATTCAGGAACAGCGGGTCGAGGCTGCGGATGGCGGGCCAGACGTAGCCGCCCGAGCCGACGATGGCCTGGGATCGTGCCGAGCCTAGCCATTTTTCCAGTTCCCAGGCCTGCTTCGGGTACCTGGTGTGGGAGTTCAGCCCGTCAATGAGGCCGTTGAACACGCTGATCCTGCCCTGCGGGCCGATAGGCAGCGTGGTGACGCCGACCGGGAAGGTCACGCTCGACTTCACCGTGACGGTGTTCCAGTCGCCTTCCTCCCACATGGCCACCTGGCCCTGGGAGAACATCTGCAGCAGGTTGTTGCCGTTCGCGTTCGGCCCGGACAGGGCTCCCGGCACGATGACATGGGCGTCGGTCAGAGTCTTGGCGAGGAACGACATGCCCTGGTTGACCTGCGGGGTGGTCAGGCTGGCCGCCGGGGCGTAAGGGTGCGGGATGATCTTGCCGCCGACCTCGGCGATGTAGTTACCCCAGCCGCCCTGCGGGTCATTGTTCACGCCGAGGGCGTAGGTCGCGATCTGGTTCGGGTTGAACTGCGGGGACAGCGCGTTGTGCCCGGCCTTGTCGGTGGTCGCCGCCTTGAGGAAGGTGACGAAGGACCCGGTGCCGTCTGCGTTCCAGCTCAGGCTGGCCGGGATCGTCAGGTGCAGCTTGGCGAAGTAGGCCTTGTTGTAGTACAGCGCGATCGTGTCCCAGTCCTTCGGCAGCCCGTAGATCTTTGATCCCACCGAATGCATCGCGACCAGCTGCGGGTAGTACTGCGACATGTCGACGTGATCGCGCTGGATCAGCGGCGTGAGGTTGGTGAGCATCCCGTTCTTGACGAACGAGCCGAGCCAGGGGGTGTTCACCCAGAACAGGTCGGGGGCGCCGCCGGTGATGAACTCGGCCGTGATCTTCTGCTGGTAGCTGCCGTACGGGATGTTCTCGATGTCCACCTTGATGTCCGGGTGCAGCTTCTCGAACTCGCTGATCGACTGCTGGTAGCCGACCTGCTCGTGCGCGTCCCACAGCGCATAGGTCAAGGTGACGGTGCCGTTGCCGCTGCCGTTGCCGCCGAACCCCCAGTCGGCCGCGCAGCCGGCCAGCAACATCAGCGCGATCGTGCCGACCGCGGCCTTGGCCAGGGTGCGGGCAGGACGGATGGAGAGCCAGCTGGAAAGCGTGCGCTTCCAGAGGAAGTTGTTCCAGCCGAACACGAACGCCAGCAGCGTGGCGGTGATGATGATCGGCCGGGAGATCGGCACGACGATCCGCCACAGGATGCGGCTCTCCGAGCAGCCGTCGAGCCGGGCGGCCTCCATCACCTCCTTCGGGATCGTCATGAAGTACTGCCGCATCAGGAACACCGCCGCCGGGGTGCCGAGCACGTACGGCAGGAAGATCGCCCAGTAGGTGTTGAGCAGCCCGGAGTGCGCGAACATCACGTACAGCGGGACCATCGTCACCACGTTCGGCACCATCAGGGTGGCCAGGTACATCCAGAACAGGCTGTCCCGGCCCGGGAATTCCATCCGGGCGAACGCGTACGCGCCCATCATCGAGAACGTCACCTGCCCGGCGGTCAGGATCACGGTGACGATAAGCGTGTTGGCCAGGTACCGCCCGAAGTCGTACTGCGTGAAGATGTCCTTGAAGTTTTCCAGGGTAAACGTCGAGGCCGTCGGCGGCCGCGCGGGCGACTGCGACAGGATCGCCGTCAGGGGCTTGAACGCCGCGAAGATCGAGAACAGGTACGGCGTGATGAAGACGACGGCGATCACCAGCAGCACGAGATAGAACAGGGTGAGGCGGACGCCCCGGCCCGTCCGCGACGTCTGTTCCTCCGTCGCCGCTGTGGCGCCAGGTGCGGCGGTGGCTATTGAGGCCATGACTGCCTCCTCACGCGATCTCGTAGGTGGTGCGCTTGTTGAAGTAGGTGAACTGCGCGATGCTGACCGCCAGGATGATCAGGAACAGCACCACGGACATGGCCGAGGCCTCGCCGATCCGGAACCCGGAGAAGGCCGTGTTGTAGATGTTGAGGTTGGCCACCTTGGTCGCGTTCCCGGGGCCGCCGGCGGTCATCACGTACACGGTGTCGAAGACCTGGAACGAGCCGATGACGCTGGTGACCAGGACGAACATCAGCGCCGGCCGCAGCAGCGGCAGGGTCACCCGGCGGAACTGCTGGATCTTGCTCGCCCCGTCCAGGCCCGCGGCCTCATAGAGGGACAGCGGGATGGCCTGCAGGCCCGCCAGGAAGAACAGCATGTTGTAGCCGACGTACTGCCAGATATTGGCGAACGCGATGACCGGCATGGCCGTGGCCGAGTCCGACAGCCAGGCCGGCCCGGCGATCCCGACATGAGCGAGGAGCTGGTTGATGATGCCGGTGACAGGCGCGAAGAACCAGTTCCACACGATGCCCATGGCGACCGGGGTGGCCAGGAACGGCAGCACGCAGATGACCCGGATCAGCGCGCTGCCCCGCCTTTGGTTGTTCAGCAGCATCGCCAGTCCCAGCGCGAACACGGTCTGGACCGGGATGTTCAGCAGCACGTAGTACGCGGTCACCAGCAGCGAGTGGCCGAAGCCATCGAACCGGAAGATGTTCGCGTAGTTACTGAACCCGACCCACTTGATCGGGGTGAGCAGGTTCCACTGGGTCAGGCTTAGGACCATCACGAAGATCACCGGGATGACCAGGAACAGCACCACGCCGATCAGGCTGGGTGCCAGGAAGCCGAACGCGGTGCGAACCCGGCGCCGGTCGTCGGCCGTCGCCGGCACCGTCGCCGTCTTTCCCTGTTTCGGAACCAGTGCGGGTGCGGCTGCGACGCTCATAATGCCTCCCATGTACGGGCAGCACGTGCCGGCCGGCCTGTGGCAGTTCGTTCCGTTCCGGTACGCTAAGTGGAAGGTTCCATCAACATGGAAACGCTGACCCTGCCGCAGTGTCAAGACACGATTTCACGCACAATGGGAGCAGGCGGCTTCAGAACCAGGACGGTGAACGGTGGCATCGCCAGCACGCCAGCCAGCGCACCACGCCCAGCGCAAGGTCACGGTCATGGACGTGGCCCGCGTCGCCGGCGTCGGAAAGTCGACGGTGTCGAACGTGCTGAACGGCAGCGGCCGGGTCGGCGAGGCCGCGCGGGCCCGGGTGCTCCAGGCGGTGGACCAGCTTAGCTACCAGCCGCATCACGGTGCGCGCAGCATGCGAGCCCGCCGCACGATGCAGCTGGCCTACCTGATGGCGCCGGTCCAGCTGCAGTCCACCAACCTGATCATGATGCAGTTCCTGCAGTCGCTGGTGAAGGCGGCCGCGGGCCGGGGTTACGGGGTACTTGTCATCGCCCAGCAGGCTGACCCCGCTGAGGACATCCGCCGCCTGGTGGCCGGGCGCATGGTGGACGCGTTCGTGCTCTCCGACCTGCAGCCCGGCGACCGGCGGGTGGAACGGCTGCACGCGCTCGGGATGCCGTTCGCGTGCATGGGCCGCACCGGCCGGGGCCAGCCCCAGCACTGGGTGGATTTCGACAATGCCGAGGCCGAGGCCGAGGCTGTGCGGTACGTGCTGGACCAGGGCTTTACCCACCCCGGGTACGTCGGCTACGTATCCAGTAATTACTGGGACACCGAGCGCGAGGCCGGGTTCCGTGCCGGCCTGGCCAGCCGCGGCATTCCCGGCGAGGGCGCCGGCCTGCTCCGCGTCGAGGACGCTAGCGCGCGCGCCAGGATCCGCTCGTTCCTGTCATCGGCACAACCAGACGCGGTGCTTACTGGCAGTGACAGGATCGCGGCCATCGTCTACAGCGTGGCGGCAGAGCTCAACCTGACCGTCGGCCGTGACCTCGCAGTTGTCGGTTTCGACGGCAGCGCCGGCACCGAGTTGCTGAATCCCGCGCTGACCAGCATCGTCATCCCGTTCGAGGACATCGCCCCGCGCGTCGTCGACAGGGCTCTCCGGCAGGTCGAGAATGGCCAGGACAGCGAGCCGGGAGAAATCGTCCCGACTCTGCTGCGCCTGGGACGCAGCATCCCGCCGCACCCCGGGCGCGGAACGAGAGCATCCCGGGATCACGCCCGCCAGGCGTCACCGGCCCATCTCGGCACGGGGTACCAGATGCCGCAATGACCGGCCGCCGTCGGCATCCGGCCGCCCGACTGCCCCTGCAGCCTCCGGAATCAGCTCTTGACACCGGCAATTGCGCGGTGTTCCATAAGCGATGGAACCTTCCACCATGTAGGGGTGAGTCGGCGAACCTCGGGAGGCGTGATGGCGACGGTGGACCTGGAGCACGTCAACAAGGTGTACGCGAACGGCTTCCACGCCGTCAGGGACCTGGACCTGGAGGTGGGCGACGGCGAGTTCATGGTGCTCGTCGGCCCGTCCGGGTGCGGCAAGACCACGGCGCTGCGGATGGTCGCCGGGCTGGAAGGCATCTCCTCCGGCACGCTGCGCATCGGCGGCCAGCCGGTCAACTATGTCAGCCCGAAGGACCGGGACATCGCGATGGTGTTCCAGAATTACGCGCTCTACCCGCACCTGAGCGTGGCCGACAACATCGCCTTCTCGCTCAAGCTGAAAAAGCTGCCGAAGAAGGAGATCAGCGCGAAGGTGAAGGAAACCGCCGAGATCCTCGGGCTCACCGACTGGCTGGACCGCAAGCCCGGCCAGCTGTCCGGCGGCCAGCGGCAGCGGGTCGCGATGGGCCGGGCGATCGTGCGCGAGCCCTCGGCGTTCCTGATGGACGAGCCGCTGTCCAACCTGGACGCCAAGCTGCGGGTACAGATGCGCGCGGAGATACTGCGGATCCAGAAGCGCCTGAAGGTGTCGACCATGTACGTCACCCATGACCAGGTCGAGGCCATGACGATGGGCGACCGGGTGGCCGTCATGAACTCGGGCGTCCTGCAGCAATGCGACCACCCGCAGGTGCTGTATAACCGGCCGGATAACCTGTTCGTCGCCGCGTTCATCGGCTCGCCGGCGATGAACCTGTACGAGGCCACCGTGGGAGAGGGCGGCCGCTCGGTGCGGCTGGGCTCGCAGCTGATCCAGCTGCCTGAGCCCGTGGTCGTGGCGCATTCCGCGCTGGCCGCCTACGCGCGCCGCGACGTCGTCCTCGGCCTGCGGCCCGAGCACCTGCCCGCTGCGGCCGACGGCCGGGCCGGGCCGACTCTGGTCGCTGACGTCGATCTGGTCGAGGCGCTCGGCGCTGAGCTGATTGTGCACTTCACGATCGATGCGCGCCGGGTACGCCCGGAAGGGGCGACCGACGCGGACACCGAAGCGGTCACCGAAGCGGGCGAGGGAGTGGCGCGGGTCGACCCCAATGCCCCGGTCAAGCCCGGTGAGCGCACCGCCTTCGCGATCAACGCCGATGGCATGCAGTTCTTCGACCCCGGCTCCGGCGAGGCGATCTGGGCGGCCTGACCGCTGCCCGCAGCGCGGCACAGATCGCGCTTTCCAGGCGTAGCGACGCTGTGACGCTGCTTATGAGCGATCACCGAGGTGGTGAAGGACGCGCGTCGTCGGCGCTGGAGGGAATCGCCGTGCCTTAGCGTCGGCTCTCATAACGCATCGACCCTGGCCGCAACGTTTCGTGATCTGACTTTGGTGCCTGCGGTAACGACAGTCGGCCGTTTCAATATGTGGCAGTGCCTAGCAGCCTACCGGTCCGCGGCCGCTTTCGCCGTCGCCGGCGCCGGCAGCACAACCATCGAGGCTCCATCCGTTTGGTCACCGCTCATCGAGAACCTGCTTGAGTGTGGCCGCCGCGCTCATTCCGGCCGGCCATCCGGCATAGAACGCCAGGTGCGTGGCAGCCTCGGCCAGTTCCTCGCGGGTCACGCCGTTGTCCAGCGCGAGACCGAGGTGCGAGCGGAGCTGGTCGGTGCGGCCCAGCGCGGTCAGAGCCGCGACTGTGATCAAGCTGCGGTCCCGCGGGGAGAGGCTGGGACGAGCCCACACATCGCCGAACAGCACCTCGTCGGTCAGCTCCGCCAGCTTCGGGGCGATATCACCCACCAGCTGCTGCGCACGACTCTGTTCCTGCGCCATGAAGTACCTCCTGCAGTAGACGAGAACGGGTGGTCCTCCCTTCCGACGCTAGGGCCGCCCGCCGGAAGAAGGGAGGAACTGTCATTACGCGTACTGGAGGCGTATGGTCCCAGCGCAGTTCGGAGATGACGCGGCGGCCGCACTCGCCGCCCCGCTGACCCCAGCGATCGGCGAGCAGGTGGACGACCTCCAGGCCCCCGCCGTCTTCAGACGGCTGCTCGCAGTCTCAGGCGCGTGCTCGTACTGCGACCTTGATGACCACGCCTCGTATTCTCATGGTGACCTACGACAGGCAGCAGGCATGCCGAGCCGCGCGCTACCCGCCGGCCTGCGGCCCGGTGTCGTCTGCGTCGAGCAGGAACGACGTCACGACGGCGGCGAAGCCGACGGGGTCTTCCCAGAACAGCAGGTGGCCCAGCCCGGGGAAGGTGACCAGGCGGGCACCGGTGATGCGGCCGGCCAGCAGCTTGGCGTTGCGCGGGTCCACGACGGTATCGGCGCTGCCGTGCACCACCAGCGTGCGGGCCCCGATCCGTCCCTGCCGCAGCCGCCCGGCGTAGCGGGCTCCGGCTATCGCCTGCGCCGACAGGACCTCCTGGGCCACCGGCCGCACGCCCTGCACCTCCATCAGGCGCCCGACCAGGGCCGGGTTCTGCTGCCCGGCCTGCGCGGACAGGGCATGCTCGGTGTGGCGGCGCCGCGCCGCCTCCAGCGGCATGCCGCGTGTGGCCATGATCAGCCGCAGTGAGGCGGCGGGCATGGGATAGCCCGCCGGCCAGCCCGGCGTGGTGCAGGCGAGCACGAGCCGGCCGACTCGCTCCGGCCGGGTGATCGCCAGTTCCTGGGCCACCATGCCGCCCAGGCTTGCCCCCAGGACGTGGGCTCGGCCGATTCCGGCGGCATCGAGCACCGCCACCACGTCGCCGGCCATGTCGGCCACCGTGAACGAGCCATCCGGCCGGCCACTGCGCCCGGTGCCCCGGTTATCCACCAGGACGAGCCGGAAACTGCGCCGCAGCGCCGGCAGCACCGGCTCCCAGCCGGAACGGTCGAAT
>WNGJ01012323.1_pt1 | contig 12155 bp, 9 predicted proteins | sample 5400611 | NCBI WGS metagenome assembly WNGJ01 (sample SAMN13153375, study PRJNA577476) | soil metagenome | isolation source: 40 cm soil or saprolite under Garry oak tree replicate 1 | place: USA:California | collected 2016-06-15 | reverse complement strand
CTGGTGTTGGCTCAAAGTTCATCTGAGTGGACAGACCACTCCTGATGAGTGGGAGCTGGGAAGCCCGACATTGGTCCAACAGGGGGAGCAGTGGAGACTGCACACCCCCATAGAGAAACAGTTTACGGCTCCTGGCAGCGTCGAAAAACAAGTGACAAGCCGTTCAGACACGAAAATCTGTGCCATAGATCTCAATATCACTGAACATCTGGCGGTGTGTACCGTTCAAACCGTCGAAGGCACGGTCCTCTCCACCCGCTTTATTGGCGAAGGCAAAGAGACACACGGCCTTAGGAAGCGACTGCTTGGACGGATTGCACGCAACCGACGAAAAACGGGCCTCATTGCCGAAGGCGAACAGGACAATGCCGCTCTGTGGGCAAAGGTACGCGCCATCGACGAGGACACGGCTCACCAGGTCAGTCATCGGATTGTCCAGTTCGCGCAAGCACATGGGGCTACCATTCTGGTCTTCGAGCATCTTGGGCATTTCAAGCCACAACAAGGCACGTACAGCAAGAGGGGCAATGAAAAACGCTCCTATTGGTTGGGGGGTCGCCTTTTCCACTATGCCAAATACAAGGGGTGGAATGAGCACATTGTGACCAGTCGAGTCAATCCCAGGAATACCAGTCGGGAGTGTGCTCGTTGTCATTGTCCTGTGGCACGCTACAATGCAGGACAACCAGCCGAAGGCTATACCCCAGGGGCTTCGCTCGTCTTGTGCTCGGACTGCCAGATGCGAGGAAACGCCGACCGAAATGCAAGCCTGGTCATTGGACAGCGCCTGCTTGCCCGTTATCAGACGCACTCACAGGAAAAGCCACCCACTCCTCTGCATGCAGAGAGGTCTTTGAAAAAGGATGGTGACGCTCGTTCCCAGGACGCCAAACGCCGAAGACGGCCATCTTCCAACCAGGCCAGGCATGGAACCAGCGTCGAGCACGGCACCGCTCAGGACGGAGTGCATGGGATGGCAAATACTCCGTCAGGTATTCCTCGTTAATTACGGTGGTTCAATGAGTAGCGGCTACGCCGCACATACTCGAACGATCGCGTATTCAGGAGTGCCAGAAGCTGCGGGGCTTTTAGCCCTCGCGGAGTGTCACTTTAGAAAACACCGTTTCATCAGACACTCCATCCTGCGGGCAGCAGGGAGAAGGTGGGAATACCCTCAAAGCGACGCGTGCAGGGGATACTCACCAGAAACCTGGATTGTTCCTTCAAGGATGGAGTCTGTTTCATCAGGAGGTTGGCATGTCTTCCTCACATTCACACAAAGCAGTTCCAGTCAGTCCCAGCATAGGAGACGAGGCCGGTATCGAGCAGTATCGTAAAGAGACTAGCGAATTGCGAGCAGCTCTTTCAACCAGTCGAGAAGAAAATGCATTACTTAATGAGGTTATTTCAACGATAGGCTCGACGCTCAAACTTGATGAAATACTCAGCCACCTGGTAGATATCATTGCTCGCGCTATTTCTTGCCATGCAGCCTTCATTTACCTCTATAACAAGGACAAAGATCGATTGGTGCTGGCGAGCACCAGTGAACAGTATGAACACCTGGTAGGAAAGATTGAATTAGGTCTGGGGGAGGGGATAACAGGCTGGGTAGGTCTGACGCTTAAGCCTGTGATCTTGAAAGACGAGGCAATGGAAGATCCGCGCTTTTACTACTTCCCCGAACTGGAAGAGGAAAAGTTCCAGTCTATCATGACGGTGCCAATCATCGGGAAAGGACGCAACCTGATTGGTGTGATCACCATGCACACGGTCGCTCCCTATGAATTTACAGAGAATCACCAGGCGTTCGTCAGTAATACGGCCACGCTGGTAGCCTCCGCGATCGAGAATGCCCAGCTTTTTGAGGGCACGCAGCGCAAGCTCAGCATCCTCACATCGCTGGCAGTCCTGAGCCAAACAATCAGTTCTGGCCTCTATCTCGATGATTTGTTGCGCTCGCTAACGACGTTGACAGTGCAAATCATGGAGGTTGATCTGTGCGTCATTATGCTGATGGATCAAACGCGGGGTCGTTTAACCATACGTGCCTCCTCGCCTAACCTGAATGATCGCGCCTTGAACTTTCAGCCCATTGAAGTTGACCGGCATGTATGGGAAAAACTGCGTGAAACAAATGAAGCCTCGTTCCACGCAGACAATGCGCGCAGGCAGCTTCCTGATTTGAGCCTGCATACGCTCGAGCGATTGAACCCTCTCAAAGACACGCAGTATAAGGCGCTGCTCTCTGTTCCACTTATCGCCGGAACCGAACATCTTGGACTGATAAGCTGCTACGCGACCAAAACTCGTCGCTATACCTCTGAGGATCACAGCCTGCTGAGCACCATTGCTAACCAGGCGGCAATAGCGATCAAGAATAGCCAACTGGTAGATCTGTTGGCGCAGAAAAACCTGGTGAAGGGTTTCTTTGATGATCTCATGCTTGGTTCGTACGATACGGAAGATGCGCTGCGCCAACGCGCGAACTTCCTGGGCTGCGACCTCAGCAGGCCTCACCTGGCGGTGCTGATTGAAATTTCACAGCTAGATGAGGAGCGTGACGACAAAAATAACAACCAGGCGGAAGGGATAGTGGCAGGCAGTCCATCAACCCTGCAAACAGAAGAGGAGCGCCTGGCAGTTCATAAACGCATTTATGGTTTGATACGGCGCCGTATTCAGGACAGTTACCCCGGCTCGATCCTCTACGAGCACGAAAATATTCTCACCTGTTTGTTCTCTTTGAGCAAAGATCCAGCCGCGGCGCGTCTCAAAACATGGCTGCGTGATCTCTCTCGCCAGATGCGCAGCGAGCAGAATGCCCGGCTCTCTATGGGAGTGGGAAATCCCTGTCAGAGCATTAGCGACTACCGGCGTGGCTTTGCCGAGGCAAGAGAGGCCCTGCAAATGGGGCAAAGCCTCAACAGGGAAGGGGGAGTCACTCATTTTAATGACCTGGGTGTTTATCGCTACCTGTATAAGATTGCGCGCATGGATGACCTGCGCGACATGTACCAGGACCAGGTAGCGCGCATCGCAACCTACGATCGTCGTAAAGGGACCGACCTGCTGGATACGCTGGAGACATATCTCGAATGCGCGGGGAATCTGACCAAGACCTCTAACCGGCTCTTTGTGCACCGCAATACATTGATTCAGCGTCTAGAGCGGTTACAGTCGCTGTGTGACATCGATCTCCAGGAACGAAGCAACTGGCTAACGCTCCAGGTAGCGATTAAAGTGTACAAGCTGCGCTCAAACGGAGCTTAGCAGAAAGAACCAAAGAAACATCTATGAAAAAGTGCCGAGAAAATAGCCGGCAGTGGCTATTTTCTCGGCACTTTTTCATGTTTTCTCTAAGGGTTGTGTTTAGATAGCAGTGTTTCGTGTTTGTGGCTGTGGCCGTTACTTTTCTCCTGGGCATTCTCCATGCGACAATAGAGGCCGTCCATTTCGCAGCACGCTGTGCGGTGGTCATTACACTCAAATTGGATGGTGGCGTGATCGATATGGTATTTTTCGCTGAGCATGCTGTTAAGGGATTGCAGGATGGGCGAACTGCAACTGGGACGATGGTCGTTGATGCGCGTATGGCAGGAGAGAGCATACATGCCGCTGGCAATACACCAGACGTGGAGGTCGTGTACGTCTTTCACGCCCTCGATCTTTTTCATATCACCGACAAGATCAGAGAGAGAGATGTCCCTGGGCGTGGATTCCAGGAGAATATCGGTGGTCTCGCGGAGGATGCCCCAGGCTCCAAACGCGATAAGCACGGCTATGCCGACCGACAGCAAGGGGTCAACCAGCGTCCAACCGGTCAGGAGGATGATGATGCCAGCCACAATGACGCCGACCGAGACGATCACGTCGCCAAATACGTGCATGGTCGCAGCCCGCACATTGAGACTATGGCCCTCTTTTTGCAAGCCTAAACCGATGAAGAGGTTAACGGCTATGCCAATCCCTGCTGAAAGGAACATAACAAACGGCTGTACCGGTTCTGGATGTTGGAAACGCTGAAAGGCTTCCAGGGAGATGACAATGGCGATGATGATCAAGGTAACGGCGTTAACAAGGGCGGCCAGGATACCTACGCGGTGATAGCCAAAGGTTTTGCGCGCATTGGCAGGCCTCTCAGCCTGTACTGCAGCAAACCAGGCCAGGCCAAGCGCGAAAATGTCGGTTACGACATGGCCGGCGTCAGAGAATAGAGCTAGTGAATTAGAAACAATACCACCGACCAGTTCCGCCACCAGGATAACGATTGTTAAGAAGAAGGCCAGGCGTAACGTTTGTTTCGCCATGCCATGGGTATGATTATGATTATGCCCAATGTGCTGATCACTCATGCGGGCACCTGCGTCTCTCTTTTAAAAGGGAGGAGGGAGAGTTCGTTGGCATGGGTGAGACCAATTTCGAGCAGCAGCCGAATATGTTCATCTACAAGCCGGTAATAGACGATCCGCCCTACTTTACGCATTGCGACAACCTGTTGGTAACGCAAAACACGCAGCTGATGGGAGATGGTGGTATCGTCTCGATCGAGACTGGTAGCCAGATCACCCACACATAATTCTCCCGTGGGAGCGTTCAACAAAGCATAGAGAACCTGGAGACGTGTGGGGTCGCTCAGAACGGAGAAGAGCTTTGCGATACGCTCCGCGCTCTCGTTGGCTAACAGGTTGCGCCGTACTGCCAACGCGAGTTCCGCGTGGGTATTACGCTCCTGGGACATATCTCCTGCATCGCTATCACCAGTGGTCGATGCTTTGACAGGTTGAGAAACCATACAACCTTCCTTTTATCTTTTCATATCTGCACATGTATGCAACTATTCTGTTGTAATTATATCTCATAGACGGCATTTCGGCAAGGTGAGGTGTTCTGGTGATTCCCCAGAAGTGCGCCAGAGATCCTTCGCTGCGCTCAGGATGACAGCCGGGGGTTTTGTCATCCTGAGCGCAGCGAAGGATCTGCGTGGTGCCCGGCGAGAGATCCTTCGCTGCGCTCAGGATGACATGCAGGACACCGCTGGAGGCCGCTCACGGGAAATCTTCTCTCCGAATATCCAGAAAAACCATGGATGGCTTGCAGACAGGTTCACTCACATGTTAGACTAAGGTGTGTTTATTTCATCTATACACAAAACAAACGATCCATGGTGGCAACGGTTACGGCCTCGCCTCACAATAACCTATCTACTGGTTGCCCTGGCCCTGCTCATCATCAGTGTAATCGGCCATGTTCGCCTACTTGGTGAGATAGGAAAAACTTTTGGCGGTTTTTTTTGGGCGATCGATACTGATGACCAGGTGGTTATTGCCTCTACACTACCTCAAACCGGCCAATTCGGGGCCTCGGCAAGTTCACTGACCAATACGGACCATTTCATTGGGGTCGAAGTCAAAAATAAGAACGGGGTGACGGCCTACTCGTGGCAACAGAATCAGCTTCACCCCGAGATTGTGCCGCTGACGGCCGCCTATATGCATGCCAGTCCAGGTGATGGCGTTACTTACACCATTCAGCACTCGAACAACACGACGGGTCAAACAACGCTCCAGGCTGTCAAGTTTACCTGGGATATGTGGTTTGAAAACTATGGTCTGACGCTGCTCGCCGGTATCAGCTGGCTGCTGGTCGGCACCCTCTTGCTTGTCACCGCCCGCGACTGGACGGGAGCCGTCGAGGGTATTACGCTGCTGCCGCCAGCGATGCTCTTCCTGCTCTACAGCCACTGGGGCAACGTGCAACAGGCCTATCCTGCGGATATAGTATTTCAACTGTTGTGGGTCCCATCATTTGCCCTGCTTGGCGCAGCCTTTATCCATCTCAGTTTGACATACCGGCCAGAAGCATTGAGTGTGCCGCGCCGACCGCGCTTGATGGTGGATGGCTTGCCGTACCTGCCGCTGATCGCGCTAGTAGCCTTTGAATGGAGTTCTTTTCTCATCTTTGGCAAAGTAGCCGGGCGTCCTCATTTTATTGTTGCGCTTAGCTATGGAGTATTCGGGGGCGTCCTGAGTTTCGTGATCGGCGTCATTTCGTTGTTGCGGGTCAGTCGCATTATTCCAGGGGCGCGCATACCCGATAACGTACGCCGTCGCCTGAGGGATCTCTTAACACTGTGGATCGGCGGAGTAGGATTGGGTTTCTGCTTTGGTATTTTGCCCATCCTGTTGACGGGTCACCCGTTTTTATCTATACAGATTTTTACCGTACTGGCAATCGTCTATCCACTGTTGCTGCTTTACGCAATTCGTTCTCTGCGCCTGATCGATCAGTTACAACTTACGCTCGAGCAGCGCGAAGAGGCGTTGCGCGAACTGCAGCAGACGGCGGCGGCACTACAGCAGTCGAACAGCGAGCTGCAACAGGCAACCTCGCTTTTGCTACACGCGGACGCCCACTTGCGCTCTGTACTTTCGCAGCGCATTCACGATCAGCCCAAACAGCAGGCACTGCGCATCCGCTCGCTGCTGGGACACTGGCAACACAAGCTGAAAGTGGAGTCTGAACGAGACCAGGACGGAAAGGTTGCGGTACAGCCCATTTCCGAGGCGTTAGCCAAGGTGCGAAAAATCAGCGAGGAGCTGGAGGGTGACCTGCGAGGGCTGCAATTGCTGGTCGAAGATGCTTACCAGAGACGCAGCCTGGGCTTGAAACTCCACCTGGAGAAATTGATCCGTGAAGACCTTCCCGCGCTGCACCCCGAATCGCCGCTCAAGGTACAGCCCGACCTGTGGGCGCTCGATGCATTAAGTCAAGACCTTGAGCAGACGGAGGAAGGAACGAAGATAGCAGAGGCCATTTCATACACCGTCACCCAGGCGCTGCTGAACGTCTATAATCATGCCGGAGCGAGCTTCGCCACGGTGCAAACGGTGCGCAGAAATGGCTATATCGATGTGTACATTACCGATGATGGACGCGGCTTTGATACGAGCTCGATCTCACCCGAAAAAACGAGCCTGTTCAAGGCACGGTTGAAGGCCCGGGAGGCCGGCGGTATACTGTCGATCAAGTCGGTAACCCGTCCAAAGGTCGAGCATGGTACAACAGTTATGCTGCGCCTGCCTATTCCTCATACCGAGCGAAGTAGTGAGCGAAAATTTATTACGGTGCCACTGTCAGAGTCGCAGGTGTATGGGAAGAACGTAGAGCGGGCTTAGAAAGGAGCGTTACAGGATGACAACAATGACCGGGGTCGTATTTCTGGGAGATAGGCGACTTGCACTGCGGGAGTTTCCCGTGCCAGAGCCAGGTTACGGGCAGGTGTTGGTCCGTATGAAGGCATCATCGCTCTGCGGGAGCGATGTGCGTGCCATCTACCGGAGCAGCAACTGGGGAACAGGTCCCGAAGCGTACCAGGGCGTAATTGGTGGTCATGAGCCCTGTGGCATCATTGAGCGCGTTGGCCCTGGGGTGCGACGCTTCCAGGAGGGCGACAGAGTGATCATGTATCATATCGCGGGCTGCGGTTTATGCCATGATTGCCGTGGTGGTTGGATGATTAGCTGCTCCAGCCCTGAACGCGCCGCCTATGGGTGGCAGCGAGACGGGGGACACGCTGACTTTCTACTGGCTGAAGAGCGGACCCTCGTAGCACTGCCTGATGAACTGACCTACCTGGACGGGGCCATGGTGGCCTGCGGAGGGGGGACCGCCTACGCTGCGTGTTATCGCGCGAATGTGTCCGGGCGGGATGTCGTACTCGTCACTGGTCTCGGTCCGGTTGGTCTCGGCATAGCACTCCTATGCAAGGCGATGGGCGCGCGCGTGGTTGGGGTAGAGGCCGTGCCGGAACGCCTCGAACTGGCGCAAAGACTTGGCATCACGGATGTTGTAAGCTCAGCAGAGAAGAATGTCGTCGACGTATTGCGTGAGAAGACAGGTGGGCATGGCTTTGAGGTGACCATTGACGGCTCAGGGAACGCAAGTGCACGCCATCTGTGCCTGGAACTGGCCCGCGAATGGGGCCGTGTCGTGTTTGTCGGCGAGGGAGGGAAGGTCGAATTTGAACCAAGTCCGCTGCTGCTTCACAAGCAACTCGCCTTATACGGTTCGTGGGTATGCAGTGTGCCGCAGATGGAGGATCTTGTCGAACAACTCTTGCGCTGGAAGTTTCATCTAGATATAATGGTGACACATCGCTTCGCGCTCAACCAGGTCAAAGAAGCATATGAACTCTTCGATAAGGGCAAAACAGGCAAGGTAGCGATTGTGTGGGAATAATGCCAGAACAAAGGAGACGAGAAGATGAATAATCAAGCAGCAGTGCTGTATGCACCTCACGACATCCGCATAGAGGAAAGGCCGGTTCCCAAGCCAGGACCCCGAGAAGTGCTGATTGAGATCAAAGCTGTTGGAGTATGCGGCTCCGATGTCCACTACTACGAGCATGGAAGAATCGGCTCGTATATCGTCCTTCAACCGCTCATCCTCGGCCACGAGTCGGCTGGCGTCATCGTGGACGTAGGAGAAGGCGTAAGCAAAAGCAGAATCGGCGAACGGGTGGCGATCGAACCAGGAATACCGGACGGGACCTGTCAACAATGTCGCACAGGGCACTACAATCTCTGTCCAAACGTTCGCTTCTTCGGCACGCCGCCCATTGACGGGGCGTTCACCAACTACGTGACTGTCCCCGACAGCTTCGCGTACACGCTGCCTGCTTCCATGTCGGACGAGGAAGGGGCTTTGATCGAGCCGCTCTCAGTTGGTCTATGGGCGTGCCGCAAGGCACAGCTGCGAGGTGCAGACCATGTGCTTATAACGGGAGCAGGACCAGTCGGCATGCTCGCGATGAAGGTGGCCCTTGCGCTGGGATCGACCGAGATCACGATGACAGACGTGTTTCCACAAAGGCTTGAGATGGCGCGCAAGGCTACGCCCAGCTGGAAAGGCCGTTGCGGTTGGTATGAACCCGGGCGAAGAGGTCAGTGTGCCGATGTCGTTCCTGCAAAACCGCGAGATAACCCTCACGGGAACGTTCCGCTATGCGAACACGTATGCGGATGCGATTGCGCTGGTCGCGACGGGTCGCATTGATCTCAAACCAGTCATCACTGGGCACTACGCGTTAGAGGAGACTGAGCAGGCATTACAGGCCACGAAGAATGATCCGGCCAATATCAAATCAATTGTCGTGCCGAAGCAGAGCTAAACTGAACATCAACAAACTGCTTGAGTGGGTAATCTATGCTGTTACGCCGGGCGTAAACCGGCATAGGCCTCGTAAGCGAGGGCGAGCAAGACGCGGCGGCCGGGATCGCCTGGCGACCCATAGATGGCAAAGAAGTTGTAGAGCTCGCTGACGAGATTCTCAAGCGGTCCCATGTTTGGTCCTCCACGGGCATTGAGAAAACCCATGCGCAGGGCAATTTCATCATTGCTCAACCCATGCGCTATCAACGAGGCACATTCCTCCTGGCGCGGCGTCAATCGCTGTCCGCCCAGCTTCTTGAGCAGGTAATGCAAGACCTCGGTATCGATGAAGGTCGCGTTGCGCAGCACGACGGTGGTGGCGATCTGCTCAAGGTAGGCCGGTTCAATGTGGCTGAAGAGGGCATAGCCGTGTAACCCCGGCTGTTTTCCCGCGCGCTTACTGCTGGCGCGAGGGGTGCCACGCCTGGTGTATTCACGGCGGAAGATTTCAGCGGCAAGGGTCCAGCTGGGATCCTGCGTGTAGATGACGATATGCAGACCCGGCGCTATTTCCAGCAGCGCGCGTCCCAGGTCCACCCCATTGTCATTACCCAGGCGCAGGTCGGATAAGACCAGCCAGGCCGCCAGTTCTTTGTTGTGCGGGTGCTGCTCGCTAATTTTTTCAACAAGTTGGAGCGCCTCTGAAGCATCACTTGCCTGGGCATAGAGGCGCATGAGTGAAGTCTCCTCTACAAACTCGCAGACTCCACGCCGCTTGATGGCTGTATCGTCGATGACGATGGTTGGGATGGGTGTTTCCAGGGTCATATTGGTAGTATACTGGCCTCAATTAAACATGGCAACTGAAGAAGTAAAAAAGGGATAACAATGCGCTACTGTCGACGGCGAAAAATGTGCAGATGGCATTAGAACTGTGAATGCATCACCCGCCAATAGCGATAATCAGAATCCCGGCGAAAATGATGCTGGCCCCAATTACTCGCTGCAGCCCCAGATCCTCTTGTAACCAGCGCCAGCCCATAAAGGCGGCGAAGACGATGCTGATCTCGCGGACGGCACCGGCATAGCTTACCGGCGCTATCGAATAAGATGCTAACACAAGCATATACGACGCAAAAGAGAGGATACCGACGATGATAATACGTAACCAGTTTGCTTTCCACTCGGAGACTACGGCGTTGCGGCCGTAACGTAACAGCACCAGCGGTGTGAAGAAGGCGGTGGCAAGGCTGATCACCAGGACAGTGTAGGGGAGAGGGGACACGATATGTACTGCCGCCCCGTCTATGGCGGAGTAGATGGAGATACAGCAGGCGACAGTGAGCGCCAGGACGATGCCGCTGGTGCTCAAACTTGTTTTCTTTCTTAACGACCACCAGGCCTTGCCGCCGACTATGACAAGGCCGAGGATGAGCAGCGCCAGGCCTACAAGTCCGGCCGGTCGAGGGCGCTCGCCGAGAAAGAGTACGGCCCACAGAACAAGAAAAGCGGGGGCGGTACCGCGCGCCATGGGATAGACAAGAGAAAAATCCCCGTGCTGGTAGGCCTTTGTCAGGGTTATATAGTAGGCGGCTTCAATTAACGCGCTAGAGAGGACGAACGGCCATATGTGGATGGGAAAAGTGCGTATTAGCAGCAGGAGAGGCGAAAAACAAACGGCGCCTGCACATAAAGCCGACCAGGTAAAAACCTGTTTTTCGCGCGCATTTTTGACTAGCAGGTTCCATTCCGCGTGCAGCACGGCGGCCAAAAGCAACAATGCAAGGGCGGTCAGCGACATAGCTTTCTCTTCGGGTGTTTTGATCATGACCACATAGAGTTGACATATCCTTTGAGCATGGTCGTGTAATAACTATACCATAGCATTGCTTAAAAGATGGGAACAACGGAACCGACGATCGAGGCGTCGCGGCCCAGGTGCGCAGGAACAACGTCAACCATCGTGCATACGCTGGAGGAAGGACGGGTGATGAGTGTGCGGCGTACGTGGTCGAGTAAGAGGTCACCGGCGAAAAGCGCGTCTCCACCGAGGATGAGCCTGTGTGGCTCGAAGAGATCGATATACCTGGTAGTGGCAACTCCTAGCCAGCGGCCAACCTCACCATACACTTGCAATGAAACACTATCTCCCCTCATAGCTTCTTCTGCGAGTAATTGAGGGCTGAAGCATTCGCGATTCAGCAAGCGCTGTGTCAGGCTCGTCTGCTCTCCCCGGCGCAGAGCCCGCTGCACCATTTTTTGCATGGCGTCTGCCGAGACGAGCGTATTGATGCAACCTCGTTTGCCACAGCTACAGCGCGGTCCGTTCGTTGAGACGAGCAGGTGACTTATATGCCCGACATACTGCTGAGCAGTGCGCTCCAACTGTCCATCCACCACGAGGGAGACGCCAACCACGGCATTGAGCGTCAGGAAAAGGAGGCGATTAACACCTTTACCTGCCCCAAAGCGATGCTCGCCCAGCAGCGCGGCGTCGACGTCGATACGCAACTGCACTGGCAAATGGTAGCGGGCCTCGAGGAAATCACAGAGGGGGAAGTCATTCAAGGAAGGGAGCGTGGGTAACAGCAGCGGGCGGCGCCTGTCAAAATCGATGGTACCGGGAACACATACTCCCAGGCCACCCACCTTGAACCCTTCGGCAAGGGCATGGGAAAGCATTGTATCGATGGCGCGTAGAGGGGGTTCTATGGTTGCGATTGCAGGACGTCCCCTGAGCGTCATTGCGTGGAGACGATGACGCACCTTCCCGTGGCGGTCAACAAGAGCTACAGTCGTGCCCCTCCCAGTGAGTTCCACACCAACAGCGACACTTTTGACCGTGCTCATGTATTGACACACCTGTGATTCTAGTATTTGAATAGAACGAATGTTCTTATTTCAAAAGATTTACTGAGATGTGCGTACGTACAATTACAACATTTTATGTAAAATAAGTATACCTGGCATTGAGAACATTTGTCAAGACCAAACGTTCGAGT
>WNGJ01007271.1_pt1 | contig 12155 bp, 15 predicted proteins | sample 5400611 | NCBI WGS metagenome assembly WNGJ01 (sample SAMN13153375, study PRJNA577476) | soil metagenome | isolation source: 40 cm soil or saprolite under Garry oak tree replicate 1 | place: USA:California | collected 2016-06-15 | reverse complement strand
GTGATGGTAGTTTCCTCGGTTGGGAGAATCAGCGATTAGCCCCAAGATGCGGATGAGCCGTGCGCTGTCCTTGAAGCCGCTGTCCTTCCATTCCTGCCCGGCCACGCGCCATTCCTCAAAATCATGCTCGCGCATGTACCTGGCGATTCGTTCGCGGCTGGCCTTGCCTTCATCTGTAGTGAAGTAAGCGGGCAGCCAGCGGTCAAAGTACAATTCCCTCGTCCCGGCTTGGTGCCAACCCTTCGCGTTGCAAAACCGCCAGGCGTCAAGCCATGCCACATGACTAACGCCGGGCGCTCCATATTCGCGGAGCAGTTCACCCTCGAGGCGGGCTGCATCATGGCCAAGCGGTGCGGCCTCGACGTCCGTATTCTGAATTTTCCGTGATTTTGTCCATGCCCGCTCCTCTTAAATTCCGCGTGGAAGACCCGACCACATTCCGCCGCCGTCATCGGCTGGCTTCCGTTCTCGCTGCCGCGCCAGCCCAATGGATTGAAGATGCGCCTGCCACGGAGAAGGGGTCCGCATCGTGCGCGCCAAGTCGTCCACAGCGACCTTGCGCTCGTAGGGGCGCAGCCGCGTGTCGGGGAATTCTTTTTGGGTATTCAGGCCCGGGCACCGTGCCTTGGCTGTGTGCTCCCATTCCGCGAACTGTTTTTGCAAGCCCCGCAGCCTGGCGGACTCCTCGGCATTCAGCGGCGCACGGCACCAACGTTCGTATTGGAAGACCACGCGCGCGCTCAACTTGCGGCCCTCCGCCAGAAGCGCCTCACGCGCGCCAGCACCTTCGCCAGTCCCCATCGCAGGGTCGTCGAGCTGCTTGCTCACCGTCTCCGATGCGACCGGAGCATCCTCTGCAGGCGCATGAACGGCGGGCTGGTCCGGCCGGTTGTTCCGGTGCCTCGCTCGAAACTCCGTTATCGGAATACTCGGGGACGCTGGACGAGGCTCCAATGATGGCGTAGGTGCTGCGTTTGCCGGGGTACTCTTTGGGGCCCCCCGCTCTTCGGCTGCAAGTTCCGCCTCGCACTGGCGCAAGATTTCATCAACCTCGGTTCGCTGCGCGGATCGCGCACGCCTCGCGGCATCAATCTCAGTGAGTTCCACCAGCAATAGACGAAGCACCTTGGCTCGGGCAATGTCTGCCAACTGGCGCAGCCGCTGTTCATAGTCCAGTGGTTCCAGGTAGGGCTTCGCGGCTCTTAGCGCAACCAATTTCGTAGCCGCTCCCGACTTCGGGTTTTTCAGGGCGCGCAAGGCAATCGTTTTGAGGCTGGCGGTCTTCGCCAAGGATTTTTCCTTTCGCGGCGTTATGACGCGCTTATGAAGAGCTTATGAAGGGCGCATGGAAGGGTTATGCGCCACCCCGTCAAAGGGACCCGAACACCCCTTCCCAGGTGACCATCCTGTGCGTCGTTTGAGGTCAAGGGGTTGGACGCGCCTTCGATTCGGAATCAAATAAGGTTCCCCTACCTCGAAACCGCAGAGAAAACGCGAAGAAAGACGGCGCGCAGATCGCTTTCTCGGCAACCCGCACCGCGTCGCATTGAATCCGCTAAGACGCGAATTCACAATGGTTTGCGCAAGGTTTGCGATAGCCTGCGGATTCCAGAAACGAACGATGTGGGAATGCCGTAAACATGCGTGTCAAACCGTGTGCTGTCAATCAGCGTTTTCGATACGTCTGTGGAATCATCCTGAGTCTTTGCCATTTTGCCAGACGTTTATTGACGTTGACTTGCCGGACTTGCACGCATTCGACGCTGTGACGTGGAATCCGGTTTGATTTGACCGCAATTTAACGGCAAAAATCGCGGCGCGCATTGACGATCACATAGGGCCATGTAATATGTTGTCATACATTGCAAGCGGATTGCCAAAGAAATGCCCATCCGTACTATGGACATGTGCCCGGGCGTGTGCCATTATCCACGCATGTACGAAACAAACGCACGATTTACCAGACCAAAGCAGACGCCATCCGCGATGCACAAGCAATTGCTAACACGTCTCGCGTGTCTGTCGTGGTCTGGGAAGTAGAGACCGGAATGCCGTGTGCGTGGATCGTGGCAGAGATACGGATAGGACAGGAGTAAATCCCATGCAAATCACGTATTACGCGGTCGCAGAGAACGCAAAAGGCGAGTTAGAGCAATTGCGAATCGTGCGGGAGAACGGCGCGCCAGTCAGTCAGGAATGGACGGGCACGACGTACAAGTCCATGCAAGAGGCCATCACAGAATTGACAAAGCTAAATTGTCCGCAAACCGGACGGAAAGCGAGCAAGTAAATGCCGAACGTCTATGAAATTGTCACAGAGCAAGTCATCGAGCAATTGGAGAATGGCGTCGCACCGTGGCGCAAACCCTGGCGAACGGATGCGCCAGTCAATCTAATCTCCGGCAAACCGTACCGTGGTCTGAACGTCTTCATGCTGGCCACACAAGGATACGAGTCGCGCTACTGGCTGACTTTCAATCAGGCGAACAAGCTAGGCGGCCACGTCAAGAAAGGCGAGAAGTCTACCGTTGTCGTGTTCTGGCACGTCGGAGAAGAGAAGATTAACACCAAGACGGGCAAGCTATCGCAGCCGTTTTTACTCCGGTATTACAACGTCTTTAATCTCTGCCAGACGGGCGGGATTGCAGAAAAGCTAGGTCTAGGCAACGCAACCCCTCGCATCCCCTCAATCGAACAATGTGAAGCAATCGTCTCCGGCACGCCTAACCGGCCAGCATTCGAGCAATCGGATCGCGCGTGGTACAGACCGTCAACGGACAGCGTAGGGATGCCAGCGCGCAACCTATTCAATTCCTCAGAGGAATTCTACTCGACTCTCTTCCATGAATTGACGCATTCAACCGGCCATGCTTCCCGTGTTGGCCGCGAGGGGATTGAACAATTGAATTCCTTCGGCAGTGAGTCTTACTCCAAAGAAGAGTTAGTCGCAGAGATGGGGGCGGCCATGCTCTGCGGAGTGACCGGCATTTCGCAAGCTACGCTCCAAAATTCCGCGTCCTACCTCAAGACATGGATCGAACGACTCAAGGCGGATTCTAAATTGCTTGTGTCTGCCGCGTCGCAGGCTCAAAAGGCGGCAGATTACATCCGCAATGTGACCGCAAAGTCAGAGGAGATAGCGAGCGCTTAGGTGCGGCATGCGTGGGACGGGAGACCGTCCTACGCGCGATTCACCTAAACCGAAAGGACAACGGACCATGTCACTCTTTGACAATCTGCCAGGCAGCCAGACCGCTATCGTGTTTCCTGCCTCGCTTGCTGAGAAGTACAAACCGCATACGTTCGCGGAATTCGTTGGACTGGACAAACCGAAACGCATCCTCTCTAAGTTTGCGGATGCGCCGTACCCTTGCGGCATGCTCTTCGTTGGATCGTCTGGCACGGGCAAGACAAGCATGGCACTAGCGTTAGTCGAGATCATCAAAGGCGAATTGCACCACGTTCCCAGCCAACAATGCAACATTGAAAACTTGGACCATGTTGTTAGTCAATGCCACTACGTTCCGTCCAGCGGGAAGTCTTTCCATGTTGTTCTAATAGATGAGGCGCACAAAATGACGCCAGCGGCGCAGCTATCCTTGCTGTCCCGTTTGGACGGTACACGTCCCGCACCTAATACCATCTTCATTTTTACCGCTACCACTACGGACGGACTAGACAAGGCATTCCTGTCCCGCCTGCTTATGGGAGACAAGGCACCATTCCAGTCCCACGGCATGGCCGAACAGGCCGCCAGTCTGTTAGAGCGTATCTGGCAGGCAGAGGCAGGCGACGCGGAAAAACCAAACTTTTTGCGAATTGTTCGGGACAGTCAAAATAACGTGCGCGACGCGCTAATGAGTCTGGAAACAGAAATTCTCGCGGCCTAGCCTACAGTATCGGAACGCGACGCGAGGAGAGCCTGGCAGGAATTCGGAAAACGAACAGGAGACAGACCATTCAGGATAGGAACGCACGGAGAGCGACCGGCAAGGCATTCCCTGAGTGCCTTGCAAGATTCGCCTACGCACTGAATCCTTAGCGAAAGGGACGACCGGCAACCGTTATAGAATTCCACCATGTCAAATCAACTTAAATCCACAAGAGAAAAACTCGGTCTTAGCACAGAGGCGGTCGCAAGATTGCTCGGGGTCTCGGCAAAAACCGTCTACCGTTGGGAGCATGGGCAGTTTGAAGCGAGCGCCGGGAATGATGCCATCCTGCAATTGATTCCCATTCTCGCTAAAGGCAAAGTACCTCAGCCGTGCAAAGAAGCCCAGGGGCGGGGATTAGATATTGAATTCTTGGCTCGCCACGTTCGCGGCTGCCCTGATTGTCGCCTGGTGTTTGCCTACCTCAATACGGTCTCCAGGTAAGGGGGCTTCCAAAGATTGGAACCTCTTATAAGCGAATGTCATACATGGTATGCTCATGTTATTGGAGCGCTTCATGGACAAAATTTTCACTTTGCGAATAGGCAGCGCCGTGCTCAAGAAACTGGAGCAACTCGCCGCGAAGGGTGATAGGTCCGTGGCCTACATCATCCGCAAAGCCATCGACGAGTACGTCGCCAAGAAAGGAGCACGCTAAATGCGCATTGCAATTTACGGTCGCGTTTCGACGAAAGACAAAGGCCAAGACACGGAAAACCAGCTCGCCCAGCTCCGAGAGTTCACTGCGAAGCAAGGCTGGACGATCTTCCGGGAGTACATTGACCGCGAGACTGGCAGCAAGAGTGATCGCGCGGAGTTTCAAGCGATGTTCGCAGACGCAAGCCAGCGAAAATTTGACCTATTGTTGTTTTGGGCGCTTGACCGCTTATCGCGGGAAGGCGTCCTGCAAACGCTAAATTACCTGAACCGACTCACGGGCCACGGCGTTGGATACAGGTCCTTCACAGAGCAGTATTTCGACTCCTGCGGGATCTTCAAGGACGCGGTCATCGCCATTATGGCGACGGTCGCAAAGCAAGAACGACTCCGAATAAGTGAACGCACCAAGGCGGGTTTGGAAAATGCCCGTCGCAAGGGCATCCCTCTTGGCCGCCGTCGTGTCCGCGTTGACGTTGTGCGGCTCAAACAGCTACTCGCCGATGGCCGAAGTTACGAACAGATCGCCAAAGAACTGAAGTGTGGCGTCGGCACCGCATTTCGCGCTGCGAAGACTGCCGCATAGGACGCTCACGGCCCCTTGGCTTATCCCAGGACCTTTTCAGGGAGATCGTGCGCCACGCATACACTGGAAATGCGAATGCCGGGGCATTTAAGCAGCGGCCCGGAGTTCCTGGCCAGCCCCGAATCGCTGCCGGAGCCGTTCTCTCTGTGCCTGCTCCCCTTCCACGCTGAGAACCATCGGCACACGGTAGACCTTCTTTCCCGCCGCTCGCTGCAAGAGTGCGTTCGCTTGGACGCGGGCTGCCACGAACCCCATGCCGGGATTCTTTTCGATGACGCGCACCATCAACGTGCCCACCGGCGAACCAGATGCCGGAGTGTCCGGCAATGCGAAGTATTCCTCGAGCGTCATGCCTTCCGCCTTTCTTCTCCGCACAGACCGGCATTGCGAGGGCGACCTGCCAGCGGGCGGTTGCGTAAAATCCTGCCTTTTCTACGCTACCACCATTTCCACCAGTGTTTCTTCTGTTGGGGAAGAGTCGCTCCCACGAATTGTGGATGCTTCTTCAAATACCTGAGCATCCAGGGTTTGATGCGGTAGTAAAAGACTCCCATACGCTGCGTAATGGCGGTGCTTGGCTGAGCAACAGTCAGGATGCCGTCTGCCTCCAAGCTGCTTACTGCGGTCTGAGTTGTCACGAACTGATGCGCGGAAACATTCTCGTGTACAAAGTCGCGCAGCACATCTTGTTCATCACTGGCTAGGTTACGGAGCCGCCTCTTGGCTTGCGTGCGAGCAAAAATCCTTTTCTGGATTGCATTCGGCCCGAAAAAAGGCAGCGTTACAAACGAGACGCCCGAAAGGGCGAAGGCAATCCAGATCCAAGCCAAATGTTCGTTTCGGAAGGCTTCGAGATGTGCCCATTGCAGCCAGCAGTTAGGCAGAAAAAGCGCTAGGCCGGTGACGATGAGAATGGTCAACATTGTATGAGGAGATGTCTTTTGGAACCACTCAAGAACCTTGTTGAAGTAATCGCCGCCGCCGTTGGACATGGACGGCGATTATACCAGCGGAAACCACCACCGCTCACGGGTTGGCTGGAAATTCGCAAGTTCAAGCTGCCGCGTCCAATTTCATGTCCGCGATACGGACGTCACCATAGCGTGATCCGTCCTTGCGTCGCTTACTCTGTGCGCCAGAGTCCTTGTGCGTCTGCGGCATGTAGAGCAGCGCCCGGCCGCGCGACTCGGCCTCTGGCTGGCGCGCCTCGATCTCAGCCACGCGCTCAGGGCTGGCAAACAGTTCAGCGCGCTCTTGGGAGACAATCTGGAGCCACTCCCAGGCGTGGCTGGGATTTGACTGCTGCCGATGGCTCCGACGTATTTTCCTGCGATTGAAGTTCCGCATGTTCTCCCTCAAACCACTGAATCTCATCGAACGGAAACCAGCGCTCCCGCGTGGGCAGGCCGCGTGCGAACACTTCATCTTTGGAAAGTTCCTGTTCGTCGTTCACGCACTGAAGATGATCTTCAACTTCCTTAGACACACCCGCATCCCTTCATCCTCAGCAGTTCTCTTAGAGCTGCTTTTGCTGTAGTTCAAACGAGCGCACGGGCTCTCCTACAAAGGAATCACAATCGACATGCCGACAAGCTAGGTCACTTCGCTCCAGGATTTTGTGCACCGCATATAAGCGCGGCTCTGCCTCGAAAGACGACCTAGACGTAGCGGGTAAGACGAGTTTCCTCGAATGCCGGATCAAGTACCGGCCCGTTGCTAGGAACCTTTTCAGGTCTGGATTTTCACCCTGGTTTCGCGCCAAGCGCCGCGTCGTCCAAACGCGGGTTGTTCGTCGAGCATGTAGTACTGCAGATTGTCACCGCTTCGCAGTCTGGGGAGTCCCACTTGCGTCGCTAACGGTGAGGTTTCGGATCTTAGGGGTTTCGCCCAACGCGGGAGGGCTGCGCATATTCCGAGAAAGTAGCGCCGGTGTTTCCGTGGTAGCGCGCGCATTTGCCCCGGAAATAAAAAAACCGGGAACGCTCGATGGCGCTCCCGGTTCCCCGGACGGTGGGCCTGCGGTGAAGCAGGGGTTTTGTCAGTAGCGAACTGACAAGATCAAATTCACGCCCGTCCGGGCGGAGGCGCGTCGCGCCAGATTCAGAAAGAAAACGAAGGGGACTTCGAGACTTCTTGCCCCTCTACTTTAATAATAACGTTCGCCAGCGTGTTTTGTCGCACCGGCGGGAGAGGGCTCTTTCTCCCCCTCACTTATATAAGAACGTCCGCCGACAGGCTTTTGTTCACGACAGCGAAGGCGGGGACTGTTTCTCTCCTCATATATCTATATTGCTTTCTGAACGTGCTTTGTCGCGCGAGCATGAGGCCGGAGAGACTTTCTCCCCCTGCCCAGTATATAGTTCTCCGCGTGTTTTTGATTCACCAGGCCGCCGTCACAATGCGGCGCTCACAAGGGGAGTATCGCACAATCAGGAAAAGTTTTTTCCAGGCCGTGGTCCGGTCATTTTCCGAACGGGCACGCTGGCGGCATTTAATTGCCGGGAGATTCGCTCGCGCCGTAGACTGTTTCTCCCCTCATTATATATATTAACGTTTGCCAACGTCTTTTGTCCCACACGTCCGCAAATACGGACGGCCACGCCAATCCCACGGCCCGGCAGCAAATCACTTGCGCACGAGATTCAGTATCGTGTAGTCAAAGCCGCCAGATACCGCGAATGGACTCTCTACTCTCCGCAGGCTCTCAAACGATAGCAATGCCGCAGACGAAACGGTGTGCGTCGATCCCACGGCAGCCGATGAGACACGAATTATCGCACCTTCCTCTCCTCTTTCGCGGTGTGTATGGTCTGTCGGAGCAGCGGGGCCTTCAATCGCGGCCTTCTGCCGGTCGTGGTCCGTGTGGTATGGCTCGCCTATTAGCGCCCCGGAAACCAATGCGGCTATTCCGGCTGTGACCGCGCGTTTGCACTCATTCATCTGTCACCCCCTACGGAATCTTCTCAGGGCGACCTCTTGCTTTGCAAGATTGCCTGGCAATCAGTACAGCTGTCCTCGCGTTCTCCCCCGCCCGTCCGTTCTGCCGTGCCAGAACGGTTCCTCTGGCCAGTAGTCCAGCCTGCGTCGTGTTGCTATTTTTTCTTCGCGCAGCATGACTCACACGCATGGACATTTGTATGAAGTGCAAAGAACGAAGCGGAGATTGCAGCGCGCGGTCTTTGCTACGCCTGCTATCGCGCCGAAGTACCGCCGTTTGGCGCGACGCTGGCTGTCCAAACGGTGGTCGGCGAAGGTGACGGGGAAGCTCACCGTAGAGGGGAAAAGATGAACACATACTTCGACGTTGGAGATCAGAGGTTTGAATCGAGAGAACGTGCAGTAGAACAGGTTGCGAGTTGGAATGCGGCGACCGTGAGGTTTTCTGTGCAGGAGGTAGAAAACACGGAAGTAACGCGGAAAAGCGCGAAGGGAAACGTCATCACGGAGCGGGTCTTTGGTTCGATAGAAAAGGTACCACGCGTAATTTCGACGCGGAAACTCGACCAGACCTACATCGTGCTAGACACCCTCGCGGCGTATCCAGCTCATCATTACCTGGGGGCTTACAGGCATTTCCCGACTTTCGGTGAAGCGGAGCGCGAACGAGCAGAACGACAGGAGAAGGCCGACAAGCTGGCCGCGCTTACCGACGCCGATATTAGGGAAGTCCGAGTCCCCACGTTGGAGGACGTCCTTGAGCGGGATGCGGACAAGATCAAGGGTCTGGAAACTGAGATCGGGAAAACTCGGAAAGAATGGGAGCAACTTAAGGAGCAAGCCAGTTCGTGCGTCGCCTCTGAAATCGCTGATTTGCAGACGCGGATCGATGGTCTCAGGGTAGAGGCCGCGAAGCGATTTGGAGTACAGGATTCCGAGCTGAAATTCGATGGGGCTGTGCAAGCGTATGACAAGGCTATCTACTTCGAGCAGCTTGAGAAAGAAGCAGTGGAAAAGCTGCTTGAAGACCACAGCTCGGATTGCTGGCCTGATTCTGGTTGCCGACACGCTGGCGAATGCACTTATGAACCCGACGCGGATGAGATCACCGAGTATTTGCTCGAACACCCAGAGGAGTTCGAAGTCGAAGAGGGAAGCGCAGCCTAAAAGTTTTGCTGTGCCACATCTTCCGCAAAAGCATGGATCTCGCCACGCCAATCCCCGCCGCCGTGCCGCCGTCGTGTTTCGTGCTCACGCAGCCAGTACCGGGACGCGCGGCCCATTCCCAGCCAAACCATCATCCTGCTACGATTCCGCCATGCACAGAAATGACGCCGATTCGACGCAGGAGAAAATCTATGTCGCGTCGAATTGTGCAAGATGTGGAATCGGGCAAGCCTGCGATTCGCCAACGCGGGTATGTCTATCAAAAAGGAAGGAAGAGAGGCGAGCCGTGGAATTCCAAGGGGCGCACATACGGTCGTTACCGTGTTGACGTTCCAGGAGGGCACGGCCAGCAGGAGGTCCGCGTAGCTCTCGGATACTGCCGCGACGAAATGGACGCCATGCTCAAGTTGCAAGCGGAGATGAACAAGGCGGGAGTCCTGGACATTGAAAGAGTCCGGGAACGAATCACGTCTTCTGTGACTTTCCGAACGCAAGCGGCATGGTGGATTCAGGCGATAACTACGGGTGAGGTCGTACATTCCAAGAAGCGCACTCAAATTACCGCCAACACGGTTGACTCCTATTCGACGGCGATTGCATATCTGAATGAGCAGATCGGGGATATGCCGTTAGCTTCCATCGACAACCCAGAAGCTAAGGCGCTTATTACTGCCATGAAGTCGGCGGAGATAAAGGGCAAGCGGCGATTCTCCGATTCAACAATCAGCTACTACTTCCGAATCATGCGACAGGTCATTGCTTCTGAGCTTGACGAGAAGTTTCGGCCTGTCCATAAGCGGGAGTGGAATCTTGCGGCAATCGGTCTACCCCGCGTCAACCCAAACAAGCAGCGTCGTCCTACTATGATCGCAAAGGAAATGACTACGTTGCTCGGCAAAGCAGAGGGACAGTATTTGACAATGTATTTCCTCTGTCTTGCTACGGGGATGCGGATTTCCGAAGCAGTGGCACTGGAGATGGAGAAGCACATCGAATCCAACTGCTCGATGATTTACGTTCGCCAGCAACGGGAGAAGGATAAGAACGCCACTCTGCCTTATCTCAAGACTGAGGCGGGTAAGCGTGACATTGACCTGCATCCTGACGCTGCTCGAATCTTGCGTAACTTCATCGGGAGCCGGAAGAGTGGCTTTCTATTCCAGACCGCGAACGGAACCATGCTTGATCCCGGCAACATCGACAGGGACAGTCTCAGTCCAATCCTGGAAGAAATGGGAAGGGATGAAGCTGGAACGCGATTCAACGTGTTCCGGCGATTCCGAGAATCCGTGTTGCAGCGCAGCGAGGCACGGCAGATTCTCATTGACTACTGGATGGGGCACGCCAATCCAAGCATGGGAGATCGCTACGGCAGGCAGCTAATTGAGGATGTCGAGTACCGTCAAGAATGGGCTGAGAAAGTCGGCCTTGGCTTTGACCTAACGCCGTCCTTACTTGGGCTACGTGGGCTACAAAATATGGGAACCAGCCGAAACAAGGAAGCCGCATAAATGCTACAATTGACAGAGGGTTAAGCCGATTTGGGCGTGTAGCTCAGCTGGGAGAGCACCTGCTTTGCAAGCAGGGGGTCGCCGGTTCGATCCCGGCCACGTCCACCAACCATCTCTCTGCAAATTCAACCACTTGCTAGTGCACAGCAGCCAAGGGCAAACGGGGTTTGGCATAAGTGCATTCAGTTGGAGATGAGCGGACGCCTCGGGCGTGGCCCGCCCGCGCTCTCACCCGCACACTAATTCGAGTACCTGTGCCGTCCCGACACTTGATCGGAGCGGATATTCTTAGGCGTGAGCACCCTTTGCCCGGGGTTGCGGGCGCATGCGAGTGAACTCAAGCCGCCGATGATGCTTATCCAGCGGAGGCTCGTGCGTCCAAGTCATCGCTTCCGACAGGTAGGGGTACTCGCGTCCGCACTCCATGCACCACGCGCGGAAGTACGGACGATCACCGATTCCCCCGCCAATTGTGGCGGACGACGAAGAGTCAACTGCCTCTGCAAACAGAGGGATCAGGTTCCGGCATCCGAGGCAGCTTACAACCCAGTAGCGAAAAGACTTCTGACTTTCGATCATGGTCAATACTCCTCGACGAAAGCTGACCGGCGGAAGACTTGAATCGCCGTCATGGGGGGAGAGAAAGGTACCTCAGGAGTGGCCACTTGGCAAGGGTGTTGATGCGATCGTGGGGTGCGGGACGCGTTATGGTTTAAGGTTTTGCGTGGGCGCCGAGATGCGGATCAGGTCGGAATTTGACGAAGGGCGTTGGCTTTCCTAATGAACTCTACGCGGGGCCGTTGGGCGGGGTCTGGCGGGAGGAAGATTTCGCCCAGTGGCGCTCTGAACGCTTCAATTCCCCCCGCGAGGTTCAGGCCTTGAAGGAATTGGAGTCGTCCGTGGTTGATCCTCATGCGGTACTGCTCGTCGAGGTAGATGAGGCCGGCGTCGAACGCGCGGTGATAGGTGGGCGCGAGGGCGATTCCGTTTTGAACGTGGTCGACGCTGCCTGGGGCTCCAACGGGGAGGATGTGTGCTGCATCGAACTAGCCTCAGTTGGACGCGCGTGACCGCGCAGCGATTTCCATAGCCGTAGAGCACGCGTCGATTGAATCCTGCGTCTCTGCTCCAGCGACTTACCTCGTCGACGACGCGTCGGCGTTCCTGCGAGGCGAGTGCGTTCACTTCGCGCTCCTGCAGAGGTTGTTGTTGAACAGCGTTGATGAGGAGGCGCAGGACGTTTGCCTTAGTAGCGAATTGGTGGAGGACTCTGGCGTTCATGGCGTAGGCCATGAACATGCGGGGCGGACGCCGATGGAATCTTACGTTACCGCGGCGGGTATGTTCACGAGGCGGCGACCAAAT
>WNGJ01006790.1_pt1 | contig 12155 bp, 16 predicted proteins | sample 5400611 | NCBI WGS metagenome assembly WNGJ01 (sample SAMN13153375, study PRJNA577476) | soil metagenome | isolation source: 40 cm soil or saprolite under Garry oak tree replicate 1 | place: USA:California | collected 2016-06-15 | reverse complement strand
AACATCAACGTCAACGTCGACCTCTCTCTGCCACCGCCATTATCCCCCATGCGTATAACTTGCAATTCCCTGTCAAAGCGAGCTGCTACATGGCATGCAGTCAACCAATGTTCCAAGAAAAAAAAAGAAAAAAGGGGACTTACTGCCCTCTCCAACAGATCCACTGTAAGATGAAGGGCAATGGCCTTCCCCATGAGCAGGACAAAATGTCCTGTGACGTACTTCAACCATGGGATGTCATAGCAGTTGATGGCAACATAGAAGTTGTTTGTGAGGGCCCAAAGCTCGCATACATGCTAGAGAGAATCAGCAACACTAAAAATAAAGATGAAATGAAATGAAACTCACCTAGCGGCCCAGTCAGCTGCGATCAGTTGGGCTTACCCCAACAATTCACTCCCCACTTCAGTGAGGATCATTTGTGCCCAGGTGTATATGGGTGTTGTAATGACACAAGCCATGATGTTGTGGTAGGTAGTCGAAGGAGTGGGGGCTGGCATGATGAAGGTGCATAACAATGAATAAGTTGAAGGGGCGTGAGCACTTGGTGTGTGTGATGATGGTGCACAGTGGTATCAAACGATGCATGATGCACCACTATAGCCAAACACTATGCAACTCTCAGAGGACATTGCGAATGGTCCTTATACCCTCAACATCAACTGTATGTCTGTTCCGATTGGATACAGATCATAATGGGCTCCATGGCGATATTGCAATCGGCTTCTCCACCGACTCTTCACTTCTTTTAAAAGGCAGAAGCATACTGGGGATGATGAGAATGACGAAGACGAGGACAGAATGATAAGGAAGACTGTGGGTGACACACAGAGATCTGATGACAGCATCAGTGAGAACAGTGACATATTTATGTTTATATATATTGCGAATATCCTTTGAGGGTTGTAAGGGAATGTGGCTACTTGAGCAAGCAGGTGGGAGAGGCTTGGTGAGATCTGTTTCACATATTGAGGGTTGCAAGAGAATGCGGCTATTTGAGCAAGCAGGTGGGAGAGGCTTGGTGAGATCTGTTTTGCATATTGAGGGTTGCAAGGGAATGTGGCTACTTGAGCAAGCAGGTGGAAGAGGCTTGGTAAGATCTGTTTCACATATTGAGGGTTGCAAGGGAATGTGGCTACTTGAGCAAGCAGGTGGGAGAGGCTTGGTGAGATCTGTTTTGCATATTGAGGCATAAAGGGCTGGCACAGGTGTCGATACAATTGAAGAAGACGATGCTGGGGTATGCATGTATACCCAATGGTGTTCGCATAGAGGAGGGTTAAATAGAAATATAGGGCTGCCATCGAGCACAAGTGTGGGGTGCTCAACCCATGGTGAGTGAGTGAATGGGAAACAGCTTGCTGATTGCATAGGCAGAGCAGGGAGCAGTTATGAGGCAGAGAAGTAGAAGTAGACAAGCAATATGAAGCAAGTGGGCTTATTTATACAAGGATATGGGCCATCTATGGATTATGATCATGTGGGAAAGAGAGAAGCTGAGTTTCGGGTCAAAGGGAGGGAAGGAAACACATACACATTAATGAGCCACTTGCACTAGTACTGACACTGGCTGCTTGCCAGGCCTTGTTCTGGGCTGCTGAAGGTTTGCTGGGAAGGTCATCAGAAGTCTTGGAATGAGGTGGACAGGGAACCAATGGAGATGGGACAAAAGGAGTGCCATGGGCTGGGCAGGATACAATAAAGAGGTAGAGTTTGATCTCAAGCTGCTGGTTACGTATCCACCTGCGGGGATGCCACTTATGCAATGTGCATTTAATGCCATGCACATCCACAAAAACAATATTCACACACCTTTCATCAGGTGCACATAGATGTGTGGCACTTGTGTAGTGTGGTAGGATCATGTGAATGAGACTGAGAAGGACATAGATAAAAGAGCTAGAAAGTGTTGACCAAGAAATGATGCATACAGCAGCTTGGCAGCTCAGCCACACATTATGCAAACAAGGGCACAAGTAATGTCACATGAGTTTGTTTAGATGTACTTTAGGTGGCTTCCAGAATCTCCCATTCTTACAATCTCGTGTCTCACTGATCCTCTGGTTCCTCTTTGTGCCATGGCTCTGTCCACCAACCAGCTTGAACTGTCACCAGTAGCTGTACTTGCAGATGTGGGAGAACTCAATGTCAAGTGACTCAAGGCTTCTCATCCCTCAAGCACACGTCCCATTAACTTGTCTTGAACCCAATCAAACGTGACTGCCTGGCCCTCTATGTACCTTGGTTTTCAAGGGATAAAGGATGACAATGATATATCTGACACATCTGGTCCTCCAAATCCCTCCCCTGGGCTAGAGCTTCAGAGCATGAGTTCCCAGCAAGCTTACCCCCTCGATTTCTACCACTTTTTCACTGGTATGAGTTTCATGGAACCCTCTCAAGGCGGCATTAGGCAAGAACTGCCTCTATCTAAAGTCTGCAAGCTATGTTTGTATGTATAGACTTCCTCTCATCTATTCTGCTTTCTTACAATAAGCAGCTCAAAATATGGCTCCAATCAATCTAAAATCCCCGATGGTGTATCCAATTATATCTTTTTGCCACATACTGCAAACACGAATCTTTAAAGTCATCTCCACCACATACATCTTGAGGAGTATAATGAGGCACTTTCATGACAGGAATTGAGCTTGGTAGTTGCAAATGATCAGAACCTTCAGATGAGTTCTGACACTCAGTCAATTCAAGATGGCTCATGATGATGAGTGGACCCCCAGTGACAAGGCCATATTCTGCCGTCTGTGGTTTGCATTGCCCACTCATTTCCAATTTCCAAGTGGCTGAGGCCTGTTGCTAAGGAAAAGGATGTTTTGTTTTTGATCTTACAAGTACTATCTGTCATGTTGTACTGTATGTGTGCCACTATCTGAGCCAAGCATTCTGGGGTATGAAATGAGTCATGAATATGCACATGTGCAATTCACAATTGAACGTATGCAATTCAATTGAACATATGCAATTCAATTGATAACCGACATTGTAGCCTGTGCACATGCCACTTGCCTACTCGCTGCTTGCCCATTCCTCACCCACTTTAAAGTAGAGTCTGTTGCTGTCAATGACTTTCTAATACACATCACCAGAAGGATCTTTCAATATATTGTACTATTTTAGTTGAACTAGTCCTGTTTCATAGTTTGTTTATGTTTTTATGAATTATGAGGCATTGATGCTGGGCCTGGCCATGGGTCAGGCATGCCAGTGACAATAATCCTTTTTATGTAAATTTGATGAAGACCTCGCTTGCAGCACACACATTTGTCACCTTTCTATCTTTACTTAACAGTTTAGCGAAATGTTTTTATTTTATTCTACACATTAGACCATATAAATCCTCTTCATGCACTAGCCCTGCAATTCCTTTGCTTTCTCATGGCACCTTGCAATCATCAAGCTGCTCCTCCAATAGTCAAACCCCCCATAGACACAAGTAACCCTGATAGTGCGCCTGTTTAGTGATCTCATACCTGGGTGCAAACTAGGACTCACACCCTTCAAGACAAAAAACAATTTGATCTAAATGCTGTATCTGGTAGCGGGGATGACTCCGAGCCACAGCACAGTGATCATGGCTGTGATGCGAATTCTACTGCACAGGGAGGCGATAATTGTAATTGGGTTAATGATCCTAATGCCACTCCTTCGCTCAAAACTACTACTGCAAAAGACATTCGTCATTTTTTCGACAAGTCTGAGGACAAAGTCGTTTGCAAGATATGCAGGCAAGTTTTCCTATGTTCTCAGCTTCGGTTTTCAGAATTGACAACTGACAACATGGCCCTTAGGGAGGCCAAGGAAGTGAACCCATCTATGTGGTCATTAGACATCCATTATGAGTATTTGCAGAAAACATTGACTACGTCTCTCCATCCTCACATTGAGAAACACCACCTCAAACTCTACCTGAACTTAGCAAAGGAGCATAAATGGAAATTTTGTTGCCAGGACTCATCTCACAGGCTCGATCACAGATGACCAATAAGGCCACTATATCACGGGGTGAGCGACCTGACAAGTTTGACAAGAGTACATTCCACCAGCACCTATTGAACTTTATTGTCACAGACAACCAGGTATGTTCTCATTTATCTTTTTATGTTTACAATGCTTATGTTTGCATGTTCCAACTCTCAAGTCTCTAAATCTTGTGGAGTGTCACGAATTTAGACAACTCCTTCTTCTTCTCTGAAACAATCTAAAGGTGAAGATGATGCCCCATCGAACTAAGATGTGAGAGCTTGTTATTCAGGCCTAAAGGGAGTACTTCCAAGTCCTAAGGCGGGATCTTGCGATATGTGATTCTTAGCCTGTTTCATGCATCTTTCTTATCCTCTTAACCAGGCATCAATGGGACAGGTTTCTATTACCATGGACGTATGGTCGGATCAAAACTGCCAACCCTTTCTAGCTATGATGGCCCATTAGGTTGCCAAGGTCAACGGGATGTCTGCTTTGGAGCTTAAGATGGCACTCATTGCATTCCACCACCTTCGTGATAGACATGATGGTAAAACACTTGCTGAAACTGTCTTGAAGCTTCTTGATAGGGCTCAGATTACTGTCAAGGTAAGGCTATTACAGAAGAAGTGATTATGATGCACATTTCTGATGTTTCTCTCAAGGTTGGGCATTTCACTCTGAATAATGCCAGAAGCAACAAAACAATGATGCAGTTCCTTAAGACGATGTTGGAAGATCATGACATTGCCTTTGATGCTGCTGATCACAGGATCATGTGTTTTGCCCATGTTATTGACCTTAGTTCTGGACAGGTGACGCACAATGCCGACAACACCATTGGTGGTGATAAGAATGATTTCTCTCAATCTGACAGTGAAACTACTTTCTCTGGCCCCATTGCACGTGGTCATAACATAGTCCGACTCATTTGAGGATCAGGGATGCGCTGAGATGTGTTTGACAAGGTGATTAAGAATGGCAATGATAGAGGCTGGTTCAAGGGAGGGTGGCCTCTTGCGGTCATCAAAATCAAACTGCTGCAGCTCTTGTGAGATGTGCACACACGATGGGATTCAATCTACCTTATGCTGAACAGACTTCGCAAAATGCACCCGGTATCCCTTTACTTTTGTTAAATTTGATGTGCAGCATGCACTTAACAATCAATTTAACAGGCCATCAATTACTTCCTTGCTCTTCCCAACAACAGCAACCTTGCGAAGTACCAAGTCTTATCTCGAGACTGGAACTTAATGCAAGATATTGAACTTGTGTTGAGCATCAGTCACAAATTGGGCTATGAAATATATCCTGATTCTGACTCTGCAATCCTATCAACAGGTTCCGCATGTGGTACAGCAAGTGATGTCCGGTGAAAGTACCCTGATCTTAAGTGGCACTGTCCTGACTTTTGAGATGTTCATGACAAGATGGGAGAAAATTATCCGGGAGCACCCCCATTTGGGGCAGCTTGTTCGACCTGAGCTGAATTGGGCCTACAAGTATTATGGTTGAATGGACCACACTCAAGCATATATTATTTCTATGCATTAGCAGATTTATCTCTTGATCCACAAAACTAAACTAATGTTTGCCTACAGTGCTTAACCCTGCAATATGCATGTCTTGGATCCACAAGCACTAAGATGACGATTACATTGCTTTGGCTGAAACAAAGATCAAGCAAACAGTAAGTTTGCTTTTACAGACCTGCTTTAGTGACATTCTCAGTTACTTTCCTTAAGATTCTTGAATACTGTGAGAGAGATAAAAAAGAAGGGGCAATGCAGACTCCTGGAGCAGACGCTGGAGATCTAAATACTGGTGAGATAGACAAATATGCATTAATCGCAGCTGAATTTGGGATGGATGACATGGAGATTAGTGAATCTAGAAGAAATGAACAATCCCTTGAACAAGAGTATCAGGCATACATCACAGCACTACTCTTGTCGAAGACCATCAACATTCTTAAATTTTAGGAGGTAGCTGATTTGTTAATAATATTTCAGTATTACTAATGGAACATTGCAGGTTAACCAAGTGTCCTTCCCCACTCTTTTCATGATGGCAATGGACTATTTGCCTATCCAAGCATCTGCTATCCCCTGTGAATGCATCTTTTCATCAAGTGCTGAAATGGATACCAAGTGAAGAAATCGCATTAACCCCCTTTTGATGGAGGCCCTCCAAATGTTGAAGTTCCATTTAAAGAAGGATCGTCTCAACTTTACAGTGGCTTGGATGATGACAGAGAAGCAGATAGTTGACGATGGTCTGAATGGTGACCTTCTCACACATTTTGCTAATGGAAACTTTCAAGAGGGTTTGGACCACATCATTAAATCTATCAATAATGATAAGAAGTAATATCTGTCCTTGTTTCTGAGTTGCCCCATCGTTTTTTAGTTTCCTTTGTATCTTAAATGGAGTTTTCCTACGTCCTTGAACACTTGTGAATTATAAGCTGAGAGTCGTGCCTGCTATGTGACGTAAACATGTTGATTTCGTGTGTGACTACGCTTTGAATTTGTACACCATAGTGTCGTCATTTTTATTTTGTCACATCAATGTCTACAGTATATTGTATTATGAGTAATGTTTAATGTGTATTTTATGTCTTCTATCGTCTGACCTCAAGTTTTGCTGTGAAGTCACATCAGACGTTAATAGAGCTTGTTCATATAGCTGGGAGATATAGGTTAAAAGGATGAATGATGTTTGGACCCTCTCATATGTCTGAGACATTGCATTGCACTTTTTTTATTTGGCTTACAAACCTGTGAACAGATGAAGTATATCTTGTGCATGATGTTTTGTTGGGGGAAAGTGTCATCATTAAACTCAAGCCAGTGGAAAGAAAGGATCCCACCTTGCATCATGGGTGTGGTGTCTATAAGAAGCTTAGTGGAGGGACTGGGATCCCCTATGTTCATTAGTTTGGCATAGCAGCCGGCTTTTATGCAATGGTGGTTGAGTATCTTGGCCCATCCCTTAAGGATCTCTTTGTTTGCTATTGTTTTAAGTTCTCAGTCAAAACCGTCTTGCTCCTGGCTGGGCAGCTGGTGAGTTACTTAATTCTGACTTGTCACTAATGGGCTAATATCTGCTACATCCAGCTCCGTCGCCTCCAGTACATCCATTCTCATAACTTCATTCACTGCGATCTCAAACCTTGCAATATAGTCATGGGTGTCGGTGAGCAGGCCAATCTAGTGCACCTTATCGATTTTGGGCTATCAAAGGAGTTTAGGGATCCCAAGACACACGCTCACATTCCATACAAGAAGGATCTTGGCCTCACCAGAACTGCTATCTTTGCATCTATTAATAGCCATCTGGGCTTGGAACTTGAAAGGTGGGATGACCTAGAGTCCCTCACTTACATTTTATTTTACTTTCTTTGGGGCTTTTTGCCATGGCAGGGCCTGAGGAAGAAGGACATGCTCAAAAGCAAACAAACCATCTCCACATATGACTTGTTTCATAAACTTCCAATGGAGTTTCGTGCTTTTCTCAAACACTGCCACTCACTCTCTTTTGAGGGCAAACCCAACTACAACCACTTTCTTACCGTTTTCGACAATCTCTTATCGACAGAAGTATTTCAGAGTGAAATGGCTTTCAATTGGAATGTTGCAGGTGGAAAAATTATGAGACAGGGTCATAGGAAAAGCAGGATCCTTAAGCATGAATGCAGTCCTTCTGTCAAGCAGTGTATAGGGTAAGTACTAACATATTTATTTATTGCCGTGTCCTGACAAAGATATGTGTGCAGATTATGCTCGCAGAAGGCTTGAATTCACCTTTGCGTCCTTTACTTACCACTACCAGGTCACCTCTATTGCCTCTCCCCACTTTGTATAGTCACCACTATATTCATACCTGTCTCAAAAGCTGTACCTGTCACCCATTATACAGTAGATTGTTGTCAAGTGGTATCATGTCTTCTGTTCTTGTTATGAGTAAGTAGTGAGGTTAGGACCATTAGGTTGCTTGTTACTAGGCATTTCATGGCCTTAAGATGAGAAACAATTTTGGCCTATGGCTATTGAATATATGGGTATTGTTTAGGGCTGCGCATTGTTACCATACAGTACTGTACTCAACTGTATAATTACAGGTATAAATGGCTATTAATGGGTGTGTGGGTGTGTATGTAAAGGCAATCATGTGTGGTGATCGTGTGTGGTGTGCAGAGTGGTTGGGCCAATATAAACCAAGCCCAATTCCGAAGCAAAGCCTAATGTAACTACATGTGCTGCCTCCTCATCCCAGTTCCCAGGGTCTGGGGTTTAGTGTAGATGTGTGTCTTCTTGAGGAATCATAGCAGGCCTAGGCATCACTTCAGGCTGTTTAAGAGTTTCTGAAGCAAATCTGGCATCCTGTCTGCAGACAGGTGACATAGGGCCATAGGTGCTGATCGTGTGTGAGAGGAGTGAAGGCATGTCCTGTAATGAGTCATGTTAGTGTGGATTGAACTTTGTGAGAGAGGTGGGAGTAACGTATGTGTGCAGAATAAAATTTGGATGAAAAAAAAAAATTGTACACTAAGATTGACTCAAGTCAACCTGAGGTCACAACTGAGTCAAAGTCATGGCTTCTAATTGGTGGTTTGTGGCCAGTCAAGCTGAATCCAAAAAAAGCCACAACTTTCAAAGTCAGCTCGTGACCAGCCAAGTTGCAGCAACACTACTCACATTATCATTCCCAACCATAAGATGCTGTCCTAAGACGAGTTGGCAGCAAGCAGAGGTGCATCCATGTTTGCGCAGCTTATGCCAAGCGACACAGATATCAACATGATGTTTAAACATTACACCTTGTCGCTCGAAGGGAGGGCATCTAGCACTTGTTGTAGATGCTGTATAAATATTGCCATGTGGAGAGCACACTGGCCCTCTGTGAGTAGTGATGACAACAACAACAACGATATTGAAGATGGTGATGTGGTGAACACATGAGCTGCCAGGGCATGGATTGATAAGGATGATTAGACATATGTCATGCTTAACAGGTGCCATCAAGAGCAAAGGGAGAAGCAATGTGACAATCAGAAAGGTTGGTCTGCTGTTCACCTTGAGACACCCTGTCACCATCATCTAAGAGAAAGTCAGCCCCTCCCATCTGAGTACTACACCAAGATATGGTTATCTGTACCTGACAGTGCCCCACAAAATGCCCTGGGTATATGGATGTTCATTGAGGTGATTCCTATAGTTGTTCATTGACTTTGACTGGTAAAATAAACAATCATAGATTGTACATACCAATAATGACTGACGGCGGCACAACTATCACAGTCACCAGAATGAGTACAAACATTGTAAAGTCACCCTTTGCACATACATGCAACAAATCAAAACTCAAATTCTGTAGGTACATTGGATGTGACTTGCTCAACATCCACTCATAGTGCGCCCACTTTCCCCAAGACTGGCAGCCTAATGTATGCTTTGAGATGCCACATATGTATATCTGTGCTTCAGTCAGCAAGATTAAAATGGGTAGCTGTGTTCTACAAGCACACATAAGCGATAGTCTGGTCTGATCAGATCAGACTGGTGCTACATGTCAGGAGAGCAGCAAGGACTGCTGTAACATAAGGATATGATCTACAACAGTGACCAATATTCAGCTGATATATCATAAACAGTCTAATGTTTGCTGCCTCACCTTGGACATCACCAAAGTAGATGGCAACTTCTGCATCATCACTGGCATCTGGGCCATCCAAGGCCAGCAGCCACTTGCAGATCCTGGCGATGACCTTTGGTTTGGTTGCCAACATGTGTGCCATGGACGTGGCCAGATGCCTTGTTCGCGCCATGCGGTGAAGATTGAAGAATGTGTGGATAAAGCTTAGCTTGGATTTACTATGCGGCTTGTTTCTCATGCAAAAGTTGACAAAGCAAGAAATGGCACACCACTAGTGCTGTAACATGAGACTGCAGGTCAGCCTGGGAAGCAAAAACTGCATCTTGGCAGTCTTTGTGGATGCCACATCTTTGAAGGAGGCATGCTTTTCATCAATGACTGAGGTTGAGGTAACGAGTTTCTCTCATTTCTCCCTGGCTGAAAGTGCCCACATGTTGGCTGGAGGGATGGTTTCCCCAACTGGTAGATCTGCAAGGCATGTGTGTTCACAGGGGAGATGGGTGTAATGGTAAATGCCAGATTATCTTCATTATGTATGATAGATTTGCTGGCTGTGACATATTCCTCAATCTCTTCCACAAGAGGAAAGAATGAATCAACAACAGAGTCAAGTATTCCATGAGCAATCCAAGCTGAAAGTGGAGTGAACCTTTGGATCAAAGACAAAACTCCTCTGTAATCCAAAGAAGAAAGAAACTATCCTGATCACCCATTGTCTTAGGCAAAGCTGTGCAACACTGGCATGCACTCACATTAACAACACACTCCTCTCTATCTTTCACAGTCACAATGTTATAGCACCACTGCACCCTCGCCCAGCTATGATAGTGATGCCTCACACACCCGGCACACCTCTGGACTGGAAGCGCAAATGATTGATATATGGCAATAGCATGGGGCCACACACTTGCCACACTTGCCTACGAAACAACGAAGGGCTTGCCTTCCCCTCCACCCCTGCCCACAACAGCCTGGGCTTACCTTCCACCTGCATCCCCACACTCACCCATGTTCCCAACCTTTTCAAACCTGAACCACACTATCCACCCACTTGCCTCTAGCAGGTGTCACTGCCCTCCACCCACCAGGACTTTCTCATGCCGCCTGCATCCCTGCATCTGAACTCCTCACACTAGCCACAGACTGATTCTTGTCTCTGCTGATGCCCTTGTTGGCATTTCTTTCCTTTTTATGTTGGTTCTTGTGTGCAGGCCTTAAAGTATAGATTCCATGTTTCCTCTACTGCATTTAAGTACATCAATGTATTGTTGAATGTAATATTCCTGTCAATGAACACCAGATTCCCCTGCTTTGAACACTAAAATCCCTAGATGTGACATGATTTTGAGAGCCCTTCTGCATTTAATTTCCATGCTGTTCACATTAAAATTCAGTCATAATCAAGTCAAATAGAACAGATACCAATACAAAACTAATAGATAGACGACAGAAACTTCCCTGTATTCTCCTCGGATAAATGGCATACTAGAGCAGTACCAGAGCCGTTATATGTTACATCTCTTGCCTGTATGTGCAGCATATGCTGCCTGTCTGTCTAGTCCTCCATCTGACTCATGCCCTCTTCTTGGACCAATTGGTTCAACAACATATACATACATAATGTAATACCCGTGGGTGTACAGGTGAAGATTAGCTTCCAAATGAGCCTCTAATCATCCAAATCTGTTAAAAATTGATGGAGATATAACTCAGTCAATTCTTAATCATTTTACATGCTTAAGGGCTTGTTTTGATCGCACAGTAAAGGGCTACACCCAATATATAAAAAACCCGTGGGTTACCCATGCCATACACTACCCAGTGGGCTCAGCACTTGCATGGATTTTCATTTGAGTCATTTGCCCAATGCTTGCTGACAGATCACATCCAACATCAGTTTTATGGATGTAATTGCTTTCCATGTAGTGCCTGTGGCCCTGTGAGTAGCGCAAGTCTTAGCCCACAAGAAATACACTGGCCTTTGGGATTAAGACCACAAATCCCCTGTTCTCTTGAGTCCCTTAGCATTCTCACAATCTGCTGTTCTCACTAATCTTTCATTTTCTCTTCATGCCATGCCTCCACACAAGACAAAACAGTCCATTGAACCATCATCAGTAGCTGCACCTGCAGCTATGGGATGAGCCAATGTCAAGGGTGCTTCTCATTGCTTGAACACACATCCCGTTGGCTCGTCTCAGACCAGATCAAAGGCAACTTTCCTGGGCCCTCTACATACTTTGAGTCTTAAGACTTACCAGTTGATCTAGGCAGCTACTACCACCCAACTCGACGCAGTCGTCAGTGGCAAAGAGTTTGACTTTCAAGGGATAGAGGATGACAATGAGGTATCCAATGCTTCTAGTCCCCCAAGTCCCTCACCCGAGCTAGAGCCTTATGGCTCAAGTTCCCAACAAGTTGACACCATCAATTGGCCAGTAAAATTGAAAGCAGCCCTTGATATCATGCACTTTTTTACTGGCATTAAACATACTAAAGGCAAGTCTTCTTCGATG
>WNGJ01014107.1_pt1 | contig 12157 bp, 11 predicted proteins | sample 5400611 | NCBI WGS metagenome assembly WNGJ01 (sample SAMN13153375, study PRJNA577476) | soil metagenome | isolation source: 40 cm soil or saprolite under Garry oak tree replicate 1 | place: USA:California | collected 2016-06-15 | reverse complement strand
CAAAGTGACCTTTGAGATGGAACGCGGTGCTTGATGGCTTCGCCGCGTTAAATCGCTAAATTGTTACAACGTTAGATCATTGAAGCGTTGCCGTTTAACCCGCCTAAGGCGGGTAACCTTTCACGAGTCACGTTTCACTACTTCTTCGGTCGAAGCAGCGGGAACAAGATAACATCCCGGATCGATTCCGCGCCGGTGAGCAACATGGTGAGCCGATCGATGCCCATGCCAAAGCCGCCGGCCGGTGGCATGCCGTGCTCTAGCGCGACCAGAAATTCCTCATCGATCTTTTGCGTCTCTTCGCCGGCCTGTTCGAGCAGACGCTGACGCTGCGCCAGCGGATCGTTTAACTCGCTGTAGCCCGGCGCAATCTCCGCTCCGTTAATGATCAGCTCGAAAACATCGACCAGTGATTTGTCCTCGGCGTTTTGTTTCGCCAATGGCACCAGCTCTTTCGGACAATGCGTGACGAAGAGCGGATCGATTGTCTGCTCTTCGATGAGTTTTTCGAAGACGTGCTGGGTGACTTCGAAATCGGCGAGCTGTGGTGAAATCTCCACCTCGAGTTTGGCTGTGGCGCGCTCTCGCCGCTGTGCGCTGGTAAGATTGAACCAATCTGCTCCGGCAGCTTCACGCATCAAATCGTGATAACGGGCACGTCGCCACGGCTTTTTCAAATTAATTGTCCGCGTGATTTTCCCATCGATATCCCGATGCTCGATCTGCAACGAGTCAGAAAGTTTTTTAGCGAGATGGCAAATCAATTCCTCGACCAAGTCCGCCATTTTTTCGAAATCGGCATATGCCCAGTAAGCTTCGAGCATGGTAAATTCCGGATTGTGCTTTCGGGAAATCCCTTCGTTGCGAAAGTTCCGATTGATTTCGAAAACCTTGTTAAATCCGCCCACGAGCAGGCGCTTCAAATAGAGCTCGGGCGCAATGCGCAGATAAAGATCGAGACTGAGTGCTTTGTGATGCGTGCTAAATGGCTCGGCCGCAGCGCCACCGGCGATGGTTTGTAAAATCGGCGTCTCCACTTCCAGAAAGCCGCGCTCCTCGAAAAAACGCCGGGTCTCACGAATAAGCGCGATGCGCTTTTCAAACACGGCACGAGAACGCTCGTTCGTGAAAAGATCGAGATAACGCTGCCGGTAGCGCGCCTCAACGTCCTGCAATCCGTGCCACTTTTCTGGAAGCGGGCGCAAGGCTTTGGCCAAAAGCCGGAACGTGCGCACCTTGAGCGTCGGCTCGCCACTTTTGGTGAGGAAACATGTTCCTTCGACGCCGATGAAATCGCCAATATCGAGCAAACGAAAAAGATCGATTAGATCCGTGCCAACTTCCTTCGCGTGAATATAAATTTGAATGCGGCCAGTGGCATCCCGAAGATCAAGAAAGTGGCTCTTACCCATGTCGCGATGCGCGGTGATGCGGCCAGCCGCGTGAATGGTCTCACCCTCCATAAATTTTTCGCGCACCTCCGCGATTGATCCATCCGGCTCGAAGGCCGCATCGAACGGCTCGACACCTTGCGCGCGGAGCGCGTCGAGTTTTCTTCGTCGCAACGCAATCAGTTCATTCTCCTCGTCCATCTCGTAGCATAGCCTTCCAGGCTGTCGAAGAATTTCAATCTCACAGGCAGGATGCCTGTGCCACAAAGAAATGAACAGCCTGAATGAAGCTGGAGAGCGTTACAAAGTTAAAAAGTTGCAAAAGTTAAAATGATGTAACGATGTAACTTTTAACAAATTACGTTCACATTGGGTTTGCCAAGAAAAGATCGACAATGAGATAGTGTCTCGTGGCGCAGCGTACCCGGCTGTGAACAATTGCCGCTTCGCAGGCAAGATGCGTGTGCCACAAGTCACTCAAATGCCCGTCGATTTACCGGAAACAACTTCGAAGATGGGAGGACCGCTGGTTAAGCAGTTCTCTGTTTTCCTGCCGAACAAGGTGGGAGCCATGCTCGACATCGTGAAGGTGCTTAACACAAACAACACTCACGTGGTGGCGTTGAGCGTCTCAGAATCGACTGACTCGGCCATTGCTCGCATTATCGTAAGCGACCCCGAACGCGTGGAAAAATTGTTCCGGCAAAAAAATGTGGCCTTCGGTGTCTGCGAAGTGGTGGTGGTGGAAATGCGAGAAGTAGCCACACAACTGGTAAAACTGCTCGCGGCATTATTCATGGCAGAGGTCAATGTGCATTTCACTTATCCGTTGCTGACGCGGCCACGCGGCTTTGCCGCGCTCGCTCTGCACGTTGATGATACCGAATGCGCTTCATCGGTTCTGATGGGCGAAGGATTCAAGATTCTAAGCCAGAGCGACATTTCCCGATAGAAGACGTCGATCCCATTTTGCAGTGATGCGACTTGGCGAGTTGACAGTTTTGTGAAAACGCGTTTACAGGAATGGTCTATCGCCTCATGCGAATTCTTCTTTTACCCGCTCCACATTCCGATTGGAACTTCAGCGTTGGACTAGGCTTGGTTGTGATTCTTGCAGCGGTGGAAATCTTCACCGCAAGCTTCTACTACATTAGCCGAATTCGCCGCGGCGGAACATCGGTGCAGTCAGTCGCGGCGACCATCGCAAGACGTTCCGCCACGCCCGTGACGCCGAGTTCCGTCGGACGAGCGGTTTCGCAGACCGGCGTGGCTCCATCCCCTGTCCCATCTCTGGTTGATCCGCTCCTGAAAGAAGCCACCGAATTGCGTGACCGGGGAGATACAACGAACGCGCTCGCCCGTTTGCATGAAGCGTTGGAGCGCGATCCGAAAAACCCCAGCGTGCTCGAGGAAATGGCGAAAACCTACGAATCGATGCAGCTCTTCGACCGCTCAAATGAAACCTGGCGCAAACTGCAGGAGCTAGGTCCTTCGGCCGGCGCGGCATATGAATTGGCAGATCGGCGGTTGAAGCCGGGGGGGCCGACTCCGGCTGTGGCGGGCACGGCGGGAGCCGGTATCGCCAGCGCGTCATTCGAAGCCAGGGCCTCACGCAATGATGTCGGTGGTATTCCGGAGGGTTCGACCTTCGGTATAACCGAAGTGAAAACCACGGAAACACCCGATCCGGACACGGAGACAAACCTGATGCTTCGAATCGGTATAAAAAAACAGCCCAAGGCCACAATTGATCATACCAAAGTAAAAATTCAGGTGTTCTTTTATGACACCGTGGATGATAAAGACATTAAGCTGACTGACGCTGACGTGAACTATGAATGGCTGACGCCGAAGCACGATTGGACGGACACAAATCCAGAGATACTCTCAGTGAGCTACCTGCGTCCCAAAAACAAGGCGATCTCATCTGACGCAGCACTGTCTGCAGCGGCGGCGGCGGTCAAGGTAGGGCAGAAAGGTCGATCGGTGAAGGCAAGCTCCTCCAGCGAAAGCGGTGAGCGAAGATATCTCGGTTACCGGGTTTTGGTTTATTACAATGACAAATTGCAAGCCGTTCAGGCAGAACCCGCACGGCTGTTGCAGCTTTTTCCTCCTTCCGAGAGCATCTCGTCCCCCTGATGCAATTGCTCATCGTGCACCGAGACGCTGCAATGGTAAAAGCGTACAAGCGCGGACGACCGCCAACTTGCGGGAAGGGATGCGGCGAACCGGCCAGGCCCAAACGGGAGCAGATTTTTCTATGCGACGAATTGCGTTAGTTTACGGCGTGATAAAACGCACACTACCGTTCGTCTGCCTGTTCCTCTCTGCGGTTAGAGGAGAGGCGCAAATTCAGGTGGATTTGAAATTTAAGCGTTTGCAATACATCGCCTACGAACCTGTGGTGGCGACACTTGGCATCACGAATCTCGCCGGACGCGATGTCGATCTTCATGATGCAGATGGTCAGTCGTGGTTCGGATTCGAGGTGACCGGAAGCGAAAGTCAGCCGATACCGCCCATCCCCAAAAATGGCGCTCAGCCGCCCTTGCAAATCAAGGCTGGGGAGAAGGTCACCCAACGGATCAATCTCGCTCCGCTTTATCCGGTGCAGGACTTCGGTGCTTATCACGTTCGTGCGCATATTTATTTCGCCGATCTGGGGAAATTTTTTTACTCGGGAACAAAGGTTTTCGAGGTGACTGATGCGCGGCCGATCTGGCAAAAAACAGTTGGGATCCCAGACGGTGTTTCCGCTCCAGGCAGTGTGCGCACCTACTCGCTGCTCACGAACCGGTTTCCGGACCACACGTCTTTGTATGTGCGCGTGCAGGATAAGGACAACGGAACTGTTTATGCGACTTATTCGTTAGGCCGCACGATCGCTTTCGAAGAACCGCAGGCGGAAATCGATCGCGCAAATCAATTGCATGTTCTGCACTGTGCAGCTCCGCGCAGTTGGGCTTATTCGCGCATTGGACTAAATGGCGAGTTGCTTGCGCATTCCTCTTTCATGGAAACGAAAACACGTCCACGTCTTTTCCATGCGGGTGACGGCGAAGTGGCGGTGCGCGGCGGCATGATCGAGGCGCCGGCCGAGCAAACAGCGGGTGAAAAGGCGCCGAAGCTTTCGGAGCGCCCAACGGGAATGCCGAAGGACGACCAGTAATGCCACGAAAACTTTCCCAACTCCGTTTCATTATCCCGGTTTTATCGATTGCGACTCTGGCGTGCGACCCTTCCCCGGCAGCAGAGAGGAGTCGTGAGGCATCCACGACCGTCGTAATCGATGCGGGTCACGGCGGTTATGATCACGGCGGTATTCCTGGTCAGAGGATCCCAGAAAAGGAGATGACCCTCGATGTGGCGCAGCGCCTCAAAGGGCTTCTCGCTGCAAGCGGATATCGCGTAGTCATGACCCGGGACAGCGATGTCTTTGTTCCGTTGCCGACGCGCGTTGCAATCGCGAATTCATATCAAAACGGCATTTTCGTCTGCATTCATTTTAACTCGGCAAAACGGATTGGCGCCGACGGAATCGAAACGTATTTCTATAGCCGCGACAGCCTGCCGCTCGCTTCCGCCGTCCATTATTTTGTCGCAGGAGGCGCGCCGTCGCCGAATCGTGGAGTGCGTCGCCGCGGTTTTTACGTGCTGCGAAAAACGCAAATCCCGGCAGTGCTCGTGGAATGTGGATTTCTCACGAACCCGAACGAAGGACAGTACGCGCAAACTGCTTCCTACCGCCAAAAACTCGCGGAAGAGATCGCGGCCGGAGTTCGTGGACGTTTTTCTGTCACAAGTACCTTGAGCTCGACGCAACTGGCAACTGGCGAAAGCATTCCGCTGCAGTCGTACACCGACCAAACCAACGTGCCCAGTTCCGGTCGTTCCCGATCCAAGCACTCGAACAAACGAAGCTCAAAGACTAAATCTTCGAAAAAGAAGAAGTCTTCGCAACCAACTGGGTCGGAAGCGAGCGCAACTTCAAAAGAGCGGGAGGGCTGATTGGACTCGCCGATTTTCACTTCGGCACAGATGCGAGACGCGGAAGAAGCGGCTTTCGCGCGCGGCGTTGAAGTCGAAGCATTAATGGACCAGGCAGGTGCGGGCGTTGCGCGGGCAATCGCTAAATTTTTTCCGCAACCGGGAAAATGCATTGTTTTCGCCGGAAAGGGTCATAACGCGGGCGATGCACTCGTTGCCGCGGAATGCTTGCGACGAAGCGGATGGAAGATCGAAGTCCGGCTCGCCTTTAAAGAGAGCGATTGCAGCGAGCTCATGCGCAAAAAGCTCGATGCCTTGCGGCGCGCGCCAGCCCAAATTCCGGATGCGTCTGATATTGGCGCCACCCTTGTTGAACTTTTGACTGAGGTCGGAGATGATTTGGCCGCCGAGCAGGATGCGATTGCGGCCGAAGTGTATTTGGGCACGGTTTTCCGAACCATCATCCTCGACGGCTTACTTGGATTGGGCGCGAAACCGCCGCTGCGTGATCCGGTGCGCAAGGCCTGTAGCCACATCAACGAGCTGCGCCGGAAAAACAATGCTTACGTTTTTGCGGTCGATCTTCCGACCGGTCTCGACGGCGACTCCGGCGAAACCGATCCCGATTGCGTCGTTGCGGATTTCACGGTGACGATTGGTTTCGCACAGCGTGGCTTGCTTGCCGATAACGCGCTCAACTTCGTTGGCCGTCTCGAAATTGTTCCACTTCCTGATCTCAAGCCGGGAACAGCGACGCCGAGCGAACTGCTCGCGACCGCCTATTCTCTCAGGCCGCTTTTGCCAAGGCGAAAATTCAGCGCCTACAAAAATCAATTCGGTCGTATCGGTGTCGTTGCCGGTTCAAAAGGATTTATCGGTGCCGCGCTCATGACCGCGCAGGGGGCGCTGCGAGCCGGCGCCGGGCTGGTGGAAGTCTTTGTTCCCGAAGAAATTTACTCAATTGTTGCAGCGTCTGCGCCGCAGGAATCGATGGTCAAACCGGTCCAGGCGTATCGCGATATGCTCAACGAGAAAATCGACACTTGGGCGCTCGGACCGGGCCTAGGGAAATTGCGCGCGGCCGAAATTGTGCAACTGATCGAGGGCGTGAAACAACCGATGGTTGTGGACGCTGATGGTCTCAACGTCTTGTCGGAAAAGGTCGACACTCTGAAACATTGCCGCGGTCCGCGTCTTCTCACGCCGCATCCTGGCGAGATGAAACGATTGTTCGATTCCGGCAAAATGTCGCGTGCCCACACCGCGCGAAATTTCTGCGAGCAATATCCGGTAGCGCTTTTGCTCAAAGGCAGCCGGACGATCGTGTGCGAACGGGACCAGCCTCTCAGCTATAATTCCACGGGTAATCCAGGAATGGCCAGCGGCGGAATGGGCGACGTTCTCACCGGGGTATGCGCCGGTCTGGTCGGGCAAGGCTTGTCGCTATATGATGCGGCGCGTGTCGGCGCATGGGTTTGCGGACGCGCTGCAGAAATGTCGATCTTTCAGAGGGGCCAAAGCGAAGAATCGCTCCTTTCACGCGACGTGCTCAATCATCTCGGCAATGCGTTTAACGAACTTCACAATTCGCCGGTCTAATTTTTCATCGTGAACATTCAAACCGAAAGCAGGCAGCTCGAACCGCCCAAGATTGAGACAGCCTGGAGCCGGGTGAAAAAAGCGTTTGGCCCGATAGCCGTCGTCGGTGTCGTGATCGCAAAGTTTTTCGCAAAATTGAAATTTGTTCTGCTCCCGCTCCTGAAGTTCCTGCCGATTTTGCTAAAGTCCGGCGGCACCATGCTGGTGATGGTTTGGGTTTATATGCTGTTCTGGGGGTGGCAGTTCGCGCTCGGATTTGTTCTGCTCCTATTCGTGCACGAATCCGGTCATCTCCTGGTCGCGAAAAAATTCGGGCTGAAGGTCGGCGCGCCGGTTTTCATTCCGTTCATGGGTGCGTTCATCGCGCTAAAAGAAGCGCCTCGAAACGCCTGGATAGAAGCGTGCGTAGGAATCGGCGGACCGATGCTGGGCACATTCGGCGCACTCGTCTGCAATGCATTCGGCCAAATTTTTGATGCGCCGCTTTTTATCGCACTCGCCTGGTTCGGCTATTTTCTGAATCTGTTCAACCTCACGCCGGTCGGTATGCTCGACGGCGGACGTATCGTGACCGCGCTGTCGCGCTGGCTTTGGTTGCCCGGTTTCGCCTTGCTTCTCTGGTTTGGATGGAAGTTTCCGAACTTCATTGTCTGGCTCATCGTGCTTCTGTCGCTGCCACGCATCTACTCGCTTTTCCGCAAACGGACTGAAGAAGAACAACGTTATTTCGAAGTCACACCATCGCAGCGTTGGACGATGTCGATCTTATACTTCGGTCTCATTGCCGTTCTCATATTTGGAATGCACGTCGCCCAAATAGATTTGAATAAACACGGTGTGCGCGCCCACGGCCACGGCCAGGATACGCTCGTGCAGTAAGCCGACTCACGCCGGCCGCACTGCGGAACTCGCGAATACTTTCTCCGGCTCGAGTCCAGTTTTTTTCAAGATCGAAATAAACCGCCGATCAGAACGCAGCGGAACGAATTCGGGAGCTATGCCGACCCAGTGCAATGACGATGAGCGCTCCTCGCATGCGCGTTCAAGTTCTCGAATGGCGTCATCATGTGCGTGCAGTGCGACGTGCACATGCGCAATAGCGTCGCCAGGTGTGTAACGCCGGCCCGCCATGGCTGCGTCAAGAGTTTGCAGTGCTTCCTTGCGCCGGTCTATGCGTGCGTAGGTGATGGCCAGGCCAAACCCTGGTTTGCCAGTAAAACTCCGCGCCTTCTCGTAAAGAGCGATCGCTTCATCGAAACGACCCATTTCGCGATAGAGCGCCGCAAGCGCCGGCTCGCCATAGGTCATGAATGCCGGGTCGAGTTGCACTGCGCGTTCACCGGCCGCGATTGCTTCGTCGTACAAACCGAAATATCGAAAGATCTCGCAGGCGAAGTTACTCACCCATAGCGATGCCGGATCAATCTTCGCAGTCTGATGCAAGTAAGTCAGCGCTTTGTCACGGTCGCCGCGGGCGGCGTAAAGCGCAGCGATGAAATAATTGGAGGGCGTGGAGTTCGGCTCGATCTCGACTGCGCGATTGAATTCCGCTTCCGCGCCATCGAGGTCCCAGTCGAGTATGCGTTTGGTTTCAGCAAGATAGACGTGCGCTTCGGCCTCGTCGTTGTCGATCTTAAGCGCCTTCAGCGCGGCTTCGCGCACTTTCGGATATCCTTCCAGCGGCGGCACGTAAGCGTCGGCCAGCCACAGCCAGGACTTGGCGATTCCGGTCCACGCGCGACTAAATTGCGGGTCCTTTTGCAGAGCGCGCTCGAAGAATTCCAAGCTTTGTCGCAGCGGTTCCTCCGTACCTTTATCCGAGAGAAACAGACCGTGCAGATAAACATCGTAGGCATCGATGCTGCGCGAGGGAGGCGCGGTGGCGGCGACGTTGAGCTTGAGCTTCAACGCATCGACGATTGAGCGTGTAATCTCGTCTTGCAGCGCAAAGATACCTTGGAATTCGCGCTCGAAGGTCTCCGACCACAAGGTGAATCCGTTCCACGCGTCAATTAGCTCGGCGGTGACGCGGACCCGATTACCATCGCGACGGACAGTGCCTTCGAGCACGTGCTCGACGTTTAACTTGTCCGCGATTTCGGTGAGTTCGGCTTCTTTGTCCTTGAACCAAAACGAAGACCTCCGCGCTGCCACGCGCAGGCCATCGATCTTCGCCAGCGCTGTCGAAATTTCGTCCGCAATACCGTCACTGAAGTAGTTGTGGTCCTTTGCCGGACTTAAATCGATGAACGGTAATATGGCAATCGATCTTTCGGTCGAGTTCGCTCGCTGATCGATGTCGATCTTGCGGCCAACATCGACGTCCGGCGTTCGGACAATTCCGTATCGAGTGAGATCGAAAAACCAGGAAAGAAAGAGCGCGACGGGGAAACCGAGCACGATCAGCAGCACAATGAGGCGCACGACCCAATTCGGGATATCGAAAACCGGAAAAACCTGCGCGATACCCTGCGCGAGGGCCCAGCCGGCGACGACATACGCGACCGCGACGGTGTAAACTCTTCTCCGCTTCAGCTCGGCAAGGAAATTTTTCAGGTCCACCGCTCAATCAGTAAGACCAAGCCGGTATTTCGTCCATGATTGCAAATGATAGATTTGAGGTTTGACAGCAATAATCGGCCCAATAGGATCGCGTCCACAATGAACCCGACCCATAACCGATTGCTTGCCAGCCGCGCAGCGCCGCAAAATCGACTTCCCCTCGGTGTTTATGCACTGGCGGTAATTTCGTATTTGGCTTTATCAGCCGTTTGCCTCCGGGCGCAGTCTGAGACTCCCATTGCACCGGGAGCATCGGAAGGGGAAAAAATGGAAAGACAAATGTGGGCCGATTTTAAGGCGAAGGACTGGAAAGTCGTCGAAAGCAAAATCGCCGAAGGCTTCCAGTCAATTCATCCGGATGGAGCGCGTGACCGAGCCGGCGAGATTTCGCTGATTGAGCATCTCAATTTAGGTGAGTTCACGTTGAGCAATTTCAAAACGACAGTTAACGGGGGCAACATCGTGGTCACCTACACGATCGCGGTGCAGGAGACGATCGATCAAAAACAATTGCCGGCGAAGCCAACTGCGCGCCTGAGCGTGTGGAAGAAAGGAACGCACGGCTGGCAGTGGATTTGCCACGCCAACCTCAATCCGATTCCATAGTAGGCGACCGCAACTTTGTAAACGTTGCGCCGCTTCAGCTCCGCGAAGAAGTTCTTCGGGTTCATGGCGGTTGCGTACTCGATTTCGGTGCCGGAAAAATTCTTGCCACAAGCGCCTCGAAACGCGGATCGCCCCGCAACGGGTCGAGCATGGGATCGACTTTGAGGCCGGAAATCTCAACGCCGCCTCGCTCCCGGTAAGCGCGCTCCAAGTAGTCGATTGCTTTGCCTTTTTCGCCCAAGGCCATGTAGATACCGGCAAAGGTGCTAAACGGGACGTATCGATGGGCCGCAAGCTGCTGCAATTGTGCCAGAAGCCCTAATGCCTTATCGCGTTCACCGAGCTTCCCGTAGACGTGAGCAATGAGCCCAAGCACAACTGGGTCGTCATCCAGTTCGGCGGCTTTCTTGTATTCCGACAGCGCGTGGCGAAGCTCGCCTTTGAGTTCCAGCGCTATGCCCAGATGCCAATGCGCGTAATAAAAGCGCGGATCCATCTCAATCGTCTTGCGTAGCTGCGCGATTGCTTCGTCATAACGCCGCGCCGTATATAAGCCGACGCCTAGATCCGCGTTAATGATTACCGAGAGCGGATCCAGCTGTCGCGCACGCTCAAGTTCGGCGATCGCCCGATCGAATTCTCCAAGAGAGAGCGGCGGCCCACTTCCGTACCAATGATGTGCAGTCGCATAATTCGGATTCAACGTGATAGCGCGTTCGAATTCCTTTGTTGAGTTTGCAAAATCCAAATCGTAAAAGAGCAGAATTTGGCCGAGCGAAGTGTGCGCTTCGGCCAGCGTATCGTCGAGCTCGACGGCCTTTTTCGCTGCGGCTTTAGCCGATGGAAGGGATTCCTGCGGACTTCCCGCACTGTACGCCGAAAGAAGCACATAGGAGTCGGCCAGCCCCGCATACGCGAGTGCAAAGTTCGGATCCTTGCCGATCGCCTGCTTGAAATAATCGATTGCTCTTTGCAGATCAGGACCGGTGCGCTTGTTCCAAAAATACCTACCTCTTAGATAGAATTCGTGAGCTTCGGTGTCATCGGTGGGTTGGGCAGCGATCGCACGCTTTTCCAAACCTGTGAGTTTCGCCTGCAACGTGTCGGCGATCGTTTTCGCAATGTCGCTCTCGACCGCAAAAATGTCAGTGAGCTTGCGGTCATAAGTCTCAGCCCAAAGGTGGGCATCTGTCGCCGCATTGATCAACTGCACCGTCACACGCACCTGATCTGCGGCTTTCTGGACGCTGCCTTCTAAAATATTTGCGACGGCGAGTTGTTTTGCGATTTCGCGCAAATTATCCGGCGCGCTCTTATATTTCTGCGTTGAAGTGCGCGAGATCACCTTGAGGTCCGCGACTTTCGCGAGCCGGGTTAGGATTTCGTCCTGTACTCCTTCGGCGAAGTAAGCGTTGTCGGGATCGCGGCTGAGGTTGTCGAACGGTAAGACAGCGATGGATTTCTCTGGTAAGGAGGAAGCGACCGGCCCCCCGCCTTCAGCTCGCCGAGCGGTATAGCGCCCGAGAAAAAAAACCCCAACCGAGATTGCGCCCGCTATGATCACGATATAAATCCACGCTCGCTTCGGAGACCGCCCGAGAGGGTACTCGGCGTCCGCTATTTCGGTGCGCTTCAAGCCTTCCGGCGTGAGCTCAAACGCCCAGGCAACCACCACCGCGATCGGGAACCCGGCGATGACTACAAGAACAACCAGCCGTACCACCCAGTTCGGAATTTCGAAAAAGGGAAAGACTTGGGTCGCGATCTCAGTTAGCAGCCAGGCCACCGCGCCATATGCGATCGCAACTTTGTAAACATTGCGCCGTTTCAGCTCAGCGAAGAAGTTCTTTGGATTCACTCTGCGCGCCTTGACGAAGCCCTCGTCACGGGCCCGTACTCTACGTTGATGCGGGTGATCTGAAAAGCACGTTATCATCCAGGTTGCTCACATCAGCTTGCGAAATTTCAAAACCGGCAAGCAACTGACGTTTTGAGCACCAACTTTTGGCCGG